>ERZ1292623.5545-Hain-H51-01um-R1-5545-length-10018-cov-7_pt1 | contig 10018 bp, 13 predicted proteins | sample MGYA00564398_ERZ1292623 | MGnify/ENA primary metagenome ERZ1292623 (study PRJEB36523, sample SAMEA6512633) | groundwater metagenome | collected 2019-01-07 | study: AquaDiva: Metagenomics assemblies of 32 groundwater samples
CCAGAAATGAGAGATCTTGTTAAGGGTCTTTCAACCTTTGCAGGAGCATTTTATAGATTGGCAAGAAGAAAGGGATTAGATGGTTACAAAGAGACAGCTCGGGCTGTAAGCAATTATTTTGTGGAGATGGATAGAAAATACTATGGGGAGTTGCAAGGTCAACCTCAAGATATGGCTAGACTTGCAGAGCATCTTAACGGGGTAAAGGTATAATGCCACCAAGCGGATTTAGTCAAGATGCGATAAATGGACTACTCGTCTTTGTTAGAGAGAGCTATGAAAGAACTTTAGCTCGATATAAAGGAAGAGATCTCTCTGAAGAAGCAACATTAGATGAAAGTATTAGATATTTAGGTAGTTTAGTCGAGGAGTCAACACCACTTGCACTTGATGGAACTGTTTCTAGAACGGGCATTAGAGGATTACAACAGTTTGTTTCTACTAATTTTAGAGATTTAGTTAAAGAAATTCATGAAGGTAAAAAGGAGGAAGGTCATGCAATGCAAACCGAGATAGAACATATTGGACTTTATCTTGCTCAATTTAAACTAAATGAAAATAAAGACATTTTAGATCTGATAGATTCTCGCCTACGTAAGGAGATACATAGATTTCATTATGGCGGTGGTTTAAGATGATTTACATTAATTTAATATGGATGATTTAGAAAATAAAGTAAAACTAAAACCTGATAGAGAAGTTATTACAAATAATATTCTTCTATGTTTGGGGGAGCTTTCATGCTTTTATGTTGGTTTTGGAGGGGGCTATAAACTCTTTGAGTCTTTCTATGAACCTGCAAAAAATAACGCAATAAATGCAGCAGTTCCTGCTTTAGTATTTGCTGCGGTTTTTACATGGCCTATTTTTGTATATGGACCTGGAGTGATGCGTGAACGTATCAATTATTTTAGGAAAAGATCTAGATAAGTTAAACTTGTCCGTTTTGCAATTTCCTGACGGATTGAATGACTCTGATGTCTGGCGAGAGAATGTAAACGTGGTCGTTGACTGACCTTACTGCGCGGTATATTCTTTGTAGGAACTCGCGGTATGCTTTGTCTCTATAGAATTCCCAGAAGTGGTCTGGGTGCGTTCTCTGAAGGATTTTCCAGAAAGTATCTGAAATATTAGGATTAGGGTATTTTGTGAATATGACTGAGTTACACATGTCTCCTGGAAAGTCTATGCCTCTGGAGCATTTTGTTGTAAATAGTTTGTTATTTAGACCTTGTTTGAATATTGAAATGGCTCTGCCTGTTTTATCTTCTCCTTGTGTTTCTCTTAATGATTCTTGGGTTGTTAACTGAGTTAGTAGATATTTCGATTTTTCTTCTTCATTTGGAAGGTCTTGGAATGCGTTTACGTGAATGAGTGTTGGTCTCTTTGCTTTTTCTACTGTTTTGTTTAGGGCTTCTAAATAGTCTTTTCTTGTATGGTTGTTGCTTGTGAAGTTTGCATATTTACAGTCTCTTTCTTTTCCAGTCATCATTATTTCAATTGCCCCTTGTTGGAGAGTTTCCGCTTCTACTGTTTTGAAGTCATTTATTCCGAATATGTGATTTAATACATTTTTAGAGTGCAAAGTTCCTGACATGAATAGAAGAACTTTGCTTTTGTCTAGTAGCTCGGCTATTTTTTGTGATAAATTAGTACTTACTAATTTTATAAACAAGTTTTCTTCTTCTTTTCTATATGTTAAATAAATTTCTTCAGTCATTTCTTCAAAATTTCTTGCTAATTCTAATGCTTTATTTGAATAGTTTGTCTCATCTACCAAGATTTCAGATTCCAATTCTCTGTCTTTTAGCAGAAGCTCTAATAGTTTTTTTATTTTTGTTTCTTCTAAAGTAAAGACTTGGTTTTCATCTATTCCTAATGCTCGTTTGTTTTGTTCTTCTAATCTTATTAATTCTTGAATTTCTCTTACTGTTTCTTTTGCGTCTGCTGATTCTGGAATTATTGTTGAAAAACTGTTTCCTAATCTTGTCAGGTTTATTTCTTCTTGCTGAAATAATCCATCTAGGAATTCGTCAGCTTCATCGATTATTTCTATTTCTGTTGCTGGTTTTCTTCCTAATGATAATTCAGCTTTGTATTTTGCTGCGTTGAATATTATTACATCTGCGTGTTTGTATGCTAAATATTGGTCGTAATATGAGCAACCTGATTTTCTATGATAGAATGTGTATTCTCTATTGTCACAACCTTGATATTTTATTTTTTTAGCGTCTTTTAACTGATTTAATTCATAAGTGCTAGGCACTATGGGGCTCCAGTATGGATTTGCAGGGGCTATTGAAAGTCTTCTTATATTTTTGTAATCTGGAACTTCCCGCCCTGAAACAAAAGGGTTATTATGAAAGTAGTCTGCTATTTTTGGATAGTTCTTTTCAGATATTTTAATATTTTCCGGGAGTTCTTGGTCTGCGCATGAAACTCCTTGATTTATTATTGAATCGTGATTTTCTCGACCAGTCATTACTGCTATTTTCATTTTCTCGCCGTTTTTTTTGTAAAGGAACTTTTTTGTTGTGTAGTCGTCTTCATATTGCCTTTGAAGAGCTTTTACTGGAACTATTATTGATGATTTTCCTAATTTACGGGCTACGTTTAATGCAACTGCCGACTTACCAGTACCGCACGTACCGTGAAGAAATATTGTTTTTGTTCCTTTCTTGATTAAGTCGAGAATTTCATTTACTATATCTGTTTGAGTTTTTCCGTTTGAAAATTTTAATGGGGGTATTGAGCCTTTTTCGTCGTTTAAGTCCCAATTTGATTCGTCGAATATTTTTTCTGGCTTTTTTGTTTTGTCTTCTTTTAAGAAACTTAATGTTTCCGATGTTTTTAGACTATTTGATGAATTCATGAGTTCAGAAAAGTCGTCTGGTAATACTACAGTTTCTTTTGGTTTCCAGTGTTTGACTGCGTTTGTCTGTAGACTTTGAAGTCTTGACTGATCACCTATATTTCCCATGTGTTTCTTTTTAGAGGACTGGTTTTAAAAGGATTTGTCTGCAAATCCTTTTGAGATATTTTGAGAAATATTTATTAATTTGTTGATTGTTTATTTATTATGGGTGAGGTTGTTAGAGGATTTTATAAATAATTTTATCTGTCTAAATATTGACCATTTTCTTCATAGATAATTCTTCCTGAACCCTATTCTGTAGGCATCATCATTTCTGGCAATTGTGATGCTTGATTAAGAAACATTACAAGATCATTTGCTACATCTATATTGGACATTCTTTCATTACCTGTTGCATGTAACATATAATTGAGTCCTCTTTCTTTTGCATCTTCTATAAATGGGTCTAGTCTTCTATCTCCTCTATTTCCTACGCTAACTACATTTACAGAACGGATATCGCTGTACTGAGCCATTATTTCAGTTATACTTTTTAATTCACTCACAACTACTTCTGGTCTTGCTTCTGACCTAAATAATCCGTATGCTTCGCTTCCTCTTTCCATGATTTACTAAGGCATTACTAGTATATAAATGTTACTATTATGTAGTTACTATAATATGTGAAACTTATGGTTTTTAGCAAGTCTTTTAAACTAATTCTATTTGACTGCTTTGTGCGGGGATGCCAGAGTGGTCAAATGGGCATCGTTAAGGCCGATGTGGCTTAGTGCCTTCTTAGGTTCGAATCCTAATCCCCGCATCTCGTTACTCCGCAGTGAGGAGCTTCGCAATTCATCAGAATGAGAAAGCCCGCAACAAGAGAGGAACTAGATTAGTTTTGAAAGGATTCGAAGTGCTCGCTAACTGATGTTATCGGCAACTCCAATTTCTCTGAAATTGAAGTAATCCTAGTTCCCGCATCTCGCTACTCAGCAGCGAGCAAGCCCACAATCATCAGATGAGGAGCTGCACAGCAATAGAGGAGCGAGAATGAGTTATCTTATATGTGAGGAGGGTCGAGCAAGAGAGGAAGGTTATTGTTTACTCCGTAGCGAGTTTCCGAGCCTGTTGAGAAACTTTATATCTATTGTTTTGAAATTGCTTCTGAAATTTCTTTGGTGCTTATGGTCATTCCTAGGTCAAATAATCTTTTTTCATAAGTCCAAATTTTTATTCCTCTTTTTATTGCTAAAGCTACAAAATCTTCATCTTTATTGTGGTTTTTCAGTATCTTTCTTGCTTCTTGAATTTTTTCATCATATTCTTCTTTAGGTATAAACAAAACTAATTTTTTTATTGCTTCAAACAATTCTTTGAACTCTGATTCGAATAGTTTTGATTTTTCTAGTATTTCTTTTTCGTTGTTCTTTATTTCTTCTAAAAGATTTTGTGGAGCAATAATTTCTAGTCTTGTATCAAAGAATATGTCTACTATTTCTCCTGCTGAAATAAGGGTTCTGAATAAAATGTTTGCATCAAGAACAACTTCCATTTAAGAAGTCATAGATGTTTTTATTTTTTCTGACAATTCGTCTGCATCTGCTTCTGTAAGCTTTGATTTGGAGACTATTTTCTTAAATCTTTTAAGTAGGTTGTTTCTTTCTAATTCTTTTAATTGTTCTATGAAAGCGTGCCTTGCTACAGCTGACCAATTAATTGTGTCTAATTGGTTCATTTTGTCTTTTAAATCTTCTGGAACTGAGAGAGTTATCGTACTCATATTATGTGTAAACACAGGATATATTTAAACTTTTCTTTTTGGTGTAAGGTTTAAAAAGAGACTATTCCTTCATGATATATAGGTCTATGACTTATTGCTAAATTCTGAACTCTCCGGAGATTATTATGTCTAAATTAACTAAATCTGCTTTGTGTGCAATATTATCTACTGGTTTGTCTGGATGTGTAACTGAGGAATATAATGATTATGGGGTTATGTTCGGAAGACCTAAATATGAAGATAGTTCGATAGCTAATGGTTCTTTCGTTAATTCTCAAATTTCTGCTGGAAATCTTGTGAATTCTAGTTCTGCTTCTGGTGCTAGAAGTTATTTGAATTCATTTGGTTCAACCTCTAGTTCTACAACTATTTCTTCTAATTCTGATTTTTCTAAAATTGAAACATCTTCTGCTAAAATAGGTCTTTTTGATGTTTCTTCTCAAGATAATGGCGAGTCTCTTCGCGTTAAAGTTCCTTATCTTCCTGCTTTGGAGATTCCAACTCATTCTAGGGATGAAATATATTCTGGTTATGATATTGATAGAGGTTCTTTTGAAAATAGATTAGAACGAGAAATAGATTTAGTTGGAAATAGTTATTCGGATGAGCAACCTCTTTCACTAAATGAATTAAGTAAATTTGTGAAATATTTAGTTTTTAATAATATAAAGTCGATTAAGGCTTTATCCGAAGAAGTTTCTAGACCAGTTAGATTTGTTTTTGGGGATAATGCAAAATTTGAGATTAACAAACATGGGGATAATTTGGAAGCTAAATTAAAGTTTGGTTCAGAATTTGGAGAGAGATGGATTTGGAATTATGAGCTAGAATTTCAGGCTTCTGATGATGGGGAAATTGGAGCAGTTTTATATTTTGGAATTAAGACTGGAATAAGAGATATAGGGAGTAGTAGGTATAGACATTCCCGTTAGTTAAGTTAGTCTGTTTTCGGGAATGTCTATTAGATAATCCCGAATAAAGTATACCAAATCATCGGGATTATCTATATTAATGTTGTTTTTATTGGCTTATTAGGTTCAATGTGATTTCATTATTGTTTTCATATATTTCTTGAATATTATTTTCATTATCTACTATGAATTCTATTTTTTTAGATTTAATTGGAATATTCAGGTTTTCTACGTCCAGTATTTTCTTTGCTCCTATTGAAATTGTGCCTAAGTCAAATGTCTCGACTGGCTTTCCGTCTGCAAGTACTGAAACTTTTATGGCTCCGGACTCTTGAAGTCCTTGATTTAAGACTTCTATATGAAAGTTTAGATATCTTCCACTTTTACTCGCATTAGCCGTTGTAAGAACTAAGTCTGATAAAGAATTGTCTTTGTATAATTTGTTTATGCTGTCAATTATTTCATTGTCTATCTGTTGGTCGCATTCTAATGTTGGGTAGAGTATGCTTTTTTTATTGTTGTTGTGGTCAAAACCTAATGCATGTAATAGTTCATGAATGGCTACATTTGAATTGTCACATGTTCCTTCTCTATACAAGGCAACTTTACCTTCTAAAATAACAGAATATAAAGTTGTGTTTAGGATTTTTGAAGGTCCTCCTTCTCCTGCAATGAAGTGGTTTTTTTCTTCTGCTTCAGGGGAGATGTCTGCGCATAAAATATTTAGGACTGAATTGCTTTTTGAGGTTGGATTGAAAACCAGAACTGTTTTGGACTCTATTATATCTAGGGCTTCTTTCATTGAATTTGCTTTTTTTTCAGAACATGATTCTGAAATATGATAATTTATTATTCTGTCTGAATATCTCATTCTTGAGTAGAATTGTTTGCTTGGCAAGTCGTTTGTTATATTTACTGTGCTTTCTTCTAAATTAAAGTTATTAAAAGGGATCGACTCTCGGGGATAATATTGATATAAATAATAGGCACTGAAACCAAGAGCTACAAATAGTAATAGTAAAATAAAATTGCTGAAGAAACCTCCTTTTTTGTTCATTATACTGCTTAGATTATTGAGATATATAAAATCTATGTATTGCTTTTTTGATAAAAACATTATTAAATCGTTAAACACCTAGTATTTCATGACTCTTTTCAAAGCGTAATTTACAGAAATAAAGAATATTTAAACCTTTGCTCATTACTAAATTAAGTTAACAAGGTCACATTATATAGTTAAGACAAGTATTTATAAATACTAATTAAGTACATAATGTATGACTAAAAAGAGTCGAGAAGAGATTATAGGTTCTATTCTCAATTTTCTAGATGAAAAGCCACTCTCAATTCAACAGATAAGTGAAAATGTCGGTTCTAATTGGGTTACGGTTAATGATGTAATAGAAGAGCTAAAAAAAGAAGGAAAAGTCAGAGAGATTGTAGCCACAGATAAAATAAAAATTATCAAAAGAACGGATTATCCTGTCTTTTATAGCATCCCCATAAGAAAAGAATACAAAGAACAAACATTATTTATTGCTTCAGAAATTGTTAAAGAATGGAAAAAGCAGAAAAATGAAATTCCTTTAAACACTACATTGCAAAAAATCGCAGTTGAAATAATAAGAAATAACAATCTAAATATTCCTGTATTACCTTTGCATTATGGTCTAGTTACTGCTATTGCAATAAGACCAGAAGAACAAATAAACAAAAACTACGAATGGAAATGGCATCCTGAAAAGAATATTATAATCCAATCTATAAAAGAAGAGATTTCCAAACATAAAAATAAGGCTTCTGATGAAGAAGATACCCAGTATATTAAATATGACTTAAAATTATTCCAGATTAGGAAAGAAATAATTAGTTTATTCAAATTGGGAGAAAGGGGTGATATAAAGAAGCTTGGTGAAAAATTAGCCCAATTTAATTTTATGTTACCCACAGACAATTTGGATATTTATAATATATTTGATAGATTCATCTATAGCTGTAATATAATATTTATGAGTCGAAAACCTAATAAAAACTTAAATGAAATAAGAGAAACTTTCGATGTTCTTTGGGATTTAGTTACTACAAACATGTTTCTTAAAGATTCGATAAGATTTGTTTCACATGAAGATTTACAGTTATTTGAATTGATAAAAAGTTTTCATATCAACTCTAAGATGTGTACCTCTGATGAAAGAGTGTCTAATCTAGAGTCCATTGCTAACTCAATTAACCCTGACGACATAGATGTTCCAATGGATGAAGAATCAATTGAAATAAGGAGAATTCTTATTGAAGGAATAGAGAGGGAATAATGAATTGGTTTCTGGATATGTGTATATTAATTTCTTACGCCGAGCCTGCAGATAAATTTCATAATAAAGTTAATAAGTTCATAAATTCTAAAGGGGCGGACTATTATTTAGCTTGTTGCTATATTATTGATGAAAATCTTCCAAAATGGATTAAAAGAAAGAAAGTGGCATTGTTGGAAATAAAGAGAAGTTTGGAGAATTCTTCTTATATAATTGGCACATCAACAGAAAGCAACATATTGTATAAAGAGGATATAGCCGATACTAAAAAAATATTAAATTATGTTTCTACCAAATATAAAGATAAATCCGAAGCATATAATAAAGTTAAGATAAATCAAGATATCCTCATAAACAATTTAAACTATTTCATAAAAAAATTTATTGACAAAAAAGTCGTTCCTGTAAAAGAGATAGATTTCGAATTGAGGAGTAGCTTATTTTCATATTTGACTCCAAATGATTCTGATGCAAAAACGCTTGCTTCGGGAATACAGTATCGTCAAATTGAAAATTTAGTTTTATTTACAGGAGATAAAAATGATTGGACTAAAGAGCTTTTGGAAAGTGCAATAGTTTATCATCCAACTCTAAACAAAAAATACTCTAAAATTCCTGAAATAAAATACATTCAAGAAATGTAATTCTCAAAATAAATTTATCTAAATTCTATTACTTTTTCTTTTTTAAATCTTACTTTTGCATACGAAGATGTTTTGTCTTCATTTGAACGATAGCCTATTGCGCATAGAACTGCAGAGGTTAATCCTTCCTTGTTTAGATTTAGTATTTCATCGACTGCTTTTGGGTCGAAGCCTTCCATTGGACCTGCATCAATTCCTTTTATTGCAGCTGTTTCTAAAAGAATTCCTAATGCGATATAGGTTTGTTTTTTACACCACTCTGCAATTGATTCTTTGTTATGGTTTTTTCTAAAGTTGATTAACATATCTTCAAAGCCTTTCAATGATTCTATTGACATGTTTCTTGTTGATGCTGTTTCTTTTATAAATTCTTTAATGAAATCTTCTGAAATGTCAGTTTTAGAACATAAGACTATTAGATGTGATGCTTGAGTTACTTGTGGCTGGTTCCATGCTTTTTCTGCGATTTTTTTTCTTAATTCTTTGTTTTCTACAACTATAAATTTCCATGGTTGAAGTCCGAAAGATGAGGGTGCTAGGCGGATTGCTTCCAATATTTCATTTAAATCATTTTCAGACACTTTTTTTGTTTGGTCAAACGATTTTGTTGCGTATCGCCAATTTAGTGCTTCGATTATTTCAGATTGCATTTTGTTTTGTTATTTGGAGAGTATTTAAATGGTGTTATAGACAATTAGGTTGATTCAGTTACATAGTTTTCCTAATTGTCTATTAGAGATTTAGAAACAAAAAGTAACTCAATTATCCTAAATCTCTATACTTGTTTTAATGGAGATATAGAATTATTTTTTACAGATTTATTTGTCTTGTAATCTATTAGTAGTAACAAATAGTAAGGTTTAAATAGTATGTTTTTTTGATGTTTTTATGAAAAATAGAAATACCGGTTATGAAATTAGCGCTACTGTGGATGGGAAACCTGTTGCTGTAACTAGGTTGACTCATTTAGAAAATTTTAGGTTATTTAGTCTGGCTGAAAGAACTATTCGCGGTGAATTTGATGATTTGGAGATTTATTTGGCGTTTGTTGCTCCAAATACCAATGTCATTAAGATGAGGTATCATGAACGATTATAAACTGATACAAAGTAATTGGAATGCTCTTGAGGTTAAACTTTGCGAAGGCATTGGTTATTTAAAAGCTGGTCTGAGAAGTGACGTGGCAGGCATTGACAAGACTTTAAGAATTGCAGAGATTGCTAGGCAAGGTTATGTAAATTGGGTGAATGCTAATTTTGAAAAGTTAGGATTTACCAAGGAGCAAAGAGACAATGCAATCCAAAAAGCAAATGTTGGGCAGGAAGGATATGGTGTTTTTAAAGGAAATTTAGTTTTTGCTAAAAGAGAAATTTCAGCTACTCAGTCTGCTAGAGAACAATACGAGAAATATGGTGTTTAATTTATCTCCAGAATCAATAAAAGATAAAAAAGTCAGAAGTGCTTTGATAAAAAAAGTTAAAATCCATGATGAAAATAGGGTTAAAGTCTCAAAA
>ERZ1292623.5546-Hain-H51-01um-R1-5546-length-10017-cov-5_pt1 | contig 10017 bp, 13 predicted proteins | sample MGYA00564398_ERZ1292623 | MGnify/ENA primary metagenome ERZ1292623 (study PRJEB36523, sample SAMEA6512633) | groundwater metagenome | collected 2019-01-07 | study: AquaDiva: Metagenomics assemblies of 32 groundwater samples
GGATGGCTTTTTCGAGGAATTCTTTCTGGCGCGTGGCCTTCTCCTCCTCGACCCATTTCGCATACTCTTCGGTGAGGGAGTAGACGATATCGCTCTCGAATATTTTTACGTTGGCCGCTTCCGCATCCTTGCGTAAGGCATCGGGGAAGTGGGTGGAGAAGGCGAATATCACTCCGAGGTAGGGATCCTTTCCCCCTACGGCGGCGGCCTCCATGATGTCCCGTTTGGTTATTTCCCCCACATTGGCGGACTTGATGGGAATTTGGTGGGCATGGAATAGTTTTACGAGCGCCTCGAGGCTTCCCAATGTGTCGGTTTTGAGGATGATTCCATTCTGTTGGGAGTCGATTTCCAATTGGCTCACTTCTTTTTGGATGAGAGCCGCTTCGGCCCCGGATGTGGACACCAAAAAGGGGCTCCCGGCCAGGGCTTGTTCCAGGTTGGGTGCGGATACTTTGATCCCGGCCGCGGCGTGGATTTCATTGACTTGGACCCATTTCTCGTTCATCCGGATGTCGGTAATCGTGCGAGGTCGCAGGAGTGCCCGTGCTTTCGTGGAGATGACTCCGTTCTTTCCCGCGACCACGAAGGGGTCGCCGACGCGCAATACTCCTTCATAGAGGATGACATCAATAGTGGTCCCCAATCCTTTCTCTTCCCGCACTTCCAGCAATGTCCCTTTTCCGGGAGAATTTTCCTGGGTCTTCAAATTGGATTCCAGGAATCGCTGCGCGAGTCCAGCCAGAAAAACAAGTGTTTCCGCGAGCCCTTCCCCCGTGAGGGAGGAGACGGGGATCATGGCCAATTCTTTGGTCGTGTCCCGGACCCGGTCGAATCGTTCCGCATTGAAACCGTTTTCGAAGAGGTGTCCGACAATCGTGTATAATTTTTCATCCATCCTTTTTTTCGTCCCCTCATCCTGGTTGGATTGGTTGGCGAGGAAACTGCCAGGAGCAGACGTGTATCCTTCCACCAAATCGATCTTCGTCAGACATACAACGAAGGGGACTTTGTACTGGCGCAGGATGGTGATAGCCTCCTTGGTTTGGGGTTGCAATCCCTTGTTGATATCGACAATTAATACGGCTAAATCCGCGATGCTGCTTCCTCTCTCGCGGAGGTTGGTGAACGCTTCGTGCCCTGGCGTGTCGATGAATAGAAGTCCAGGGATGGTGAGCGTGAATCCAAATTTTTGAATGAGGTTCCCGGCGATCTGTTCCACGATGGATAATGGGATTTCAGTCGCACCGATGTGTTGGGTGATGAGTCCGGGTTCTTTGGCCGCGAGGTTGGTGGATCGGATCTTATCCAAAAAACTCGTTTTTCCCGAATCCACGTGTCCGAGAACAGCGATGATGGGGGTGCGTAGTTTCGCAGACGGTTGTTCGGTCATATCAATCTCCCGGAATATAGGATGCAGCCAGAATCAGGGAGTCTATTCCTGATATGGGCCCGGCGGCACAAACAAGAAGCGGAGGGAAGGATTTATAATTCGGGGGTGTCGGGAGTGTCGGTTTTCCGTTGTTCTTTGGAGATGCGGGAGGCAACGGGGCCGAACTGCCCGTGGTATTTGGAATCCTGCTTCTTGTGGTAAGGGGTCTCGGCGGGCTTGGACATGCGCATGAAGCACAACTGGCATATTCGTTGCTGGGGCCTTAGCAACAGGGGTTGGTTCCCGATATTTTGCATTTCAAGGGTGATTTGCCCCTCGAACCCGGGGTCGATGAATCCAGCCGTGGCATGAATCACGAGTCCGAGTCGCCCCAATGAGCTTCTCCCTTCTAGTCGTCCTACCAAATCATCGGGAATTTTTACGGCTTCGATGGTGGTGCCCAGAACAAACTCACCGGGATGCAATACGAACCCTTCCTTCTCATCCATTTGCACTCGTCTCATGCGAGGGGGCTGCTTATCGCTTAAATCAATCAAGCGCATCGCGTGGTTGTCAAACAATAGGATTTCGGGTCCCAATCGCAGGTCCAGGGAGCTGGGTCCTAGTTGCAAGGACAGGTCGATGGGATTCATGTCCGTGGGCACGTAGATGTTCCCCTGGGCCAGCAATTCCTTAATCTCCCCGTCGCTCAGAATCATGGACTATCAAGGAGGGGAGGAGAATATAACCCGGATACGCGCGGTTTTTTATTTCCGGGGAAAAAACGAGCAACTATCTATGATGCCCTGAATCGTCACAACCCTGTGCTGCCGAATCCCCCACTTCCGCGGGGGGTTTCATCCAACTCACTCGTTTCCTGGATGAGAGGTTGGACGACGGGCTGGATGAGCAGTTGGGCGACCTTCTTCCCTCTTTCGATCGTGATGGGTTCTTTCCCATGATTGATGACGACAATCTTGATTTCCCCGCGATACGTCTCGTCGATGACACCTGCGAGAGTGTGCATGCCTGTCTTGAGGGGAGGACCGGATTTGTCCCAAACGAGTGCGACATGCCCTTTGGGGATGGCCATGGCGATGCCCGTCGGAATGATTCCCCGTTCCCCGGGGTTCAGGATGATGGTCTCACTCCCGTATAAGTCCATCCCCGCATCCCCAGCGTGGGCATATTGGGGGATAATGGCATCGGGATGGAGCTTCTTGATGGGGAGGTGCATGAACGGATTAGAATCAAATTGGTATATAACGGATGGCGGTTTGGTTCAGGAACATATAAAAAAGCCAATTGGTAGAATAGTATGTGGTGGAAACCTTCTCTAGGCGAAACCACCACATTTTACTTTGGATATTGAATTAATCCATATCCCTCGATGGTTCCAGATTCACTCTGTCTGAACTTCCTTTTAATTTTGTCGAAAAGCTCGCTCTCGTTTTTATTCGGGTATTTATGAACGGCATAACAGACAAAATCGGATATTTGGAGAGGAGATTCCACCCCCGATTGGTGAAAGGATGGTTTCGCGATATTTTCCAAGATAGTGTATCGAGTCCCCATTTTTAGAAATTCTTCCAGTTTCGAATGATACAGATTATCAAGCCCGGGCCCGCGTGACTCAAGCACAACTTCACCGACGGCGATATTTTTTGATGACAATTCCCATTGAAAACGTTCGCAACAGTATAGAAACGCAACAGTATATGGATCTTGTGGGCTCGGATATCGTTCAATCTGCCTTTTCTTGTGTATTGCAGTAGCGACAATTTTTAGTGGAAGCTCGTTTATGATATCAAGAAAGGCATTAATTTTAGCTTCCATTTCAATCGCAGTATAGGCCGAGAAATGGTCGCGCAGATTATACATCGCTGCAGCGTGAATTTTGAAATCATTTATCGAGCCACAGAATTCGGGAAAATGACTTGTTGCAAATTTCTTGATTGATTCGTGGACATAATCCATATCGCGGTTCTCAATCATGCAGCCGCCCATAATGAAATAAGGAGAAGAAGGATTAATCTTGTCTAAACGGGGGATATTGCTCTCATCCAAAAAAAGTCGCATTACGAGTCTCAATTTCGGAAATATATAAACAAGAGGAAACCAAATCGCCATTATCGCCCAAACGTGTGGGGTTCGTGCATGGTCTTGTACATGTATAGTTCGTCCTTCTTGAACCATAATCCGATCTCTTTTTCCGCGTCTTCTTTGGAGGAGGAGGCGTGGATTAGGTTGCGCACGACTTGGTTCTGGGCATCGGCCCAGGCGTAGGATTGATGGGAGAAGTCCCCTCGGATGGTTCCGGGTGGGGAGGCTTTGGGTTCGGTGCTTCCCACCATTTTGCGCACCAATTCGATGGATTGGATTCCTTCCAACACCATTGCGAGTACCGGCCCTTCCGCGAGGAAGTTCACGTTCTGGTCCAGCACTTTGGCGCCTCGGCGCACACCCACATCTGCATAATGGGTGGCGGAGTGTTCCCGGGTCGGCTGGATGAGTTTCATCCCCACAATCTTCAATCCCACATCCTCGAATCGCTGCAAGATGCGTCCCACAAGTTGTCGTTGGACCCCATCCGGCTTGATCAATACGAGGGTTCGTTCCATCATGGGGCGTCCCTTCCTTTATTCGGTGTCGGCTTTCGCCTTGATCTTGGCCTCTTCCTTGGCGGGGGCCTTCTTTGATAGTTCATGGGCCCGGATGGCGAGGTTGGATGCTTTGGTCTTGGCGAAATCCTTCGTCCATCGTGTGTCGCGCGACTGCCGGCCCAAGTGGAGCATATTGTGTTCGCACTTCCGGGAGCAGAACGAGTAGACTTGTCCCGTCTTCTTGGCGAAGAGGAACCCCGTTCCTTTAGGGATTGTTTTTCCGCAAAATGAGCAGTCCATGGTCGTTCACTTCCATCAGTGGGCGCGAATTTCTTTGGCTTCGCGCTCCGTGTTCAGCAATACCAGTTTGTCTCCGGCGCGCAATAGTCCTTTGACATTGCGTCGCTTCACGCGTCCCTTTTCCGGTCCATCGAGTATGCGGCAGAGGACTTGGGATATTTCCCCATGCACCCCGGTCCGTTTCACGACCTCGACGACTTCTGCGGGTGTTCCGAGTTCAGCCATAGTCATTCACCTACTTGGCCAGCCCTTGGACGGTTTTAACAATCGATTCCAGTTGCTGGACGGCATCCCCGGCTTCGACCACCGCGATGGCGGCGGTCCCAACGGCAATTCCTATCTTTTCACCCAATTCTTTCTTGGTGTCCGAGAAGGAATAGGGGACCTTCTTCTCTTTGCAGAGCAGGGGGAGGTGCATCGTGAGTTCGGGGGGAGACACGTCCTTGGCGATGATGACCAGCTTGGCCTGGTCGCGTTCAATCGCTTTCGTGACCTCATTGACCCCAATCCGGGCCTTCCCTTTCTTTTTGACCAATTCCGATAGGAATTCGTTCTGTTTTTCCTTGAGTTCGGCAGGGACGTTGAATACAGCAGACATTTTTTCACCTCAAAACCACCCTTTGGGGGGTGGGTTTTCATTGGCAGCCCCTCGTGAGGGCTTCCATAGAGGTATGGCCCTGGGAAGGGATTATAAAGAAACCTCCTGCCGGTCCGCATCACCCTTACTGGGTGCTCATGTCTAAATGTTCTAAAAAAAAAGGAATGGTGATTGTTCCCTCATTCGTTGGCCTGGGCGAAATCCAGTAGTTTCTGCGGAAGAATCTTTCGCAGGTCGATGGTCTTGATCCGCACGCTTTCCGTGTGCAGGCCGATGTTGAATTCCGCGTTTTCGTGGTCGAAAACGGTCTCATCCACATACGTGGGCAGGGGATGTGGGAAGCCGAAGGGGGGAACGCTCCCCACTTCGCATCCGGTGTGGGCCGCTACCTTCTCTTTGGAAGCGAACTTTATTTTTTTAAATTTGATTAGCCCCGCGAGCTTTTCCAGGTCGAGTTTTCGATCCGCGGCCAATAGGGCGAGGATGATTCCTCGTTCGGTTTCGCAGACCATGGCTTTGACCCCGTCATGGAGATTTCCTTGGCGTGCCGCGGCTGCCTGTTCGGAGGTGAAAACGGGCTCGTGGGTAAAGGGATGAAAGGGAATATCCAGTTCTTTCAACAAGGAGAGGATTCGGTCCCTTTCGGCGTGAGCCATGGGTTATTCACTGCGCGGGGCCTTTTTTAGTATGGTGGGCCTTCACGCGGACTAATTCGGTCCGCAGGGCTTTGTCGGATTGAAGTATTTGTTTGGCGAGTTTCCCATTCAGATCCACCAGTTCGTTGTGTTTCTCTTCAAGTGAGGAAACGCATTTGGTGAGCTGTTGGTTGGAATACCGGATGAGGTAGAGAGCCACCATCATGGAGATGACGAATAATCCGACCGACACGATGATTTCAGAGAACGCCATGGTGTTTCCTCCGCTGGTTGATTATTTTGATCGGGAGGGGATTGTGATAGTCTCCTCGCGTTCGCCCTTATGTTTCATGGGCCGAATCCCTTCAATTTCTTTTTTGATATTCTCTTCGTTCATGATGACCGTTTTCGTGAGTCGGGCGTTGAGTTTCATGAGCTCCAGATTTTTGTCTCGCAACCCGGAGATGCTCTTCATGAGCTGTTGATTGGAATAACGGATGAGGTATACCGCAATCACCATTTGCACGACAAATAGCCCCAATGATACGATGAGTTCGGTCGTCAGCATAGTCAATTCCTCTCCTTCAACCCAAGAAGGTCGGATATTAAAGGTTTATGTTTGACCTCTTTGCGTTCGAGTAGGGGATAATAGGTTCGTTGGATCCCGAGGAGGCGATCCAGCAGCCCAGGGAAGGACGGCCGGATTGGAGAAGAGCGGGGCTCCTCTTTTTTCTTCCGTCGGAAGAATAAGAACCAGAGGAATACGGCCGCTAGGAGACCTGCTCCGATGTAGAGGATGAGCGTAAGTCCTTCGCGCGAGAGGAGAGGTGCTTGCCGCTCGATGTTGTCCAGGATGGCCCCAAGCCGGGTTATTTTTTCCGATAATTCCAGGAGTTGTGTGTTGAGTCCGGCGAAGTTTCCGGACAAGAGCATTCCTTTCGCGTCCGCGAGTTCTTGCTGGATGTCGAGCAGGACGAGGGATTCCGCGTCCACATCAAATCCTTTTCCTTGGAGTTCAGCCACCTTGTTTTCAAGCTGATCGATGCGGACTTCCATGTCGGAGATGAATTGCGCGTAATACTCATTGGGGGATACGACGTCGAATCGGATTCTCTTTTCCTGCATGATTCCCGAAGACGTCACCTGCACGACAAGTTCGTGCGAGCCCAAGAGAGCATCCAGAGGGATGAAGGGCGCGAATGAATACGATGTAGTTTCACCCACGTCTATGTTCGCGGTGAAGGAGGACATGAAGTATTCTCCTCCTTCCGGATCGAGAAGAGCCCAGTGAACCTGGATGTTCTCTTCCTTGAAATCCCCGCCGTTGTGCAATGCCAAGCTGAATGGGAACGTGAGTCCGGAAGCCGTGCTTGTGGATGGGGACTCCAGCGTGGTCGCGAGGAGGTGTTCTCCTTGCACGTCAATCGTGAGGGACTCGGTGTCGTATAGTGCGGTGCGTGTCAGGGAGCGGAGGGTTCCCGTGATGGTATACACCCCCGTGTAGAGGGGCGTGAATCCGTTATCGACAACGATGGTGGTGGGCTGGTAGGGCGCCACCGCAAGTATGGTCTTTTCTCCCATTGTCACTTCCCCGGTCGGGTGGAGAATGGTGTATTCCAGGAGGTAGTCTTTGATTTGAGACGTGAGATTCTGCACGGTGGCACGGAATACGGATGAGGCGTTCTTCGATAGGGCGGGTTCGAATTCGAATCCGAGTATTTGGGCGCTTTTCCCTCCGGATCCACCACCGCCTCCCCCGCCTCCTCCCGATCCGCTGCTACTGCCACTTCCGGAATCGTCGTCATCCCCTCCCGTGTCTTCGGGAGCGGTAACCGTGAACGTTCCCCCCGCATTGTGCACGTTCTTGTTTCCGCACGAGAAGAAAGAGGACACTGTGTAGTCTCCAGCCGGGCTCGGGCCGAAGAAGGATTTGACGAATTCTCCCCCGGATATTTGGGACATGGTCGCGTTGGCATCCGCGACGCTTCCATCCGGGTAATACGTGGTCGTGTTCGCGTTGATGTCATAGACGAGATTCCCATCCGAGTTCGTCACCGTGTTTCGGATGGTCCCGAGTTCTCCTATCTCGATGGAGAAATCATTGTTGAGGAACGCAATCGTCCAGTCGAGGGCGCCGAGGTAGGCATACCCATTGATGTCTCCCTTGGCGCCGATTGTGGGATGGTATGCATGGGCTTGGATGAAGTAGGTTCCATTCTGGTCGAAATTGAAGGAGTGAGTGTAGACCCCGCTCTGATTGTTCGTGAAGTTCACGTCGCTCGTGCTCGAATCGGGTTTTTCGATGGTCGCGAATACGTTGGCATCGGTCACTGTATCTCCAAATGGAATCCCGGTGACAGTGGCGCTGATGAGAGTATTTCCCGTCGTGGATGGGCAGAGAGAATACGAGAGGTTGAGGATGTACCCGGTCGATAGTCCGGATACCCAGGAGGATGACGAAGAGACGACGGGAGTGGGATTCCCATACACGGATGGTAGGAATGCCCCTGCCACGAGAAGGGAGAACAATACGATTAATTTTCCGGATACCATGCCCCATGCGGGGAGTTGGGTTTAATTTAGATTGCGCTTGGACCCAATGGGGAAAAGGGGGCGGGAAGAGCGGGAGTGGGAATTATTCCGTGACGGTGAGGGTGAGCGTGATGAACCCGGAGTCGGGCACGAGTCCGCCGTAGGGGACGTATATCCCGAGATGTTCATTCGACCATTTTTGGCTCAATTCCTTGGGCGGTTGAATGGGATTCACGCGCACGGTGTATATTCCAGGAGGAGTCGATTCCTTTACCGTTCCCTCAATCGTAAGCTTGGTGGCCCAATCCTTGCTGAATGCGGGGAATGTGGGTCCGAGGAGGAAATAGGGTTGTCCCGTCTGTTCTTCGGAGATGGTGATATCGAAATAGTCTTGCGCGCTGGCGTTGGTCACCATGTTCATCCCGACCCAATTCTGGATGTTCCATCCATTCGTCACGAATACGACGGCGGTGAATGTTTTCCGGTCCTTCTTGCTCACGCTCCCGAATTGGTCGGCGGGAGTGGCGGATCCGCCATAGTCTCCCCAATACTTGAGCTGGGGGTTCGACCATGGAGAAAAGGCCAGGGTCCGATTGACGAGCGCCGTTTGATCCGTGTGGAAATAGAATTCGGGCTGTTTGTATACTCCTTCGGCAATCGAATCCAATTGATATATCTGTCCGGTGGCGAAATTGTAAGCAATGGTGGAAAAATCGGGGGAAATAGGAGGCAACTCGGCGAAAATTTCCTCTTCGCTCTCCAAGTCGCAGCAGTTCAGGAAAAACTTTTGGGTCTCTTCCAATGACTCGTTCTGGTAGGCGGCGGCTTTCTCGAAGAGTTGATACGAATCTCGGTCAATCGTGTAAAGTTGTAAGAGGTATTTCGCTTTGGATAATGCGGTGTTGTCCGGCCCCGTCGAGGAATCGGGAGACAAGGAGGTATCTATTTCGGTAGATATCCCGTCTTCGATGATGGAAGGAGTGTCCGCTGCTGGAGGGGTCGTTCCCGTGAGGAGAGGATAGGCCAGGATTCCCCCCACGATTACTACCAAGACAACCCCCCAAATTGGAAATGATGCCTTGGGACCGCTGGAAGAATGCACGTGGTTATTTTTTTCCGGGTGTGGAGTTGAATGTTCAATCATGCGCGAATACTTCCCTGGAACGATTTCCCTACGCTTCCTGCGTTAATAAACCTTCCAAATATCGACCCTCCAAATTTGGGAGAATCAGCTGAACAGGATGCCCAGCTGGAAGCTCTTGTTGTGGTCCCCGCTCGTGGCACCATACCCAGTGCCTCCATTCAAATCACCAGAATAGCAGAGCTCGGTCGCGCCCAACACGGCCAGCGATGTGATGAGCCGGCTCCCTTCGTTGTCCACTCCCGAAAACAGGCTGAATTCCTTGCAGGTGGTGGTTCCCGGTGCGGATGTCGTACTGCTCACGCTGCAAGGCCGTTCCCATCCGCCAAGTCCAGCCGTTCCGCATCCGGTGGAACCTTGCCAGACTTTCAGAATGATATTGAGGTCCGCTCCCGATAGGGCGGCGGAGAAGTTTCCATCCACGTTGACGACTGTGTTTCCATTGTTAGTCACGGTCATCGCGGCCTGGGAAGAGGACTGACAGTTCGTGTCTCCCGCTCCCACCCGTGTGGCTTGGGGGACAGCCCGGGCCCAATTGGCGTCCGCGTCATTGTCGTATTGCGCGTTGGACTCCACGAAGAAGAATGCAGAAGAAGTGCAGGGGGACCCATACGCCACAGAAAGGCTCTTGATGGTGGGCACAACCCATGTCATAGTGGTCGTGGATAAGTCGGCCGCGCTGGCGAAAGTGCCGAATACGAGGAAGAGGAGGACAATGGATGAGAGGAGCGTGCGGGATTTCATGCGGGTAAGTGTGCGCACCCGTTTGGTCTATATAAATCAGGCGGTCGCTGGGGGGTTTTCCTCGTCCGGATTGATTTTGGTTGTTTTAAGAA
>ERZ1292623.5547-Hain-H51-01um-R1-5547-length-10015-cov-10_pt1 | contig 10015 bp, 8 predicted proteins | sample MGYA00564398_ERZ1292623 | MGnify/ENA primary metagenome ERZ1292623 (study PRJEB36523, sample SAMEA6512633) | groundwater metagenome | collected 2019-01-07 | study: AquaDiva: Metagenomics assemblies of 32 groundwater samples
ATATGCACATAATGCAACACATTTGCTGATTGACTCCACAGATATAGGAAAATATCATGCTTTTTCATTGATAGGGAGCGATGTTAATTATGACAGAAGAAGTGATGTTGGTCTTTTAGGAAGAGATTCCGAGTCTACTAAAGTGCTGGCAAACTCGAGTATTTATTTTTACGGTGGCGATGAAATTGCTGTTGATGAGGATATAATCTATGATATTAACGGAACAAAAGTATTTCTTCCAGGCGGTAAGGCGAGGTTGTTTGGGGTGTTTGTTGAGCAAAGTTCAGATGGAGCAATTAGCCAGCCAATCGGCGTATTTTATTATGCAAATAAACAATATAATATTCCTCTTAGATATATATTCGGCAAAAATAAAAGAGATTACGGCTCTGGGCTTGAGTCAGGAATATACTTTATACCCCGAGTAGTTTCCAGAGGGGATTCGGTTGATATTGAGGTTACTGGGGCTGCTATTTACCTGCCTGGAAGAGTTGCTAATTCTTTATATGCCAGACTTTATTTGTATGGCGAAGAAAACCAGTATTTTAAGCTGGTTCATGCTGAAGATAATGCTGTTGTTGAAGAGATAAAAAAACAAAGCCCTGGATTTGAGAAAGAAATGGTTTATTTTGAAAATGTCGACGGTCCAATAAAAATATGGGAGATAAAATACCCCAGAGATATAAAATTTAAACCTGAGTTTCTTGAAAGAAAATATCCTGAAGAGCTTCAGAAAACAAGATGATGGAGAAAATTATTTTTATTCCTGTATTGGCAAGTTTTTTTGTAACTTTGTTTCTGATGCCGTATTGGATAAGAAAAGCCAGGCAGATGGGCTTGATTTGGAGCGATATGAATAAGTTCTCCAAAGACAAAGTTTCCGGCTCTGGAGGAGTAGTAGTTGTTTTAGGGTTTATTATAGGCGCCCTTGTATTTATCGCCTATCTTGTTTTTTATTTAGATCAAAAAAATTCTAACTTAGTTGCTATATTGGCTATGCTCAATGTAGTATTAATGCTTGCTTGTATAGGTTTTATTGATGATTTATTTGGATGGAGAAAGGGTGGCTTGTCCAGAAGGCTGAGAATTATTATTGTGTTCATTGCAGCTATACCTTTAATGGCTATAAATGCTGGAAGGAGTATTGTTGGCGTTCCTTTTCTCGGGTCTGTTGATATTGGCTTTTTGTATCCATTGATTATTATTCCAATAGGAATCATCGGAGCTACAACAACTTTTAACTTCCTTGCTGGATTTAACGGACTTGAAGCAGGACAGGGAATTATTCTGCTATCTTCTCTGGCGATTGTTTCTTATTATACTGGAAATTCCTGGATATCGGTTATTGCTCTCTGTATGATTGCATCTTTGCTGGCGTTTCTGTTGTATAATTTTTATCCTGCAAAGATTTTCCCGGGAGATTCTCTAACATACGCTGTTGGAGGGCTTGTTGCTATTCTCTCTATATTTGGAAATTTTGAAAGGATTGCTGTTTTCTTCTTTATTCCATATATTATCGAGACTATTTTAAAGTCCAGAGGAAAATTAATAAAAGAAAGTTTCGGCAAACCGAACAAAGAAAATGTTCTGGATCTGAAGCATGATAAAATTTATAGTATTAATCATTTAGCTATATGGATATTAAAAAGAGCAGGCATAAAACCAACTGAAATTAAAATTGTTTTATTTGTCTGGATGTTCCAATTAATCTTTATAGTTGCAGGATTTTTAGTTTTTGGGGGAGGCATCTTCAGATGAAAATAAAATTAAATTCCGGATTAATAAAGGGGAGCTTTATTCTGCTTGTAGCTTTTAATATATTTAATGCTTTGAACTTCTTTTTCCATTTTGCAATGGCGCGCCTCCTTTCTGTAGGGGAGTATGGAATTTTTCTTACTTTGTTTATGATTATATATATCCTAGGGGTTTTTACAGAGTCTATACAGCTAGTTATCACAAAATACACTTCAAAAGAGGAAGATAATGGAAAATTAAAGAATATTTTTAAGAAAACTATAAAAAAGTCTTCGTTTGTAGCTTTTTTCATTCTTCTGGCATATCTTGTTTTTGCCATACCTCTTTCAGTTTATTTATTTAAAATTGATTATTTTTTAATGGCATTAACTGGCTTGATGCTTGCAGATGCTTTTCTTATACCTGTTACAAGAGGGGTACTGCAAGGAAGAAAGAGATTCTTTTCTTTAGGCACAAATATGGTTGTCGAGTCCTCTGTTAAATTGATTCTCGCTATTATTTTTGTTTATTTAGGACTTAAAGTTTATGGCGCGATTTTGGGGACAATAATAGGAGTTTTTATTGCCTTTGGCTTCTCTATTTTCAGCATTAGAGACATACTTAAATCAGACGAAAAGAGCGCTGAGACTACAGGGATTTACGGATATACAAGACCGACTTTTTTTGTTATACTGGTTATACTCTTGTTTTTTACAATTGATGTCTTTATAGTCAAGGTTTTCTTTAACGAAGAAATTGCTGGGGTATACGCGATTGCATCTATACTTGCTAAAACAATATTCTTTGGAACTCAGCCAATAAGCAAAGCAATGTTCCCTCTTTCTGCTGAAAGCAATCTGAACAAAAAAAAGTCTGAGAATGTTTTTTATAACGCCCTTGGAATCCTGCTTGTTGCTGTAACAATCGCCTTGTTTTTATTTTATTTCTTTTCCGATATAATAATCAGAGTATTCTCAGGGAGATATATCCCTGAAGCAGCCAGCATACTGTTTTATCTAGGAATAGCGATTGGATTTTTATCTTTGGCTAATCTTGTATTGCTTTATAAACTGTCTCTTGGAAAAACAAAGGGATATGTTTATTTGATAATTTTTGCTGTATTAGACATAGTTCTTTTGATTTTATTCTCTATATTCTTTATGACTACTTTGTTTCAGTTTGCAATAGCGTTTATCAGCGCCATGGCTGCTTTTTTCTGGGCGTCTGTTCTTTTTTTGAATTAATGGAATAGCTTAAAAAGTTCTGATTTAATCAATTATAATGAAAAACAAGTTTACGCGCGGAGAAGGATTATTGGAAGAGTTTCTCTCTAGAAAAAGAGCTAAAATGGCTGATTTTTTTATCAGGGAAAGCGATAGAAAAGGAAAAATATTGGATATTGGATGCGGCAAATACCCTTATTTTCTCTCTTATGTCAGATTTAAAAGAAAATATGGCATTGACTATCAGGAGCCTATTAAGTCAAGAGAATTTAAATTAAAGAAAGCTGATCTTGCCAATTTGCGGAGACTTCCTTACAATTCTAATAATTTTGACGTTGTTGCTATGCTTGCTGTTATCGAGCATTTAAATCCGGAAATTATTCAGGGTATTTTAAAGGATATAAGAAGAATCTTAAAATCTGAAGGAAGACTTATTATAACTACTCCTTCTCCAATCGGCAATTTTGTATTGAAAATTATGGCAATATTTAAGCTGGTTAGTCATGAGGAAATTAATGAGCATAAAAAAATATATTCTCTGAAAGAACTTGAGAGAGCAGCCGCGGCATCTGGATTGAAAGTTGTTAAGAAAGGAAATTTTGAATTTTTTATGAACAACTACTTGTGCGCAGAGAAGAATAACTAGAAAAATCTTAATCTGAGCAATGTTAAAATTGCCTGTGTTCCGTCGCTCCATTTAATTTTCTTTCCCTCTTCTTTTGTTCGCGGGTTGTAGGATATTGGTATCTCCTCTATTTTATACCCCATTAGTGCAATCTTTGCAGTTATCTCCGGCTCTATATTAAATTTATCTGAATTTAAGGATATTTTTTTCAGTACATCTGATTTTATCAATTTGTAGCATGTTTCCATGTCTGTTAAACTTAGATTAAATAATATATTTGTAGCTATATTTAGAAAAAGATTCCCAAGATAATAAGATAAATAAGAATATTTGTTCTTTTTGTTTAATATTCTTGAGCCGTAAACAACTGAGAGATTGTTTTTTTGCATATGCTCAATAAGTTTTGGTATTTCTTCAGGGTTGTACTCAAGGTCTGCATCCTGAATGACAAATACATCTCCTGTTGCCCGGGAAATTGCTGTCCTGATTGCAGCGCCCTTCCCGGAATTTTTTTTATGATATATTTTTTTTATTTTTATGCCTCTGTCAGCGCGTATCTTCTTTATGTTCTCAGCTGTTTTGTCAGTTGAGCCGTCATCTACTATGATTATCTCTATTTTTAATGGAAATTTTACTTTTTTTATTCTGTTTATAATTTCAATTACGTTTTTCTCTTCGTTATATACCGGCACTGCAATAGATAGTTTTTTCATTGTTCATAAGACTTTATTACGTAATAAAATAATAAGATTATTATAATGAAAACAAATATTAAATCCAGCCAAAGCACATATTTCCCAAGTGTATAAATAATCAAGCTGGCAGGAGGATTTAAGTCGTAATCATCAAAAATCTCTCCAAATCTTCTATCGTAGCCAATTGGATAGAGAAAAATATTATGGGTGCTGTCTGCGTAATTAATAATTGAAGGAGCTATTTGTAAATTTCTTTCATATATCCTATAATACGGCTCTGGATTGCTTCTGCCAATTCCGAGTATGTTAAATGTGTTTGGGCTGACCAATATTTCTCCTTTATAAGATATTCCCTCTGAATATGCTTTAATAAAATTCTCTATACTCTGATTTAATTCCGGCTGATTTTTTATAGTCCCCCAACCACAATCATCAACAACACATTCTACTAAGTAGGTTTTTATTAATACGGGCTCTCCAGGCAGATTTTTTGAGCCTGACAGAATCTCTAGAAACTGAGAGGTTTCTATATAGTGCCTGTCATTAAAAGTATAAGCCATTCTTCCTCTATAAATTCTTGTGTCTACTATTACAAGACTGTTCTTATCTATTTTTTCATTTTTGAATTTAATTAATTGATTTTCTGAACTAGGATTATAAAAATTATTGCTTGTGCTGTGAGGGTGGCCTAAAACAACTAAATTGAGCAATAAAATAATCAGTATCAAATAAGAGATTTTTAATTTTGTCTTAGTGCATAGTTTCTCTAAGAATACTCCAGCAGGAATTGAAAAGAGCAATTGTTCAAAAATAAAGTGCTTATCTAATAAGTTCACAGAACCCAGAATTACCCAGGGCACTATAAATATTGATGAGATTAAAAACAACTTTTCTTTATTAATTTTGAAGAGATATATTAATCCGAGCAAACCAAAAATAAAAGTCAAAGGGTCTGCTGTAAAAAAGGACATTATTGGGATAATCGCTGTCGGCTCTGGAGTTGACCAATTAACTGAATTTCCGAAAAAGAATCCTTTTAAATCAATTCCGCCTTCAAAACCTGCAGCCCATCCGTAATATTGAGAGGATTTATCCGCGCCTATATGAAGAAGACGGGTAAACTGGAAATCTAGAATTCCTTTTGAGCTATAAGTTAGATAATTTGATATCAGCATTGGGGAAAGCGTTATTGTGAAAATAACTCCGAAAAGGAAGATATTCTTTAAGATTTTTATTTGTGAAATTTCTTTTTTTCTCTTGAAATAGTAATATACCCACATTGGAGGAAGGAACAACAAAGCATAGTGCTTTGTCAAAGCTCCTAAACCTAAGCACATCATTGCAAGGACTATCAGAGAGTCTTTTTTCTTTCTGAGCCCTATTAGAAATAAAAGCATAAATAACAAAACAAAGAACATCAACATTACATCCATTTCCGCTGTTGTATTCTTTATCAGGAAGGGAGAGAAAGCTGCAAAAGAGGAGCTAATCAGCGCAGCTCTTTCGCTCTTAAACATCTCTTTCGATAATAAAAAAACAACTAAAATGCTCAATGAGCCAAAAAGAACAGCTGCAAAACGAGAGCCAAATTGTGTTGTTCCGAATATTCTATAAGAAATGTCTGTAAACATGAACCATAAAGGAGCCTGGTCCCATGTCTGAAGCTTGCCTGAGCCTAGAAAATTTATTGCGTGAGGAGCGAAATGCATATCATCTGCAGAGACTCCAAGGTTTAATGCGCCTATAACCCTGAGAACAAATCCGATAAAGAAGATTATAAACAAATAGAAATTCTTTCTTTTTATCAAAGGTATTTTATTCTTGACTTCGGTCTCTTTTATTCCTTCCATAGAGCTATTTGGATTATCCATATATAAATTATACTGAATATTTAGCTATAGTTTAAAATATTCTTGACTATAAATAAGTTTAAAAGAAAGCTTCTGAATTAATTTTGATGAAGAGAGTGGCAATAGTGATGCCTGCATACAATGAAGAAAGAAGAATAGGAAAGACTCTTGAGATTTATTCCAAGTATTTTGAAGAATTAAGAAAAAAGAAAGAGGCAGAATATGAAATCTTGGTTATTATCAATAATACTTCTGACAGAACTGAGGAGATTGTTAAGAAATATTGTGAGGAAAACAGCCGGATCAATTACTTGAACCTGAAAAGAGGGGGAAAGGGATATGCAGTAATAGAAGGATTTAAGGACTCTCTGAAAAGAAAAAATGATTATATTGGATTTGTTGATTCTGATATGGCTACTCCACCAGAGGCTTTTTTTTATCTGGTTAAAATGATTAAGAATTATGACGGAGTTATCGCAGGAAGATATATGAAGGGTTCCAAGATAATCCCTCCTCCAACTATCCAAAGAAGAACTGCTTCAAGAGTTTATAATCTTTTTATAAGGTCTTTGTTTTTTTTCCCTTATAGAGATACACAATGTGGAGCCAAATTATTTAAGAGAGAGCCTCTAAAAGATGTTATCCGGTTTATCGGGATGACTAAATGGGCCTTTGATATTGACCTAATATACGGCTTCAGAAAGAGAGGATATAAAATAAAAGAGGTTTCTACAACTTGGAGCAATAAAGAATATTCTAAAATTAATTTTGCCAGAGCAGGGCCCTGGATGGCTCTTGCAGTTGTTAGACTTAGGATATTAAACTCTCCCTTAAAGAGATTTATAATAATTTATGATAATTTTATAGGATTTGTGCCAAAATGAAAGAAAAAATAAAGATAACAGTTATTGTGCCTGCTGGCCCTGACAGAAAATTAGAAGTTATCGAGAGTTTGGGCAGACAAAAAATAAAATGCAACTTTTTTATTGAAAAAGGAACAAATCCCTCTGAAAATAGAAACAAGGGGATAAAAAAAGCGAGAACTGAGTTTGTCGCTTTTGTAAACACGCACAGTATCCTGCCTGAAAACTGGTCTGAAAAAGTGATTAAGTTCTTTGAGGCAAATCCTAAAGCAGATATTGTCGGCGGGCCACAATTAACTGCGGGGGATGAAAATTATTTTGGAAAAGTAAGCGGATATGCGTTAAGTTCTGTATTCGGTGCGGGCGAGGTGAGCGCGCGCTATAAAATTAAAAAAGGGGCTTTTGAGGCTAACGAGAAACATGTTACTTCTGCTAATTTATCATGCAGAAAAAGAGTTTTTAAGAAGGTCTTGTTTGACGAGAATATTTACCCTGGAGAGGACCCGAAGTTTATAGCAGACTCTATAAAAGCGGGCTTTAAGGTTATGTACTCTCCAGATATTTTTGTTTATCACAGGCGAAGAGGGAATACCAAAGAGCTTTCAAAGCAGATATTTAATTATGGCTCTACAAGACCAATAAAAGAGGGATTTAGCGAGAGCATAAAAAAGCCGCTTTTTTTAATTCCATCTATTTTTGTGATTTATCTGGCCTTTTTTTCTTTTCTTTCTTTGTTGAGTATTTTTTTTGTTCTGCCATTGCTGGCTTATATTTTATTGCAGATTATTTTTTCTATTTATGAAGGAATAAAAAATAGAGACCTTCTCTCTGTAGTTATTCTTCCATTTATATTCTTTATTATACATATCATGTATGGTATTGGTTTTTTATATGGCAGTTTTTTTAATATGAAAGATGAGATTTCCTAAAGTAAGCTTTGTTATTTGCACTTATAATTGTAAAGATTACCTGAAGAGGTGTTTAAAGAGCATAGCTGAGCAGGACTATCCCAAAGATAAAATTGAGATAGTTGTTTCTGACAGTTATTCTAATGACGGGACAATAGAGGTTGCGAGAGCTTATGGCGCAAGAGTTATTCTTACTAAGATTAGAGGATATATGGAGGGGAAAGGCATGCCAAAATCTATTGGTTGTGAAAAAGCCTCCGGGGAAATAATTATTATAATTGATTCTGACAATAAACTGGTTGAGAAAGATTGGGTAAAAAAGATGGTTTATCCATTGATTAGCGATGAGAGTGTTAATTATTGCATATGCAGAATGGCTGTTGTAAAAGCAGATAATCTAGCAAATCAATACTTGAGTCTGGTAGGCACTGATCCTTTTGCAATATATACTTCTCTAGACCCGCAAATTTCCTTAGGTGGTGTAAAGTTGGAAGACAAAGGCGGATACTACGTATACACTCAAAAAGATTTTCTTATAACCGGAGGGTATTACCTGGCGATTAGAAAGAAAACGCTAGATGAAATTGGAGGATATAGCAGGGATGTTGATGTTGCATATGCTCTTGCCAAAAAGGGAGCGGGAAAAATAGCGATAGCAAAAAATGCCCATTTGCACCATTTGATAACAAACGGATATAAAGATTTTTTCAGAAAGAAGATAAAATGGGGAAAGTATTATTTTTCAAATCCTAATCTGGAAAGAGAATTTAAATGGGCTGGAAAATTGTTTGGAAGGCATGGCAAGATAAGATTTGTTTATGAGGTTGCAAATAACTTATTATTCTTTCCTGCTTTTTTGACTTCTTTGAGAATGATTGCTAAAGACGGCAAAAAGGCATGGGTTTTACATCCTTATATGAAGTTCGGAACAACTCTTGCTTATATAATTGCCTATATCAAAAGTTATTCTCATGGAAAGAAAGATTGAGCAAAAGAACTCAACCAGCTCCTTTCAGCTAGAATTACTCTTCCTGTTTCTGCATCCACTTTTACATTAATAGTGGCCGGCACCTTTATTCCAAAGATATTGATGCTTTCTTTAGCTGCAATAGCATAAACAACTCTTTCTTTATATTCGATCAATTCAACCTCTGAAACTTTAGTTGTTTGCGTGGCTTCTTTAGCTGATTCAACTGCTTTTTCAGGATCAATTTTTATTTCTATTTTTTTTCTGTTCCCTATTTTTTTTAGTATGTATATTCTCCCTTCTGACTCTGTTAAATCTAATCTTGATTTTACTTCTGTTCCGGTGGCGCTGATTATTTTTGAATCTTCAATGTCTGCCTTAAATCCGCGTGATTTAGAGCCGGAACTTATTTCAGTTTTTATTTGACTTTCTTTAATAGCTGTAGTTTCTTTGTCTTCTTGTCTGATACAGGCGCCGTATGAACAAATTTCTCCCTCGAGACAAGGCGTATCAGCACTCCATTCTAAACATTTATCTCGGTCATAATTTCCGCATTTTTTGTAGCCGTTAGTTGAGCATTCTCTAATTCCAGAAAGTCCGCACTCGTTTTTGCAAGTTAATGTTTGGTCAATTCTTGTTTCTTCTTTAATAGTGCAGATTCCTCCTTCACAAGTCTCATCTGACTCACATTCTGTTAGAGAGCTCCATTCTAAGCATGAGTCTGAGTCGTAATTTCCGCATGTTCGATAACTATTTTTTGAGCATTCTCTAATTCCAGAGATAGTGCATTCACTTTTACAGGTTGTTGGCGAGGGCGTTGGAGAAGGTGTTGGAGAAGGTGTTGGAGAAGGTGTTGGAGAAGGTGTTGGAGAAGGTGTTTGGGTTGTTGTTGAGCAGACACCATTTGAGCAGGTTTGTCCGGATGCGCAGGGAGTTGTTAGTGTGTTCCATTCTAAGCAGCTGTCTGTGTCATAGTTGCCACAAGTTTGATAGCCTATTCCTCCTGAGCATCGTTTTGCTCCAGAGGCACATTCATTTGAGCAAGTTGGAGTAGTTGTGGGACATGTACTGCCTGATGAACAGCTCTGCCCTGACGCGCACTGAACAGCTGTGCTCCATTCAAGGCAACTATCAGTGTCATAGTTCCCGC
>ERZ1292623.210-Hain-H51-01um-R1-210-length-65808-cov-9_pt4 | contig 10014 bp, 8 predicted proteins | sample MGYA00564398_ERZ1292623 | MGnify/ENA primary metagenome ERZ1292623 (study PRJEB36523, sample SAMEA6512633) | groundwater metagenome | collected 2019-01-07 | study: AquaDiva: Metagenomics assemblies of 32 groundwater samples
GTCGCGCCCTGCGGCATGATCGCGTCCAGCGCTTCGAAGAGCGTGGCGTTGCGCAGCGTGGCATTGACCTTTCCGCGAATGCCCGGGTCAATCTGGTATTGATAGTCGAATGTGGCGGCGAGCTGCCGGACGACCGTGCTGAACTCCTGATCCTCAGCGCGGAGGAGTTGCACGCGAGGTCCCTTGGCATTGGCAAGCCCGCCGCTCGCTGAAATCGGTGGCAGGCTTGGCAGCGGAGCCTGCGCGGTTGCCGGCGGCGGCTCCAACCTCACATGAGTTTGGGGAGGGGCGACGGACGGTGAGCTGGCACAGGCCGCGCCAGCAAGCACCAACAATGGGGCCAGTCGAACGCGCAGGCCCCGGCTCTCGAAGCTCATGCTACTGCCTCCCCGCCATCAGGGTGAGCACCCGCCTCTGGCCGTTCTTCTCGACGACTTCCACACGATCGGCGCGAATCCCAGCGACACGCGCGCCGTCCGCGAGCCGGTCGCCGATGCCTACGACGATGTCGTCGAGCACCGCAACCGGGCGGTCGTCGACGATCAGAATCGCCGTCAAACGACGCCCAGCGCGCCCGGATGAGCGAACAGTAGGAACTCCGCTCCCCGGCGCAACTGCATCGCCCACGGCCCGTCGCGTACCTCCCGGGGCCAGCGGGTCCGAAACCGCCCCTGCGGCGAATCCACCGGCGGGCCGTCCCTGCTGCAATGGTGCAAGAAACTCGTCGATGTCCGGCGGCGAAAGGGCCGCCGCTTCGCGGGTTGGGCCCGGCCGGACGCCAATGACCTCAACCGTCAGGGCGATCAACGCCGCTGCCGCCAACACTACCGCGCTCCGCAGATGGCCAGCCAAGGGGTGCTCCGTTCGAGAATGTGAGCTCGTACACCGCCAACAGAATGCGGTGCGACGCGCGTCCGTCCTGCCGCACCAGGCTCACCGCTGTTGGCGCCACGGACGGTGGTAACTGGCCGAGGAAGGCGATGACCGACGCCAGCCCACCTCGGCACTCGACGAGAAGACTAAAAGGGGCCGGCGTGCTCTGGACTCCCCCGGTAGGTAGACGCGCCTGTTGGCCAGTCGTATCAGAGTCGGAGATGTCCACTCTCACGTCCCTCAGGCCAGCCGTCTCTGCCGCGCGTGCCACGCGCTCGGTCACAGCCAGCCGCTCGTCCCCGGAAACGCCAAGCTCCCGCAGCTGCAACCACGTGCGGCGCCAGGCGATGGACTCGGCCGCGACGGCCGGCTCATACCGGCGACGCAGACTCGTGAAAGCGTCGATCGTAGCGCGGGCGCGGGTCAGCTCCAGGCTGCGGGAGGCGTCGGCGCGCGCCGCGCGGAGTCCCGACCACGTCAACAACGCGGCGGACAACACAGACGCCCCGATGAGGAAGAACTCGGGCCGAATGCTGGGGCGCGGCGCGCCGGGTGACGGGCGCATCAGTCGGATTTCCGGCCCGGGAGCCCAAAGGAGATCTGAAAGTGAACGAGCAAACCGCCGGTCGTGTCCGCGTAGAACATCTGCTTGAGCGTCAACGAGCTGATGTTCGATCGTCGCGGCAGGTCACGGTAGAAGTCGGCGAGCGCCTGCACCGCGAGGCCACTGGTGACGCCGAGGACCGTGCCGCCGATCTGGGCAGTCCATCCGTCGCCCTCCCGCTCGACGCGGATGCTGTCGATCCGCACGGGACCGGAAACTCCGGTGGCGACTGAGGCGAGGCCCCGCAAGAGCGCATCACGATCTCCAGAGACGGATCGGATGGCGGCCACGGCGTCACGGACGAGCTTGCGGTGCTCGGCGGTCTCCTGGACCGGCGCAATGCTGCGCGACTCCTGCTCGATGCGCGCTCGCAGCGCGCCGAGTTCAGCCGCGTTGCCGCGAGATTGCCACGCGGTGGTGAGCGCCCACAGGCCGACCAAGCCGGCCACGGCCACTGAAGCACCCGACACGAGCTGCAACGCGGGGGAAACACCCTCGTCGACAGGACGAGCCTTGCCTGTGAGAGCGAGCGCGCCCGGGGACCGGGCATCGAGCACGGCACCAAAGGCCGCGATCGCGCCCGGGCCCAACTGCTGCACGGCGATCCGGTTCAGGGGAATATCGAGTCGAGCACCGATCGCGGACTCCAGGTCACTCGTGCTGTCAGCGGAGCAAATCAGCGTCGCCCGCTCAACCTGAGTGCCCCGGAACTGTTGACGGACGAACACGATCCCGAGCTCCAGCTCCTCCGCAAGCGCGGCCGCGTCCGGGAGGGGATCTTCCGGTCGCAGCGGCGGCTCGATCACCAGTCGCACGGCTCCGCCGAGTGTGAATCCGAGATAGGGGCCATCGGGAAGCTGCGCGATGATAGCTGTTGACGTTTCGGGCGACGTGAATTCCTCGGCCAGCCGATGCATGGCGGCCGGGAGGAGCGTGGCGTGCTCTACGACATGCCCCGCCGTCTCAAGCGGCTGTGTGAAAGCGGACAGAACATCTCCCGACATCGCACCCACGAGCACCTGGGGTTGGTCGGCCTCAAAGGCGCCTTGGCCAGCCAACCGAACCCAGGCCGTTCGCGGTTCCGCGAGATCCGGTTCGAGGCGCCGGACTTCCCTATCAACCACCGAGGCGAGCACGGCGTCGGCCGCCGGCGGGAGAGACAGAATGTGATGCACCGCGCCAAATCCGCGCACCACCAGTGCCACTCTTGCACGCTTGAGGTTCAACTGCGCCAGCGCTCGAACGAGCTGGGCCGACGCCTCCTGGGGAGACTCGAGGCGGGCGAACGATTCCGTGTTCCGTAGCACTTCGACGCCCCCGCGCCGCTGCCGGCACTCCACGACGAACACTCCGCGCGGGCAGACATAGGCGCCCACGACGTGACTCAACGACGCACTCCGATGGTGTTGTAGATGTTGAGAATCGGGAGCATGATGGCCAGGGCCACGAGCAGAATGACCGTTCCCAGCACCACGATGAGCAGCGGCTGGATCAGCGTGATGACGCGTCGCACGGACGCAGGGATCTCGCGGCTGTAGTACATCTTGGCGCGATCGAGCGCCTCATCCAGGCGGCCGGTGGACTCACCGAGCGCCAGGCTGCGCATCACGACGATGGGGACGAGCGGCGAGCGGCCGAAAGCCCCCGCGATCGTCTCGCCCCCGGAAATTGCCTCGCGCGCGTCGCGCACCAGCTTTGCGACCACGGTGTTGGTGGCCATTTGCTCGACCAACAGCAGCGACTGGAGCAGGTCCACGCCGGTGCGGTAGAACAGGCTCAGGTACGTGACGACGCGCGCAATGTTGACCTCGAGAATGAACTGTCCCACGACGGGGATCTTGAGAATGATCGCGTCGATGATGAACCGACCGCGTGTGTTGCGTCGTATCGCCGTGATCACAACTCCGGCGATGACCATGGCGGCGACCACACCAATCCAGTTGGATTGGATAAACTGCGACGTGGCCATGATGATGCGCGTGGGCAGCGGCAGCTCCACCTGCCGCGTGCGCAGCATCGGCAGCAGGCGCGGGAAGACGAAGCCGACCAACGCGGTGACGAGCAGTGACACGGCGCCGAGCACGACCAAGGGGTACATGGTGGCCTGTCGCACCGACTGAGAAATGGTCTCCTGCCAATCGAGGTACTCGACCAACTGTTGCAGGGAAAAGGCCAGCTGACCGCTGGCCTCGCCTGCCTGGATGGTCGCGACAAACAGCTGCGGAAAGGCGCGGGGGTGGTTGGACAGCGCTTCGGAGAGGCTCTGACCGTCGTCGGCGACGGCATTTCGTACCTCGCCGAGGATGATCTTGAGCTTCGGCGACTTGAGGCGGCGCGGGACGTCGTCGAGAATAGTGAGGAGCGGGATACCGGCGGTAAACGAACCCGCCATGTACTCGAGGAACGCCAGCAGTTCGCGCCGCTCGATGTTGCCATCGGTGAAGCGCTTGGTGCGCTCACGCGCCTGGGCGTTGATCAGGAACGATCCGCGCTTGCGGAGTTCTTCCTCGAGAACGATCTCGCTGGGTGCGGAGGTCAACCCCTCTTCGACCGCGCCGGAGCCGGTCAATGCCTTGTACCAGTAGTCAGGCACGTGGGCGCCGGGGCGTCAGGCCGTTACTCGCAGGATTTCGTCGAGGGTCGTGATCCCCGCCTGCACCTTGCGGACACCGTCATCGAGCAGCGTGGGGCGGCCGGAGTCCCGGTGGATCTGTTCGGGCGCCGTCCGTTCGTAGATGGCGCTCACGACATCCGGCGACATCGGGAGGATCTCGAAGATCGCGACGCGGCCGCGATAGCCCGTGTCGCGACACGAGGGACATCCCTTGGGGCCGTACAACACCGCGGTCTCGAGGCCAAACCGCTTCCGCACGGCCGGGGGCAGGTCGATCTTCACCTTGCACTGAGCGCAGAGCGCGCGGACGAGGCGTTGCGACACGAACATCGTGACCGCCGAGGCGATCACGAACGGCTCGACGCCCATGTCGAGCAGTCGTGGAATGGTGCCGGCGGCCGTGGTGGTGTGCAGCGTCGTGAGCACGAGGTGGCCCGTGAGTGCAGCACTCATGGCGATCTGCGCGGTTTCTTCATCGCGGATTTCGCCGACGAGGATGATGTCGGGATCGTGACGCAGGATCGAGCGCAGGCCAGTCGCGAACGTCAGTCCTGCCCGGATGTTCACCTGCGACTGGCGGATCAGCGGCATCTCGTACTCGATGGGGTCCTCGAGCGTGATGATGGCGCGATCGCCCGTGCTCAGTTCATTGAGCGCGGCGTACAGAGTCGTGGTCTTTCCAGAACCCGTTGGGCCGGTGACGGGAATCAGTCCATGCGAACGCTGCAGGACCGTGCGCAACAGGAGCAGATCATCGGGCTCGACGCCGAGCTTCTCGAGTTGCAGGGCAACGCGTCCCTTGTCGAGAATGCGGAGCACGATGTCTTCGCCGTGCAGTGTCGGGAACGACGAGACGCGCAGATCCACGCTTCGTCCGGCGATGCGCAGCTGGGTGCGGCCGTCCTGAGGCAACCGGGAGTCCGCAATGTCCAGAGTCGAGAGAATCTTGACGCGGCTGATCAGCGCGCTCTGCGCGGACTTCGGGAACGTCGGCCCCTCGGTGAGCAGGCCGTCGATTCGGTAGCGGATGTGCAGTTCGGTTTCGCGCGGCTCGATATGAATGTCCGTCGCGGCCAGCTCGATCCCGCGCCGGATGAACTCGTCCACGATGGACGCGGCGTTGCCCGGGTCGTCGCCGCGCGTCTGCGCCGGCCATCCCGCCTTGGCCGAACCGCGGGCGCTCTCGCCGCCGCGCGTCAGGCCGAGTTTGGGCGGGGCCCCGGACGAGGACGGCGTGGCACTGGGGGCGGTTGCTCCCCCGGACGCCACCATGACGCCCGCGGCGGCGGCGGCCGACGTGACGTAGTGCTGCTCGATGGCGCGCAGGACCGCCTCGCGGGGTGCCCCAGCGACGCGCACGGAGCGTCCGGTGGCGCGCGTCAGACTCCGGATGCCCAGCAGGTCGAATGGATCCGCCATTGCCAATACCAGGTGGCGACTCTCGAGCTTGATGGGCACCGCGACATGAGCGCGCGCGGTCTCGACCGCGAGCGACGCAATCGCGTCCGCCTGCGGCACGAGCTCGGCCTCGGACAGGAACGGGATGCCGGCGTCGGCGCAGAGCGTTTGGAGCAGAGCTGTCTCGCCCACGTAGCCAAGCTCGACGAGGACCGTACCGAGCTTCTCGCCAGTCTTGGTTTGAATGGCGAGTGCCTCATCCAACTGCTGCTTCGTTACGAGGCCGGCGTTGAGCAGCGTGTCGCCGAGCCACCGCCTCACAGACATGCACGTCCCGGGTCAGCAGTTCCCACGTCGGCCCCTGAATTGTCGCGCGAGCACGCGAAGGTGCAGCACGTGGCTGACGAGCCAAACTGCCCAGCCGCAACAGTATAACACATCGCGTTTTAGCGATGCCCTCAGGGCTTCCATTCCGCGATGAAAAGATCCGTCCCACCGGCGTTTGGCGCGTGCCGGTTGGAGGCCCACACGAGATAGCGCCCGTCGCGACTGAACATCGGGAAGCCGTCGAAGTCGGCGTCCGTCGTCACCTGCTCGAGGCCCGTGCCATCGATGTTGACCAGGTAGAGATCGAAATTGCGGCTGCGGGGGTTCTTGTGGTTGCTGGAGAAGATGATCCGCGCACCGTCGGGCGTGTAGAACGGTGCGAAATTGGCGCCGCCCAGGTTGGTGATCTGGCGCTGATCGCTCCCATCCGAATTCATGGTCCAGATCTCCATGCGGTTGGGGCGAACCATGCGCCGCGCCAACAAGTTGCGGTGGACTTCGAGCGAATCTCCCGTCGGGTGCCACGCGCGATAGACGATGCGCTTGCCATCCGGCGAGAAGAACGCGCCGCCGTCATAACCGGGGGTGGTGGTGAGCCGGCGCATGTTTCCGCCGTCCACGTCCATTGTGTAGATGTCCAGATCGCCATCCTTGAGCGACGTGAACACGATCGTGCGGCCGTCCGGAGAGACGGTGGCCTCGGTGGTGTAGACACCGTAACTGGTGAGCGCCTTCCGGTTCGAGCCATCGAGATTCGACGTGTAGATGTCGAACGGATCGAGGCCCCACACGTAGCCGGCCGAGGGATCGGGACGGGGCGGGCACTCGCGCTGGACGGCGTGCGTCGACGAATACAGCAATCGCCTGCCGCCGTCGATGAAATAGCCGCACGTGGTCTTGCCGGTGCCGTCGGAGACCCGCCGCAGGTCGGTGCCGTCCGCTCGCACGACGAATTGCTGATCACACGAGCGGCCGTCACGCGTCGACTGGAACGTGAGCCAACGCCCGTCCGGCGAGAAGTAGGCTTCGGCGTTTTCGCCGCCGTACGTGATCTGGCGAACGTTGGTGAAGTGCGATTCACCAGTGTTTGGCGCGACCATCCTGGCCGGCGCAGCCGCCGCGGACGTCGCGGACGTCGCGGACGTCGCGGACGTCGCCGGAGCCTTGCCAACGTCCACACGGCTGGAGCATGCGAGAACCGCCGCCACGGCCAGGGTGGCGGCGGTCTGGAGAATGCGGGACATCAGATGTGGATCAGGGCCGTGATTCGGGGCGAGCCGCGGCGTTCTGGCTCTTTGGCGCGGGAGCCCCGTTCGGCGACTTCACAATCGCCTGCGCCAGGCCGAAGAGCTCCTTCTGGTTCTGGCCCCTGTTCATCATGTCGATGGCTTTGCGCAGCGGTGCGTCGACCACCACTTCGCGACGCGCGGCAGCCGAATCTCCCATGGCGTAACGCGCGACCCAATGTTCGAGTTGACGATCGAGCCACGTGGCGCCGCCATCCCAATGCTTCGCGTCGATCTTGAGGCCCTTGGCCTCCGCGCGCGTGCGCACTTCCTGGCGCCACGCGGCCGTCGGCTTGAAGTCGGGCGGCACTTGCTTGGAGAGCTCCAGCGCGTAGTCGAGCAACAGCGTGTAGAACTCCTGCCGCGGCGCCAGCATGCGCGCGAGTTGCTGATCTCCCGAGCTGACGGTGTCGTCCGCCACGATCACGTCCGGCGTAATGCCGCCCCCTCCATATATGACGCGGCCCGCGTCTGACTTGAATACCGGCCGATTCTTCTTGCTGGCTTCGGTTTCGAGTGTGTCGCGTTGCGTTGGCAGCGTCCCCTCTTCAACGAAACGGCCTTCGACAAACTTGCGCTCGCGCTGGATGCTGCGTCCGCTGGGCGTATACCACTTGGCCGTCGTGATCTTGAGGGCGTAGCCGCCGTCCAGATTGTAGACGGACTGTACCAGTCCCTTGCCAAAGGTCGTCTGGCCCACGATCACCGCGCGATCGTGATCCTGGAGGGCGCCCGCGACAATTTCGCTGGCTGACGCGGAACCTTCATCCGTCAGGACGATGAGCGGTACGTTCGGCAGCGGCGGCTGCCCGCGCGCCGTGTATGACTGATTTTCACCGGCGCGCGCACGCACCGACGCGAGCTCCAGCCCCGGCTTGAGAAACAGGTTGCTGACCGAGAGCGATTGCTCGAGAATGCCGCCCGGATTGCGACGCAGGTCGATGATCACACCTTTGGCGCCGCGTGACTGCACATCCCTGACCGCTGCCTCGAGATCGGTGGCCGCGTTCTCGTTGAAGCTCTGAAGTGGCACGTAGCCCACCGTGCCGAAGACGAGCGTGAAGGGTACCGCTGGCACGTGCACGATCGCGCGCGTGAAGACGAAGTCGAGCGGCTGCTCCACGCCGGGCCGCATGAACTTGGCCCGCACCTGGGTGCCGGGGGTTCCCGTAAGCGCGTCGCTGGCCTGCTGCGTGGACCAGCCGCGGGTGGACATTGTGTCGACCCCCGCAATACGATCGCCCTCGCGCACGCCCGTGCGTTCGGCGGGCGTGTGCGGAAACACTTTGGCGACTACGATGGCTGCATCACGCAGCTCGATGCTCATGCCGAGTCCGCCATACCGGCCACCGGTGCGCGTGCTGAACTGCTTGTAGTCCTTGGGCGAAAACAGCTCCGTGTACGGATCGTTCAGTTCGCGAATGAGTCCGCGCGCGGCTCTCTCGTAAATGGCGCTCTGCGGCAGCGAGTCGACGAAACGGTCCGACACGAGCCCGAGCACCTGATCAAGCAGGAGCTCGCCCTGGCGTGCAATTCGCGTTTGCCACAGGAATCCACCCGCAACAAACGGAAGGGCGGCAACTGCGAGAATGGCGGCTTTTCTGGAACTGCGCATAAGGGAAATACCAGAAGCAGGAATGGACAAACTTAGCGCGTCGACAGCGGTTGTGCCGTCTACTCGCTGCGCGAAGCCAGAACGTACTCGGCATACCATTCGCGCCGGTGCTGACGAAACCCGGCGTCGCGCACCAAGCCGGCCTCATGCAACATGACGTGCGCCGGCTGCAAGACCCGCTGCAAGTGCGAAGGGAATTTTTGCACCAACGGCAACATGTCCCGTAGCCGCTCCAGTGAGACACGCCAACTGAGCACGCCGTTGACGCGCGCGATTTCGAGCAGACGGTACAGTCGGCGCGCCACCGGAGACTGGAGTGCGTTGTAGCGGGCCAATGACAACGTGACCGTGTGACGGGCAATGAGATTGTCGCGTACCCATGGATGCAATACCACGCGCGCGACGCCCGGTTCCGCCGCGGGTACGGCGGCAAACAATCCAAGCTGCTCCCGATCGACATTGCGGCGCCGCTCGATGGACAACGCCGAGAGTACGGTGAACTGGCCGCTCACCACGTGGCCGACGCCGGCGGAGTAATACGCGTTCACCGAATCCAGCGTCGTGCGCTCCAAGCGGCTCAGCGCGGAACGCAGTTGGTCGTACGTGCGTCCGTCCACGCGCCGGTCGATGGACCGCAGAAAGCTGTGCAGCGTGAAGCTGACGCCACCGTCAGGCGGTTGCTCGGCTTCCTGAAATCGGCGGCAGATTTCGACGTACACGTCCTGGTCGAACGTGCCGGGGAGTCGCTCATTGGGCGCCGGAAGAACCCGCCAGCGGCCGCCGTCCTCCAGATCGAACGTGATCAGCGCGTCGTCCGCGGAATCGCTGAGCCGGAACAACGGCAGAGCCTCCAGCGAGCGGTCGAGCGCGACCTGACGAGACGCAGGGCGACGGCGCACAGCGAGGCTCATCCGATGAAACTACGGCCTTCCGATGACAGCCAACAGGCAGCCTAAGTCAGCGCAAGCGAATGACTTGGCCGCTGAGTGCCCGGGACTCTGGCGAGCACAGGAATGCCACCACCGCGGCCACGTCTTCGCGTTCGATATACCGGGCGTCTTTGCCCATCGATCCCTCGTTCGTGGCAGTTCGGATGGCCGATGGAGCCACGGCGTTGGCTCGAATTCCGGACGCGCGTCCTTCATCCGCGACAGAGCGCATGATGGCGACCACAGCGGATTTGGCGGCGATGTACGCTGAGACGCCGCTGGACCGCGAGCCATCCAGTACGGCTTCTGAAGTGAAGAAGACAACGGAACCATGCGTGGGTTTTACGAGCGGCAGAAATGCGCGCGTG
>ERZ1292623.5551-Hain-H51-01um-R1-5551-length-10010-cov-7_pt1 | contig 10010 bp, 15 predicted proteins | sample MGYA00564398_ERZ1292623 | MGnify/ENA primary metagenome ERZ1292623 (study PRJEB36523, sample SAMEA6512633) | groundwater metagenome | collected 2019-01-07 | study: AquaDiva: Metagenomics assemblies of 32 groundwater samples
TAGGTTTGATTTTTTTAATATATAAAACTACTTTTTTATTTAGGTAAAGACCTTAATATAAAAACTAATTAATGAAGTAACAAAATTAGCCACTAATGACATTAAAAAAGCTTTAGAATATTTCAAACTTAATAATTTTATAAGTAAGATGCTTTCAATTAAAAATACTATTATTTCAGTAAAAACAAAGTTATTTAATATATTTTGATAAAAATAAGTAGCCAGCGGCAGACTAAATGAGTTTATTAAAATAGAATAAAATAAAACTTGAAATGGTTTCTTTTTAAGAAATAAAAATAAGGCTAAGAACTCAACAAAAATTGTCGCAATTAAAAAAACTAAATACTCAATTATAATATTCATCTTTTTCTTTTATAGATAAAAATTCCAATCATAATAATTAAAGCTAAAAAAGGAAGAATAGCAAACCAGAATTCAGCAAACCACCAAGGCAATAATGCTTTTTTTGAAGGTTCAGGCCATATATCTTGAGAAATAAAATTTTTTTCCTCACTTGTTCCGTCTTCATAAGTAAAGAGAATTTTCTCCTTGCGTATAGTAAAGCTATTCTCGTTTAGCTCTTTTATGTTTAAAATTATAACTGTTTTGCGCAGAGGATCATTTGATTTGGGCAAAGGATAAATTCTTAAGTTTAAATCAGAATTTTTTAATTCAGGTTTTTTAAAATAATTGATTTTATCTTCGTAGTTATATGTATATTTGTCAAATTTTTCATTAAACTCATTTTCATCAAAGAGATCTTTTTTTATAGCGAAAATAGTGGCTTCACCGTTTTTGTTGACTGCAAAACAGTCATTAAGATCAAGCTTTTTTGGTCTGCTGATTTGCTCATCCAATATAAATATATACTCCTGAAAATTATCAGCGTTTGATATTTGATAGCATGACTCAATATACCTTCTTCCATAAGGTAAAATATCAGCATTTACATTTTGTATTAGGATTAATGATAAAATAATTGCTAATATTAAGTATTTTTTCATGTTTATTTACTTTATATTTAAGTTATTAATTTATAATTCTATTTGTTTATTTAGGCAAAGACCTTAGGATATTTTTGTATTTAAACCAGAAATATATTGTTAGGATGAGAGCGAGAAGAGCAATTACTGGAATTATGCTTATCGATGCGTTTGGTTCTTGAATTATAGCTTCTGAAGCGATACCTATTGATTTTTCTGCAATAAATAATGATTGTTGTTTAAATGGATTTATGAAAGAAATTCCTGCAAGAATTACAAATATTCCTAAAGTTATTACAAATTTATAGTAGGAAGAGTTAAGCAGGCTTTTAGTTTTTTCTGTTAAAGTGTAATATTTCCATTTCCTTCCTTCTTCTAGTTTTGCTACAAGACCTGATTTTACCAGGATATCAAGATGCTCTTTTACTGATGGTATTGAAAGATTTAATAAATCGGCTAAATCTGACTGAGTATATTTTTTGTTTGAGAGCAATTTAAGGATTTTTACTCTAGTGCTAGCTGACAAGGCCTTAAAGTCAGAACTGTCAATGTTTACTTGATTCATTGTTTTAAGGAGAGAAAAAAAGTTTATAATTCTTTTTATAAGGAGAAATTAAAATAGTCTAGTTTGTTTAGGTTTTAATTTTACAGCAACAACTTTGTCATAAGTTTTACTTCCATCTGTTCCGCCTGTGACATATATCGTGTTGTCTTTGCTTGCGCTTGCAGATTCATAGACTGAATTTGGCAATGATCCTAATAGTGACCATTCACTTAGAACTCCATTTTCGTCAACTTCTGCAGCTCTTATTTCATTAGAAGGAGTTCCACTTTTTATTCCAACTAAACCGCCTAATGATACAACATAGTTTTTACCACTAATTGTTACTGTTGATATATTTTCAAGTCTAGCTTTTGGTTTTTTTGATTTTACAGTTTCAAATTTACCTAATCCTTCTTTTAGTTTAGCTACTTGAACATCATCTAATTCAAATGGAGGGTGATATTGCCATCCACCTAAAACAAATAATTTTTCTTTTAATATTAATGCTGCATGACTAGATCTTCTTCCGTTAATTCTAGAAGTACTAGCACTCCACGGACTTGGTTGTCCTTTTTCATCTAATTTAGAAACCCAAACTTCATCATGATATCCTTGCGGTCCGCCACCAGTATCTTGGCCTGCTATTGCATATAATTTTTTACCATCACAAAGGAATGTTGAAGTAGCATTTGTTGGCAATAAATGTTCGCTAACTTCCCATTTAGTTAAATTTCCAGTTTCTCCTAATGCCTCAAGAGTACTAAATCTTCTTGCAAATAAAACTTGTCTTGTAGATGGAGCAAAGGCATAAACAAATTGTTCATCTGTTGCTAAACCACTAAAATGCACTTCTTTAGGAAGAGGGAAAGCTGTTTCTTCAAATTTATCAATTTCACCATTTTTTATTCTGGTATGCAATACTTGTGGGTTTGGTTTATTATTATCATCTAAACCACCTGCTATATATAATCTATCTCTTAGTACTACAGCACCATGATTTTTTCTTGGTGTTGGCATTTGAATTTCTTTTACTGACTCTATTTTTAATTCTAAGTCTTCTTCAGCAGAGGCTAAAGAAATAAAAGGTTCAAATGTATTAAGAAAAGCTAAAGCTCCCATTCCTTTAACTAAATTTAAAAGATCTCTTCTTGTTAATCCATTTACTTTTGAACTTAAATCCATTTTCAGTAAAAATCTTTTATTTTTTAGTTTATAAAGCTTTCTATTGTTATTACTATAAAGTAAATATAGTTTAGAGAAAATAAACATTTATTAATTTGGAAAACTAAGGCAGATTATGGTGCTTAGTTTTATAGGTCTAGATTCTTTGGATGAAAATGAGGTAAATGACTTAAAAACTTACAGCGACAGATTTTATCAAAAAGTAAGCAGAACAATAACTACAAATACAGACCCTTTAGTTATATTACATGTCAAAAAAATGAAAGCTTCTGGCAGGAGATGCAAATATTCTATTCATGGAAAAGTTGAAAGTCCTAAATTATTAACTTCTGTTGAATATAGTGACTGGGATTTAATAAGAGCTTTAACAAAGACTTTTGAGAAAATGGAAAGTGAAATAGCCCATAAATTCAAAACACAAGGAAAAAATGAGAGAGTTAGCTTTAAGAAAGCAATAAAAGAAAGTGCTGATTAATTTATCTCTTTTTAAAAATCAAGAAATAACTTTTTATCTTTAATTGTGTAACCTTCTTGAAGGAAATATTTATCTACTCTTTTTCGATATGCTTTCTCTGCTTCTTTTCTCTCTTCAGGTGTTCTAGTATACCACGGGCAAAGTAACGGCAATACGAACCCAGTTTTTCCACCTATTTCAATTTCTGCTGCAAAGGTTGTGCCTTCATCAGTAGGGCCTGGAATTACAAGCAATCTTACAAGACCTTTTTTCTTTACAGGACTTGTTGGAACAACTTCAAACCTGTCTATTGTTTTTATTTCTATTTGTTCTCGAGTTTCATGAGCTTTGACTTTTACCATTCTAATTTTTCAAAAATCAACACTATTTAAAGCTACTCATATCTTAAAGCGTCAACTGGCTTTAGCTTGGATGCTTGAATGGCTGGCAAAATTCCTGAAATTACACCAACAAAAAAAGCAAACAACAAGCCGAACAACAAAACTAAAGGTTCTATTTTTATTATCAACAAAAAGCCTGCGTTTTTTGAGAATGAGCCAATAATTAAAGCCATAGCTGTTCCTAGAATAGTACCTATTACGCCACCAACAAGACCGATCAACCCAGACTCTATCAAGAATATTTTTAAGATATCAGAATTTCGTGCACCAATTGATTTCATAATGCCGATGTCTTTTGTTCTTTCCAAAACACTAGTGTACATTGAATTCATTATACCAATTGCTCCGACGATTAAGGAGATTGCTGCTATGCCAACAAGGAAAATCTGAATCACGCCAAGAACTTCGTTTATTTGCTCTAGAATCTGAGTTGCTGTCAATACCTGGAAATTGGTGTCATCTCTTTTTCTTTCCAATTCTTTTTCTATTTTTTTCTGAAGCTGAGGGATGTTGTCTTTTGATTTAACTTGAGCTACAATAGTGTCTATTTTTTCAGGTTCATTAAATATTTCACGAGCTGCTTCCATTGGAATGTTAATTTGGTTGTCGTCCTGGGCATTTCCAATTTCCTCAAAAATTCCTACTATTTTGAATTCTTTTTTATTGATTTCAATTTTATTTCCAAGCCTTAATTCTTTTGAGAACATTTCTTCTACAACTCTTGAGCCTACTACAGCAACAAATTTTTCATCTTTCTGCACAAAACGCCCCCGGCTTAATTCAATCCCTGAATCAAGAAAAAATTCTTCAAAATCTTTAGCTTCCAGGCCGGCAACTAATGTAAATCCTGTTTCTTTATTATTTTTTATTTCTGCTGTTCTGAATAATCCGGGAGTAACATACTGGAAACCTGAAATTTTTTTTACTGTTTCAACGTCTTCTTTTGTCAAGCCTTGTGCTAAAGTTCCCGGGCCTTGAAATCCTTTTGCTGAAATCAGAATTCTGTTTGCTCCAAATTGCTCAAATTGGGTTTCAATTGTGCTTTCCAAGCTTCTGGATGCCGTGATTAAGGAAATAATGGCTGCAACACCAATAATTATACCTATGACAGTCAGCCAGGACCTTAATTTTCTATGGGTAATGCTTTTTAAGGCTAATAAAAAATAATCAAGCAGCATGTTTTTTTCTTCTATGCATCAAGAACAAGACTAGGACTATAATTATTAAAACTATGAAAATCCAGAAATTATTTTGACTAACTAAACCCAGCTGCCTTGCTTCTTCCTCTGTCAGGACATTTAAGTTCATTGTCTTTGATTCCTTGAATTCCTTGTTGTTTATGTCTCTGTATTCAATGATAAACTCGAGCTGGGGATTTTTTGTTTTTGGCACAATGGAAAATTCTTCTGTTTCAAAATCATCTATATCAACTTCACCAATATATATTGATTTTGAGGACAGAATTTCATATGAAGGACTTTCCTGCAATGTTACTTTCAGGAATTTTATTTGTGCAAGACCGTTGTTTATGAATTTTAAACTTATTTTTCCTATCTTGTTTATGTTTAAAGGTTCTGGATTGTCCAGGATTAAGTCCAAGTTTGTTTTTGCATTTATTTCTAAACTAATTAAGGATTCTTTTTTTGTGTTATTATAAGAAATTTCAACTGGTATTTTATATATTTTGGATTCTGCATCTGGAAGAGCAACCAGACTAAATGAAGTTGATTTTCTATTGTTTTTTCTTATTTCGTCAATTGCGTTTTCATTTGAAGATGTTAATGGTGCAAAAGGAACTTGAGACAAGTCAAGCCTTACAACGATGTTTTCTATTTTAGAGTCACCAACATTTTCAAGCGTTATACTAAGCCTTAGCTGCTGGCCTGGCAAGACTCTATCTGGATTTGAAGAAAATGATTCTATTGTAAGCTGAGCATTTGCAATTGGGAGTACAAGCAATAATATAAGTAATGTCAGTATTTTATTCATTTTTTCTCCTGATTTATTTTTCCATCTGTTAGTGTTATTTTTTTATTTGCCATTTTTGCCAATTCTGGGTTGTGAGTTACCAAGATTATTGTTTTTCCTTTTTTGTTAAAATCTAAAAGTATATTCATGATTTCATGCCCTGTTTTTGTGTCCAAGTTTCCTGTTGGTTCGTCTGCCAGTATAATTTCCGGGTCATTTATCAATGATCTTGCTATTGCCACTCTTTGTCTTTGACCTCCAGATAATTGATTAGGAAGATGATTTAACCTGTTTCCCAGGCCGACTTGAACTAAAAGCTCCTGCGCTATTCTAAGCCTTTTATTTCTAGAAATGTTTTGAAATGTCATTGGCAAGGCAACGTTTTCCAAGGCTGTCAAGCTAGGAATTAAATTAAATGTCTGGAAAATAAAACCAATTTTTTTCCCCCTTATTTGTGCTAAATTACTTTCTGACAAGCGAGCTATGTTATTTTCTGCTAAATAAATTTCTCCTTTTGTTGGTTTGTCTAGGCAGCCAACCATGTTTACGATTGTACTTTTTCCTGAACCTGATGGTCCTTGAATTGCGAGAAAATCGCCCTGATTTATTTCTAAGTTTACATTATCTAAAGCTTTAACTTTTACTTCTCCAAGCTTGTAGGTTTTTTCCACGTTTTCAAGTTTAATTAGAGTCTGCATGCTTTTTTCTAGCAAATTTTTATTTAAAAAGTAATAGCATAAAATTTTACTCGGTTTAGGGAGTTAATTTATGGATATTATTGTGAGGCCTGATATTTTATCTGATGTAGGCTTTATCCCTATGTTTAAGGTTTGATGAAATAATTTAGATTCTTCAAGGTATCTAAAAAAATCTTCCATTCTTTCTTTATCTGAAATTGTGTTGTCTACAAATATTAAGCCATCTTTGTTCAGAAGTTTTAATGATAAAATCAAATATTCTTTATATTCTGACTTTTTTGCATCTATGAAGATTATGTCGAATTTTTCCTCTAATTTTTTTAAAGTCTCCAATGCGTTGCCTTCGATTAACTTAATGTTTTTTGCCTGTGCTTTTTTTATGTTTTCTTTTGCTATTTTTATTGCTTCTTTGTCAATTTCCAATGCAACTACTTTGTCTGCTAGTAAAGAAAAATTTAAAGCTGAATAGCCATGAAAAGTTCCAATTTCCAGGATTGATTTTGGTTTTTTTATTTTACAAATAATTGAGATAAAGTCAACAGAGTCTTTTGCTAAATACATTTGGAGCCTGTTTTTCTCAAGTTCTTCAACAACTTCAAGAGTTTTATTCATTGCTTACGCCCTGTTTTTCAGGTTTTTAAACATTTAACAAAATTTATATAGGGGTTTTTTGGGATTTTTATTATGTCATATCAAAATGGAAAACCAATGGCTACATATAGCGGAAGAATAAAAAGTGTAAATGAGGAAGGCGTATTAGTTGCAGTTCGAAGAGATGAAAAAGCAGGAGGGCTTGAGGAAGACATAGAATTTTCATTAGCTCAAGTTGAAGCAGGATCTCCAATTAGCGGGGCTGATGTAGTAATTGAGTCTTTTAGAAACAAAACAGGAAAACCAATAGATAAGATTTATATATTTTCATAATTTTTTTCTTGATATGATAGTAAGTTCATTTTACAAATATGTTGAAATTAAAAATCCTGAGAAGTTTCAAATTGAACAATTGGATTTTTGCAAAAAATTAGGAGTTAAGGGAAAAGTTCTAGTTTCTAAAGAAGGAGTAAACGGAAGTATTTCAGGAACAGAAGAACAAATTAAGGAATATAAAAAGGAATTAACTAGGAACAAATTATTTAAGGATTTAAAGTTTAAGGACACTATTTCTGAGGAACATCCTTTTAGAAAAACTATTGTCAGAGTTAGGAAGGAGATTGTTAGTTCTGGACTGAAAATTGAGTTAAGGAATAAAGGAAAGTATATTTCTCCTGAAGAATTGAATAATTTAATTGAAAGCAATGAAGATTTTATTCTTTTAGATGCAAGGAATAATTATGAAAGCAAAATTGGGAAGTTCAGGAATGCTTTGACACCTGATATAGAAACTTTTAAAGAATTTAGAAAAGCAGCTAAAGAACTTAATAATTTTAAGGGCAAGAAGATTGTTACTTATTGTACAGGTGGAGTAAGGTGTGAGAAGGCAAGCGCTTTTTTAAAAGAAAACGGATTTAGCAATGTGTTTCAGCTGGAAGGAGGGATTATAAATTATATTAACCAGTTTCCTGATAGACATTTTCAAGGGAGATGCTTTGTTTTTGATGACAGATTATCAATACCGACTGGAAAAAATACTAAAGATATTACTATTTGCGAGCTTTGCCATGTGCCATCTGGAAGATATATAAATTGCGCCAACAAAAAGTGCGATAACCTGTTTGTTTGCTGCGAGGATTGTGATTTAAAATTTAAGCACTATTGTTCTAAGAACTGCAGAGCAACAGCTTTTTAATGTAGTTTCAATTGAACCATAAACTTTATATATTTGTTTATTATTAGTTTCAAATGAAACCTAAATGTAGTTTCAATTGAACCATGAAAAACGAAGAACATGTAAGAAATATAAAGGAAAGCCTTTCTATAATAGAAGAGTGTATAGAAAAGGGGCTTTTAGAAAGACAGAGAAATATTGGATTTAATACTTCGGCTGCTTCTGTAGATATGTTAGAACTGTTATTGCATAAAAAAAGCCTGATAGATCCGGGATTTCTTGTTAAGCATGAATGGCTGAATTCAAAAAATAAAATTGAAGAAAAATTTCCATTTGAATTTGAAAAAAAAGATGAGATTTTAGGCTTAATGTCAAAAATTGAAAGTAAAAGAAGCCTTCTTTGTTATGGGAAACAACAGAAAATTGAACTTATTCAGGAAGTTATAGATAATTTTAATAAATTACGCAAGAAATTTAATGAGGTTGGCTTAGATGAATTCTAAATTAATAGCTTATGCTTTGGATTTTACATCATTTCTTATTCAGAAAACTAAATATAAAGAAAATATTAAGAGTATTATTTTATTTGGATCTGTCGCACGACAAGAGGCTGGAGAGAAGAGCGATATCGATATCTTTATAGATTTGGTAAAGTTTGATAAGAAAACTGAGGATGAATTAACTAAAATATTAAATGATTTTTTAGATTCTACAAAATATAAAACTTATTGGAAACTTTTAAACATTAAGTCTGAAATAAAACAAATAATTGGAGAATTGGATAAATGGCCTGATTTAAAGCCAAGCATTATTGCAAATGGAGTTGTTTTATATGGGAAGTACATGCCAGAAGTTAAAGACGGCAAACATAGGGTTTTTTTTATATGGGAAAATATCAGACCTAATGCGAAGAGAGTTTTATTTAATAAACAATTATATGGATATAAACAAAATAAAAAATTCTATCCTGGTTTAATGCAAAAGTATAATGCTGGAAAATTAGGAAAAGGGTGCATTTTAACAGATTTAGAATATTCAAATCTTTTCCACCAGTTATTTAAAAAGCATAAAATAACTGTACAGATAAAGAAAGTTCTGGAATATGCCTAATTGTTGGTTGTAGCAAAAGCTTTTTAATTAGATTTTAGTTAAAATTCTTTGTGCAGGGATGCCGGAGCGGTCAAACGGGACAGAAATCGTAAATGATTGTCTAACCTCAAGATGTTTGATCATAAGAAAGCTGTTGGCTCAGTGCCTACGGAGGTTCAAATCCTCTTCCCTGCAGACATTATTTCTTTAGCCATCTAAACTGAATAAAGATAAAATAGTAAACTGATAAGAAAGTATAGTAAATATTTAACAGAAAAACAACTAAATTAAAGTAATCTTTTTGGTAAAAAATTAAAATAAAAACTGACAAGTAGACTATAAGATTATAATGTCCAAGTAAAGGAGCTGGCTTAATTATCCAGTCTGTTTTTGCAAACTCCTGATTTTTTACTGTTGACAATACTGCTGTTATTGGAAGAATAAATAAATGATAAATCAATATTGAGTTATATTGGTAAATTATCAAACTTAGGATAACTAATAAATAAATTATATAATCTCCGAAAGTGTCCAAGAATTTTCCTTTGTCTGACTGCTTTTTTTGATATCTTGCCAAAGGCCCATCAAAAATATCCAGCAATAATGCCAAGAATAAAAACAAAAAAGCTAGTTTTGGATTTCTTGAGATTAAAAATAAATATGGAATAAAAATAATTAATTTAAAATTACTTAGTAAGTTTGCTGTAAGATTTAATTTTGTCAATAATTTTGATATTGGTTTGAATAAATAATCTCTTGTACTTTGATTTTTATTAACAAATTTTTCATTTATGCTTTTTTTCACCATTTTGTTTCACGAATTTTTAAAAAGTACCCAATATGATTTACAAGGACATGAAGGAATGGAGTTAACAGCAAGAGGATTGAGATGCTTCTTAAAGTTAGTTTAATGAAAGGATACAGAA
>ERZ1292623.5552-Hain-H51-01um-R1-5552-length-10010-cov-5_pt1 | contig 10010 bp, 10 predicted proteins | sample MGYA00564398_ERZ1292623 | MGnify/ENA primary metagenome ERZ1292623 (study PRJEB36523, sample SAMEA6512633) | groundwater metagenome | collected 2019-01-07 | study: AquaDiva: Metagenomics assemblies of 32 groundwater samples
GCGATTGGAAAGGAACGGAGCGTCTTGCTCGATTCACTCCGGAATCGGAAATGAGCGGCAAGAGCGCAAGACCAATCGTTGCCGAGTGTTCGTGCGGGCGGGCGTACACCGTTTCCCAATTCGACGCATTGCCGCTGCCGTCCAGCGGGCGCGCTTCCATGGAGATCCCGGCCGGCGACGACGGCCCAGCCTACGTTTTGATTTTCTGAAACTGCCCATGTCATTCGACCATTACGCGGGAAAGGCCAATGGAGGAGGAAGGACAACGATCCCCCTCACGCGCGTTTTTGCGGAGACTCGGTGTTCTTTGCGTCAGTCACCGCTGCGTCTTAGTCATGCACCATTCTGACCCGCTCTATCCGGTTTGGCTCTTCATGCGTCAGGCCTTGCTGGACGCGGTGCCGGCGATTTTGCAGAATCAAATGGGCTATACGTGTGGTCAAGCGGCGACGAAAGTGCTCGAAGAAATGCAGACGAAGCTGCACTTCGGTGACGCGGCGGCACAGACCGCGCTGCTCTTGTCCCAGACCGAGAAGATCCGCGATCTGGAAGAAGAGCTTGCCAGAAGCACGGCCCGGTGAGACGTTGAGTGTCTATGATCTGGTTCACTGCCGATCTTCACTTGGGCCACCGGAACGTCATTCGGTACTCGAAGCGTCCGTTCAAGGACGTCGAGGAAATGGACGAAGCGCTGGTCACGAACTGGAACGACGTAGTCCGTCCGGGCGACAGCGTCTACGTCGTGGGCGATTTCAGCTTTCATAGGCGAGAACAGTCGAAGCAGTTATTCCAGCGTCTTGCCGGTCAGAAGTTTCTGGTTCGCGGAAACCACGACAAAGAGGACAAGGTCAACGCGCTCTTCGGCTGGGTCAAAGACCTGTACACGGTCAAAGTTCCGGATCCGGACGCGCCGGGTGGCACGCAACGAATCGTCCTCTGTCACTATGCCTTGCGTGTCTGGGACCGGGCTCATTACGGAACATGGAGTGCCTTCGGACACTCTCACGGAACGCTTCCGGACGATCCGAGGCTCCGATCCACGGACGTCGGTGTCGATCCGAACGGCTATTTTCCTGTGTCCTACGATCAGCTCAAGGCAAAAATGCGTGAGAAGACGTGGACGCCGGTCGATCACCACGGGACACATGACGAAGACGCCTAATCCTGGGTGGCCTGTCTTCTCGAACCTTTTTCTGTTTGCCCTTCTCGGTGCGCTGATCGGCGTGGCGCTTTCGTTGAAGAAAGTTGTCTGGCTGGAGAGTGAGCTGTCGCTGGCGAGACGCGAGATTGCCGCCATGGAACGGATCGAGTCAGCCAGGGTCGGTTGTCAAATGGCCCTGCTGGAAGCCCGAAGGCTCTCGGACGAGTGTTCCAGGCGTCACGTGCGGTGGCTGAGTCCGCCCGACGCCCGGATTGTAATGGAGAAGAACGCGAAGACGGCGGTTGGTGGTCCGGAGGAAGAGTAAAATCGCGCTAACGGGCGAGTGGTAGCGGCGTCACGGGTTTGGACGGCCCGCCAACGGAAAAGTCGATCTCTAGGTTGAGCCGTCGGGTGTCGGGCTTTTGTTCGAGTATGCCCAATCGGCAGGCGCTGTGGTACCGGCACAAACCATACGGTGTGACGCAGACGGTCTCGGACCAGGCAGGTCGGTAGGATTGCGCCGGCACCTGGGCCTCTTCGAGCCGGGCCATTTCCTGCATGGTGTCATGAACGACTTGCGGAAACCGCTTCATGGCTTCGGGTGCCGGATCGATCGACGTTCGAAGGAACTTGGGCCCTTCCGGGTTGTCGACTTCGAGCGCGTTGATCAGGACGCCGCCGAACTGGGATCCGAAGAGAAGAGGTCCGAGGACGCGGTATCCAATGAATTGCAGCTTGAGCGTGTACCGCTGCAGCGAGGCCTGTCCGTACAGTCGGGCGGCGGTGTTGTGCGTAATGACGTCGCCCGACACGAAGGTCGACAGACCAGGGACTTCTATGTCGTAGCAGAGTTCTGCGCCAGAGAAGAGTACCGACTCGACGTGATCCCAGAAGATCCCGTTCTCGATATTTTCGTCGACGCCGTCCGTCTCCCGATCGCCGCGCCCGTGTTTCGCTTCGCGGGCGTCGAGCGCCGCGATCAGTTTTTCCAGGCGTTCTGCTGACTGAGAGATTGGAATGGTTCCTGTCTGAGCGGCTATCAGGAACGCACGTTTGCTTTCCCGGCCCACGACTGTCGTGTAGTGATACGCACGCCGTTCGCCCTTGTAGGCGACGGAGGAGCTGACGACCGAGGACAGAATGCCGAGCCGAAGTAGTAAGGATTGAACGTCGTGGGAAAGCTGCAAGGAGCGGCTGCCGTAGACGATCGAGACTTGGTGCGTGATTTTTCCGAAAGCGCGCTTTTTGTGATTGATATAGATCGCGTCGTCTCCGGACCACAGGGCGCCGATTAGACGACCAACTTGGCGGCGGCTAAGACCGAAGCAAGCCGCCGGAACTCTTTTTTCGGCGGCCCGCGCGGGCGCTACACCGAGCGCGTTGAAGAGCGCCACCGCAGGCGACCCTGTGCCGGTGGCGATCCGGATCAAGGGTGTGCGGTTGGCGTAGCGGGCTTCGGAGAAGCGTCGCCCGCCCTTTCGAGGCGCGTCTTCGGACATGCCAATGGCGCGGAGACACCGTTTTAACTCGTTCCGGACGTGAACGTCGCTTTTAGTAAACGACCAAGTAGACACGCCAGGCCCGAATGAGCCCTCCGCAATCATGAGCCCCAGGATCGTGAGCGCCTCGTCAGTGATGGGCGCGTCTTTCAGGTCTGGCAAGTCGAGTGGGATGGCCACTTCGTCGCCCGCGCGAAGTTCCTCTGTCTTTTTCCACCCCGTGCGCGTCAGGATAGGATGATTGTAGCCGTGGCGCGCGACACGTCCAGAGGCCAGCCTCACCGAATACACGTCTTGAATCCCGGCCGGGCGCTTGGTCGCGGCACTGAACTGCGCCTGCTTTGAGTTCCACGCCGCGACGGTGAACGCGTAGGGCAATGACTCCACTTTGATCGAGCCGCGGTCGGTGAAGAGGATGGCGTCTCCGGGTTCGCATTTATGATCCAGCAGCCAGAAGAGTCCTCGCTGATCTTCTAGGATCAAGTCCGGTCGTTGCGTGTACGAGAAGGCGCCGAGCTGCACCTCGTAGCTTCGCTCGACGGAATGCACCTTGAAGCGGCTCGGTTCACGAAGGTGCTTCGTCGCGTACGCGCGATAGACCCGTTTGCACTTTTCCTGTAGTTCTTCAATGAGGCCCGCCCAGCCGACTCGGTGCTTCTCAATGAGGACGTCCATGGCCTCTTCGGGCGGATAGTACCGTTCTGGATCCTGGCCGTTCTGCGTGCACCAGAGTCGCGCATAGTGGTGCGCGAGCCCGACGTGGAGAATGCTGCCGCGCACGAGCGCCATGGCCGGGTGGTTTTTCGTACGGGCGAGCCACCCAAAGGCGTACAGCTGCGGACAGGTCAGAAAGTCCTCGACCCGGTGCAGCGACTTCGGGCTCGGACCGGCTTCGATCAGGATCTTGGCCGTGGATCCGGCGGGCTCATTTTTCATGCTTCTCTTTTGCCAGTCAAAAGGCGCTTTGACAACGCCTTTTTTCAAAAGGCTGTTGACTCTAGAAAAACGGGTAAGGTCGAATTTCTTTTTTTGCTTGACGACCGTCCTGGGCGTCTCTAGATTGCACGGCACGCCAAAAGGGGGGCTTTAATGTCAACGGTCACGAAACAGTCCTCAAAAAACGGAAACGGATTTCCACCTGGGACGGGCTTTGTCACGTCCTTCACCGACCCGGCGGTCGTGATCGAATACGGTTCGAGCGGCTTGGGAAAAACGTCGGGTGCGTTGTACAGCTTTCCGTACGGCTTTTTCCTGGCAAATAAAGGACAGCTGAAGCCGGCCATTGGTCTGGTGGGCTTCACACCGGCGCACGACGATCGGATCAAGACGCTGGAAGAGCTGATTCAGGTCATTCCGCAGATCGCGTCGCAGGGCTTTGACGCGATCGTGATCGACGACCTCTCTGTGCTGGCGCAGCGAACGGCGGACACGCTCCGGGCGCGCTTTTCCAGGTCGGGCAATCAATACGTCGCCTACCAGATCCTTGGCTCGCAGCTGTTGCGCTTGCGGGATCTCTCCCGGGATCTCGGTGTGCACGTGATCATGAACTGTCACGAGCTGCCGCCGCGCATGGAAGACGGTCAGCTCATTCGTGGCGGCCCGGCGCTTCCGGGAAAGATTGCGCCGCGAGACTTTCCGCCGGTGGCGGACATGGTCCTTCGAATCGTGCCGGAACCGGCCAAGCAGCACGGATGGAAGGCGGTGTACCGGTGTTCGATCGACGAGGCGGCTTGGTTCACGAAGGATCGGCACAACGCGACGCCGGATCGAGCGCCGGCCAATCTGTCGGAGGTGCTTCGGAACGCGGGATACACGATCCGACGAGCGCCCGGCCTCGAATGGATCGAGGACGTGGTCGAGTGGACCGTGCAAGCGGCGTCGGCAGTGGATCCGTCGATTCAAAAAGTCATGTCCATTTTGAGTCAGCAGATCTTTCCGACGGCGTTGTCTACCAAGCTCAAGGGCTGGAATTCGGACGCACAGCTGAAAGTTCTTCGGTGGCTCGAACGGGACGCGCTGGATCGAATGAGTCTTCGCTTGGCACGCCGCGCCGAGCTGACTCAGTACGGAATCGTGGCGTCACAAGTCGCTGGATCGGGCGCGCGTGCGCAGATGAGTGCGGCAACGTAGAGGTTGGACAGTCTCTTGACCCGGCGTGGTGCTGGGTTGAGGAAAGAAGCAAAACAACGCAGTAACGGTGAAGGCAGGAACACATGACTCTGACGGAAAACCCGAATTGGAATTTGGCCCTGGATCTCAAGGGCATTCGTCCTTGGGGCGGTTTCGTCCGCTTGGACGAGGGCGAGTACTCGGTTCTCATTTCCGGTGTGACCGAGGTGCCGAAGAAGAGCGGTGAGGGCACGAACCTCGTCGCCAACGTGGTCGTTTCACCCGGCGAGCCGCATGCGGGCACTGCAAAGAAGATCTACATTGCCCGTCCGTCGTCCGCTTCGGACGACAAGCAGAACGCAATCTTCAAGGCGAAGATCGCGGCGTTGCTGACTTCCAGCGGATACGCGCTGGACAGCTTCCAGGGAACGGTGATGGTGCAGCCTGGGCTGTTCAACGGGAAGACGGCGTTCATTCGGGTCCGACACGAGGATTCCTCGTACAAGGACGCGACGACGGGTGAGGACCGGACTGGGATCAGCGAGCAGTTCTCGTTCATCACGCAGGCCGAGTACCTGAAGGTGCGTTCCGCCGTCTCGACGGCAGTTGCGTCGCCTTCCGGCCTGGGTGTTGCGTCCATGGCCGGCAACGGAATCACGCCGACCCTGGTGGGTCCTGCGCCGAACATGTCGATCACAGCTGGATCGCCTTCGCCGGCCCTGTCGGCTCTGTTCCAGTCGAACCGTAGCTAGTGCCAGTACAGTCTCGAACCGGTCTTCTCTCCTTTCACCGTTTCGAGATTGCCGTCGCTGATTCTAATCGGTCCTGGGCCGGTCCGAGGCGGAAATCCGGTCTGTTTTTCCTGCGAGGTGCCTATGTCCGATCAGACGGAAGTGACGTCCGAAGTACCGATCCAGACCGATTTTCCTTGGCCGGATCCGACGGGTGTGCCGGCTGGATTTACGCTGCGCGACTTTTTTGCGGCGCACATTGTCTCTGCGTGTACGATTTCGGACTTCCCGTTGTGCTTGGCAACGTCGAAGGACGTCATGGTCCGGAACTTGGCACGACAGGTCTATCGCCTGGCCGATTTCATGCTAGAGGTGCGCTTGGAGCGTCCGGAATGAAAAAGCGGTTTCGTGTCAAAGGGTTGCTTGAACCGCGCATGCTAGACTTTTGGGTGCGGCAGTTGTTGCCGCACAGTGACTGCCGGCCGTCGACGGTGCATGAAGGACGGGTGCGGAAAAGTGTTTTCCGTGCGGCGGGACAGGTCCAAGGGCTATTGCTCGGACGAGTGCCGGTCCAGCGCCCGAGGCTTTTTGACGGGCGCCGACAACATTGCCGATCCGTTGACGGACGAAGAAATGGCGCGTTTTAACAAGAACTTGCAAAAGCTTGAAGAGAAATATGGCGATCGGCGAAGTCGGTGGCGTACACGGAGAATTCGCTGGTTCGGCGCCTCAGACGAGGACGGGTAGCGCGCGTCTTCCGGTCTGGAATCCGGAACAGGACGGCGCGATGTGCGCGATTTGTCCGCTGGGTCCTGGCTCGTCGCTCCTGGATCGCAGCAAGAGTCCTTGGATTCCGGTTCCGTCCGAGATCAATCCCGAGTCTGATACCTTTGTCCTGGCCCAAAGTCCGGCGCACGAAGAGGAGAAAGAGCTTCGTCCGTTGGTGGGCGCGGCAGGTCGGGAGGCCGGGCAGGCCTTCTTCCGTGCCGGTCTTCGTCGTGGTGACCTGTCCTACGGAAACGTCCTTTCCTGCTTTCCAGGCGGAAGCGACGAACCGGCGTCCGGCGCGTACGAGCGGTTTCAAAGCAAGATCCGGTCCTACAACCGGCGCGAGGCGAGACGGGCGCAATCGGAAGGCCGAGAGCCGAAGCTGTTGCCCGCTCCGGCCGACTGTTGTCAACCTCGGCTGTTGAAAGACCTGTCTCGTTTTCCGAACCTCATTCTCTTTGGCTCGCAGGCGCTGCAGGCCGTGGTGGGTGAGCGGGCGTCGATTGCCGGTCTTCGAGGCGCGCCAATGGAGGAGCCGGTTGAGCAGCCCGACGGCACACAAGTCAGCCGAAAGATCCTGGCGACTTGGCACCCCTCCTTTGTTTTGCAGGCGCGGCGGTGGCGAGACATTTTCTTTGGCGACGTCGCGAAAGCCCTTCGCTTCTTCCGTGGCGGGCTCAACTGGAAAGACCCGTCGTCCACGTACGTGCCGTCGCCAGCGCGGCTTCGTGATTTCATTTGGTCGAAACCGAGGTCTTGGCTCGTGTACGACGTCGAGACGGCGCCGACGTATGAGTATCCGGGCATTGAGTCCTTTGACGAAACGGGTTTGTCCAAGGAAGAGATCGAAGAGCGTTCCAAGGACCGGAAGGACTTCGTCCTGGATCCTCTTCGGGCCAAGTTGCGTCTCGTCGCGCTCGGCACGGTGGACGAAGTCATGATCGTGCCGTTCCTGTCGGTCGACGGCGAAACGACCTTCTACGATCCTGCGTCGGAAGTGGAAATCCGGGACATTTTGAAGCGCTTCCTTCTCGATCCGGCCATTACGAAGGTCGGCTGGAACCAGTCCTCGTATGATCGCGGTGTCATTCAGACGCATTTCGGGATCACGCCGGCGCCAATTTGTGACGGCCTTTTGCTCCACCGTCTGGAGAATTCGGAAATCAACCACGGCTTGGGCTTTGTCGCTTCGATCAAGCTCGACGTCCGGGCATGGAAGGAAGGCGATATCGCGACCGAGGCGAAGACGGACGAAGAGCTTTGGGAGTACAGCGGGCTCGACGTGGCGGTAACCGCGTCGATCGTGCCCGACATTGCCGCGAAGGTCGAGGCGCGTGGGCAGGCACACTTGATTCCGATCGATCACGCCATGGCCGAAATCTGCTGTGGCATGCACGAGGGCGGAATTCGGGTCGACCCGGTGGCGCGAAACGCTTGGGCGAAGAAGTTGCGCGACGGTGAATCAAAATGGACGCACGAAAGCAGAAGCCTGTCGGGCCGTTCCGACCTGAATCCGCACTCTCACCTGCAGCTCGTCAACTTGGTCTATGACGATTGGTCGCTGCCGATCAAGGCGGTGTCGGAGAAGACCGGCGAGCCGTCCCTGGACGACAACGTTCTGATTCAGCTGCTGATCGATCCGCTCGTTTCACCCGTGCAGCGATCTTTTCTGAAGGCGCTTCGCCTGGTCCGGAAGCACCGGAAGCTCTACAGCACGTACGTCCTGGCGGCCATGCCGGCGCCGGTGGGTCTCGTTGCGCGGGACGGTCGCCTGCACCCGGTGTGGAAGGCCTATGGCACTTTGTCGGGTCGTTTCTCAAGCGCCGCCATAAACGCGCAAAACCAGCCGAATCAGCTTCGGAACCTGTACGTTCCAGCGCCGGGTCGTGCCTTCGTGGGCGCCGACGCGGACCAGCTAGAACTTCGCATTGCCACCGCCGTTTCTCGGTGCCAGTTTTACCTCGACGCCTTCCAGAATGGCTGGGATCCACACGGCATGTTGGCGGAGTGGGCCTGGGCCGATCGATACCGGAAGGCACAGGGATACGCGGATCCGCGTGTTGGGAAAAAGCCGGAAAAGGGTACCGTCGCGGTGCGCATGAGAGATTTTGCCAAGCGCCTCGGGTATGCGCGGCTGTATTCGGCAGCGCTGGAGACCGTTCACGAGCAGGTCGTGTCGGTCGAAGACGACGAGTTCAACCTCATGTTTGTCGACTTCACCCGTCGGGAGACGCGGCTCGTGTACGACAAGTGGGAAGAAGTAGCGCCCGAGTTTCCTCGTTGGTGGGAAGCCTGCGAGGAAGAACACCGCCGGACGGGCAAGATTGTGGAGCCGCTGGGCGGCCGGCGTCGGGATTGTCTGGACGGAACCGATCGCGCGGAATTGACGAACTTCGCCGCGCAAAGCAGCGGATCATTTCACGTAAATACGTGCGCGCAGGAGATCGTTGCCGAGTTTCCGTTCGGACGTTGGGGCTCCGGGACGGGCATGGTGGCTCAAGTCCACGACAGCTTCCTGCTGGAAGTTCCGGAATCGGCGGCGGAGCAAGTGGCGAGACGTGTCTCGGAAATAATGACGCGTCGATACGACGCGCTTTTCGGCATGGTGCTATCCGCGGAGGCGCACGTGGGAAAGAATTGGTCAGAGGTATGAGAGGAAAAACATGAACACGATTACTGTTTTCTTGGCTCACAATCGGTACATGGACGACGCGCGGATCAACGTTCTCTGTTCGGCAGTGGAAAAGTCGCAGTCCACGCCGACCCTGAAAGTCTCATGCGTTTCCGGAAGGGACGATTTCAGGGATCGCTTTTCAACGGCCGGGTCTTGGGAAGCCTGGTCGTGTGACGTGGCGACGGGAATCGACGTGAACACGCGGCAGTCTCGGTATGCGGCAATCCTCGTTCCGGAATTGCTGACGGTGGGCCAGGCGACGGCGAAGCTCGTCGAGTTGGCGTTGGCGGCCAAGAAGCCGGTTTTCTTCACGAAAGACGGCGTCACGCTTCAACAGGTCGATCGCATGGACTGGATTAACGAAAGCTGGCAAGAGGCCGCCGTCCTGGGTTTCTCGTGATCGCCCGTTTTTTTCTTGTCAAAGCGTTTGGACTGTCGTAAACACGCCGCATGATCTACGTATCTCGAATCGAAAGCGACGTAAAAGGCGGAGTCAACGTCGAGCTGGGTCCTCGAACTCTCGTCGTTGGCCCGAACGCTTCCCGGAAAACGGCGATCGTCCAGTCTATGGAGCTGGCGCTACGAGGGCGCGTGACGGACCTGGTTGGACGGACCGAGGTGGCTCGGGAAGCGGATCTCATGTCCTTGGCGCCGGGCCGTGAAGGGACGTTGTGGGCTCGGGCGCACCTCTCGGACGGGTCCGTATCGAGCTACTCGACGGTGGGGTCTTCGGCCAAGGCAAAAAAGGGAACGCTGGCGAGTCCGGCGCTCGTGGATCCGGCTCGGTGCTTTCCTCTTCACCTGGTTCGTGAGGCCGTTCTGGGCGCACCCGAGACAACGCGGCGATTCTTTCTGGAATCGGCGTGCAAGCAGGTGACGGCGGAAGAGGTGCTTGCGTGCTTGCCGGCGGCCATGCACGAACGGTATCTCGGTCTCGCGTCCGGTGCTTCGGATCCTCTGGAAGGGCTTCTCCGGGCCATGGACCAGGCAAAGAAAATGGCACGGGAGTCCGTGTCGAAAGGCAAGAACGCGGCCGAGGTGATCGTCTTGCAGACGGCCGGGCTCGCGCGTCCACCGTCGGACGAGGA
>ERZ1292623.1273-Hain-H51-01um-R1-1273-length-24541-cov-5_pt2 | contig 10009 bp, 9 predicted proteins | sample MGYA00564398_ERZ1292623 | MGnify/ENA primary metagenome ERZ1292623 (study PRJEB36523, sample SAMEA6512633) | groundwater metagenome | collected 2019-01-07 | study: AquaDiva: Metagenomics assemblies of 32 groundwater samples
CTCCCACGCCGCCAAGGAGGCGACGGGTGCGACTGGCGTTAATATCACGATGAACAATGAGCCGTCGGCCGGGCAAATAATCTTCCACGCGCACATTCACATTATCCCGCGATTCAACGGGGACAACATGAAGCACAAAACATTAACCGAAGAAGAGATGCACGATATTGCGGAGAATATACGGGCAAAGCTGGCTTAATTCACGGTTCCTGACCTGTGCTGAGCGTCGTCGAAGCATTCCTGACTCCTTTCAAGCGCCTGGATGCCGGGAAGTGTCCGATGCAAAAGAAACTCGAGCATCGCGCCGCCGCCAGTCGAGATAAAACCAAATCTCTCCTCTTTTCCAAGCCCCGAGACGACCGAGACGGTGTCACCGCCCCCTATAAGCGTCCGGGCATTCGCATCAGCGATTGCATTCAAAAGTTCAATAGTTCCTCCGGAGAACCCTTCTTCGAGGTCTCCGAGCGGTCCGTTCCATAAAATAAATGCGGCTTCCTTAATATGCGCCTTGAGCGTTTGGAGTGTCTGTGGTCCGGCATCCACGATTTTCTCTTCGGGAAGAACATCGGCGGGATTTTTAACGACTCTGCCAGCGCCATCCCGCACGACGACATCCGACGGCAGGATAACTGTGCCCTTCTCGACAGAGGAAGCGAGATTGCACACCATGTCTTCAAATGCAGAAATGCCGATTTCATACCCCTGATCTTTGAAACAATTGTTTGCGAGAGCGCCACCGAGAAAAACAGTGTCGGCAATGGCAGAAAATTTTTCAGCAAGCGGTAATTTCGTTTTTGCTTTGGCGCCCCCCAGGATGAAGAGGGATGGCCGCGGAGGCGTGAACGCGACAGAAAGATTTTTTATCTCGTCTTCGAACAGAAGACCCGCATACGACGGCAAAAATTTCGGGAGCGTCACGATCGAGGCGTGGTGACGATGAGAGACGGCAAACGCATCATTGACATACAGCTCCCCCAAGGACGCAAGTTTCTTCGAGAACGCTTCGTCGTTTGCCTCTTCTTCTTTAAAAAAACGGAGGTTCTCGCACACATAGACGGCATCTTCTTCGGGAGAAGGAGTAACGCCTGTGCCGAGAAAGTCTCGGATGAATCTGGTTTTCATTATCCGACCCAGATATTCCGCAACAGGCTCAAGTGTCTGACCTGTATGCGAATGGTGGCTTATAACGATAGGGAACGCGCCATGTTCTTTCAAAAAACGAAGTGTCGGAAGAACGCGACGAATACGAAAATCGTCTTTAATGGCATTGCCGAAGATCGGTACGTTGACGTCGATGCGGACGAGCACGCGCTTTCCCTTCAGGCCACCTGCTTCTTTCAAAAAGCGGATCATACGCGGTGCGCCGTCTTTATAATAGAGATAAATTCTTTCGGGTCGATACTCGACCTTCCGACCAAAAGTCCTTCCACGCCGCCATTTTTGAGGAATGCTTCTGCATTCGCGGCAGTGACAGACCCGCCGTAGAGAATGGGAACAGAGAACGCAAGCTGTTTTCCGAGCATGTCGCTTAACACCTTCCGGATAAAAATAACAACCTCAAGAAGATTTTCCGGCGTGTCGGCCTTTTTCGCGCGGGCACCGACGGCCCATATCGGCTCATAGGCGATAATGAGACGTTTCACTTTGCTGCGTGAAACGCGCGCGAGCACGGCGCGAATCTGGTTCTCCAGAAACGAAAGATATGCCCCCTCGCTGTCTCGTTCCCGCTCGCCGATACACAGCACGGTGCGAAATGGGTATTCAAGGGCCAGCGTGAGCTTCTTCCGTACGTCTTCATCCGTTTCACCGAGTGCGCGGCGCTCTGAGTGACCGAGAATAACATGCGAAACATCGAGGGAGGCAAGCTGGGCGGGGGAGATTTCTCCGTTATACGGGCCTTCCGACTCCCAAAAGGCATCCTGTGCTCCAAGGGAAAATTTCGTACCGTTTGTTTTTTGGATAAGCATGCTCAAAAAAACGGCGGGCGGACAAACAACGACCTGAACATTCCCGAATTTCGCCACAACCCTGATGCGCGCGCATCGCCGAACCGCGTCAGACGCCAGCTTCGGGTTCATTTTCCAATTGGCAATAAGTAACTTTCGTTTGCTCATTTGTTTATCTTTACAAACTCTTTTAGTTTTATAATTTTTAACTATTCAATTTCTTTCCAGTCGACGATTTTATACCCGCCAGACGGCCCGGTCGTAAAAAGGACATTCGAAAGCCCTGATTCGTACACGACTTCCGCGGAGTTTTCAAGTGTCACCTTATACGCCGTCACTTCTTTCAAGCTGATGCTATTTTTCAGTTTCACGTCGCCGTGCGGCGCGTATACGAGCAGATCCCCCGAGACGGTGTTTTCCATTTCTATCGCTTCTCCGCTGCCACCGCTCTCGGCGCTTCTGTTTTGAGAAATAAATACGACATATGACCCGGGTGTCCCGGAACCGTATGCGCTGACAGAATTTTTCACCTCTATGGAGCTTGACGTGAGCCGGTCTGCTGGGTTATCGGCGATAATCCCGGCGCTCGCGGAACCCAGCGAGGAAGAAAGCCGGAGCGTCGCGCTATTCTCTACCTCGACATTCCCGACAACCCACAGCATACCCGCGATAGTGACCGTCGGAGTCCCCGTTATCTTCAGGTCGCAATTAATCTTCACGGGGCCGATCACGCGGTCAGTTTTTATTTGATACGGACACGGCGAATTGATGACGCCGCCAGATTCAGCGATCGCTTCAAGGTCTGCTATCTGGCCGTCGGTGAGCGGCATTGTCGTCGTCGCAAGCGGTTCGCTTCCGGGATGAAGAGTACCGCCGACCGTCGAATTGACGATTGTCTGATAGTACGCGTCCGCTCCGACAGTCGAATCTCTCACTGTCGCGGCATACGCAGAACTATCAAGCGCCACGCCGTCGATAAGACCTCCGGAGCCAGCAGATATGACGTCCCCTGTCGCAGTATTACTATTCTCCCCGGTGACCGGACCGTTTGAAAAAATATTGCCGACGACTGATGCTGTGTTCTTCATGTGGAGCCCGCCAGCACCGACTTGTACGCCATAGAAAAACGAGGCGCCAAGCGTACGAAGAAGCGCGACTTGCGTTTTTCGGATGTTTACACCGGAACTCCCGGATGCGACAACTTCTTTTTCTTCCGAAGAAACGTCGGTAATCGTCGTCGTCGCGCTGTTGCCGAGAAGCGTGAGAACGCTCACTGTGCCCACCGGCTTTCCCCGCTTAAGCCTGTAAACCACATCTTCCTGGGCCGCTTCCGAAAGAAAGTAGCCGCTCTTCCCCTGAAAACCCGTCCGCGCAGCCTTCTCTTCTTTGAGCGCGGTTGCCGACGTTGTGACGGTAGCGACGAGCGTCACGCCGACCAAAAACAAAACCACGGCAATCGCCGCCTGCCCCCGATTGGTTCCCGGAGTATGGCTTTTAGTTTTTAGTATGTAAGACATGAAGGGGTATGAAGAAAGTTTAAATATACGACAACACTACTAATCCTGATAACTTCTCCGCAAAACCGCGGTGTCGTAGAAATTATACGACTCGGTGATGCCGCGTGCTTCGCGCTCTGCTGTCATTTCAACTTTGACCGCCTGTGATGTCGTCGATGCGGTTATGGCATAAAAAACAAGGTTTGTGACCTGGACGCGCGACGTAAGCGGGCGCGGCATCCCGGCGCCTTCTTTCATGACAAGCGTTCCGTTCGAGAGAGAGAATTCGCGAGTTGTCGGCGTCGTGTCATTTGAACTCACGATCGTCGAGAGCCGCAGCACGCCGGGGTTTCCGCCCAAGGTGCTTCCAGGAATATCGATTGCATCCGCGAGACGCACCTCGCGCATCATGCGCTCAAGCGCGAACCCCGCTTCGGTGATGACGCTCCGCTTGATCCTCGCCTTGGCATTCGCCACCGTGACAAGAGAAACCGTGTTAATGACCATGACCGAAAGCAGCGCGACAATGCCCGCATAGATGACGGTTTCAAGAAGGCTTATCCCTGCGGTACGGCTTTTTGCACTATATGTATGTGTGCGCAATACTGCCATATTAATTTTGGAAAAGATTCGCGATATACGTGCCAACATCAACGCGCCGCTCTCCGACCTCTCCCGCGTCCCACTGCACGGAGAGCGTTACTTGCTTCGTGTCAGGGTCAAGTGTTTTCGCGTCCGGCGACGTGCTTGCCACGATCTGCGAATCGGCGTCCCTTCGGTAGACTTCCTCGACAGTAAGCGTTCTCGTAAATACATCGTCAATGCGGAGCGCCGCGCCCGTGGCAAGCGCCCACGTGCTCGTCGTGGCATTGAATATCGGATAATAGATTATGCCCGGTTGAAGCGGTTCGAAATGCACACTCCAGCTCGTATCTCTGAGAACTCGCGCCACCTCGAGCCCTTCTTCGGCGAGGAAATTCGCTTGTGTTTTTTCAAAGCTGTTCTTGATGACCTTAAACGCAAATTGGTTCGTTGTGGCGAGAGTCACGAGCGAAGCGGCGATAATGGCAAACGAGATGAGTGTCTCAAGAAGACCGAAGCCGGCGCGGGAACTTGTGACATGTGACACCATGCCGACAATCTTTGTTTTTGTATTTTTATGCTTTCGTATTTCCATATCTCACGGTCAATGGCCACATATCACGCGTTAAATGTTCATTCTTGAATACTCGCAAGTCCTGTCGCCAAGACAAGCACTGTCCGCGTGCGCGAACCGTCGGATTTTAACCGGAATGTGATAGTCCCGTCATTGTCTGTCTCACCGGTAAGTTTTTTGAAGACAACGTCGCTTCCGCCGCCGGAAACCGATATGGCAGACATCTCTATTGTCGTCGGGAGAACGAATTTCTCGTTGCCGGATGCGCCGGGAACATATGACGCACCGGTAAAAAGAGTCAGGGAATCTTGCTCAAAATGAATGCCGTATCGGGAACCTCCTTCCGCGGCAACCGTCTTGCTGCGCGCCTGCGAGAGGAGCGACACTCCCATATCTGCGGCAGCATCCAAGTCTGCGTTCTGTTTGAACAACGAAAACGACTGGAAGCCGACGGTCGACATGAGCAGAAAAATGGCGATGACGACAATGATTTCAATAAACGAAAATCCTCCGGCAAAAACGCCGCGACGAAGGATAACTGGCAGTGTCGGCATCGCATCCACCTTAGTATTATACCCTACCTTCCTTAGACATTTCCAAGAACCGAATAGAGCGGGGTTATCATAGAGACCGCGAAGAAACCGACGCCCGCCCCGATAATCACCATAAGGAACGGCTCAATAATGACGGAGAGGTCTTTTGTCTCTTCTGCGACACTGTCTTCATAGAACAACGCAAGTTTCCCCAGCATCTCGGAGAGTTTGCCTGTTTCTTCTCCGACGGCGACCATCTCGCCGACCAAGACAGGATAGAGGTCTTCGTGCGCGGCGAACACCGATGAGAGCGAATCTCCCCGCTGGACACTGCCGCGCGCAGTTTCCATGACTTTTTTAAAAAGAGTATTTTGGACGACATCGCGCGTCGTATCAATGGCTGCAACAAGCGGCACTCCCGCAGAGAGGAGGGATGAGAGCGTCCGAGCGGTCCGAGCCGCGTTCACTTCACGGACAATGCCTTTGATAATCGGTATTTTCAAAAACACGGCGGACAAGAAATGCTTTCCCGCGCGAGAGCGCAAGAACCAGGCGATGAGAGCGATAATCGCGACAGCGATTGCAAGGAATAACAACGCGTCATTAATGAGGAAATTGCTTATGCCGATGATGATGCGGGTCATGAGGGGTAATTCAAGACCAAGTTCGCGAAACGTCCCTGAAAGAATGGGAACAACATAAATAAGCATGAGTATCCCGATCGTGATCATCACCGCGATGATAATCACCGGATAGATCAATGCGCCGCGGATTTTTCTGATAAGCGCATAACTCCGCTCCAGATGCTCCCCTACGATTTTTAAAGACCCCGGGAGGCTTCCCGACTCCTCGCCGGCGCGCGTCATCGATACCGCAAGTCCGGAAAAAACATCCGGGTATTTCGCAAACGCATCCGAGAGCGGGATACCCTTCGCGATATCTTCCCTAAGCGCTCCCACGATCTCTCTGAATCTTTTGTTCTTCATCTGCCTGCCCAAAACATCGAGCGCGCGGGAGAGCACAAGTCCTGCCTCGATCATGGAGCCTAAATTTTTCATGAACACGATCTTGTCCGAGTATCCGATGTGTCCTAAAAGTTTTTCAATGTATTCGATAAACAGCAACTTGCTCCCGCGCATCTCCTCGGCGACGATAACGCGCTCGCGCCGGTCTTTCATTTGGCGTACGAGGGCAAACCGGTCAGGCGCCTCCGCCTCTCCGGAGATAATCGTGCCCTCCGCCGTCTGAGCTTTGTATTTAAAACGCATGTTTATTCCGATATCACGCGCAAAACTTCTTCGAGTGTCGTCGTACCCTGCGCCGCCTTAAAGATGCCGTCCTCGATCATAGTGAGCATTCCTTCTTTTTTTGCCTGTGCTTCGATCTCGTCGCTCGATGCGCGCTTAACAATGAGATCGCCGATGGTGTGGGAGACCTTTAGCACCTCGTGTATGCCAATCCGTCCGCTGAAGCCATCCGGACATTCATCCGATGGTTCAGGTTTCCAGAACGGAACGGACTTCCATGTTTCCTTCGGCCCGATTATTTTCTCTTCCTTGAGAAGCGCAAGCACCCGGTCCATGTCGACGCTTTTCGAAAGCACTTTAAGTTCATCGTCCGATAAGAAATACTTCGTGCGGCCGGAGCACAGCGTCCGGACAAGACGCTGCCCGATGATGACGCGCAGTGTTGAAACGAGCAGGAACGGCTCCGCGCCCATATCAAGAAGCCGCGGTATCGCGCCGGCAGCGGAGTTCGTGTGAAGCGTCGAGAGCACGAGGTGTCCCGTGAGCGCCGCATTCACTGCGAGAGAAGCGGTCTCGGTGTCCCGAATTTCTCCCACCATAATGATGTCCGGGTCCTGCCGAACAAGCGCGCGAAGACCCGTCGCGAACGTAAAACCGATGTTCGGCTTGACCTGTGTCTGGTTAATGCGCGGCATCTGATATTCAATTGGGTCCTCGATCGTTGAAATGTTCACCTCGGGTGTGTTCAAAATGTCGAGCATCGTGTAGAGCGTCGTCGTCTTTCCGGAACCGGTAGGGCCGGTCGCCAGGATCATTCCGACTTTCTGGCGCGTTCCTTCATGGACGCGCTCAAGCCCCAATCCGTGGAAGCCAAGTTTCTCGAGCGTAAAATCGGACGCACCCTCGGGGAGAAGCCGGAGGACCGCTTTCTCGCCGAAAAACGTCGGAAGAACGGATACACGGAATGATACGCGGCCCTTTTCGCTTTCGATCTTGAACCGCCCGTCCTGCGGCAAGCGCTTTTCATCAAGCTTCAAGTTGGAGAGCACCTTAATGCGGGCGATAATGCCGGATGTGGCCTGCCGCGGAAGCGTCATCGCATCGTGGAGAATACCGTCGATACGATATCGGACGAGCATTTCTTTCTCCATCGGCTCAATATGGATATCCGACGCTCCCTGCAAAATCGCATGATGAAGAAGCGTATCGACAATGCGGACAATAGGAATATCCTCGGCGAGTTTTTTAAGGTCATGAACTCCTTCTTCCATCTCGCCCTCTTCTGGAACTTGCGACACCGCTCCTTCGATGGCGCCCGCTTCTTTTTGGATTATCTCGCCGAACTCCGCCTGAAGGCTCTTTTGATATTGCGCAAGGGCCGATTTGATAGACTCCTCATCCGAGAGACGGGGAAGGATCTTGAGCTTTACTTTTTTCTTAATGAAGTCGATTGCGGTCAGGTCTTCCGTATCGAGCATCGCGACTTCGAGGGAGTCGGGGTTCTTTTTGAACGCAACAATGTTGTGATTTCTCGCAATAGGTTCGGGAATAAGAGAAAGCACCTCAAAATCGAGCTTCTGCCCCTTCAGGCTGATAAACGGTATTCCCAGAATATACGCTTCCGTCTTCCGAAGCTCATCGGTGGTCAAGTGCCCTTCCCGCACAAGAACATCGCCCAAATAAGACCCTTCCGTCTCGGATGTCTGGGCCGCTTTTTCAAGATCGCTGCGGCTTACTAAGCCGGAATCCTCAAGAAATTTTTGAAGCTGCTCTTTAAGAACGCGCATGTAATGCGGTCGCGCCGATAGTTAGCAATTAATAACCGATGGCTGTCTTTTATATAATCCTTATTATACCGTACGATATGGCCCCCGACGACATACATGGGGATAGTGCGTGGCGCTACCGTACGCGTGCTGCTCTTGACAGCAGTGCCAAAAGATATATAATAGAGGCATTATCAGAGTCCGTTTGACAAAAACGGGCTTTTTCAATTTCAGTTTTTAATTTCATTATGTTTGATCTCAAGGTTTTGAACTCGGCGCTTGAACAGCTTGAGGCGGAGCGCGGGATTCCAAAGGAGAAAATCGTCGCCGCTGTCGCAGATGCGCTCGCGGCCGCATATAAAAGGGACTACGGCAAGCGTGGGCAAATCATCCGTGCAACATTTGATGCCGCAACCGGAAAAACTGAATTCTCTCAGGTGAAAGTCGTCGTGGATGAAAGCATGGTGCACATGGATGAAGGAGAAGAGGTCGTAGAAGAAGACAAGGGAAGGCCGGCTGCAAAAACCCATCCGCGCAAAGACACGAACGAGAGCCCGGCGGAGACCCACGGAGACGAAACCGACCAGAGGGTCCGGTTTAATCCCGAGCATCATATCTTGATAGAGGATGCGAGGAAAATCAAAACGGGGGCCGCTATCGGAGAAGAGCTCATATTCCCTCTCGAGGCGAAAGACGACTATGGAAGGATTGCGGCGCAAACAGCAAAGCAGGTTATCATCCAGAGAATCCGCGAAGCGGAGCGCGTGTCCGTTATGGATGAGTATGAGAAACGCCGCGGAGAGATCGTAAGCGGCACGGTGCAAAGAATCGAACGCGGCACCATCTACGTCGATTTGGGAAGGATTACCGGAGCGCTCCCCCGAAACGAACAGATCCCCGGCGAATACTATCGGCAAGGAGAGCGCATCAAGGCGTATCTGTATGCCGTCGAAGAGACTCCGCGGGACATCACGCTGCGGCTTTCGCGAACTCATCCACAGTTTCTCCAGAAACTCTTCGAGATAGAAGCTCCCGAGGTCGCAAGCGGTGTCGTTGAGATCAAAAATATCGCGCGCGAACCCGGCGCCCGGACAAAAATCGCCGTTACAAGCCATGATGAGCACATCGACCCCGTAGGGTCCTGTGTCGGGCAGCGCGGCGTACGGGTCAGTACCGTCACAAACGAGCTCGGCGGGGAAAAGATAGATATCATTGAATGGTCTCCCGATCAAAAACAATTCATTGAGCGCGCTCTCTCACCGGCGCAAGTCTCCAACGTCACGCTTGATGAAGAAAAGAGAAATGCGATTATCCGGGTGACTCCGGACCAATACTCTCTCGCCATCGGCCGAGGCGGGCAAAATGCACGCCTTGCGGCAAAACTCACGGGGTGGAAGATAGACATCCGCGAACTCTCTGCGGAGGGCACAGATACTGAAGCCCCGGAGGGCCAAAAGAGCCAAGAGACTGTTGAACCAGAAGTAGCCTCGGAGACGACACCTGTAGAGAAAGCGGCTGGTATGGAGCCGAAAGACGGTGACGCTCCAAAAACAAAAAAGAAAAGTGTGCGAAAAACCGCGAAAAAGAAAAAGGCTGGTACTGAAGAAGAAAAAAACTAGGGGGTGTCGCCGCGCACACCCTTATTTCAGCAATTTTTGTGCTATACTCGTATACACTAACACACACTCAATATTTATTAATTCACACGTAACCACACTCCATATGAATCTTTGGCACGATGTACCCCCCGGCGACAAAGACGCCCTCCATGTCATCATAGAAATCCCGAAGCTGTCGCGGGTAAAATATGAACTTGATAAAGAAACGGGGCTCATAAAATTCGACCGCGTGCTCTATTCCCCAAT
>ERZ1292623.5553-Hain-H51-01um-R1-5553-length-10009-cov-8_pt1 | contig 10009 bp, 13 predicted proteins | sample MGYA00564398_ERZ1292623 | MGnify/ENA primary metagenome ERZ1292623 (study PRJEB36523, sample SAMEA6512633) | groundwater metagenome | collected 2019-01-07 | study: AquaDiva: Metagenomics assemblies of 32 groundwater samples
TAGAGATTAGAAGAGACCACTATGCTTATTTAGGAAGAGAGCTGCAGAAAGCATACATAGCATTGCAACTTGGTGTAGAGTATGTGCAGGATGATGAGCTGAAGTTCAAAAAATAAAGGTAAATTTAATAAGTTATCATGCTATTAAAAAAGAGGCTAAAATGAAAATTTCGCTATTATCAACTTCGACATTCCCTGCAGATCAAGGTTTAAGAACTCTGTCAGCCTGTTTGAAAAGAGAAGGTCATAAAGTAAAGATGATTTTCTTAACACTTCCTGAAAATGATTATTCTTTAGTATATAAAAAATCTGTTCTTGACCAATTAGACAAAGAAGTAGAAGGATCAGGTTTAATAGGAATAACTGCAATGTCCTCGACGTCAACCAGGGCGAAACAATTGATTGATCATTATCAAAATAAAAATATCCCAATTGTCTGGGGAGGGGCAGCCCCAACTTTCTATCCGAATAAATGTTTTCAACATTGTAACATTACTGCTGTTGGAGAAGCAGAAGAAGCATTGATTGAACTTGCCAAAAAATTAGAAAATGGTGAAGATATAACACAAATTAAAAATCTTTATATCAGAACTAAAGACGGAAATGAATTTAGAAATCCAGTAAGAACACCAATACAAGACCTAGATCAGTTAGCTCATCCAGATTACGATATTGAACAACAATTAATTTTAGAAAGGGGAAAACTAATACAATTTCAGCCAAGACATTTAGGAACAATTATTTATTTTCAGACTGAAAGGGGATGTCCCCAAGCTTGTGCATTCTGTACTAATAACATTTTACGTGAGTTATACAAAGGCAAATCAGACATATTAAGAACGCATTCGGTTGATTACGTTATCAAAGAGTTAAGAAGATTGCATGAAAAGCTCCCACATGTAAATGCATTTGACTTAAGAGACGAAACTTTTATCATTCGCGATATAAACTGGATTCGAGAATTTTCGGAAAAATATATCAAATCTGGAATTAGTGTAAGATTGAAATGTTTAGCAGAGCCAGCTTCAATGTCAGGAGAGCATATCTCAGAAGAAAAAATAAAATTGATGGTTGATGCAGGATTAACAGATATTATAATTGGAATACAATCAGGTTCGGACAGGTTAAACAAGGAAGTATATAACAGATTTATAACAAAAAATCAATTACTAAAGGCAGCCAGCACATTAAACAAATTTAACGATAAGTTAACAGTGATGTATGATGTGATCTCTTGTAATCCATATGAAAACTCAGAAGATATTTTAGAAACTATAAAATTAGTACTGCAAATTCCCCCTCCATTCTATCTTTCAGTAAATAATCTAATTTTCTTCGAGGGAACTCCTCTTTATCGTAGAGCATTGCAAGATGGATATATAAAACAAGAATCAGACTCAGCTGAAATGTTAAATTACTGGGATAGGTGGCAGCATATAAAATTAAAAAAGAAAAATCCTTATCTAAATCTTTTATTGAATTTAATGCGGGGCCCAGCAACGAAAACAAGATTAGGATTAATGCCAAGGTCTTTAGTAAAAATTTTGATAAAACCGCAAAGAGTTTCATATCATATAAAACACGAGTTACCGACGAAAACAGTAGGATCAGCAGTTTCTGTAATGGATTATTTCCGAGAGAACATAGCAAAGCCAGTTTACAGGTCGATGCCAGTAGAATTTAAAACTTGGTATGATCAAGTCAGGTATAAAGCGTAGGGTCTTTTACACCGCTCCAATAAAAACTTTTTTTCCTCAGCATGCAGTTTAGACATTTTCCGCAGTGCTCTAACTTATTTTTATTTTTGCTCTCGACATAACAACTATAAGTTAAATCAAAGGGAACATTTAATTTCTCTCCAAGTTTGATCACTTCTATCTTATCTAACTCAATTAAAGGGGCAAGAATTTTGTATTCGCCGTCGTGAGTTCCTTCTTCAGCCAATTCGTTTATCTTTTTTAAAAATTTAGGAGTTGTATCCTTCATATGTTCCCTGCCTTCGTTCTTAAGCCCGATTATTATTTCATACCTTTCTTTATTTTTCAAGAACTCTGATTCTGCAAAAGCCAAAGCGTTAATTAAGAATATTGAATTCCTTGCAGGGACCCACCAATTAATGATATCTTTGCTAGTATCCTCCAAATCTTTTTCACTAGTCTCTTTGTATTTTCCTTTTTTATTTATTGAAGAAACACTTATCTTTCCGAGCCATTTCAAATCTATTTTAATAAAATCTGCTTTTAACCTTTTGGCAATTTTTCTGCTACAGTGTTCTTCTTCTTTCAATGCTCTTTGCCCATAATCGAAAAACAAAAATTTTAATTTTGAATATTTTTCTTTTACAAGATAGGAAGCTACAACACTATCCAAACCTCCTGAGCAGAGAATTATTGCATTTTTCATCTTCTTATTTTATATAAAAAACCTTATAAAACTCTCTTTAATTAATACTTTTTATGACTGTCGTTGCCCAACTAAAAAAAGGAGATAAAGTAATCCTTGATGGAGAAGTTTTTACTGTGGAGAACATTGAATTCTCAAAAATTGGGAAGATGGGGAAATCTAAATGCAGATTAGAAACCTTAACCAAAAGCAAGGAAAAGAAGATATTTATACTGCAAACTGATCAGGAGATTGAATTGCAATAGATTTAAAATTCTTTTTTCATTTAAATTTACTATGAATTACATTATTATAACTAGTTACGGAGAGGTTAATGCTACTGAAAAAGCAGTTTCTTCAATACTTCCACAACTACAAGAAGATACAAAGTTGATTGTCTCAGATCCATTTCCAGAAACAAAATGGATGCTTGAAGAAAAATTTCCAAACGTAGAATATTTTGAAGACCCCGATCAAGGAAAGAGCAGAGCTTTAAATTTATTATTTCGAAAATTATGGTCTGAAGATAAAAACAGCATTTTGATTTTAACCGATGGTGATGTTTACTTAAGAGATAATTCAGTAGCTGAAATCCTTAAAAAATTTGAAGATTCGAAAGTTGGATGTGTTTCAGGAAGACCTGTTTCGATCAATCCCAGAGAAGATAGATTTGGCTATTGGTCTCATTTTCTGGTGGATATTGGAGCCCATGAAATTTCAAGGAAAAAAAGATATGAGAAAGGAAAATTTTTGGAAATGACTGGATATTTATTTGCATTCAGAAACGGCGTAATAAAAGAAATCCCTGTAGATGTAGCAGAAGATACAATTATTCCTTATTACTTTTACAAAAATGGATACAAAATCGCCTATGCAGAAAATTCGATAGTGAACGTTAAATGGCCGACTCATTTTAAAGACTGGATGAAGCAGAAGAAGAGAGCCGCAGATGCCCATTCAAAATTAAAAAAATATGCACCCGATTTCCCAAAGGTCAAATCCTTTTCAGGAGAAGTTATTGGTGGTCTGATGAACTTGCATCATATTTTCACTTACCCAAAAAACTTCAAAGAGTTTATCTGGACTTTGCAATTATTTCCAGCAAGGCTTTACATGTGGATTTCATTGCGAAAAGACTTATTCCATAAAAAGGGATATAAAGATGGATGGAGAGAAGATCTAGAAGTTAAATCAACTAGGACTTTAGATTAGCTAATTCTTTTTCTAATTCTTTTAAATTTTCAACAACGATTGTATCTTTATTATGACACATAACGCAAATTCGGTAATCTTTGTTTATTGTCTTTTTATCCTCGACTAATGCAATTATCGGAATTTTCTTAGCATAACCGTATCCTAGTTCCCAGGCAGTTCCAGAACTAATCCCTTTCCAGTCTAAAATAGCAACAATAACATCGCACCAGTCTATCCTGTCTCTATTCTCGCTAAATATCGGTTCGGAATTCATCCCATCTTCGAAAACACCCATATCTCTATGTGGAAGATAGGTTTTTCCAAATTTCCTGCAAACTTTATCAACTTCCTCCAGTTTGTCTCGATCTTTTTTCTCTCTCAAGCAACCAGCAACATAAATATTCATATCCTATATTTTAATAACTAAATTTAAAAATATACCTTATAAAGTAATTGAGGGGTTAAGATGAAATTTAATAGGGATTGCAGGTCTTTTCCAGGAGTTTATGCATGCGAGATTATGAAAGCAGAAGGCTATGAAGATTGCTCAAATTGCAAATTCTACGAACCAATCACGAAAAAGATCCTAATCATGCAGTTAGGTGCGATGGGAGACGTAGTCAGAAGCACTTCAATTTTGCCGGCAATAAAAGAAAAGTATGGGAGAGATATAAAAATCACATGGCTAACTTCAGGTGAATGTAAATTTTTCTTGGAGAATAGTCAGCATGTGGATGAAATTTTAATTTACAGCCCAGAAATCAATTTGAGACTGCAACAGGAAAGATTTGATGTCTTGTTTAATCTGGAAATCTCTCCTCCTGCCACAATTTTAGCAAACCTTGTGGATGCAAAAGAAAAATTCGGTTATTATTTTAATAAAGATGGGCATCCATCTACTTTCAATAAAGGGGCAGAAACATATTTGCATTCGGCTTTTTCAGATTATCTAAACAGAACAACAAAGAAACCTTATCAGGAGATGATATTTGAGGCTTTAAATTTGGAATACAAAAAACAAGGTTATTCATTCAAGCCCAAGATAGATAAAGCATATGCTCAACGCTTTTTAGAAAAGAACAGATTAAAAAGTGATGATAAAATTGTTGGAATCAATATGGGCTCTGCATCAAGATTCCCATCAAAAACATGGCATCTAGACGAAGTTAAAGAATTGATTTCCAAATTAGGGAGCAAATATAAAGTTATTTTATTGGGTGGGCCAAATGAGATTAATAAGCAAGAAGAGTTTAAAAAAATAGCAATAACAAATGATTTCAATAATACCTTGGAGGAATTCTGTTCAGTCTTGAGCATATGTAATGTACTAATTACTGGAGACTCTCTGCATTTACACTTAGCAATCGCAATGGGAAAACCTACAATCGCATTATTTTTCACAACACCGCCTTGGCAGATTGAATCTTACGATTTTCTGAAAGTATTAACTTCGAACTTGCTTGAAAATTATTATATGTCCGATCTATACCATGAAGAACTTACAAAAAGCATATCATCAAATGAGGTTTTGGAATGCCTGAAGAGCATGTAGTCGTTGTAACGGGAATTGTAAAGTTTAGAGATAAAATCCTTTTATTAAAGCGCAATAAGAGTATGGAAATGCATCCAAACAAATGGTCTTTCCCAGGAGGAAAAGTTATTTCTGGAGAAAGTCTATTTGAGGCATTGAAGAGGGAAATCAAGGAGGAAACAAATTTGGAAATTTTAGAGTGGAAAAAAGATATTTCTGATTTTGCTTTTACTCGCCCATCTGGAAAGAATACAATTGGTTTTTGTTTCTTAGTTAATTCAATTTCAGAAAATGCAAAATTAAGTAAAGAGTTCACTGATTTTGTATGGGTACATCCTAAAGATATAGAAAGTTATGATCTAATCCCATTTTTAAAAGAAGAGGTTAAAAAAGCTTTTAATGTCTAGAAACCATTAATCTTTTTAAATTATATCTTTTGAGTTTGTTATATGGATTTATCAGAATTTTCAAAAAAGAGGATTCTCGTAGTAGGAGATATTATGCTTGATTGGTATTTAGATGGAAAAATAACCAGATTGAATCCAGAAGAACCGGGGGCACCGGAAATAGATATAACCAATAATAAATACGTTCTCGGAGGAGCAGCTAATGTAGCAGCGAATATAGCAAGTCTAGGAGGACACGCTTCTCTTTTAGGAGTTGTAGGAAATGATCAGTATGGTAAAGAAATAGAAAGATTGTGCAAGATATATGGTATATTTCCTATTTTACTAATTGATGAAAAAAGACCTACAACTATCAAGCTAAGACTAATGGCTGGTAAGAGGCATATAGCAAGGGCGAGTATGGAAGATAGAACTCCAATCTCAGAATGCCTTGAAGAGAAATGTGCTTCTTTTCTAAATGGAAGACGGGATGATGTAATTTTAATCTCGGATTATAACAAAGGATTATTAACGCAAAAGGTTTCAAAGAAGATAATCGAATATTCAAAGAGAACAAATACTCTGACCCTAGTTGATCCAAAACCAGAAAATATTATGAACTTTCAGGAAGCAGATCTTATTTGCCCTAATTTAGAAGAAGCTAAAAAAATTGTTGGAAACTTAGCCGATTATGAAGATATAGGAAAGGCTCTCAAAGAAAAAATAGATTGTAAGTATGCCTTGGTTACATGTGGAGAAAATGGAATGTTTTGTTATAATGATAACGGATTTCATCGTGTCAATACTGTCGCAAAAGCTGTATACGATGTATCCGGTGCAGGCGATACAGTTATAGCTTCAATGGCTCTAGCTTTAAGTTCTGGCTATTCTATAGAAGGAGCAATGGATATAGCTAATCATGCAGCAGGCATTGTTGTAGGAAAAATAGGAACTGCAACGTGTTCGATAGATGAATTAACCGAGGCAATCAAAAATGAAAAGCAAACCAGAAACTCATGAAAAGATGTGGGGTGAGGAAAAATGGATTGTTAATGAAGAATATTGTGGCAAAAGGATGTTAATTAGACAAGGATTCTACTCCTCTTACCATAAGCACGACTCTAAGAAAGAAACGTTTTATGTAGAAGGTGGGTCTCTAGAGCTAATACACCAAGGAAAGCATTTGATTCTGCATGATGGGGAATCATTGAATATTAATCCTAGAGAGTACCATAGTTTTAGAGCATTGGAGGATACTGTCTTCTTCGAATTCTCAACACACCATGAAGATTCAGATACTTATCGACTTACACAAAGCTCTAGCGGAGATCATGACAAATGGAAAAAAGAGATTGAAGGTGTTGCTAAAAATGGATAAAGCTATTTTTCTTGATAGGGATGGTACAATTAACGTCGATAAAGGGTATGTTTACAAAGTAGAAGACCTTGAATTTGTGGAAAAGGCTGTTGAAGGACTAAAGCTTCTGCAGAAGTCGGAATATCAATTGATAATAATAACGGGACAATCCGGAATTGGGAGAGGAAAATATTTAGAAGAGGATTATCATAAATTTATGGATCACATGTATTTGCAATTAGTAAGACACAATATATTGATTGATGGAGAATATTTCTGTCCGCATCATCCTGAAAATGGGATTGGGGAATATAAAGTTGATTGTGAGTGCAGAAAACCAAAAATAGGAATGTTGGAAAAAGCAGCTAGGGAATTTGATATTGATCTAAACGAAAGTTGGGTGATTGGAGATAAGACGGATGATATAGAAATGGGAAGAAGAGCGGGATGCAGGACAATTCTTGTTAAAACTGGAAAAGCAGGAGAAGATGGAAATTATGATGCCAAATCAGATTATGTAGCAAGAGATTTACTCGAAGTTGCGGAGATAATTAGAAGATGAATCAAAAGATTAAATCGAGAGAAGAACTAAGATGGATAGTTAATGATTTAAGACAAAGAGGTAAAAAAATAGTGACAACTAACGGTACTTTTGATATATTACATACTGCTCATTTAAGATTGTTGCAAAAAGCTAAATCTTTAGGTGATGTGTTAATTGTTTTAATTAATAGTGATGCATCTGTCAAAAAATTTAAGGGAGAAAAAAGACCGATTATTACAGAAAATGAAAGGGCTGAACACCTTGCTCATTTATCTTCAACGGATTATATCGCTATTTTTGATGAAGATAACCCACTAAAATTATTAAAAGATTTAAGGCCAAATTTCCATGTAAAGGGAGGTTCGTTTATTCCGGAGAGGATTAAAGAAGAGAAAAAACTTTTAGAGCCATGGAAGGGTGAGTTAAAAGTATTTGATTTAGAGGAAGGATATTCAACAACGAATATTATTTCTAAGATTTTGGAGGCCTACAAGAATGAGAAAATTTGACAAATCACAGATAAAGTTTATGAGCTTAACCAGAAGGGAATCGAAAACGAATCTTCATGATATTTTAATAGATCCAGATTCCGCTCCAAAAATACTTTCTCAGCATGAGAGATCAAAACTTGAAGAGATAGCAGAATCTATGAAAGAATCCAGATCAAAGGAAAGACCTGTTGTTTTTGCATTCGGTGCTCATCTGATTAAGAATGGATTATCGAGGATAATGATTGAACTGATGAAATTTGGTTACGTCCAGCAGATGCTTGTAAATGAAGCTGTTGTTATACATGATTGGGAATTTGCTTTTCAAGGAAAAACCGAAGAGAACGTTGCAAGATACATTGAAAAAGGCCAGTTTGGATTGTGGGATGAAACCGGGAGATATATCGGGAATGCGATTAAATGTGGAGTAGAAAACGGGATTGGATATGGACACTCTGTTGGAAGATTTATCGAGAATGGTGTTGCTGGAAATTTAAAAGCAGAGCATCCCTACAAAGAGCACAGTGTTGTCGGTCAAGCCTTTAGAATGGGAATACCCCTAGCTGTCGGTGTTAACTTAGGACAGGCAATAATCCACAAACATCCAGGATTTGACTGGAGTGTTGCGGGAAGAGCATCACAAATAGATATTGATAGATTTGACAATACAATCTATAATTTAGAAGGAGGAGTTTATCTATCGATTGGTTCTGCAGTTTTATCACCGCAAATATTTGAAAAGTCATTATCGGCAGCAAAAAATGTTGGATATGGTGGTAAAAATATCAGATTGAAACGTTTTAGGATTTATGTGAACGATATTCAGCCAAGTACCTGGGACTGGTCTAAAGGAGAACCTCCAAAAGATAATCCTGCATACTATTTGAGGTTTATGAAAACTTTTTCTAGGATGGGGGGAAGATCAGAATACATTGAAATGGATAACGTTAAATTTTTGCATAATCTTTATCATCTACTAAAATGAAACTAATAAAACAAGGTGCGGAATCAACAATTTTTTTAGATAAAAATAAAATAATAAAGCACAGAATCAAAAAATCTTACAGAATAAAAGGCATTGATGACAAAATAAGAAAATTCAGGACAAGAAGCGAAGCAAAATTATTGCAAAAAGCAAAAATTAATGTTCCTAAAGTTTTAAATGTCGATGACAAAGAAATGAAGATAGAGATGGAATACATCCAAGGAGATCTGCTGAAAGATGTTTTTGATGGATTAAATGAAAGGGAAAGACTAGTAATATGCAAAAGTTTAGGAGAAGAAATTTCAAAACTACATTCTCAAAACATTATTCATGGAGATCTAACGACGTCAAATTTAATTCTAAAAGACAATAAAATTTATTTCATTGATTTCGGCCTTGGATTTTTCTCACATAAACTGGAAGATAAGGCTGTTGATTTGAGATTATTAAGACAAGCGCTTGAATCAAAACATTACAAATCTTTTCCAAAAACTTACAATGAAATATTAAAAAACTACAAGCATTCTGACGTTAAAAAAAGATTAGAAAAAGTCGATTCAAGAGGGAGATATAAAAGGAGAAAATAATCTTTGCAGTTTAGAAATTCTTATAATGTTTATTTCTTACAGTATAATCAATGATAAAGATAGGAATTATCGGTGGCTCAGGGCTTGATGATCCTAAACTTCTTCAAGACTTTAGAGAGATTGAGGTTGATACGAAATATGGTAAACCTAGCGACAAATTGACCGTTGGGAAAATAGGTAATGTAGAAGTTTTCATTTTGGCAAGACACGGGAAAGGACATTTTCTACCACCAACGCAGGTTGACTATCGAGCTAATATCCAAGCATTAAAAGAACAAAATGTAGATTATATTTTAGCGACAACTGCGTGTGGCTCATTAAGAGAAGGAATTGGAAGAGGAGATTTTGTAATTTTAGATCAATTCATAGATTTTACAAGGCATAGAAAAATAAGTTTCCATGAAGATTTCAGATACGGAATAAAACATACTGCGATGGCAACTCCTTTCGACGAAAAATTAAGAAAGACTTTAATTGAAATTTCTAAAAATTTAGGATTTAAAACACATGAGAAAGGAACAGTGATTACGATTGAAGGTCCTCGTTTTTCTACAAA
>ERZ1292623.5554-Hain-H51-01um-R1-5554-length-10009-cov-7_pt1 | contig 10009 bp, 8 predicted proteins | sample MGYA00564398_ERZ1292623 | MGnify/ENA primary metagenome ERZ1292623 (study PRJEB36523, sample SAMEA6512633) | groundwater metagenome | collected 2019-01-07 | study: AquaDiva: Metagenomics assemblies of 32 groundwater samples
CAGCAGTAGAAATAACGTTATAACAAAAAGTTGCATTAGAACCGAGTCCAGAAAGAGTTACGCTATGATTAGTTACGGCGGTATTATTAATCGGCGTATAGTTTACAGCTTGACAGTTGCCTGCCAAAACAGGACCCCAATGAACTTGAGAGGTGGCCGGAACATTTGTATTCCAAGTAATCGTCGCAGTTGAATTTGTAGTGGTCGCTTTCTCATTACTAATACAGACCGGCTCATTACATTGTTGTGCTTGAACATTAATCGTATTAAAAACCAAAAAACCGGCAAAAAAGATAAAGATTATTAAAATTGATTTTTGGATTAAGGACATCGAAACGCGCTTGAATTTACGTCGTCGCAACTTTTTGAATCCACATGGACATTTGTTGATTCAACAAAAACCTGCTTCGCACCACAGCTACAAGCCGCTACCTGTATTTTAGCTCTAATTGCTTCATTTCCAAAATCCACAGATAAAGCTCCCTGAGTTCCGGTTCTGCCGCCATAGTGACAAGAGTTGACCACGTGAGAACAGGCTCCGCAGGTTCTAGCGCCCCGCGTAAAATTACAGAGGCGGGAATTGGGAGCTGCGGGGTCATTAACATCGTATGTAAAAATACTGCCAAGATTTTCGCTGGGCAGTTTTGATTTGATGCATGAAATCAACTGGTTAAGCTCCGGCGCATTTCTTTCAGGATAAGGAACATTGTTCTGGGCCGCTAGTCCGGCCGGATTAGAACATAGAGGGCTTGGAGGCGGCGGGCCGCCAGGAGTAACCACCCCTTCTTGGCATTGAAACCGATACCAGGGCGCGTCAGTGGCCTGGCCCGGAGCAAACGATTTAATAAAAGTATTGGTGATCATCCAGGAAGAAAAAATTATCACCAAACCCCAGAAAGTTCTCCAAAAAACTGTCTTGCCATGACTAATCCAGCTAGGTCTTGCTCCGGCCAACAAAATTACCAGACCGCCGTAAATAAACAAAACCGCCGCCACGGCCGGAACCAGGCCTTCCAAAATAAAATGGAGAACATTATCAACTAAGCGGAAGGTGTCGCATTTGGTGCAAGGCCGGGAGTAATCCCAATATGCCTGGCCCTGGCCTTTTGCCTTAAAATCAGCTTCATTCTTTTCGCTTATTCCGCAAGGAACCAAAGGAAGCCAGCTAACCGCTAAGGCAGAGTTAGTCCCGATTTTCATAAATGAAAATCGAGGATCCTCGATATCATGAAATGATATCGGGAAATATAGAAAATAGAAATTAAAAATTAGAATAACTAAAATAAGAAATTTAAAAAATTTTATCATCTAATAATCTGCTTTTGCTGCATTAAGACCGTCGTTCTGTCTTCGGCGGTTTGAATGGCTTCAGGAATTGTTTGGCGGTTAAAAATCACATCCTCAATCATATCGGCAAAAATTTTCTCAATGGCCGAACTATCAACCTGATACCAGCTCCGGGCGCTCAAGGCCTGCCTGGCAAACAATCCCAAATCCGGATCAGTTCTTTGAAAATCAATTAGGTCGCGACGAGCGGCTGGCCTTAGCGACTCGCGAAGATACGGCAAAATGCCGTCCCGCGACGAAAGCTGGATTAAAAACTGCCAGGCTTCCTTTTTATTTTTTGAGCTAGCCGCCACCGCCGGAGCAAAATAGTTGGCATAATCAACCCTAAGTGTAGTGTCCTCAATTTGGGGCATTAGAGTCACGTCAAAATTCAGCCTCGGCGCTTTTGCTTTAATCACCGGAATCTGATGAGAATAATTAAACATCATTGCCGCCCGCTCAGTCACAAAAGCGTCAATTGAGTAAAATAAATTATCATTCCAGGTATAGACTTCCTTTAAGGGATTAGCGAAATCAGTGTAATATTCTAAAGCTACTTCTCCGACCGGCTCAGGCCCGATCGAACCGGCAAAAGTGGCCTCGTTTCTTTGCCGGTCAACCATTTGAACTCCACTTTGGATCATTAAAAGCATCAAAATATCGGTTGAGCGGTTAATGTTTCGGGCCAGGCCAATGGCTGCCCCAGCGGTCTCAATATTTCCTCTCTTATCTAATTTAGTCAGAGTTCGGACTGCTTCGTTAAATTCATCCCAGGTGCGGGGCGCTTGAGCAATTCCGGCCGAATTAAACAAGTCCTTATTGTAATATAAAGCCAAAGTATCAACATAAAGCGGCAAGGCATAAATTTGTCCCTCATTAGTAAGGTCATCCTCAGCCACCTCAACAAAGTCCTGTCGGAAATTGATAAGCTTATAATTCAGGTCTTTGTCGTTTTGATCCAATGGCGCAAGTTTGTCTTTGTGTTTTGGCAACCAACTTGATTGAATCATCCAAATATCTGGACCGCGGCCGGCGGCCAAAGCGTCAATCACTGCTTTTTCATATTCCTCAAATGGAAAAGGAACGTATCGAATATTTATATTGGGGTTTTGTCGGCGAAAAGTTCTGATGGCTTCACTAAAAGCTGCTGGCTCGTCAAAAACACCCCAAAATTCCAACTGAACCCCCTTTGGCTGGTCGCCAAATCCGCCAAATACCAAAAAAAGCAATAAAACAAAAACTCCGACAATCAAGATACCGACAATGAAATAAAGTTTATTAGTATTCATTTTCTAAAGATCAGGCCGAAATGATACATATCTATACTTATGTTCCTTTCATAAATAAACTCTTCCTGATTGGCCAAAATCAGAATACTTTCTTTAGGAGTTCGATATTCATCTGGCGGGCCAAAGCCGCCAGTTCCCTTTTCCCAATCAATAATCGTAAGCCGGCCATCCGGCCTTAAAATCCTTTTGGCTTCCTTTATTATCTCTAATTTCCCGTCGTTCTGAAAAAGGACATTCTTTATTAAAACAAAGTCCTGCGAATCATCGGCTAAAGAAGTGCTGCCGATGACCTCAAGGTTGGCCCGAACTAACCTTATATTTTTTACTCCTTCACTGACTGCTCTTGCCCTAATGGTTTCAAGGGCCGTATCTAAAATATCCACGGCTGTGACCACTCCCCCTTCGCCTACTACCTTGGCTATTTCAATTGTAAAGTAGCCTGAACCACTGCCCAAATCCGCTACTCTCATTCCCTCTTTCAAACCAAACTGTCTGACTATACTTTTTAAATCAAAAACCTGATTAGATAGTTTGAAACTCAAATCAACCGCCGGAGAAAGTTGCGTCATAAGGATATTATACAACAAAGTTATTTGGTTCAAAAAGGTTCTCGGGTATAGTCATCTCAGAACCGTCTCTCGGGGCATATCTAATTTCTTCATAGGGGTAGCGTACTTATAAATGGAATCTCCGTTACTTTGCTCAAGTTGCCGATAAGTAGGGCGTGTCTACCCCTTTATCCCCTACCTTATATTTCGGCAACTTTTCGCAAAGATACCGGCCATTTCCAAGATACTTCCCAATTCAGAAATCAGATATGCCCCTGCGGCCGGAAAAGATAAATGACTATACCCTGCGGGCTTTTCGCTACACTACGACCACTGATGCCACGCCATCGCCTGAATCCATCCTCATTACCCTTACCCCTTGAGTGGCCCGCCCAAGGACCGAGACGCTCCTTAATTCGGTTCTGATGATTTGGCCTTTCTTGGAAATGACGATGAGCTCTTTTTGTTCCGGGTCAACAATTTGGGCGGAAACAATTTTCCCGGTCTTGGAGGTAACCTGGGCGGCCTTGATTCCCTTGCCGGCCCGCTTTTGGGTCTTAAAGGCCGTAAGCACGGTTCTTTTCCCGTAACCCTTTTCCATAATTACCAGAAGCTGATTCTTGGTCCCGTACGAGGCAGAGGCGCGCTGCGAGCCCTCGCGGCCTCGTTCGGGATTGGCTAAATGACTTGAAATAACTTCTACTCCGACAACGTAATCATCTTTTGAAAGTTTGATGCCGGTCACGCCAGAAGCGGCGCGACCAATTCCACGTACATCTTTTTCTTTAAACCGGATAGAACTGCCATTAGCCGCTACGAGCATTATCTCGTCGCTACCCGAAGTCAGCCGAACCCAATTCAGCGAATCCCCTTCATAAAGCTTAATTGCGATTAGACCGCTTTTTCGAATATTGGCAAATTCTTCCGCGGCAACTTTTTTGACGACGCCGTCGTGAGTCGCCATAAAAAGATATTTCGCTTCTTTGGTTTTTGCCTTGGAAACCGGAACCACGGCCGTAACCACTTCCTCTGAAGAAATATTAAGAAAATTGACAAGGGATTTGCCTCGGCTGGTCCTAGTAGCTTCTGGCACTTCATAGCCCTTGGTCTGGAAAACTTTTCCAGAAGCGGCAAAGAAAAGAAGATTATCGTGAGTATTAGCAAAGAAAAAATGACTTACGATGTCTTCTTCTTTGGTAGCCATACCGATCAAACCCTTGCCGCCTCTTTTTTGAATCCGAAGCTCGCTTGGCGCCATTCTTTTGATGTAGCCGCCATGAGTCAAAACGAACAAAGCATTTTCTTCAGGCACTAACTCTTCCTCGCCGATTTCCTTTAAAGCCCCTTTGACTACTTTGGTTTTTCTTTCATCGCCGTATTTCCCTTTAAGCTCGGTAAATTCATCTTTCATTGCCTGCAAAATCTTCTTTGGGCTCTCTAAAAGGTCTTCTAAATAAACAACCAGTTGCGTTTTCTCCTTCAATTCGTCTTCAATTTTTTTCCTTTCAAGGCCAGCCAGGGTTTGGAGCCGCATCTCCAAAATGGCATTGGTCTGAAGCTCGGTGAATTTAAATTTCTTTACCAAATTGTTAAAGGCATCTTCCCGGTTTTCCGATTTTTTGATTACGGTGATTACTTCATCGATATGGTCGAGGGCTTTTTTCAATCCTTCAAGGATGTGAGCCCTGGCTTTGGCCTGCTTTAAATCAAACTTCACCCGCCGAGTAATAACCTCTTTTCGAAACTCAATGAATTTTTCAAGAATTGTTTTTAAAGAAAGAGTCTGGGGCTGAATCCCGTCAATCAAAGCCACCATGTTGAAATGGAAGGTTTTTTGAAGGTCGGTGTATTTGAAAAGCTGATTCAAAACTTTCCTTGGAAAAGAATCTTGTTTCAGTTCAATCACGACCCTCAGCCCCTCCCGGTCAGATTCATCGCGAAGATCTTTAATGCCTTCTATTTTTTTCTCTTTTACCAAATCAGCGATTTTAATAATCAGCTCTGCCTTATTAACCTGGTAAGGAATTTCTGAAATAACAATTTGGGAACCTCCCTTCTTGTTTTCCTCAATATTGGCTTTGGCTCTAATAACCACCGGGCCGCGGCCAATCGCATAGGCGTTTAGGATGTCCTGTTGGTTGTAAATTATTCCACCGGTCGGAAAATCAGGACCTTGAATCAAATTGACCAGCTCTCTTGTGTCGCTATCGGGACTATCAATCAGATAAATCAGACCATCCAAGACCTCACTGATGTTGTGAGGCGGAATATTGGTGGCCATTCCGACGGCAATGCCCAGAGAACCGTTAAGTAGTAGGTTTGGAATTTTTGCCGGGAGAACGATCGGCTCTTTTCTTGTGGCGTCGTAATTATCGGCGAAATTAACCGTATCTTTTTCAATATCAGCCAAAAGTTCTCCGGCTAAAGCAGACATCCGCGCCTCGCTATAGCGCATCGCCGCTGCAGAATCTCCATCAATTGACCCAAAGTTCCCTTGACCATCAACGAGGGGATATCGCAGAGAAAAATCTTGAGCCATTCGAACCATAGCCTCATATATTGGTGAATCACCATGGGGATGATAATAAGCCATGGTATTGCCTACCACTCTCGCTGACTTCACAAACTTGGCCGAATGCCTTAATCCCATTTGATGCATGGCATAAAGAATCCTCCTCTGGACTGGCTTTAAACCGTCTCTGGTATCTGGCAAAGCGCGAGAAACAATCACGCTCATCGCGTAATCCAGATAAGATTCTTTCATCTCTTGAGTTATTTCCCGTTGTTTGATTTTTCCAACTTCTTGCATAAAAAAATTGACTTACCTAAATCAATTTTTGATTTTCATATTTAGATAAAATCACTCTGATATCGGCAATAACCTTGGTTCAATTTTTCTTCCAGTGTCTTCCAAGCTGTCTTTAATCTCTTTCTCGTTTTTCGTCCCTGAGACCAAGCCGAATAAATCTAAAATCGTTGCCCGTAAATCATTAAAACTTTTCCCGACGACCGCGAAAGGCGACTCCTCTCTTGCTACTTCTGACTCTTCTAGCGGATTCAACAAAAGGGTCAGTTTTTGCTGAAACCCATGCAGCCAGATAAAAATAACGAGCGAAAAAACAATGAATACCGAAAGCCACATGAATAATGCTCTGATATGATCTGGTTGGTTACGAATTTCTTTAAGCAAGATTAAATATTGAATACTACTAACTTCATTTCTTCGGCCGGGAGGTTCTTTTTCTGAATCTTGTACGATTTATCGGCTTTTTCTGGAGTCAAACTTATTTCTTTCAGGAACTTTTCAGGACCGTCAATGTCTGACTTTGAACCCTGGATCTTATAATGCATCGGGATTGCGACTTTGGGCTCGATCTGGTTAATTACTTCAACTGCCTCTTTGTAATTTATGGTATAAGTCCCGCCGACCGGAATCATTAATATATCAATGTCGCCGATTTTTTCAATTTGTTCTTCTGACAATCGAGCTTCGCCAAAATCGCCCAAATGGGCCAGGGTCATATCTTCCATTTTTATAACATAGATGGTGTTAAGACCTCTTTCCTGGCCCTGGCTTTTATCGTGAAGCGATTGGATGCCTCGGATAAAGACGCCCTTAACCTCATACTCGCCAGGACCCTTGATTAAAAAACTATCCTCTGGCATCCCCTCAATATTATTATGGTCGTAATGCTGGTGGGAAACAAGAACAATATTGTCTTTGATTTTTGGCGGCCGAAGGCCGATTTCTTGAGAAAATGGGTCGATTAAAAGCGAGGTGTCTTTACTCTCCAACCGGAAACACGAATGCCCATACCAAGTGACTGTCATCATTAAATCTTATCATAGTTAGAGCACAAGTTCAATGAATTTTCCTTGCATTATTTTCAATTTATGGCTAACATACATAATCTGAATATGGTAGAACAGCTAACCCCGCAGGAAGCAGGCACAAACAACACCAAAAAACTAATGAAAGAACTTTTAGCCAAGTTCAGGTTTTCTTTGCCCAAAAGGGGTTCGGTTTTGGATGGAGAAATCATCAGTGTTTCACTCTCAAGCATCTTGATTGACCTTGGCCATTTTGGCAGCGGCATTGTTTACCCACGCGAATTCTATGATGACCCAGAAAAACAAAAGGCCTTGAAACCGACCCAAAAAGTAAAAGTCGTCATTATGGATCTGGAAAATGAAGAAGGGCTAAGAGAACTGTCTTTAAAAAGAGCCCAGATGAAGTCGGCCTGGCAAGAAGTAAAAGAGATCTATGAAAAGGGAGTAATAATCCCGGTAAAAATAGCAAATTTAAACAAAGGCGGACTGATTGCCGAAGTTGTCGGCATTCAGGCCTTTATGCCGTTGAGTCAGCTATCCGAAGAACACTACCCTAAAGTTGAGAATGGAAATATCCAAGAAATAGTCAAAATTTTACAAACCTATCGAAATCAAGAATTCCAGATAAAAATTATTGATGTCGATGAAAGTCAAAACAAACTGATTATCTCAGAAAAGGCAGCGAAAAAAGCCATAGAAAAAGAGAAAGCGGTTGAACACTTTGTTGGTGAAATCGTAAAAGGAGAAATCGTTGAAACCACTGATTTCGGCGCTTTTGTGAAATTGGACGATGGGACCGAAGCCCTGATATCGAAATCAGAGATAGATGAAGAAAGCGTTCCTCAACTCAAGACGGGTGAAAAAATAGAAGCAAAAATTATTGAAGCGTCTCCAAATAAAATTGTCCTTTCTTTGAAAGCCCTTAAATCCTAACCCCGTTAGAAGCAAGACGCCCCAAGGGGGCGTCTGCCGCATCACTCTTTAAATGAATAATTATTAATAATGCGGGCTTCTAACGGGGTTGATTTTTAGTAATTTTTATAGTAGATTATAAGTCCAGTCGCTCACATTAATGAAAAGCATTATTAAATACATCCTAATTGTTTTTATTCTACTAATAACTCTTTCGGCAATAGTGGCTTTTTTTAGTTTAGTCAATGGGGGTATTCAAGAAGTTTCGATAAGTCAGCTGGTTCAAAAAATTAACTCCGGAGAAGTAAAAGAAATTACTATCCGAAATGACAATCTTGAAATAACTTTAACTGACGGAACAAAAGAAAAATCAAAAAAGGAGTTTGGAATCGGATTAAACCAAACCTTAAATGATTTAGGAGTCAAGCAAGAAAAACTTTCCGCAGTTGAAATAAAGGTAGAGGCCGAAGATGGCATACTTAGGGCAGCCCTCAGTTCTTTGCCTTTTATTTTACCCTTTCTTTTTGTAATTTTGATTTTTTGGTGGATGATGCGGGGGGCGCAGCAAGGAGCAATGCAGGCCTGGCATTTTGGCAAGTCAAAAGCCCGGCTGGCTAACCTAACTACTGACGGAAAGAAAATTTATTTTAAAGATGTGGCCGGCCTTAAAGAAGTGAAAGAAGAAATCCAGGAAGTGGTGGAGTTTTTGAAAGACCCCAAAAAATTCCAGGCCTTGGGTGCCAGAATTCCAAAAGGCGTATTGCTGGTCGGACCGCCCGGAACCGGTAAAACAATGCTGGCCAAGGCCATGGCTAACGAAGCTGGGGTGCCGTTCTTTTATGTTTCTGGTTCTGAATTTGTTGAGCTTTTTGTCGGCGTCGGCGCCAATCGAGTCAGAGACACTTTTGATTTAGCTAAAAAGAGTACCCCATCAATCATTTTCATTGATGAACTTGATGCCATTGGTCGGCATCGGGGCGCCGGGCTGGGCGGCGGCCATGATGAAAGAGAGCAAACGTTGAATCAGATTTTGGTTGAAATGGATGGTTTTGCTACCGATGAGAAGATTGTAGTTCTGGCCGGGACTAATCGACCAGATATTCTTGACCCGGCACTTTTAAGACCGGGCCGCTTTGACCGAAAAATAATTTTGGATATTCCTTCAATCGCCGACCGGGAAGAGATATTAAAAATCCACTCATTTGGAAAACCTCTGGCCAAAGAAGTAAATCTTAGAGTAATCGCCCAGCGAACCCCGGGCTTTTCCGGCGCTGATTTGGCTAACTTGATAAATGAAGCGGCGATTTTGGCGGCCAGAAAAAACCAAAAAGAAATTTGGCAGCTGGATTTGATTGAAGCAATTGAAAAAGTGATGCTCGGTCCGGAAAGAAAAAGCCACGTCTTAAACGAAAAAGAAAAAGAAATAACCGCTTATCACGAAGCCGGCCATGCTTTGGTCGCGAGCTCTTTAAAAAATATTGATCCGATCAATAAAGTATCAATTATTTCCCGGGGCCGAGCTGGCGGCTATACTTTAAAAATGCCGTCCGAAGACAAGTATTTAAGAAGCAAAAAAGAATTCGAATCAGAACTGGCGGTGATGCTTGGCGGCTATACGGCCGAGAAAATAGTTTTTAAGGACACGACCACTGGGGCTTCTAACGACCTTAAGGTGGCTTCAGAACTGGCTAGACGAATGGTGACTGAATTCGGAATGTCCAAAAAATTGGGTCCGATAACTTATGGTGACAAAAACGAACTGGTTTTCTTAGGCAAGGAATTGGCGGCCGAAAAGAACTATTCTGGTAAGACTGCCTATCTGATTGACCAAGAAGTCAAAAATTTTATCTCTAAGGCATTGAAAATGGCCAAAATAATCTTAGGCCAAAAATTGCAAACTTTGCACAAAATTGCTAAAGAATTAATTAAGAAAGAAACATTAGAACAAGATGAGTTTTACGCGCTTTTAGGAGCATAAAGGGGATGTAGCTCAACGGTGGAGCAAGCGTCTTATACACGCTAGGTTGGAGGTTCGAGTCCTCCCGTCCCCACAATTCAAAACTTTTCAACTTTTTCGCTGGGGACAAGTCGGAATGCTCGCCG
>ERZ1292623.5555-Hain-H51-01um-R1-5555-length-10009-cov-5_pt1 | contig 10009 bp, 9 predicted proteins | sample MGYA00564398_ERZ1292623 | MGnify/ENA primary metagenome ERZ1292623 (study PRJEB36523, sample SAMEA6512633) | groundwater metagenome | collected 2019-01-07 | study: AquaDiva: Metagenomics assemblies of 32 groundwater samples
CTAATCCATACGGGAACCCACTACTGGCTGGCACCACCCTGTCGCCCACTTCTATATCCGCGTCTCCGGGGATGAATTCCAAAGTTAATTCATTACCTCCACGCATAAGAGCGTCAACCGCGCCGGTGCCTATGCGCACTGCAGTTTCAAACCCAGGATCAAATATTGTGGTAACAACGCTGTTTTTTAAAGTTACTTCTTTAACTTGCCCCACAAGAATATTGCTGCCATAAATCACGGCATTTCCCACCGATACTCCGTCATTTGCTCCCCAAGAAATTATGATTTCGCTTTTATTGTTAAAAGGATAGCTTGAGTAGACTATGGCCGACTTTTGGGGAAAAATGGTCTCTCTAAAGAGTTGTGCTTGCAAGTTGGCATTTTCTTTTTGCAAAAGCGAGATCTGTCTTTGGAGCCCCTCGTTTGGGGTCAGGGCATTGAGAGCACTAGCTACACTTCTGTTGAAAGAAAGTTTTAGATCGAAAAACAAATTGGCGGCGAGGATAACGAGCAAAAGCACTACTACTGCGATTATCAAGGCATAGCGCTTCTTTCTCATAGGTTAACCAGTTTGGGTTTTTCTTGGTTAGACAGAATGGTCTCGTATCTGCTCGTATCCTCAATGATTATTCCAAGTCCCCTGACCACACAGGTTAAAGGATCATCCACTACTCTCGTCTCTACCTGTAGTTCTCTCTCTAGATATTCATCTAGCCCTCTAAGGAGAGAACCTCCTCCGGAGAGATAGATTCCTCTTTCAAGAATGTCTCCCACCAACTCAGGCGGAGCATCCTCTAGAATGGATTTAATGGCATCGGCTATCGCCTTTAGTGACTTTTGGAGAGCAGTCCTTATTTGGGCGTTGCGCACAATTACTTCTTTGGGTAACCCGGTGGCCACGTCTCTTCCGCGCACGGCCATTTCTAACTTATCGTCTATTGGAACGGCAGAGCCAACATTGATTTTCAAAGCTTCGGTAGTGGGTTCCCCTATTAAAAGCTTATATTCGCTTCTAATGAAACGGGCAATATCTTCATTGAACTTCTGTCCAGCGGTTTTGAGGCTTTTGGATACAACTGCTCCTCCTATCGAAATGATAGAAATTTCTGTGGTTCCACCGCCGATATTCACAATCATATTAGCTGTGGGCTCCTCAATGGGCAATCTTGTTCCAATGGCCGAGGCTATAGGTTCTTCAACTAGAAGTACTTTGGAAGCTCCGGCGGAAACAACAGCGTCTTCAACCGATTTACGTTCCACCTCAGTCAAATTGGTGGGGATACTGACCGCCGCCGTGCGATAGCGCGAGAAGAGATTACGCTCGCTTAATCTTGAAAAGAAATAGCGAATGATTTCCTGAGTCATTTCGAAATCAGAGATCACGCCATTGATTAACGGTTTGATTAAAGTAACGTGGGCCGGGGTGCGGTCCAGCATTTTATTGGCTTCATCCCCCACAGCAAGAATTTGGTTCGTGCGATTATTGATGGCGATAAGGGTGGGTTCGTTTATTACAATTCCCTTACCCTTTACATAAATCAGAAAATTAGCTGTTCCGAGATCAATACCTATGCTCTTATATAAGTTTTCGAATAGCTTCATTGATGCTTAGCAGTTCCACTTTGTTCGCATTCCGTCTCTTAATTTCAACCCTCTCCTTAGTTTTGTCGCTTACAACCATTCTCCAAGGAATTCCCAACAAATCTGCGTCCTTGAACTTTTCTCCGGCAGAAGCGTCCCTGTCGTCATAGAGTACCTCAATACCAGCCTTTATCAAGTGGGCGTATACTTGCTTGCCCTTGTTTCTCCCCAGTTCTATAAGGTGAACTTTAAAAGGGGCAATACTTTCAGGCCACACCATGCCAGATTTATCACAGAGAAGCTCAACTACGGTAGCCATTAAGCGCCCCACACCAATACCGTAACTCCCAAGAAATACTGGTTTCTCAACGCCTCCCCTGTCCTTATATTTCAGCCCAAGTTTTTCGGAATATACGGTACCAAACTTGAATATATTTCCTACCTCAATGGACTTGGTCTCTAGAAGATCTTTCTGATTCAGTCCGAGACTTTTAGCAACTTCTAAGGAGTATACTTCTTTGTTGATCGCGATCTTTTTTTTGGGGTCAAGGTAGATAGTGTCCTCTCCGGCTTCGCTTACAGATTGGAACTCATGAGAGTATTTGGTGAAAACACCGCCACTCGCAAATGTTCTGTATGTTTTATTCCCTATGCCCGTACGTTTGAAAATCTTTTCATACGCTTTTGCGCATTTTTCGTAGAATGTATCTAAATCTTCCTGCGTGGCCGTGAAGGAATAGAGATCCTTCATGAGGAATTCTCTGGTACGCAAAAGACCGCTCTTGACTCTTGGTTCATTCCTAAACTTGTTCTGGAATTGATAAACAAATACAGGCAGATCCTTATATGACCCTACATGATGGCTCGCCATTTCTATCATCGGTTCTTCGTGAGACCAAGCGAATCCCAGTTTACCCTCTTTGTCCTTAAACCAAATGCTAATCTTCTTATCGTCCCAGCGGTCATTTTTCTGCCAGAGATCTGGACCTTGAAGGGAAGCAAGTAAGATCTCCTGCCCACCGATAGCATTCATTTCTTCCTGGATGATACTTTTAATCTTCTCAATAACCCTGAGACCCAAAGGAAGATAGGCATAAACGCCAGCCATTTCTTTATGTATGAACCCGCCCCTAATTAAAAGGGTGGCATTGAGAGAAACCTCATCCGAGGGTATGTTTTTGCTAGTTTTGGTGTAGAGTTCGCTTTGGCGCATTACAGGCTAATTATATCCTTAATCGTCACTAGAATCATAAGCGATATGAGGAAGATAAAACCAGCAATATTTACCACCAACTCAAGCTTTTTATTGAAGATATTCTTTCCGAACAGTCTCTGTAGGGTAGTGAAAAGAAGCCTGCCGCCGTCTAATGCCGGGAAGGGAATAGTATTGAGGACGGCTAGGTTTAAAGAGATAAGTCCCAAAAGTTGAATTAGATAAACTGAACCCAATTGAGTCGCTTCTTTAACGACCACGAATACTCCAACCGGACCACTCACTTCCTGCAGAACAGTGAAGTTGCCCGTGAATATCCCCCAAAGAAAACCTCCTAAAGCGATAAAAATCGTTCCGAAGGTGTCTAAAGCTGACCTAAATCCGGCCACGATACTCTCGGGGATTCCCGAAGAAACCTCTTCATTGAAAACAAATGATATCCCCAAAGGACCTTCTCCATCGGGCACTTCAACGCGAGGGGTAACCTCCTTATTGTTTAGGAAAATAGCTTCTCCCCTATGCTGGTCTATAAATGTAGAGAACTCTTCGGGCGAGGCAAAGTCAGGGATAACCTCTCCAACCACAAATCCAGCCTGTGCAGCAGGACTCAGGGGAGCTATGCTTTGAATTTGCACTCCTGCGGGCACACCCATTAAAAGCACGGCGGTGAAGGCAAACCAACCGATTATAAAGTTCATTGAAACCCCGGATGATATAACCAGGGCTTTTTTCCAGAAGGGTTGAGCAAAGAAACTTCTCTGGGTGTCTTTTTCTTTTTTTCGAAGCTCATCCTCGCCGTGAATCTTGACGAATCCTCCGAAGGGAAGCAGATTGACGCTATATTCCGTTTCCCCCCACTTCTTGGAAAAGATTTTTGGAGGGAAACCTATTCCAAACTCGTCCACTTTGATTTTAAGAAGTTTGGCGGCAATAAAATGGCCCCACTCGTGACCGATGATCAATATTATAAGGAGAGCTAAGGTAATTAGAGTTAACATTATTCTAAAATCTCCCCCGTTTTTTGGTTCGTTAGGCTGTCAATCTCTTTATTAAAGGCGTCAACTAATCCCTGAAGGCGCTCCTTGTTTTTGAACACAGCGTCTTCATCTTTATCCTCCTTAATGGCTTTCTGAACCTCGTCTCTTTCATTGCGCATCTTGATTCTAATGTTCTCAGCCATACCCTTAATCACTTTTATCAATTCTTGCTTTCTCTCTCCGGTCAATTCGGGCAATTTAACTCGTATACTCTTACCCTGTTCGGATACGTTAACCCCCAATTTAGCTTCGTCGATGGCGAGAACACTGCTCTTGATCGCATTCTGATCCCAGACATTAACCACCAAATCACGAGGGGGCTCTATGCCAATGGAAGCCAGGTGTTTGAGTGGCATTGTCTGTCCCAAATAACTCACCTCTATATTTTCCAACAGCTTGGGTGTGGGGCGGTTAGTGCGTATCCCCAAAAGCTCCTCTCTGAAGGCCGCCGTGAGGGAGTCGAACGTTCCTTTTGTCTGTTCTATAAGTTCCATAGGGCTGTTTCTAATTGTAATCTTTTGTTGGTTGTGAAATCGTTCATTTTAGCAAAGCGGTCACACAACATACTTAAAGTTTTTTCATTTTTCAACGGATCAAGAGCTAATTCTGCCATAATATGACCGACGAAGATATCAATCAAATTTCTCCCCGGGACATCGTCATTCTCTTTGATCAAAGATTGCAGAATATCTTTGCGTCCAAAACGGTCTTTAATGAAGTCCTTAACCAACCTATTGAATCTTTTGAATTCAGGATTCTCCAGGGTATCTATTGCCCTACCGGGTCTTCCCAGGGCGGTTCCGGCAATCTTAGTGGCTTCTGCGATCTCAACCCCTTTGTCTTTCAAAAGCTTAATGATCTCTTCGGTGCCCACTCTTGAGAAATACACCCTTTGTAATCTGGAAGTGAGAGTCGGGAGCAGTGAATCCAAAGTGGGCGAAATGACGATAATCAAACTGCTTTGAGGGGGCTCTTCCGATATCTTCAAAATGGCATTCTGAGCTTGGGGGGTTAACTTATGAGCGTCATCTATTATCAAAACCCGGCGTTTAGACAATATTGGCTTTTGAGCCAAGAATCGTTTGGCCTCTTTGACCGTATCTATACCGATACTCCCCTCCTCCGGCGAGATTAACTTAGTTTCAAACAAGATCTCCTGAGGAGTTTCAAATTCGTTTTTTTCCAGAAAGTTAGCAAATGCCAAAGCAAAACTTCTTTTACCAACCTGCTCTTCTCCAAAAAAAATATAACCGTGGGAAAGTATGCCACTTTTAAAAAGTTCCTGAAAAATCTTTATTTTCTCCTTATGACCAGCGAGCATAAATTATTTCTTGCTTAAAAGAGTGCGTTTATATACATCAACGTGGTCGAGCACTATCCCCGTACCCTTCACTACGCAAAAGATTGCGTCTTCAGCTACGTACGCCGGTACGCCCAGAAGACGTTTGAAGAATTCGTCGATATTCTTAAGTCCCGCACTTCCCCCGGAGAGAATAATTCCTTTTTCCATAACGTCCGCGACGAGCTCCGGTGGAGTGTCATTGAAGACTGACTGAATAGAGGCGGCTATATCCATAAGGAGCGGATTAATGGCCTCCGCTATTTCATTAGAATTGATGGTTACGTTTTTGGGTAAACCGGAGACTAGATCCCTTCCCCTTAACTTAAACTCCAACTTACTCTTCAGGGGAACAGCGGAACCGATGGCAATTTTTGCCGCCTCAGCCGTTTGTTCACCGATAGAGACGGAATAGTTTTTTTTGACGTATTCAATAATGGATTGATCCATCTTGTTTCCGGCAACTCTCAAGCTGGCAAAAGTCACGATGCCTCCAAGCGACATCACGGCCACCTCGGAGGTACCACCGCCAATATTCACGATCATATTCCCAGAAGAAGAGTTGATGGTGATGCCGGCACCAAGCGCCGCAAGCAGAGGTTCCCTGACTAGGTACGCCCTCTTGGCACCCGCCTCAACAGCAGCGTTTTCTACCGCTCGGCGTTCAGTGGCGGTAATGCCGGCCGGAACAGAGATGATAACCTCGGGCCTAATAAGATTAATTTGACCAACCGCTTTGTTGATAAAGTATTTGAGCATGGCCCTTGTGATGTAGTAATCGGCTACCACGCCGTCTTTAAGGGGACGGTAGGCCTTGATGTCTCCGGGGGTTTTACCGATCATCTCCTTAGCCTCTTTTCCCACAGCCAACACAGTGTTATCCGGAGTGTTCAAGGCTACGATCGTCGGCTCGTTTATCACAAATCCTTTTCCCGGCACGAAAACCACCGTATTCGTGGTACCTAAATCTATGCCGATCTTGTTAGTAAACATTTATTGTATCCTTTGAATGTCGGCCCCTATTTCCTGAAACCTTTTTTCAATACTTTCATATCCCCTGTCTATCTGTTCCACTTGGTGCAGTATACTTTCTCCTTTGGCGGTTAAGGCCGCTAAAAGCAAGGTCACTCCGGCCCTCAAGTCGATACCTTCAACATTCTTGCCCATTAAACGTTTGGGTCCTTTGATGCGGGCTCTGTGGGGATCGAGTATATCAATCGATGCGCCCATCTTATCAAGTTCGTAAAGATATTTTAAGCGCCCCTCGTACATACTTTCAAAAAGCATGGTTTCGCCCGCAGCTTGGGTAGCGAGGACCCCAAAAGGAGCCTGAAGGTCTGTGGGGAAATCGGGGTAAGGACCAGTTCTTATTTTACCGACAGCCCGAAGTTCTGATTTTGATCCCCACACTTTTACCTTGTTTCCTTTCACATCCATCTTGAGTCCGAATTCTCTGAGCTTTTGAATAGGTAGCGTCAAATCCCCTACTGGCACATCGGTTACGGTTATATCACTCTTCGTCACTGCTCCCAGAACCAAGAAAGTGCCGGCTTCTATGTAGTCACTCACCACCTTGTGGCGTATCCCCCTTCCCTTTGTCTTGATTTTCCCCTTGATCTTAATTTCGTGAGTGCCTAAACCTTCAATATCTGCTCCTAATTCCTGTAAGAATTTACCCAAGTCTTGAACGTGAGGCTCAGCCGCCGCTACCTTTATTGTAAGAGGAGCATTAAGGACTCCGTACATTAATAAGTTTTCGGTTGCGGTAACGCTAAATTCGCCTAAAGTTATCTCTTTGAGTTTCTGCTTGCTCCCTTTAGTTATCGAATATATGTCACTTTTCTCGTTGTAAGTGACCTTAAACCCAAGGTCCCGGAATGCATTGAAGTGAGCGTCCATGGGGCGTACCCCTATATGACAACCTCCGGGCGTGTGAATCTTAATCTTGCCGAAACGCGCCAGGAGCGGACCTATCAACAGAATGGATGAGCGTAATCGGCGCACCATTTCTCGAGGCAAATGAGAAGCGTCTATGCGGTTGTTGGTAATCCTTACCGTACGCTTGTCCAACCACTCCACCTTAGACCCTATATACTCCAGCAACTCGATAATAGTCAGGGCGTCCTTAATCAAAGGAATGTTACTGATCACGCATGGTCTTGACGTAAGAAGAGTTGCAGCCAAAATAGGGGTAGTAGCGTTCTTAGAACCGCTCACCTTGATTTCCCCCCTTAGCTTTTTGCCTCCGTTTACAACAAATTTCACCTTCTCTATTATATGGATTGATGTCAATTAAGACCAGACGGTTTCTTTTTTACTCCCTCGTGATCCTCTTCATCCTTTTAGGCACTCTTTTGGTATCTAACTCCAGAGGCTACAGACTAGATTGGAAGAATTTTCAGGTGGAGGCAACTGGGGGAATATACATCAGTTCAAACCCCGCTAAAATTCAAATAGAGCTCGATGGGGAGAAGATCAAAAACGAAGCGGGAATCCTCCAGAGAGGAACCCTGATCGACAATCTCCTGCCCAGAGAATACTCGTTGAACGTGAAGTTCGACGGATACTCTCCTTGGGAAAAGAATGTGAAGGTCAAGTCCGGCACGGTTTCAGTCTTTGATTCTATAATCCTGGTTCCCGAGATTGAACCCGCGCAGATATCTGAATCGTCACCACGCAAAATTGTCTCTTCAGGAAAACATCTGGCAGTTGAGGCGGGTGGGGGTGTCAGCTTGGACGAAACCTTGGTGTTCGGACACGAAATAGTGATTCTTACCGATAGCGGTACGCTTTTAACTAAAAGTACCGCGACTGATAACTACTATCTGGCTAACGCTTTTGAACCAGACGATAATCTAAACCTCACATTGATGTTTAATAATCTAAAAAGTGAGAAGTTAAGCCTTCCCGGCGCGGTGGACATAAAAAAGGCACTTCCCTATCCATACAACGATCGCCGTTTCATCGTAGCCACGAATCAAGCCCTTTATGTCTTGGATGTTGATAAACAAACCATTGAACAGATTACTTTGGGAATAAACGACTTTTTTATCCAAGACCAAAACAGTATCGCTTGGATTGAGGATCAGGAAATTAAGATGTTCAATCTTCCCCTAAAATCAGAAACCGTTGCCCTGGATCTAAATTCGATCGAAGTAGAAGGAAGCTCCTTAAAAGAGGTAAGGAATACCCCCTATGGCTGGCTTACGTTAAATACCAACGATGAATTAGTAATTTGGAATAGAGACAACGTTTCGGAAGTTCTGGCGACCGGCGTACAAAGTTTTCTCCTCTCTCCAAATGGAGAGCATGTAGCCGTACTGGGGAAAAACGACTCACTCGTTGTATATAACTTTGAAAACGAAGAGACGAGTGAAAGCCTGGATATTGCGACCTCCGTAAGAGACTTTGCCTGGTTTAAGGATTCTACTCACATTATTCTCCTCAAGGGTGAGACTCTTATATTCGCGGAGGTGAGTGAAACGGGACCGGGAAACAATGTAACCCTAGCTGAAGGCGTTAGCAGTTTCTCATATCCCGGAGGAGACACAGTTAACTTTTCTAATGCCTCAGGCGTTTGGGAGAAAATAATTACTGACTGAGAATCTCGGGACCTCGTTTTCCTATCAAAATCGTTTGTTCAAAATGAGCGGAATTTCCGCCATCCATTGTGGTATAGCTGTCATCGCTTAGCTGTTCTATCGCTCCGGTTGTGAAACAAACCATGGGCTCTATAGCCAACACCATCCCCTCCTCAAGGGGTTCTCCTTCTCCGGGCTCTCCGAAGTTATATACCGTAGGCTCCTCATGCAATTGGTTCCCCACACCGTGTCCCGTAAGACCGTCTATCACTTTCGCTCCGGCTCTTTTGACAGTTTCTTCAATGGCATGGCCAATATCTCCTGTGGTATTCCCCACTTTCGCCTGAGCAATACCATTCTCCAAAGCCTTCTTTGTAACATTTATAAGCTCCTGGTCTTTTTGGGATATATTCCCGATTCCTACGGTAAGGGCTGCGTCACTGATGCCCCCCTGCCAATTAACCCCCAAGTCCAAACTTAAAATATCTCCCTCTTTGAGTGTATACGAACGCGGGGTGCCGTGTACCACTACATCATTAATGGAAGCACAAAGGGCATATCCGTATGGTCTTCTCGCACCCCCAGGCTTGTATCCCAAAAAAGCGGGTTTCCCTCCGTGCTGCTTTATTGAATCATGAGCTAAATCTTCCAGCTCCAATAGATTAACCCCCGGTCTGGCTTTTTTTTCTAGTTTTCGTAACACGTCTGCAAGAATTTTCGCGGATTGCCTGATTTTTTTAATCTGTTCCGGAGTTTTGGCGTATTTCATCTACAGATGTTTTTTGATACTTTCAAAAACTTCCCCCGGAGGAGGCGTACCGTCTATGTCTATGATCTGGTACCCGTGAGTTTTCATGGCTTCAATCATGGGGACTACAGACTTTTCATATTGATCTTCGTATCTCACCCTAATGGTCTCGGGTGTATCGTCAACTCGACTATCCTTACGTTTCATATTTCTTTCTATTGACTCCTCTATCGGTATGTGAATGTTGAAGATAAATATATTCTCCCTACCGTATGTATCGTGAAGCAGATGTATTAATCCCCCCTCTCCGGAGCCGAAAGCTTCAGTCATACTGCGGGGAGAGCCGCTCAAAACGACACTTTTACGGGAAGCAAAAACTCCCTTAATGTCTCCCAGAACCATTCGCAGAGTTTTATTGGGATCGAGTAGCTTCCCAGCGGCATATCCTCCTTGCGTATATTCTCTGCCGCCCAAATCCTCCCCCTTCGCCAGGCGCTCCCTTATTTTAGT
>ERZ1292623.5556-Hain-H51-01um-R1-5556-length-10009-cov-3_pt1 | contig 10009 bp, 12 predicted proteins | sample MGYA00564398_ERZ1292623 | MGnify/ENA primary metagenome ERZ1292623 (study PRJEB36523, sample SAMEA6512633) | groundwater metagenome | collected 2019-01-07 | study: AquaDiva: Metagenomics assemblies of 32 groundwater samples
GGGGAGGGGGCCGATCGCGGTCCGCGATACGGGGGGGTTGACCCGGCTGGCGAGACGCGTTCGGGCAACGCCCTGACGGTTGCGGCACTCGGTATGCCGGCGAGCGTTGAAGGCATTCCCCTCGACGACGTAGCGCCTCGCATCGACCGCTCACAGCAAACGCGGGTGATCGTGGCATGCGATCTGTGGGCCAATCAGGCTGCGGACGGGGCCACAAGCCCGTACCTTTACACCGCGCGGAAGCTCGCGGCGCATCATGCGCAGCACCGATTTGCTGCGCTCATGCTGGAGAACAATGCGACACAGGGGTCAATCTCCGCGCTCACGCAAACAGTGGATGCGTCGATTCCGTTCGATCATGTGACGACGGGGTCGAACAAGCAGCCAGAGCTTGAAGGACTTGCAGTGGAGATGGAGCGCGGGATATGGGCACTCTGCATGGATGATCCCTACGAGACCCGTGTTCCGCTCCGGCTCCACGACGCGTTGTGCGCCTGTGCATACTGTGCGCTGATCGGTGACGTGTCGGCGTATCCAGACCCGTCGCGTGGGAAGTATGACTCGCTGATGAGTCTGCTTTTCTGTTGGACGGCGATCAGGAGGGCGTGGTCGCCGGCTCCCGGTATTCGGGTAGCGGGAGCAATCGACGGGGCGATGCGTGACGTGATTTACGTAGAGATGGGCGGAAACGGATGAGACTTCAGTGGATCGACTGGGTGATTATCTTGGCAACCGCGATGTGTGCGGGAGTGCTGGTCGTGATCCGCTCCCGTTTCGGGCGACGTGATGGAATCGGTTCGAATGGGGACAAGCGAGATGAGTGTTCGTCGCGTTGAGATCTGGCGGGCTGGGGCATGGAGTCCGCTCTCGGGCGGAGAAGCGGGCTTGGTCATGCTCGCGCCTGGCGAGGTATTCCGCCTATTCGACGAGGCGGGGGCGCCCGTGGTTGGCGAGGATGGTTCGACACGCTGGCGCGTTGTCGGGGTGACGCGCGATCCGGTGACGGGTCGAGTGGCCGTGGAGCGTGAGGCGATCCCTGAGACCTCGGTCGAAGCCGCCTGTACGGCCGAGGGATTCTGGTTCCCTGGCGACGTGACGCGAAGCGGGGATCTTGGGCCACCGCGACGACTGCGATAATGTGTGAGGGGAGCGGGTTCAAGATGACCCATGATCAACTCCTCGCAGCGCAGCGGGATCGCGCTGCCAAACTCGCAACCACCCGATCATGCCCTCATTGCGCGCGTCTGATCACCCTGCTCGACGCACTGATTTACTCAAGTATATTGTTACCTTTACATGGGTTATCTTCTTGAACCTCTGCGCTTTATTCCTGAGACCCCGACCCCGGTCCTGAGCATGCTACGATAGCACCACGGTGGCGACGGACGACGGGTCTCGGGATCGCGCGGGCCTCAGCACGCGACTGCGCTTGGCGTGGAAAGCAGCGACGGGTGGATTTAACGCTGGCACAGGGCAAGCAGCATTTAACCTTCTAGGTGGAATCTGGCCAGGTGCGATCGGTGCGGCCCCGACCCGTGGGGCACGTGAGCGTGTTGCCGCGTACGCTGACGCCCCGTGGTTGCATGCCGTTTCGGACAAGGTCACCTCCGCTCTTGCATCCATCGAATGGCAAGCGAAGGTCGTGCGGACGGGGCCGATGCTCGACAGTGGGAAGCGGGAAGCCGTGCGTGTCAAGGCCTTGCAATATGCGCCGGCTGCGCGGCGCCGTGTCACTCTTGCGCGTCTTAAGCAGACCGGCGAACTGGAGGAGCTTGAGGAGCACCCGTTCCTCGACCTGATGTCTGCAGGCAATTCCGTCATGACCGGGCTCGACGTGCGGAAGATGACGTTCCTCTATCGCTACGTCGAGGGGGAGGCGTTCTGGGTCAAGGAACGTGATACGTTGGGGACCTTCATCCGTGCCTGGCCGTGTCCGCCGCACTGGATTCGGGCCACGCCAACCCCGGCGCGCCGGACCTTCCTTGGCGGGTTCCGCGGGTGGCAGGGGGAAATCCCTGACACGGAGATCGTGTGGTTTGCGAAGCAGACGCCGGAGAACCCGTACGGGCGCGGCACGGGGCTGGCACGAGCACTCGCGGATGAGTTGGAGACGGATCAATATTCGGCCAGTCTCCAGCGTCAAGTCTTTGTGAATGGCGCACGCCCGGATTTCGTCGTGTATCCGAAAAACGGGGCGACGTGGACCGACATGCAGATTCGTCAGTTGGAGCACGACTGGCGACGGTCGCATGAAGGATTTTTCCGCGCGTTCAAGGCGCGGTTCAGTAAGACGGAACTTGGGATTCAGGAATTCAAAGAGGCGAACTTCCGCAATCTCCAGATGGAAGCACTTCGACGCTTCACGCGCGACACGGTGATTCAGGTGGCTGGCATTCCGCCCGAGCTTCTGGGAATTTTGGAGTCAAGCAACCGGGCTTGTCATTCTTCGGATACTGAATGTCTGACACGGCGAGGTTGGGTATCGCAAGCAGAACTAACTACGGCTGATGAGATCGCCACGTGGAATGATCTGGAAGCTCGGGTTGAATATCATCACCCATTACAAATTGTTCGGTATCCGTATCAAGGTCCGATGCATGCCTGGACGACGCGATCAGTGAACGCCCTAGTCACGCCAGATCATCGCATGTGGGTAAAAACGCAATATGCCTCGCCATTTCAGATTCGCCGAAGTTTTGAGATGATAGGAAAGAAACTTCAGCAACAATGGCGAGCAACTGGTGGAGGATATGACGGCGCGCGAAAGCACGTTGAGATTCCATATGTTGCACGACATTATCGGCGTGGTGTAGGTGTTCACACTGCTAAACTGACCGAGATTAAAGTGGCAACGATTCGTGCTCGTCTGATGGGTGGTGTCGGTCGGGTTGAGCTGGCTCGAGAGTACGGGGTAACCAAAGAAACCATTGGATATATTCATCGGGGTCAGACGTGGCAGCCGGTGCTTCCACGACCACCTCTTCGTATTGACTCGCTTACATTTGCGTCGTTCCTGGGCTATTTCATCGCCGAAGGGAGTTATGAAAATCCAAAGCCTGATTCTCAAGCGTTTGGCATTTCCTTGCATCAGAATGAAGGTGTAATTGCTGAAAAGATGCGGGCCGCCTTGGTGGCCATCGGCGTCGGGCCAGTACGGGAAACACGATCTGCCCCAACGCCCAAAAACCGGCGTCGAGCAGTGGCCTTGAGTTTACGCGTTGCTGATCCAAGTCTGCGGCAGTGGCTTCTCAACGAGGTGGGGCATCGAGCTCGAAACAAACGTATTCCTCGGGAAGCGTTTGATTGGCCTGAAACAGCCCAGGTGGCTCTCTTAGACGCCATGATGGAAGGTGATGGGAGTGCCCCGACTCGTCGTGCGGTGTCTTCTGCAAAGTTTGTCGATCGTTTCTACGGGACGACTAGTCGTGGGTTGGCTGACGATGTTCAGCATTTGTGTATACAGTTAGGTCTGCGATCAGCGATTCGTCGAGTACCGCAGATTGCTCCGCATGCAGATCAGTACATCGTGACGATTTCTTCAAAACAGCATGTATATGTCAATACCAGTGCGCGGGAGGCGAACGGACTATCGAGTCCGGGGACGGTGGTTCCGTATGAAGGGGTCGTGTGGTGCGTGGAAGTTCCGGGTGGGTTATTCTTCACGCGGCGGCAGGGCAAGGTAGCGTTGCACGGCAATACCATCGAGTCCGCAGAAACACTCTTCGCCCACTGGGTCTTGATGCCCGAGCTGGAGTCGTTTCGGGCGACGCTTCAGGAGCGGGTGGCCCCGGAGTTCGATGAGCGGCTCATCATCGATTACGCGTTCGACGATGTGACCGACAAGGCATTTGTCCAGGCGATGGCGCAGGTTGCTCCCTGGTCGCGCAAGGTGGACGAGTGGCGGTCGGCCCAGGGGCTCGACCCTCTCGGCCCGGAGGCTGGAGGCGAGACCTTTCCGGTTGGGCCAGCCCTGTCGTTCGAGACAGATCTGTCGGAGCGTGACGATTTCGGGGCGCTCCTGTCGCCGGCGAATGAGGTGCCACCGTCTCTACCTCTACCGTCGGAAGAAACCGAAGACGAGGAAGAAGAGAACGACGATGACGAGGCCGAGCGGGCGATCCTGCGTCGGGTGCTTGGGTCGCGTCGTGGGCGTCCCGCGAAACGCGAGCGGTTCTTGCGGTGATCGCGTTGCTGCTGTGGTGATCGTGTGTACCATCCGGTGCATGCACGTAGGAACGGTGGAACCGGAGGTGACGATCACCGCGCCGGCCGACAGCACGGATTGGTGCGAAAGTACGGCACTGCGCTGCACGCGTTGCGGTTCGTATCTTCCGTCGAAGGGGCTCAGCCGAAGTGCAAATTCCGTTGAGGAGTGGCGGTAGTGCGCGCGCTGGTTCGGGGCGCGTGATGACGATCCAGACGATATCTCCGTACGCCGATGTGGCAAACGGTGCGCTCAAGTGGTTAGAACGTCACGAAGGGGCGGGTGACATCACGCGACAGGTGTATCTGGAACGTCTGCTCGAATCGGCGGATTCGCACGGATATGCCGAAGCGACTAAACGTCTTGACGCGTTTGAACGGAAGATGGATGGCTTGGAACAGCGTGTTCGTTCAGAAGTGCATTGACGGTGGTTGCTCGAATGAGTGCTGCAGTGGGTACGGAGGCGATCGCGCTTCCGGGCGGGTGGTTTGACGCTGGCACCACGGTCTGCGTCATTGCGGATTGCGAGGAAGGCGGGGTGATCATGAGCGGAATGCGGGCAGGCCAGGAGGACGAGGAAATGTGCGCGTGGGACGAATTTGACTGGCCGCCCACTGTGCGAGACATCCTGCTTGCGCGAGGATGGTTGACCGGAAATTGACATGACCGATATTTGGGTAACGCGACGTTGGATGCTTGGATGTCTCGCTACACTGCCGTTCTTGCGCGTGCGATCAGTGGCGGTTGTTCCTGTAGGCCCCGCCGTCACGGCGGGCGAGACGGTGGCGCCGGCGGTGTACACGTATCGCGCCGTTGACCTAGCCGGAAACTATGGGCCGCTGAGAACGATGGCAGGAATTCCAGACGCCGTGAATGGGCAGATTCAGCTAACGTGGGAATCCGACCCGTCGCCGGATGTATCGCATTATGATGTGTACCGAAACGATACACTCCTGGCTGCGACGGCCATTCCCACGTTCAGCGAATGACGGTGGATTCTCAATCTTCGCGGAGAGCGGGGGTCGCGTCCGTTATCCGCACCCGTCGTCCCCTCGTAGCCCGGCTTGCCGCGAAGATGGAGCCGGTCGCCCGCCGCGCGTTTCTCCGAGCCGTTGATTCGGTCAAGCGTCAGGTGGATCTTGATGCGCTGGAGATCGCGCTCCGGACGGGCGAAATCTCGAGGGTGGAGGCCGCGCTTCTGCTCGACCGCCTGCCCGAGGTGCTCCGCGCTCAACTCCGTCCCGTGGTCGGGGCCACGCTCAATCTTGGGGCGGAAGCCGGTCGGGAAGCGCTGCGCGGCACCCCAGCGTTCGCCGTAGACTTCGCGCGGACGAATCCTGCGGCCGTGGCATGGGCCAACCAGCGTGCGGGGGCGCTCGTGACGGAGGTGACCGAGTCGACACGGCTGGGGGTGCGGGCGTTGGTGACAACCTCGCAAACCGAGGGGCGTTCGGTGGACTGGCTCGCGCGGGAGCTGCGCGAGGTCGTCGGATTACACTCGCGACAGGTGACGGCGGTTGAAAACTTTCGGCTTCGGCTCTTCGCGCAGGGTCTTGATGATGCACAAATCGAGCGTCGGACTGCGCGGTACGCGGAGGCCCAACTGAAGGCGCGTGCTCAAATGGTGGCGCGCACCGAAACGATCGCCAGTTCCAATGAGGGGCAACATCGGCTGTGGGAGGCCGCAGCGGATCAGGGGCTTCTGGATCGCGAGGAGACGCGTCGAGTATGGATTGTGACGGATGACGATAGACTCGAGGAAAATTGCGAAGCCCTTGATGAGGCGGAGGCTGAATTGGATGGTCCGTTTCCTGGGGGTGTGATGAATCCTCCACTTCATCCCAACTGCTTCGTTCCTGATACGCAAGTCGTCGGTGCTTTTCGCGCCGTCGCGGGGCTAGAAGCCGTCTACTCGGGTCCCGTCGTAACACTGGAAACGCGACGAGGGTGCAGGCTGACCGTCACCACGAATCACCCCGTACTGACGCCGCGCGGATGGGTCCCGGCGGGTTGCCTGCACAAAGGCGACGACGTGCTGAGCGAGCGAGTCCGGTATCACGGGCGTCTGGGTCGCTGGGCACCAGATAATCAAAACAGCCCAACCACGATCGAAGAGGTAGTGGATGCGCTTCGCGCTGACGGATTTCGCTATGCTGAGATATGCCGTGATGATCTCCACGGCGACGCGTTGTGGTCGGAGCGCCAAATCGAGATTGTAGGGGCCTACAGTGAACTGAGGCGTGGCCGCGACGCCAAGGCCGTGCAGCGCGATGCGGAGCGCATCTTCGTGCCGGCCTACGTGCGTCAGTCGTTTGGCGCGGGTGCGAGCTTGCGCTCGCAACTCTTTCAACGTTCTAACACGTCCACGCGACGCGGCCCACGCGCCACTGCACTGACGTTCGACGGCGGCGCGGTCGCGCTTGAGAGTCATCCACTTCAGAGTCTCCGCTTCGTGCTGACTCCGCGGGCGCACTCCAGCAGCAAGAAGTCGTCTGCGTACGGCGCTTCGGCTGATGCCACTCTCACCCGAAATCGATTTCTCGGATGCTCCGGCCGCATAGCGCTGGAGCATGGACGCCTCGTCAACGTCGCGTCGCCACGCACCTCCGTGTCGGGGAACCGATCCGATCAGTTTCCATTCACGCAAGCGGCTGTACACTACGCCGAGGCTGGTGCGCAGCTTGCTCGCGATCTCCTCGTACGTGAGGCTGCGTGCATACAGCGCGATCAGGTGGTTACGGTCAATCGGAGTGCGTGGCATGGACATGTCTACGATCTCCAGACGAAGGATGGATTTATCATAGCAGAGGGCATTGTCGCAAGCAATTGCCGGTGTTCAACAGGTCTAGTATTTGGGGAGCGCGAGGCGTGACCCCCGACGCCCCGCTCAACCTCGTCTGCGTCGGATGTGGCGGTCCGCGCATGGCCACGCTGATGCTGAATCTCCGGGCGGGGTATGAGCGCCCGAGCCTGCTCATCGCGTACGCATATTGTGGGGCGTGCCCGCGGGAGACGTGCGACGCAGCAGCGCTGACGGCGATCCGGGAGACGGTGGGGGAGCCGGGGTCGTCGTGAGCGAGCGGACTTCTGGAGTTTACGCGATCGTTCACTGCCCGAGCGGGCGTGTGTACGTGGGGAGTTCTAAGGACGTGTTCCGTCGATGGCAAGTTCACAGGAGTAGCTTAAATCATGGCCGCCATCATTCGCCCGCACTTCTTGACCTCTGGCTCCTCGATGGTCTAGGAGCGTTCACGTTCGTGGTCCTTGAGAGTTGCGTACCCGATGTTCTTGCAGAGCGCGCACAGGACTGGTTCGGGGTTTTTCCTGACAAGTTGAACAAGTCGCCCCATACGGCGAATCCGTCGTTCGACTCTCGGGTTGTTGAGAAAATTCGCGTAGCACTTCGAGCTCATACGAGATCGCCACAACATCAAGCCAACATTAGCGCGGCGGTAGCCGAGGCGAATCGACGCCGTGTTGGAACGACGTGGTGTGCCAAGGACCCGGAAGCGTGGAAGCGGCGTATTAGTCTGACAAAGCGACGCACATACACGTGGAAGCCTCATGTAGTAAAGGACCCTGCGGCGTGGAAGACGCGCCTAGGTGCCGTTCGGCTTGGGCGGCATTTCGGACCGCATACAGCGGAGCATCGAGCAAAGATCGGTGATGCTCTTAAGGCTGCGTACGGTCAGGGTCGCCGGGTTCCTCTGGTGCGTAACGAGGACGGTAGATTTGCCAAGATCAGTCGGGCATGACTGAGACGATCCTCGACGCCCTCGCCGGCATCGTGCGTTGCGAGCACCGTAAAGTCGCGATTATCGGGGCTGGACTGGGACGTAAAGATGCCCCATGGGGCGATTCGATGCACTGCTTCTGGGCGATTAACGAGATTCCTCAGCCGCAGTTTGACCGACACTGGGAGATGCATCCGCTTGCAGTTCAGTCCACCCGAGAGCTCAGATGGCTGGAGTGTTGCCCGACACCCTGTTACGTGCTTAATCTCGACGACGCCACGCGTCCGCGTGATCTTCCCGACGAGCGAAACATTGTCCACGACAATCCTCAGCGTCATGTGCGGGCCTTCACGGGCGTCGCCAATGCAGTGCAATATCCTCTTGAGCGGGTTCTCTCGTTGACGGGTGGACGTCGATACTTCACGTCAACGTTTTCTTTCCAACTAGCATATGCCCTTGCCGAGGGGTTTGATACCGTGGGACTGTTTGGTGTCGAGCTGTACGAGGGATCCGCCCGCGAGCGAACGGCCGAGCTGGCCTGCCTTGAATACTGGCTCGGGGTGGCTGATGGGCGTGGGGTGAAAGTCACGCTCGGGCCGATAGGGCTCGCGCATCGACCTTACCTGTATGGATATCACTATCACGAAGAATTGCGGTACTGGGAGCAGGAGCTGCGGCAGTTGCGTGAGGTGATCGCGGAGACGGTCGACGTCACGGGTGCTGAGCAGGCGTCTCCTCGTCGCCCTGACATTACGGATCGACTCGACATAGCGGCGGTGTACACGTTGGCCTGCGACATGTGGGGGTCTCTGGAGTGCGAGGGGAGTTTCATTCGCAGTACGGCGAGATCACTCGTGGAGATCGGGGAGCGATTGGGGTTGCGTGTGCCGGAGTACATGGCTCGCGAAAGTATTCAACAGGCGCGGGAGGTTCAGGGATGACCGGGACCGCGACGGTCGGCGGTTTTTCGCGGGGAGCGGTATGATCCCTGACGTGTCGTCTGGTTCAGTCTTCCATGTGTCCGACGGGTGGACATGCGACGCCGTGTTTTTCGACGGGACCAATGTGCGAGACCGCTGTGTGGCAATCTTCTACAACGACGTCGGACACCCATCGGCCGTTGAGCTATTCCTGTTGGATGACCAAGCGAAGATCTACGTTAACGCCGACGGGGACGTGGCTCGTGAGATCGTTTCCGGGACGATTGAGGTGTACAATTTGCACCGGGTTCTCCGCGAAGTGACACCGCAAGAAGATTACGGGCGAGATGCGGCAGATGGTGCAGCGTGCCGCGCCATGGCCATGATGCTTTCACAGAACGCCCGTCGATGACTATGACGGTTGGCTCCATTCGTGTCCGGCTCCTCAAGCAGGCGGTGGCCGAGCAGCTCGAGCAGTTCTCCGCCGCACTCAGCGACCCGTCACTGGCCTCGGTGCGGATCACGGTGAATCTGCGAGCGGACGGGGCCCCGCGATCCGTGGTGATCGAGCCGCAGCTTCGGGTGGAATGCGCGATCGAGCGGCACAATTTGAGAGATTCGTCTTGAAACGGTGAGCAGTGTATCTCAGCGAGCGTACATGAAGCGTCGTCCGTGCACGGGCCCATTGCATCGCGAGAGTGCTCTATACTCGCCAGCCGTTCTCTGAGTCGTATGTAGTATAAGGGATTCCGTAGTACACGCTGGGTCGCTCCACAGGGCGCGGAGGGGCGAGGGCTACCGGGGGGTCTCCTGAACCACCTGGGCGGGGCCGTCGCCCCTCTTCTCGTTTCGGGGAGTGTGCGGATGGAGCGGACCAGTGAGCGATGTGCTAAATGCGGATGGGATGTTTTCCCGTGAAGCGTTGGCTTTCGTCGGAGCAGTTCGCCGCGGGAGTTTCCAAAGGGGAACCGGTCGATGACGCCGGGGTACGCCTTGCTGCCATCGTGGAAGTGACCCCAGGGGAGGAACGACGACTCACGTTCACGATCAGCACAGAGAATCCAGATCGAGAGCGTGACGTAATCGATGTTCGTGGTTGGGATCTTGGCCCATATTCGCGCAACGGCGTTGTGACGTGGGCTCATGATTAC
>ERZ1292623.5557-Hain-H51-01um-R1-5557-length-10006-cov-10_pt1 | contig 10006 bp, 11 predicted proteins | sample MGYA00564398_ERZ1292623 | MGnify/ENA primary metagenome ERZ1292623 (study PRJEB36523, sample SAMEA6512633) | groundwater metagenome | collected 2019-01-07 | study: AquaDiva: Metagenomics assemblies of 32 groundwater samples
CTCGTTCGCGATAGTGGGCGGCTACGACCGCATGGGGACGCTGACTACGGGGGTTTCGGGAGGCGGCGGGCGCAACCCGAGCTCGCAGCAGAAGATCGTGCAGGAGGCGGATGGCAGGTGGAGGTTTCTGACCGCGCTCGAGGGAGAGCGGCTACAGGGGTTCCCGGATGGCTGGACAGAGGGGGTATCGAACTCCTCGAGGTGGTTCGCGATAGGGAACGCCGTTAACTGCGACGTGAGTAAGTATCTTTTCGTGGAGTATGCGCCGCTGGCGTTCGGCGACGAGTGGGAAAAGACGTTGCAAATGGGGGATGTATGACATGCTTAAAAAGGTCGGTCACGTTGAAATGGGGAAATAGAACTGATAAATTTGCTAAAGTATAAATAACTAGCCGTGCCAAGACCAATAGGTTACAAAGTCAGAGAGCACAGTGGCGTGCAATACTATATCGAGGATGGTGCTGTCCAGTCGGTCGTACCCGAGACCGCGCATTTCGGGTTCTCTTATTGGGCCCTGATGATCCCGCCGTTCAAGCCGGAGGACATGCTCCAGCTCGGCTGCGGAGCGCATACTATATCGAAGCTCATCAACAAGGTGTGGGGTGATACAGATTTGACATGCGACGAGGGCAGGGATGCTTTCCAGTTCGCAAAAGAGCTGAGGGGGGACAGTAGGATATTCGATTACATCATCGTGGATGTGTACAATGGCGGTACGCCCCATCCGAATGTATTTGAGGATGACTTTGTGGACGACATCGCCGCGCTGTCGCGGGGCCTCGTGGCGATAAACGCCTCAGAGACCAATGCAGGGAAGTGGCAAAGGTATCTGCGGTCGTTCGACAACGTGCTCGAGAAACGCCTTAACAATAACAAGGTTACCTTCCTGTCCCGCAAGGGGTTCATGAGGCAGTATTTCGCAATCCTGCCGGAAGGCTAGGGGCGCCTTCGAGAAGGTTGTGAATAGTCACCCCTTGACACGAGCCGACCGCTAGGCTATACTTAAAGAAACACTTTATAAATGGGAAAAGCAAAGAAAAGAGCGGGGCAATGCGCTCGTAATGCTTGCGTATATTGAGATGATGCTTAAAGGGGCGAAGTTTGGAGAGGATGGGATGCCTATGGATCACGAGTGCCAAGGCGACGAGGTTGACTTGATGCGGAGCTTTGAGGAATAATAGGAGAATCGACTATGGAAAATCAAGAGGAAAACAAAACAGGCCAAGCCGGGAGTAGCTCAACGGCAGATCAACAGGTTTTGGTACCAAAATCTGAAGATGCGGGTTCGAATCCTGCCACCGGCACAACAAATGCACCGCCTCCGGAAGCCACAGACGCCACCGGCAGGGTTAGAATGTGCCCCATCTGTTGGAAACCGAAATGGAGCACCAACCCGCAGGAAACGCCAATATGCCAGTGCGGCGTCATGAAGAAGATGCTCCCCGAGGTTGTCAGGAAGCTCGAGGAGGCATTCTCGATAGGCGCAAACATCTCGCAGTCCTGCTTTTATGCAGATATTTCAAGGGACACATACTACCGTTGGATCAATGAAAACCCGGAGCTATCTGACAGATTCACCGCTTTCCAAGACAAGGTGCCCCTAAAGGCCAAAGAAAATATTGCTAGGTCTATCCATGCGGGAAGCGTGGGCGACTCTTGGAGACTCCTCGAGAAGCGCGATCCGGACTATACCGATAAGGTGAAGATAGACGTAAACAGCAACCAGCGCTCGCGCATCGAAGTCGATCCCGAAGAGGAAGCGGCGTGGCAGGACTACGTCAATCGGAGCAGGAAGGCCCTGCACCGTCGATCCGATGAGATGGATGGGGATTATCAAGAGTTCCTAAAGGCGAAAGTTCTAAAACAAGATGAGCGACCTGCAACTGGAGAATTGGCTGGCCAAGTGGGAGGGACCAAGTAAGCTCGGCATAGTACTCCTATCGATCGGGTTGGCGATTTTCGTCCATCCGCTATGGCTGCTACTTTTACTCCTCGCATTTTGATATGAACATCGTCAATGAAAAACCGTCCGAGAAGCTGCTCAACGGAGTATTCGGGGCGGGAATGGCCCCGGATTTGGGTAACGTGATATTTACCCACGGCGATACGATATACAATCCCAGCGGCCGGGATATACCCGACCACCTCATCGCCCATGAGAGCATACACACCACGCAACAGGGCGACGATCCAGACGGCTGGTGGGAGCGATACCTTCACTACTCATACTTCAGATTGCAACAGGAAATCGAAGCATACGCAGGCCAGTTCGCGTTTATCTGCAACAAGGTAAAAGATCGCAACAGGCGCAATCGCGTCCTCGTCGATATTGCTATGAGCCTGTCCGGGCCGACATACGGCAGCATGGTAAGCTACCAAGGCGCAATGAAGATGGTCAAAGAGCACTCAAGGGTAAAACCCTAAGATTATGAACCAAGATCTTAGACAATACGAACCCTGCCCCGGGACATATGACAAGAGGCACGACTTCAAAGAGTATAAAAATCAAAGCTTCGTCTGTCTTTACTGCGGTCAGGTAAGGATAGTCGATGGTTATGGCATATCTGTCTTTATGGAAATCATCAAAGCAAACCAAAAGCCATGAGCGACCAAGCCACCCGGCAACACAAAGACGAAGGCAGAATGCTTGGGTGGCTTCGTAGCAATGATATTAGGAATGAGAAGGGCGACCCGATCGAGTTCCTCCAGCATCAGTTCCTCATAGACATCTATCTCGATGACAGCCAGTATCTCACGGTCATGAAGGCCGCGCAAGTGGGGATGTCAACCTGTGCGATCCTCAAGAACCACCATGATGCCAAGAACAACAAGCTCGACATAATCTACACCCTGCCGACAGATCAAGACGTCAGCGTCTTCGTGGGCGGCAAGGTGAATCGCATTATCAGCAACAACCTGAGCATGATCAAGGACGTGGCCGACAAGGATAGCATCGACCAGAAACAGGTCGGCAACAGCATGATATACTTCCGTGGCACATGGACGAAAAAGTCTGCGATCATGGTCACCGCCGACCGCCTTGTCCACGATGAGAAGGATAGCTCAAAGCTCGACATCATCGCGGATTATCAATCCCGCCTGCAACACTCCAAGTTCAGGCAAGTCCACACCTTAAGCCACCCGAGCCTGCCAGAAACCGGCGTCCATGCAGACTGGCTCAAGAGCGACCAGAAGCATTGGTTCATCAAATGCAATCATTGCGGAGAATGGCAGTACCTCTCGTGGAGCACTGAGGACCCGGCCGATATGAGCGTAGATATTGAGCGCCGCATATTTGCTTGCAAGAAGTGCCACGGCAAGATATTCGACACGACCCGGCGCAAAGGCCAGTGGGTCAAGAGATACCTCGACAGGCCGATCAGCGGCTACTGGGTGCCGCTTCTCATAGCGCCGTGGGTGAGCGCGGGCGACATCGTAGATCGCTGGAAGAACCCGGACACCACGCAGGAATTCTTCTATACGAAAATCCTAGGTTTGCCCTACGCAGACAGTAGCAGTAAGCTATTGCGCGAGAGCTTTTTCCAGAACCTGACTGGCCAGCTTTGGGCCCCGCAAGAGGACGAACGGGTGGTCATCGGCGTCGATACCGGGCTGCGTATAGACTATGTGATAGGAAACGACTCCGGGCTTTTCATGCAAGGCGATTGCGAGGACTACGGAGTACTCGACGCCTACATGAAGAGATGGAGAAGGGCGATAGCGGTTGTGGACCAGGGCGGTGACCTCATAGGGGCGCGAAAGTTCTATGAGCGCTGGCCCGGCCGGGTGTTCCTTTGTCTTCTTGCGGGCGACCGCAAGGGCAAGGAGCTCATTAAATGGGGCAAGGGGGACGAGTTCGGTAGCGTGTCGGCCGACCGCAATCGCATGGTCTCGCTGGTGGTGGGCGAGTTCCGCGACAAGAGGATCCCGGTGCACGGCACGGAGAGCGATTGGTACGAGTATTGGCTCGACTGGAATAATCTGTCGAAGATCAAGATTCTGGACCCCGACACGAACCAGACCAAGGGCTACAAGTGGGTGCGGAGCGGCCGCGACCACCGAGCGCTCGCCACCATATTCTGGCGTGTGGGCATGAGGCGCTTCGCGGGAATCGGATCATTGATAAACCCGCCAAGAGCTATGAAGAGGCCCCAAAGCTACATGATAAATCCCGACAAAACGGTGAGCTTCAACCCAACGGAGATGTTCGGAAGCCCAAAGCAGAAGCAGGAGCTCCAATTCGATAAAGACGGAAACCCCGTAGTGGACAAACCGCCAAAGCAGGATGCCGAAATCAAAGAGGCGATCGAAGAATCTCTCGACCGCATAGACCCAGAAGGACGCTGGAAATAGTTATTCACAGAGCAACCATTTGGCAAGCACTTAACGCAGTATTATAATAAAAGAGCCAAAGGAGCGGTGACATTTTTTATCATCTGTCGTGACGAAAGCGAATACTTCAATGGCGAGCTCAATAGGCTGGACAACTTCAAGTCATCTTCACAGCCTCTTTTTATAAAACATCATGGTGACACAAACATCACAAGATTTAGCCGGATACATCTCGCTCGGATCGGAGCTCAATAAAGTTCAGGGCGATTCATCGCAGGAAAATAAGCAGGGCGTTGCATCGCAGAAAATCCCGGAACTTGACCTTGCGATGAGCGATGACGATCTGATACGGCTCATGGAGAAATGGGAGAAGAAATGGAGGGATTCGTCGGTGCGAGCCGACTTCGAGAAGAAGGGCGAAGAGAACGAGAAATACTGGCTCGGCAAGCAATTCGACCTCCCCGACCTCGCAGCCGAAGTCGTCGAGCGTCCGAATGTCGACAATCTCATCTTTGAGTCCCTGGAAACGTACCTCCCGCAGATCACGCGGAGAAACCCCGAGCCGATGGTTACTCTTCACAGCAGCGAGCTCGACGAACAGGGAAACGCGGATGAACGCAAGCTCAAGTTCGTCCAAAAGGTGAAAAATCGCCTTGCGGACTTGGCAGACGAAAACGTCATCAGGCTGAAACTGAAGGGGGCCGGACGGCACTGGGCTCTATTTCTTCTCGGAGCTCTGAAAGTCGGCTGGGATTTGGACAGGGACATTCCGACCGTGCGGGTGGTGCGACCACGGAAACTTATTTTGGATCCTGAAGCATCGGTGAGCGAGGACGGATACAACGGAGATTACCTTGGAGAATACCGCAAGCTGAAAGCGAGCCGTATCATATCGATCATCGGAGGCGAAGAAAAGGCAGGCAAGGCAATAGAGGAGATCAAGAAGCTCGTCAAAGACGACCTCGGTACGTATGTGCAGTTCATTGAGTGGTGGACGAAGGAGTATCTATGCTGGACGCTCGGCAAAGAAGTCTTGCTTAAAAAGAAAAACCCGCATTGGAAATACGACGGGGTGCAAAAGGACACTGAGGTAGACATCTACGGAAACGAATCGCCGACCAGCATGGAGGTCAAGGGCATCAACCATTTCCCAGTCCCGGGCATTCCATACATCCTGCTCTCGATCTACAACCTAGACGAGCAGCCGGTGGACAAGACATCGCTCATCGGGCAGAACCTCGCCAACCAAGACAGAATCAACAAACGCAGTAAGCAGATCGACGAGAACGCGGATGGCATGAATAGCGGCATCGTCGTGTCCCTAGCCCGCTCGGGCCTGACTGCCCCGCAGGCAAAGGGGGTAACAGGAACGCTCAAGCGCGGTGGCACGGTGGCAATCCCGGACGGAGCGCCCCGCGAGGCAATCGACCGCTACCCGGCCCCGCCTCTCCCGCCGGACATTTACCAAGACTTGCTGGACGCCCGGGGACGCCTCCGCGACATATTCGGAACCCGAGGATCGACACCTGCTGGAATCGAGAGCGAGGAAACCGTGCGCGGGAAGATAATCAACCGTAACTTGGATACCGACAGGATCGGCGGCGGCATCAGCGAATACCTCGAACAACTCGCCGACAAAGCATATAACTGGCTTCTCCAGCTCCTTTACGTCTACGACACCGGCTTCCAGTTCGTCCCCGGAGCGCGGCCGCCGAAAGTAGTAATCAGCATAAAAGAGGGCTCGCTTCTACCTAAGGACAGCACCAGCATCGCCAACCAGGCGATAGAACTCGGGAAAAATGGCAAGATGGCTTTAGTGGATATGTACGAGCGGCTGGAATACCCGAATCCCAAGGAGCTCGCCGCGAACGTCTGGCTCGAAGTGAATGCGCCGCACCTGCTCTACAGGGACAACCCAGCCGTCCAAGAAGCGCTGATGATGCAGCAGCAGGCAGCGGCGGCTCAGGCGGAGGCCGAAGCGGCGGCAGGCCAGGAGGAGCACGGACGCGCCATGGAAACGGAAGTAGTAAGAGGCGCATTGAAAAACCAAAACGAAAGAGTGAAACAAGGGGGCAAAGCTCCAACGAAACCATGGTCGACCCTCTTGCAACAAGTCCCACAAAACGCGGTGGCCCCGCAAACATAACCATGTCATTCGTATCAAAAGCACAACGTGGTTATATGTGGGTTCATCATCCGGGCATTGCTCGGGAGTTCGAGGAGAAAACGAAAAGTATCACAGCCCTCCCGGGGCACGTTAAAAAGAAGAAGCGCAAAGACGAGGGCCCACCAAGGCCCAAAGGATATTCGTAGCATTTTGACAAATCAAGATACTTAATGAGTGCTAAACGCGGGAGTCACTCAACCGCATAAAAAACAACATGGCAGAAAACATTTCGACGCAGTTCAAAACGGAAGGGCAATCCGCCTTTCCAGTGGCGAACGAGGAGAAGGACAACTCCACTGCCTCGTCAGCAGGCGAACAAACCAACGCAGGCCAGACTGGATCCCCTGACCAGAATAACCAACAGGGGAAAAATCAAAGTGGCGGCGTGGACGACGGCAAAGGTAAAGGTTACGCAGACCTGCCCGAATGGAAAGAACGCGAGCGGGTCTGGGACAGACGATTCAATGAGCAGGAAGTCAGGCATACGCAGGAAGCTCAAGAGTTCCGTGAGGGGATGGACAAAACCATCGCGGACGCAGTAGCCGCGGCGCTTGCGAAAGCAGGCGTGAGTCCCGAAGCGGCCTCAGCGGAAATTCCCGAATGGTTCGGCAGCGATGACGCCAGGGTGTGGAAGTCGTATCAGACCCACACCGAACAGATCATAGCGCGTGCAGTCGAGCAGGCGTTGCAGAAGTTCAACGTCAAATCAGAGTCGGAGCAAAAGGCGATAGATGATGCGACAAACTTCATGAACTCGGAGATCACGGCCATCGAAGCAGATCAACAGCTTAACCCAAACGGCCTCAAAATCGATAGGAATAAGCTGCTTAAGACCGCCTTCGACAACAAAGCCGTGGACACCGAGGGACGCTGGAATTACCGCCTCGCCTTCAAGCTTATGAAGCCCGAGGATATCTTCCAAGCAAAGGCAGCAATGCAGGAACGGAAGAACATCGCCGGAGCGACGACCGAGGGCAATCGCGCCGCAACCGACAACTCGCAAGTAGCAACGAGCAAGGACTTCGCCAACCCGGCCAACCGGCCTTGGTAGAGAGAAACCTGCCGTGGCGAACGCGGACAACCTAGTAAAAATAATCAATTCACAAAACCATGGCAGAACTATACGGACAGCGTATCCAGTCGACGGTGCAGACTAAATTCTTGCCTTTCGTCGTGGATACGATCTTAAACTCAAACGTGCTTTTTCAGCGCGTAGTCCGTGCCAGCAAGAGATGGAGCGGTAGGACTTTGCGGTCCTCAATCAAGACTACAAAGAACAGCACCGGAACCTCGTTCCGCGGCTTTGATACCTTCTCCGTTTCGGCAACGGACAATCGAGTCGTACTGGAATTCGCGCCAGCATTCTATCAGATCACCTGCGCGCTCCCCGGGGATGAACTCTCCGTAGCGGACACTGAAGACAAAGTGCTCGACGTGATGCGACTCACCATCCAGTCCGACAGCGAGGACATGGCCGACGATCTCGGAACCATCTTCTACGCCGACGGGACTGGCAACAACTCGAAAGACCCCTTGGGCCTTGCTGCGATAGTCGACAATGGAGATTCCGTCTCGACAATCGGCGGCCTCTCACGGTCCACCTACACGACCTTGCAGTCGACCGTGACAGCATCTGGCGGGACGCTTACCCTCGCCCTGATCGACACCCTTTGGAACGCGGTCAGCTCCGGCGCGCAGTCGCCGACAGCGGCCTACACGACAGAGGCAGTATTCTCCTTTTATGGACAGCTTCTGCGCCCGCAGGAACGGATCGTGAAGGACGCATCGGTCGTTAAGGGACTGAGGGGAGGTACCGGCTTCAAGTCGCTTGACTACAACGGAGTCGACATCATAAAGGACGAGAAAGCGACGGCGCAGAACTTCATTTTCGTCAACGAGAAGTTCGTCGACTTCTACGCGCTCCCTTACTTCAACGCGAAGCCGGTCCAGTACAAGTCGCAGGTGGAAGGGAACGACTATGACGCGCCAATCGGCCTCGGATTCAGCTGGAGCGATTGGATAATCCCGGCCAACTCGGCGTCGGTCGTCGGCCACATCTACCTCGGCGGGCAGTTCATCACGAATAATCCAAAACGTCATGGGAAGTTGACGGGAATTACAGGGATTTGAAGCTTCCCGTATCGCTTGGTTGGTGATAGAATGGAAGTATGCCAAATATCACCCCACCAATCGATAAAAATGTTCTTTCAAAGCTTTATACTCAGCAAAAGAAATCGGTCTTATTAATTTCTCGAATCTTCAACTGCTCTCCATCAAAAGTGAGCAGAGACTTGAGAAGGCATGGCATCAAGACGCGTCCATTATCCACAAGAGGATTGAAAACTCGCCTTGGTGCAGTTCTCTCAAAAGAAACGAAGGAAAAAATAAGACAAAAGGCACTTGGCAGGAAGATACCACCCGATGTGCGAAAGCGCATGGGGAGTCTGGGCCCAAAAAACTCTGGATGGATAGATGGTCGAACTCCGGAGCATAAAAGGCAACGCCGGACTATGGAATATCGATTATGGCGTGAAGCAGTCTTCAAAAGAGATAACTTCACCTGCCAAGATTGCGGAAAACGCGGCGGAGATTTGAACGCAGATCATATCAAATCCTTCGCGCAGTTTCCTGAACTGAGAACGAGCATTGAAAACGGCAGAACGCTCTGCGTCCTCTGCCACCGAAAAACGCCAACTTTCGGGAACGGTTCAAAAGTGAAAGAATAATCATCACGTAAAACCATGGCCATAGAACAAAGAAACTACGATCCGGCGGTAATGTATGGTGCGCAGCACAACATCACGGTCGATCTCGGCGATGTCTTGGATTCGAACAGAAACGAAATCCTTGAGTTTGATGCCGTTGCCTCAGCCATTAACTTCCTCCGAATCGCGAACTCCGGGGCAGCAGCCGCAGTTACCATTTCTGCTCGCGGGGACGACACAAACGTCGGCCTCACGATCAACTCGTTGCTTACCGGAGCGCTAACGCTGGATTCAACCAGCACTGGTGCCATTGACATCGGCATAAGCGCCTTCGCAAAAACTATCACGATCGGTAACGAGACGGGCGCAACCGCAGTCACGATTGATTCCGGCACCGGCGCGATCAACATCGGGGACGCGATAGCCAAGACTATCACGATCGGAAATACCACCGGAGCAACGGCATTGGCGCTACGATCGGGTTCGGGTGGCACGATAGTCACCTCGGCAGATGACAATGCTCTTACAGTAGGAGCAAACGGCGCAACGAACCCAGTGCTTAACGTGAACGCCGCAACCGCATCGGTGGCAACCGGGATCTCCATCACCGGAGCCGCGGCAGGTAGCAAAGTCGCAGTCGCAGTCGTATCCTCGGGAACCAACGAAGGTATCGACATTGACGGAAAGGGAACCGGCAATGTAAACGTCGCAATGGTTACAACCAGCGGCGGCATTCGCTTCAAGCGGAGCGTGCTTGCCTCATCGGGCAACACGACCATGACCTCCGCGATGAGCGGCTCGA
>ERZ1292623.2247-Hain-H51-01um-R1-2247-length-17567-cov-87_pt2 | contig 10002 bp, 8 predicted proteins | sample MGYA00564398_ERZ1292623 | MGnify/ENA primary metagenome ERZ1292623 (study PRJEB36523, sample SAMEA6512633) | groundwater metagenome | collected 2019-01-07 | study: AquaDiva: Metagenomics assemblies of 32 groundwater samples
TTTTTTACAATCAAACCATATTTTAATTATTCAGTCAAATTAAATTTTCAAGGTCGATTCAGTTATTAAAAATTTAAAAATTATGGAAAAAGAATTAAATTTTTTTGAAAAATCCGGCGCCGATGACGCGGACAATAATGACGCGGACAACGAAACTAAACCGCTTGAAATTGACGAAACCGGCCGCGTTTTAACGCCTGAAGAAGTTAAGGAAGAAGAAAAACGACGGAGAGAAGATCCTAATTGGTGGAGAGAACAAAAATAAATGGAGCGCCAAAAAATAATCATTCTGTTGATTTTTGTAATCGGCGTTGCTTCTTTTTTGCGCTTATACAACATAGACGAAACTCCGCCGGGGCTTTATCCCGACGAAGCGATGAACGGCAATAACGCTTTGGAGGTTTTGGCGACCGGAGAATATAAAGTTTTTTATCCGGAAAACAACGGCCGCGAAGGGCTATTCATAAATATACAAGCTCTTTCCGTTTATATTTTCGGAAACGAGCCGTGGGCCCTGCGCGGCGTAAGCGCGTTATTTGGAATTTTAACGGTTCTGGGGTTGTACTTTTTAACGAAAGAACTTTTCTCTTGCGAAATTATAAAAATATACGAGGGTACGAAAGTTAAAATTGCCTTATTAAGCAGTTTTTTTCTCGCCACGAGTTTTTGGCATATTTTATTTTCACGCATTGGCTTCCGCGCCATCATGGCGCCGTTTTTCTTGACTTGGGGAATTTATTTTTTATTGTTGGCGCTTCGGCAAATAAAAGAACAAAAAACTCCTAAATTCTATATTCTAAATTCTATATTCTCCGGAATTTTTTTTGGCTTAGGCTTCCATTCCTACATCGCCTACCGCGCCACGCCGATTTTGATATTAATAATCGTCGCTTTATGTTGGCTCCAAAATAAAAATTGGCAAATTCGCAAAAAAATCCTGCTTTCTACTTGCTACTTTCTACTTGCTGTTTTTGTTGTCGCCGCGCCATTGGGATTATATTTTCTGAACAATCCTCAAGATTTTATGGGCCGCACGACGCAAGTTTCTGTTTTTAGTTCCCCCTCTCCTCTTAAAGATTTATCAGTAAATATTTTAAAAACCGCCGGGATGTTTAATTTTTCCGGCGATTATAACTGGCGGCACAATTACGCCGGGAAACCGCTGCTTTTTTGGCCCGTAGGAATATTATTTTTAATCGGAATATTATTAGGCTTGCGAATGTTCTTTTTTCGAGAAAAATATTCACAAGCCTTTCTTGTATTGTTCAGTTGGCTTATTATCGCCGCTTTGCCGGTTATCGTTTCCAATGAAGGTATTCCTCACGCCTTGCGCGCCATCTTAATGGCTCCGGCGGTGTTTATTTTGGCCGGTGTCGGCGGAGTCTGGCTGATATCGAGAATCAAGAATCATGAATTAAGAATCATGAACAATAATAATCAAAAATTAAAAATTAAAAAATTCATAATTCATGCTTCATTATTCATCATTCTTTTATTATTTGTTTTTGAAGCTTATAACTCTTATTTCATTAAATGGGGTGAAAGCGAACACATTGCCGGCGCTTTCGCGGCCGAATACGTAAAAATCGGCCGCGAACTGAACGCCTTGCCGAAAGAATTGCCGAAATACGTAGTTGTGGAAACCGGCGGCGTTTTAGTCAGAGGAATTCCGATGCCGACGCAGACTATTATGTTTATCACCAACACGTTCACGCCCGAAAAACAAAAAGAGAAAAATATTTATTACGTCTTGCCGGAACAGAAAAACCAAATTCCGGAAAACAGTTATACCGCGATTATAAAATAAAACAATCACGCGGATTTCTGATATAAAAATATTTACACCACTTGCACAATTAATAAATTGGTGGCGCCGGATTTGCCGAAAGGAATGCCGGCGGCAATCACTATTTTATCGCCTTTTTTGACGATTTTATGCTTTATTGACATTTTCTTCGCCATTTCAATCACTTCGGAAACATTGTTGAATTTTTTCACCAGCCGCGGATAACAGCCAAAACTGACGGCCAATTGATTAAACGTTTTGACGTTCGGCGTCAACGCCAAAACCGACTGTTTGGGCCGGTAACGGGAAATAACGCGGGCCGTAAAACCCGTTTCCGTCAGCGCCACGATTCCTTTGGCGCCGATGTTATGAGCCGCGTTGACGATAGCGAAGCTTATTGAATCGCTTATTGATTTCGGCAAAAGATGGTTATGTTTTAAAATTTCTTCGTAATCCAATTTTTCTTCCGTATGGCGGGCGATGCGGCTCATCACTTCAACCGCCTTTACCGGATAAGCGCCGAGCGTCGTTTCTTCCGAAAGCATCACGGCGTCCGTGCCGTCAATGATGGCGTTGGCAACGTCATTGACTTCGGCTCTCGTCGGCAAAGGATTTTTAATCATTGATTCCAACATCTGGGTGGCGGTAATCACCGGTTTGCCGGCGGCGTTTGATTTTTTAATAATCATTTTTTGAAGCGTCGGCACGTGTTCAAGCGGCCCCTCAACCGCCAAATCGCCGCGCGCCACCAAAATTCCGTCGGCCGCCGCGACAATTTCATCAATATTTTCTATGGCTTCCTGCGTTTCAATTTTCGCGATTACCCGAACACGCACGTTATTCTTTTTTAAAATTTCTTTAAGTTCCAGAACGTCCGCCGCCGTCCTGACGAACGAAATCGCCATAAAATCAACTTTATGTTTGACGCCGAATTTAATATCTTCTTTGTCTTTGGCGGTCAACGAATTGATTTTCAGCGAAGTTCCCGGAAAATTCGCGCCTCTTCTTCCTTTTATTTCTCCGCCGACAAGAACACGGCAAAAAATTTCATCGCCCGAGATTTTTTCCACGACCAACTCGTTCTTTCCGTCATTGAGCATTATTTTTGCCCCCTTTCCAATTTCTTTCGGCAAATTTTTATAATTGATAAAAACCCTCTGTTCATCGCCGACGCATTTCTTCGTCGTCAATATAAACCGCTTATTGTTTTTCAAAACAACGCTTTCTTTGTAAAAATCGCCTATTCTTATTTTCGGCCCGCAAAGGTCCTGTAAAATCGCCGTCGGTTTTTCAAATTTCTTGGCCGCCGCCCTGACTAATTTAATTCTGTTTAAATGTTCTTCGTAATTGCCGTGACTGAAATTAAGCCGGAAAACGTTTGTTCCGGCTTCAATCATTTTTTCTATTGTTTTTTTGTTTTCCGTCGCCGGCCCGATAGTGGCGACGATTTTTGTTTTTTTAACCATGTTTAATAATTATTACGTCTCCGTCTTGGACGACATATTCTTTTCCTTCCAGGCGAATTAAACCTTTTTGTTTGGCGCTCGCCCAGGAACCGGCTTCCAATAATTTTTGCCAATTAATTACTTCGGCTTTGATAAATTTTTTCTCAAAATCGGTATGAATTTCACCGGCTGCTTGCGGCGCTTTGACGCCATTTTTAATCGTCCACGCTTTTGTTTCATCTTCGCCGGTCGTGAAAAAACTGATTAGTCCCAAAATTTCGTAGGATTTTTTTATCAATTCCTCGATATCTGCAACATCGGCCTTCGCCAGATTAACGGTTAAATAATCGGCGTTTAAAGATTTTATTCTATTTTTTAATTGTTCGTCAACATCTCCGGATTCGCCGTTTAAAAGATAAATTTGCGGCTTGGCCGTCAAAAAATTCAGCTCTTTGACGAACGGCGCGCCGGTTATTTCTTCGTCCAAATTCGCGATTAAAATATTTTTATTCAACCCATCGCGAATTTTCTTTAAAATTTCCAAATCCTTTAATTTTTGCTTGTCGCCGGTTCTTGTTTCTTTTTCAAGACTATTCAATCTTTTTTCAGCTGTTTCCAAGTCTTTTAAAATTAGTTCCGTATTAATGATTTCCAAATCTCTCAGCGAATCGATGTTGGTTTCAACATGAATGATTTCAGACGACTTGAAACAGCGAACGATGTGGACGATGGCGTTTGTTTCGCGAATGTGCGACAAAAACTGATTGCCCAGACCTTCGCCTTTGTTCGCGCCTTTGACCAAACCGGCAATGTCGTAAAATTCCACGATTGCCGAAACGGTTTTTTTTGAAGCGCTTAATTCCGCCAGTTTTTCCAGCCGTTCGTCCGGAACAAAAACAATTCCGACATTCGGATCAATGGTGGCAAAAGGATAATTGGCGATATTAATATCCTGTTTGGTTAAAATTTTAAAAAGCGTGGATTTGCCGACATTGGGCAGACCCACGATGCCGATTGAAAGTTTCATATAATGTGTTAATCCGCAACGATTTGATTTAATTCCTCAAGAATTTCTTTTGGCAGAGAATCGCCGGCTTTTGTCATCCCGGGATAACGCCAGGCGGAAATTATTTTGCGCCTGTTTTTTTCTTCAACAATCATCGCCCATATTTCACATGGATGTTTTTTGCTTCCTGCCGACTGAAGCATCGCTATTGTTCCTTCCGCGATTCCCGTTTCAATTCTTTTCGGCGAATGAATCACTCTTTTAATTCGCTGTTCAGAAAGGCGGTAAAAACGCATTTTGGCGCGAGCATGCCTTGTCCACCACAAAACCTTTGGCTTTCTGATAATTTTCATTATATAATATGTAATAATATAAACCGCTTTGCGACAATAAACAATATGACCGATGTTTTAAAATGGATTCAATGGATTCTTTTGACGACGATTGTCATTGTCCCGTTTTTTTTAGCATTTAACGTTTCATTGAAAGAATCGGCCATAATGGATGAACTCGCCCATATTCCGGCCGGCTACGGCTATGTGAAATACTTGGATTTTCGACTCAATCCCGAACATCCGCCCATGGTAAAAGCGTTGGCCGCTTTTCCGCTTTTATTTCTTGACGTAAATTTTCCGACGGAAAGCTCGGCTTGGAAAAACGACGTCAACGGCCAATGGACAATGGGCGCTCAATTTCTTTATGAATCCGGCAACGACGCGGACGAAATTATCAAGCTTTCCCGCATCGGACCCATGATTTTCATGGCGCTCTTAGTTGTTTTTATCTATTTTTGGTCAAAAGAGCTAATCGGCCGGTGGTGGGCGTTTTTGCCGGCTTTTTTGTTCGCTTTTTCTCCAAATGTCCTGGCTCACGGGCATTACGTCACAACCGATGTCGGCGCCGCTTTGGGAATATTTATCGCTGTTTATTGTCTTGTCAAATTTCTTCTTGAGCCGTCGCGACGCAATCTTTTATTCGCCGGCCTGGCTTTCGGCTTTGCCCAGCTTTTAAAATTTTCCGCTTTTCTTCTTATACCGTTTTTTTTGTTTTTGATTTTTGTTTTTTATTTTTGGAAAATGGAAATTGACTGGGAAGAAACACCGTCTTTCACAAGACTAAAACGTTTTTCAATCCGGCTTTTTCGCTATATCAGAAGCATCGCGACAATTTTTGTTATCGGATATCTTTTGGTATTTCTCGTTTACGCTTTATTTTCCGTTAATTATCCCGCGGAAAAACAAAAAAGAGACACCGAGATTATACTGACTTCTTTTGCCGACGGTCCGGACCCGGAATGGAAAACCTGTCGATTGAATTCCGGCGCGGAATTGTCGCGCCGGCCGAGATGCCTGGCCGAAATAAACATATGGATGAGCGGCAATAAAATTTTAAGGCCTTTCGCCCAATATCTGCTCGGGGTTTTAATGGTGATGCAACGATCGTCCGGCGGCAACACCGCTTATTTTCTCGGCGAAGTGTCGGCTTCCGGCTGGCGTCATTATTTCCCTGCGGTTTTTATCCTTAAAGAACCTCTGCCGTCTTTGATTTTAATCGGCCTGGCGTTGATTTTAAGCATGTGGAATATCGCGAAAAAAATAAGATCGGGGGGGTCAAGATTTAAGATTTTCCTGGACTATCTCGGAACTCATTTCGCCGAATTTTCAATGATCTCGTTTGTGATTTTCTACTGGCTTTACAGTATCAACAGCCCATTAAACATCGGTGTCCGCCATATTCTGCCGACGATTCCTTTTATGTATATCTTAACCGCCGGCGCGCTCCGAAAATGGCTGAACAATAAAATAACGATAAGCAAAAACTTTTTAAAAACAATAATAAAATTAACGGCGAAATTCATAAAACTGTCTTTTAAAAGCGTTTTACTCAGTTTTTTAATTATCTGGTATCTGCTTGAAACGATATCGGCCTATCCTTATTATCTTTCTTATTTCAATCAATTCGCCGGCGGAACGGAAAACGGCTATCGTTACGTTACCGATTCAAATTACGACTGGGGACAAGATTTAAAAAGGTTGAAAGATTGGGCGGATAAAAACCTGCCCGCCGGCAAGCGAATCGGCGTTGATTATTTCGGAGGAGGAAGCCCCGGATATTATCTCGGCGAAAAAGCCGTATATTGGCAGTCGGCCAAGGGCAATCCGGCGCTTCAAAAAATCGAATGGCTGGCGGTTTCAATAAACACCCTTCAAAGCGCTTTCGGCCGGCTCCAGCCCGGTCAACAACGAAATCCCGAAGACGAATACCGATGGTTGAAAGAAATCAAAGACCCTTATAATCCCGACGCTAAAGCCGGAACTTCGATATTTATTTATAAATTATTTTAATTTATAGTATCCCCTGTTTTTTACCCTTAAATCGATGTATTCAAATTTTTCCAATCCTTGTTTTTTTAATTCGCGCAAAGCGGCAACGGCGAAATCCGGGTCAAATCTCAAACTGAAATAAATTTTCGGCAACAACCCGTTTTCATTTTCAAAAAATATCTCCTGAAGCTGAATATCTTTGAATTTCAACGATTTTGAACGCAAACCGGATTTTTCCAAAACTTCAAAAATTTTAATCAGATTTAACGCAAATCCTCTTTCCAAAACCGAATCGCCGATTTCCAATTCACGATTGGAAAAATCATCAACTTTATTTATTAAATTACCTTCGATTTTCGGCGCCTCCAAAAAAATAACTCCATTTTTATCAAACCACCAACAATTATTAACCGCTGTTGTAAGGCACCAAACGCCGAATTTTTCCCTTTCTTTGACTTCTATTTTGATTTTTCTTTCAAAATAATCTTTTTTAATTTTTAGTTTTTCGATTCCGCGATAATTTTCCAAAAACGCTTCCGCGCTTTCGTTCCAACCCAAAATATGATCCGGCTCGAAAAACAAAAAAGATTTTTTTTCACCATTGAAAAACTTTTTAAGATCGTCGATTAACTCCTGATCCGGATAAATCGGCTGATTATTTTGCGCGATTCTTATTATTGATATTTCCTTAATTTTTAAAAACGTCGAAAAAAATATCAGATAGCCCGCCCCAGCCGCCAACAAAAGAAAAACAAGGGAAACGCCGTAAATCTTAAATTTTAATAGACGGTTTCTTTTTAATCTTTCTCTCTCGTCAACATAAACTCTCATTTATAAATTTTATCAAAACCAAGATAATCGCGCAAAACCTCCGGAACCAAAACTGAACCGTCTTTTTGCTGATAATTTTCGATGATGGCAATCAGCATTCTGCCGACGGCGAAAGCGGTGCCGTTGATCGTATGGATAAATTCCGTTTCGCCGGAACTTTTGCGATATTTAACGTTTAATCTCCGCGACTGAAAATCAGTCGTGTTGGAACAGGAATGAGTTTCACGATACTGGCCTTTGCCGTTGTTTTGGCCCGGCATCCACGCTTCAATATCGTAAGTTGCGGCGGAAGGCCGCGACAAATCGCCGGAACATAATTGAACGATGCGGTACGGGAGTTTCAACGCCTTCATCAAACTTTCTTCGATATCCAGAAACAATTTATGTTCGTTTTTTGAATCTTCCGGCCTGACGAAACTGAACATTTCCACCTTGTCAAATTGGTGCACTCTTAAAATTCCCTTGGTGTCTTTGCCGTAAGAGCCGGCTTCCCGCCGGAAACAAGTTGAAAAAGCGGCGTAACGCTTCGGCAATTCATCGCTTTTAAAAATCTCGCCGCTATGCATCGGTCCGATTGCCTGCTCGGCGGTGCCGACAAAATACAAATCGTCTTTTTCCAAAAAATATCTTTCTTCTTTATCTTCTTTTATGTCAACGTAACCCATCCCCTTCATCATTTCTTCTTTTATCATTACCGGCGGAATTATCGGAACAAAACCGTTTTTGATCAAAACGTCAAAAGCGAATTTAATCAGCGCAAATTCCAATATGGCGGCTTGATTTTTTAGATAACCGAAACGGCTGCCGGAAACCTTGGAAGCGCGCTCGATGTCAATCAAATCAAGATTTTTGGAAATTTCCAGATAATCTTTCGGTTCAAATCCGTCTTTGGCGGAAAATTCCGGTTTTTCTCCCTCTTCACGGATAATCACGTTATCTTTTTCGTTTTTCCCGACCGGCGTTTCCGGAAGGGGCAAGTTCGGCAAAAGATGGAGAATTTTTCCCCTTTCCGCTTCAATTTTTTTAAGCTCGTCTTCCAATGCCTGAATTCCGGCCTTAACGTTTTTTGCCTCTTCAATCAGCCGCTCCTGAGACATTTTTTTCTGCCTTGCCTTTAAATCTTCGCTTTCTTTGGTCAATTTCCGCCATTTTTCGTCAAATTCCAAAAAATGGTCGATTAACGACGACGCGTAATTTTTTTTGGCCAACCCGTTTTTAACTTCGTCGGGGTTTTTACGAATAAAATTAATATCAAGCATATATTTATTTCACGGGTTTTAGCGTCGGGAAAATAATCACTTCTTTAATATTGTGGCTTTTGGTTATCAACGCGACTAAACGATCAATGCCGATGCCCAAGCCGGCGGCCGGCGGCATTCCATATTCCAAAGCTTCCAAAAAATCCTCGTCAAGACGCGAAGCCTCTTCGTCTCCGGCGCGAAGCATTTTCTCCTGCTCTTCCATTCTTTTTCTTTGCTCCACCGGATCGTTTAATTCGGAAAAACCGTTGACAACTTCCATTCCGTCAACAATTAGCTGAAATCGTTCCGTTAAATCTGGATTATCGGCGCAACTTTTCGCCAACGGCGAAATACTTTTCGGATAATGAGTGATAAAAGTCGGATTGACGATTTTTGAACGGACTTCTTTTTTAAAAACATCGTCAATTTCGTCGTTTTTCAATTTATTAACGTCGATTTTGGCGTATTTTTTAAAAGAATCGGCAAAAGCGATTCTCGGCCATTTCGTTTTGCCGGCGCCAATCAATTTTTTCAACAAATTTTCGGTAAAATCCATCAATCCTTGCCAGTCCTGATAAGCCCAATAAAGCTCCAGCATCGTGAATTCCGGATTGTGATCGCGATCAACGCCTTCGTTCCGGAAATTCCGGCCTATTTCAAAAATTTTTTCAAAGCCGGCGACAAGCAATCTTTTCAAATAAAGTTCCGGAGCGATGCGCAGATAAAAATCGCAGCTTAAGGCGTTATGGCGCGTGATAAACGGCTTGGCTTTGGCGCCTCCCGGAAGCGGCTGAAGCATCGGGGTTTCAACTTCCAAAAATCCTTCCGTATCCAGTTTTTTTCTTAAATATCCAATGACTTGCGAGCGTTTGACGAATTTTTCTTTAACATCGGGATTAAGAATGACGTCCAAATATCGCTTTCTGAATCTTTCTTCAATCTCTTTTAAGCCGTACCATTGGCCCGGCAACGGCTTCAAGCTTTTGGAAATAATTTCGCAATTTTTCGCTTCAACGCTTTTTTCGCCTTTTTTGGTTTTGAAAAAAAGCCCCGAAACGCTAACAAAATCGCCGATGTCAAGATTCCGCTTCAAAATTTTAAAATCGGAAAGATTATCTTTTTTTAAAACAGCCTGAATTTTTCCGCTTTCGTCGCGAAAATCAAAAAAAATCAGATTTCCCTGGTCGCGGTAAGCAACAATCCGGCCGGCAAGAAACAACCCTTTTTTCAGCCGTAATAATTCGTTGAATTTTTTTAAGACCGCGGCGATTGAGTCTGTCCGCCGCGTTTTTGAAGGATAAGGATTGACGCCGCTTTCAATAAGATTAGCTAGTTTCTTTTTTCGCTCTTTGATGATGTCATCAAGCAT
>ERZ1292623.5559-Hain-H51-01um-R1-5559-length-10002-cov-8_pt1 | contig 10002 bp, 8 predicted proteins | sample MGYA00564398_ERZ1292623 | MGnify/ENA primary metagenome ERZ1292623 (study PRJEB36523, sample SAMEA6512633) | groundwater metagenome | collected 2019-01-07 | study: AquaDiva: Metagenomics assemblies of 32 groundwater samples
CCTATGAAAGATATACCAAATTTACAAGTCCAGAATTTGCAAAAGCTTATTTTGACATCAACATTGCAAGGATTCTAAATTATACTTTTCTGTCTAATGTTAATCTGCTTGATACATTGATATTCTTATTTTCCATTTTTATGTTATTTAAATTACTCTCCATCAAGAAAGAAAAACCAGAAAAATTCATTCTCTATTTCATATTATTTTTCCTAATCTCTGCAATTATTTTTTCCCAGGCTTTAGATATTCCTAGAATTTCTCTGCCCTACCTGATTGGGATTGTTTTCTTAATGTCTATGGCGTTTTCTAGCAGACCCTACTCCATGTTTAAATTATTTAAAATTCATAAGGAAAAAATGTTCTTCACAATTTTTATTTTAATTTATGTTATTTATACCTTTTCAATAGCATATTCTACTTCTCCTTATTTTATAACATCTAATCCCATTACATGCCACTTTACTAGGGCTAAATGCGAACCTAGCCTGGCTGCTTATTCTGCCAAAGTTACGGGAAGTTATCTGAACAACATACTAAAGGATAATGAAACATTTATGGGAATGGAAGGGATTATATTCTATTATGTTAGGCAGGAGCAGAGCTTGCAAAATTTTTATTTTGAGCAAATTTTCCAACAGAAAACAGGAAGGCTACCGACAGCAAAAGAAAAGATTCAATATTTTCATCCATATAACCAAAATATCCGCTACATATTGTTAAACGCAAATCCAATATCAGGAAGAGACTATACAGATCCTCTACTCGCAGATTTAAGAGACAATTATGAACCCAATCACAAGATTATTTTGACTAGTAAAGAAGTTATTTGGATATATGACCTTGAAAACTTAAAACAAAATGGGAATAGATAAAAAGGTATTACAACAGAGGATTATGGATCTTTTTGATAAAAATTCAAATCTTATCCTGATTGCAATTTTAATCATTGCTCTCGCTCTAAGGTTAAAGTATCTAACAATAAATCAAGCTGTCTGGTATGATGAAGCCGAATATCTAGGAGTTGCAAAAAACTGGGCTTTTAATCTAACTTCATATCAACTGCATTATGTTAGACCACCATTATTGCCGTTATTAATAGCAATAATGTACAAGATTGGTTTTGAAGAGCTAGGCATAAGAATCATGATGTTAATCTTCTCCATGGTAGGAATTTATTTTACTTATTTATTAGGAAAAGAAATTTTTAACAAATGGATCGGGATTATTTCTAGCTTTCTTATGTCTGTTTTCTACGTTAACCTATTTTATACTGCTCGTATTTTAACGGATTTACCTTCGACAACGCTTTGGTTAATTTCTATGTGGCTGTTCTGGAAGGGGATGGTGAAAAAAGAGTCTAAATGGTACATCTGGTTTTTAGGTCCAGTCTTAGTTGCCGGAGTATTAACAAGGTTTCCATCAGGTTTAATCGTTTTTGTTTTCCTGTTGTACTTAATAATTACGGAGGGATTTAAATTTTTGAAAAATAAGAATTTATGGATCAGTATTTCCACAGCTGCTTTCTGTTTTATCCCATATGCTTTGTGGTATTATCTAACCTATTCTAAGATTCCAATTTTGGGACCTGCAGGGTTTTATGGTGCTTTTTCTCAACTGGATAGTTATATCAGTTTTGCACCAGTAGTTTTCCAAAGTCAGATTCCTGGATTAATCAATATCTCGCCTTTTTTCGGGCACTTCTTATTGTTACTTTTAATTATAGGTATATTAATTGCCTTATTCAATATGGTAGCGGGTTATGATCTCTTACGAAAGGATGAAAATCTTAAGAAAAACATTTTGATATTACTGTGGATAATAATTCCTTTTGTTTTTTTCGCATTTTTTGCTGGACAGATTGCTGAAGATAGATATTTATCCTATATATATCCTGCAACATTTTTTGTAATTTCATTAGCTTTGCTTAAGATATATAGCTTAATCAAAAAATTTAACGTGACTTTGGCATTATGTGCAGTTCTTCTAGTCATAATTTTATCCGCAATTACTCAGACAGGTTATGCAGACAGAATAATAAAAGTTAAATCAACTTCTTATATCCAGTTCAAGCAAGCAGGGAGTTGGATAAAAGAAAATTCTTACGAGGAGGATAAGATTATATCAACTGGAGAGCCTCAGTTAAATTATTATGCAGAAAGAGATATTATTTATTGGCCTGAAGATTATGAGATAGATGAATTTCTGGATAAAAATAAAAATGTTAAGTATCTCGTTTTAAGTGCATTAGAACCCTCCCCGCAATGGACTTATTCTTGGCCCCAAGAAAATCAGGATAAAGTCGTTCCTGTCCAAGCATATACGGATTCGCAGCAAAGACCAATTCTTATCATCTATGAAGTTAAAAGATAAGAGGACATTGTTGTGAAGTTACATCCCTCATAAGAGGTAATATACTTTTGTAGTTTTTTGATTAGTTTCTCTCCGGTATTTCGAGTAATTAATTTCGGTAAGTCCATCTCGGTTATATCCACGAACTCCCAAGGATGAAAGATCAGATTTACATAGTCTTTGTTTCTATTGGTTATATACTCGGAATATGATAAAGGGAGATTTCTAAATGCAATCCAAAAAATCGGTAATCTTAAAATTGGAGATACAGTTAATGGGATTATTTTTATTCCGTCTCTATAAAATGGAGTTCTAGGAGATTTAAAATTATTGTATCTTTTTGGAATGTATGTTGGATGTAATGAACTGTCATAAACTATCCCCAAATCATCTAAAATTTTGTAATTTGGAGGCTGAAATCGGGGGGCTCTAAATCCTACGATTTTCTTATTTACTATTTTTTCAATTATTTCCTTTGCCATTTTAATACGACTATATGCCATATTTTTATCCATATTAGAGTAATCATCTCTATGTTCAAGACAATGCAACCCAATCTCATGATTCATAGAAATTTTTTCAATTAACTCGGGATGTTTATCTGCAAATTTTGCACTGACAAAGAAAGTCGCTTTAATATTATTCTTGTTTAATAAATCCATAATCTTTTCCGTCCCTTCTTTGCTTATTTCAAACTGATCCTTTTCAGATATATGCTTGCCAAATTCTAAAGGCAGATCAAACTCTTCTATATCGAATGTAAATAGTATACTTTTCATTTTAACCACCACATTCTAAGTAAATCCAAAAACATACTTTTGCAGTGTTTTAATTTAAATGTACTCCCTTCTATAAATTTGCTTGGAACATAAACTTCTTTCACTCTAAAATTATTTTTCTTTATTTTATATAGTAATTCAACATCAAACGCAAATCCTTTTGATATGAAATTGTCCCCTATTTTTTCCTTAACTTGGTTTTTAAAAAACTTAGCTCCTGCTTGAGTATCATAATAGTTTAAGCCCAGTAAGATTCTTACAAGAATATTCCACGCCCTGCTTAAAACTTTTCTTAAAAAAGGTTCATTAACTTGGAAAATATTTTTACCTTTCCACTTGGACGAGATTATGCAGTCATAATCAGATGAATCAGATAAAAAATTTCCAATGTAGTTGAGATCAAATGCATCGTCAGCATCTATAAAACCAATTAGATCACCGTTAGCTAATCTTAAACCTTCAATTATTGCTCCTCCTTTCCCTAGCTTCTCAGGAAATTCAACGTATTTCAAATTTGCGTGCTTATTTTTCCAAGTTTTTAATATCTCAATAGTATTATCTACACTCCCATTGGATACGACAATTATTTCTTCAGAAGGAAAAATTGTGAATAGTGAACGCAAAGTAGATTCTATCCTTTTGCCTTCATTATATGCTGGAACGATAATCGATATTTTTGTCATTTTTTATAGTATATATCCCCAAGGTAAGAAATAGTAAAAACATAATGATTATTAAGATTACTACAATTTGCTCTAGAGAATTATGTAATAATGTAATTAAAAGTACCTCTAGCAAATTAAAAAAGATAATGAAGTAGAGAAAATTAACCCTACGTAATGCAATGTTATAAAAAGATATCAGATAACAGATTGAGAATAAAGTCATAATGATCCCGAATATCCATAACAAAGGGGAGATAACAAGGAACTCTTCGCCGAAAAGAGTGGTTATAATGAATTCCGGCATTAAAAAATAAAGAACGCTTGCCGACAATCCTAAAAATAAAGCTATCAAAATTGATTTAAACAAGAGTAATATTGAACCCCTTTTTTCACCTCCAAGCTCGAGAACTTTTGGAAACATAACCATACTTATAGATAATGTAGCAAAGAAGATTATTTTTCCAAAAAGACTTAGAGCAGCATATTGTCCGGCAATAATGGGGTCAAAGAATCTTTTAACAAGAATAACATCTATATTATACAGCCCAGTTAAGACTACCAGCATGACAAGCACGGGAAAAGAATATTTGTATATTTGTGAAGTATCAAATTTTTTGCTACCATCTTTAAAAAAACCCTTCCTAATAAAATAAAGCAATACCAGCAATGGAAGAACAAAGCTCAATGCAAACCCCCCTATGGCTCCATTAATTCCAAACCCCAACATCACAAGCGGAATGCCAAAGAAAACCTTAGAGAGACTTTCTAAAAGAAAAGTCAGCCCAAGAAGTTTGAATCTTTGTAGCCCCTGCAAAAACCCCCTCACAATTGAAACGAGAAAAGCAAAAACAATTGAGCTTCCGAGGATGATTAAGGGACTGACGACACCAATCTTTAGAAAGGAAGACAATAAGGGGCTTAGGGTTAAGAACAAGACACTTATAATCAGACCAAACATCCCTATCTTTTTAAGGGATTTAGAAAATAAATAATAAATCTCAAATCTTTCATTTCTCGCATTTAATTCTGCAACATATTTCGACAAAGTGGTTTGAATTGCCATCAATGGCATTACAATTATATAGACGATTGAGAGCAACACACCAAAAGTTCCATAATCACTAGGTCCTAGAGTCTTCCCAATATAAAAATGAAAAAAATAATTGATTATAAATGCAAGAAGCATCATCGAAAACAAGCTAAAATTATCTTTAAGCAAAACTTTATTTTTTCTTAGGTGAAATCGTATTAATCTCAACATTTTATATTATCCATATAAGGCTGCTAAAAAATAATTCCACAAATATAAAGATATAAACTACTTGTCTTTCAGTGAATTTCCCGGTTCTTGTTAAGAGATGAGGCAAAGAATATATCTTGTCATATAGGGATTTGACTTTCCCATCTTCATAATACCCGTAACTTTGTTTCTTAAATCTTCCTCTTAATTTTAAAATAAATTCGGCAAAGAATGGAATAGAAATAATTAACGCTGCTCTCTCTAAATTCCCAATTATTGCTATTGCTGCGATCGTCCCACCCAGCAGGTATGTTAAGGAATCGCCAGGAAGGATCTTTGCTGGGGTTTTATTAAAAATATAAAAAGCAACCAAGGATGAGAAGATAATAAGTGCAAAAATTGCCGCAGTTGTTCTTTCATCATAATATGCCCCTTCTCTATTAGCATAAGAATAGAGTCCAAGCATGCCGGTATAAACCACCCCCATTCCAGTTTCTAAGCCATTAAACCCTGCTAGCATATTAACCATATTTGCCGCTCCTACGACTCCAATAGGAATTATTATCAATGGATATAAAAGGCCCATATCAACTATTCCAAAAATAGGAAGTGCAATTTCACTAATTCCAGAATTCACCACCATAAGCGGGATTGCAGCAGCTAGAGTAAGCAAAGGTTTTTGCCACTGGTTTAAGCCTGAAGAGGTCTCTCTATCTCCCCTAATAAAAAGATCATCAATAAACCCTACAAAACTTATCATCATTATTGAGATTAGCCCGCTTAGTAAAAACATTAAAACCTCATTGCTTAAAGATAAATCTCCTCCATTTGAAAAAAATGTATTGAAAAAAATAAAACTCATAAAACCGACAAATGATCCTGCTAAGACAGGTATACCTCCGGAAATTGGTACTAAAGGCTTTCCTTCTTTATGCTGATCTTTTACAATAAGGTCTATCCTCCTCAAATAGCGTATTGACCAAGGCGTTAAATAATAGACTACTAAGAAGGATACAAACATACAAGCAATCAAAACAAAGTTCATAAAGCAATTTCTCAAAATACCATATAAAAAGATTTCTGCATAGGAAGTGTACAGCTTTTGAGATATAGATTTAAAAATATAATGGAATTAACTCAATTAATGAAACTCTGCATAATAGTTCCAACTTACAATGAAGCTGAAAATATAAAGAAATTAATTTACGCAATCAGAGATGTATGCACACGAAATAGGCTGTCTTATAATATCGTTATAGTCGATGATAACTCTCCGGATTTTACATCTAAGATCGTAGAGGATGTTATGAAAGAGAATAAAAACGTAAGATTGATCACGAGGGAAGGAAAGTTGGGTTTGGGTACAGCATATATAAAGGGGATAAACTATTCGTTAGACAACTTTCATCCAGATTTGATCATGACGATGGACGCTGATTTTTCACATAACCCTGAAAATATACCTGATTTTGTTGATAAAATAAATGAGGGATACGACCTTGTTCTAGGGTCAAGATATATTAAAGGCGGGGGGGTTGGAAACTGGGGAATCCATAGGACAATAATAAGCAAAGGAGCAAACTTTTTAGCTAAAACTCTCCTTGGGCTAACCACAAAAGATAACACTACCGGCTATCGGGCATATAAAAGCGAAGCTTTAGATAGATGTAATTTGGATTCAATTAAGTCTAATGGTTATTCTTTTTTAATGGAGATGGTATTCTGGTGTCGGTATCATAATTTTAGAATCACAGAGATTCCGATCTTCTTCGATATAAGGCGACATGGCGCTTCTAAGATCTCAAAAAAGGAAATTTTTATGGCTGCAAAGACTCTTTTCGGGCTAAAGTTTCGAGTCAAACCAGTTAATTATTATGTGGCAATGAAAAGAATTAAATTAGCTGAAAAATTTCTGACAAAAAATGGAAAAATTTTAGACGTTGGGTGCGGCGACATGTACATAACTAATAAATTAATTAAAGAAGGGTACAACATTATCGGAATAGACCGCACCAAACCATACCATCTAAAGATGGATGCTACAAATATGAGTTTTAAAGACAACAGCTTTGATATGGTAATCGCATTTGAAACCATAGAGCATTGTGATTGTATAAATGAAATAAAAAGAATTTTAAAACCTGGAGGCAAATTGGTATTGTCTACTCCCGCGCCAAACACGGATTGGCTCAGAACAATCCTAGTCAAGCTTAGACTGTTAGAAGCACGGGATTTTGAACATCACGATCACATTGTAGACAATATAGAAATGTTGCCATTTAAGCCAATCTTAATAAAGAAGATGTTTTTAAGAACTTCACAATTCGGAGTGTTTGAAAAATAAATGGAGAAAAAAATACTAATCACCGGAGGAGCAGGGTATATAGGCTCGTTGTTGGCATTTCACTTAATTAAGGAAGGTTACAAGGTCACAATTTTTGATTCATTATTTTATGATAATGGATATGTTTTGCAGCTGATAGATAAGATGGCTACAGAAAACCTTACTGTTTATCAAGCACTATTAAATAATAAATCCAAAATTTTTTCATCTCAAAACTTTAAGAGCTTTAAATTTATAAATGGAGACACCAGGGACAAGAAGCTATTAAAAAAAACCTTTTCTGACGGGGGTTTTGATTTTGTATTCCATTTTGCAGAGCTAGTGGGGTTTTATAGGTGCGAAAAGGACAAAAGCCTTACCAGGGAAATAAATTTTGAAGGGACCAAAAATTTGATTGACTTAGCGATCAGCCATAAAAACAAACTAATTTACAATTCTACCTCGAGCGTCTATGGTTCCAGAGAAAATGCCGAAGATATACTTGATGAAAACTCTCCAATAATCAAAGACGATCTAGATACATATTGTATAAATAAACTATTGGTAGAAGATTATATGCTGGAAAAAGAAAAAGATAACAAAAATTTCAAGTTTATAATTCTGAGACCTGCAACAGTTGGCGGTTTATCTCCGAGGATGAGACTCGCTTTGCTTCCAAATCATTTTACATATGCAGCAGTAGTGAACAAAAAACTGTCTTTGACAAAACCTCAGAATTACCGGACTGTTATAGACATTGATGACCTGATTAAGGCATATTTGACTATAATTAAAAGCCACAATTGGAAAAACGGGATATATAATATAGGAAATAATAACATGAGCAAGAAAGAATATGCGAGTGAGATTTTAAGCGTGACAAATGGTTTTAAACTAAAATTTATAGACAACATTGGGAAAGAAAGAAATCTAAAAATTTCTCAAGAAAAATTCTCAAAAACCTATGGTTTTATCCCGTCTAAATCTTTTATAGATACTATCACCCCCCTTGTAAATTTATTAAAAGAGAGGCCCGATATTTTTAGCAAAGATAATTTTAAAGGAGTTTTAAATGAAGATTTAGACGAGTGGAACCTGCTTCTAAGTTAGACATTTCCTATTAACGAATTCTTTATATATCTTTCCTTGGACCCAAATAGAGATGGACGAGGCAGAAGATTTGAAGACACTGAGAAAAGATATCATGGAGATGGTTTATCGGTCAAAAGAAGGCCATTTACCGAGCGCATTTTCAATTTTAGAATTGTTATACGTTCTTTATGGAAACTTTTTAAAATACGACTCGAAAAATCCAGATAGTATAGAAAGGGATTTTTTTATTTTAAGTAAGGGACATGGAAGCCAAGCTTTATACGCAGTACTCGCGCACTACGGCTTTTTTGAAAAGGATAAAGTATTTTCTTTTTGCAACTTCGATAGTCTTTTTGGAGGACATCCAGATAAGAATAAGGTTCCTGGAGTTGAAGCTTCTACCGGCTCTTTAGGACATGGGTTTCCAATGGCTCTAGGGATAGCTTTAGCGTGTAAAATACAAAATAAATCGAACAGAGTCTTTGTCATAATAGGAGATGGTGAAAGCGAAGAAGGGACTATATGGGAAAGTACAATGCTTGCCTTAAACTTAAAATTAGATAATCTAATCGTGATAATGGACAAGAATAAATCGCAATATTATGCCTACGATCATGATTTTAGAAAGATTTGGGAAAGCTTCGGATGGCATACTTTCGAAATTAAAGACGGACATAACTTAGACGAGATTAAAGATGTTCTTAAAAAAACTACACATTCAAAATCAGACAAACCTAAGATGATTATTGCTAATACAGTAAAGGGAAAGGGCATCAGTTTTATCGAGAATAACAGAGAATGGCATCACAGAGCGCCTAGCGAAGAAGAATATCATAAAAGTATGGAAGAATTAAAATGAGAGCGCAATTTACAAAGACAATGATTGACTTAGGGGAGGATGAAAGAGTTGTTTTACTCGTTGGGGATATTGGTGTATGGGGATTAAGACATTTCAAAGAGAAATACCCTACAAGATTTTATAATATTGGAATTTGTGAGCAATCAATGATGAGTTTAAGCGCCGGATTGGCACTTGCCGGACTAATTCCTGTGATCCATAGCATTACTCCTTTTGTTACAGAAAGGTGTTTTGAACAGATCAAGGATGATTTCTGTTATCAGGGAGTTGGGGGGAATATAGTAAGTGTTGGTTCATGCTTCGATTACGCTGGGCTGGGATGCACCCATCATTGCTATTCAGATATTGCTGCAATTAAATCTCTACCTAGAACTCAGATAATTTATCCTGCATCAGAAATAGAATTCGATTTATTGATGAAACAAACATATAATAATAACAGGCTTACATATTTTCGCCTTCCTCAAAAAAAGCATTCTTACAAATTCTCTCAAGACCAAATTAAATTCGGAAAAGGAATTAAAATTAATGAAGGTAAAGATATTACTATAGTTGCAGCAGGACCTCAATTGGAAAATGTTTTGAAAGCTAAAACAGAGCTAGAAAAAGAAGGAATATCTCCTGAGGTAATCTATATACATACAATAAAACCATTAGATAAGGATTTAATAATTGCCAGTGCAAAAAAAACA
>ERZ1292623.5560-Hain-H51-01um-R1-5560-length-10002-cov-6_pt1 | contig 10002 bp, 6 predicted proteins | sample MGYA00564398_ERZ1292623 | MGnify/ENA primary metagenome ERZ1292623 (study PRJEB36523, sample SAMEA6512633) | groundwater metagenome | collected 2019-01-07 | study: AquaDiva: Metagenomics assemblies of 32 groundwater samples
GTGTTGTCGGGGCACTCAATGTTGCAAACCAAAAAACACCTTTCGGTGTTATTTGGGCAACATTGGTGCGGAATGCGGGAATCGATTATCCTATAGTCGATATTGGTGAAGCCTGACCGGCATTTACACTGCGATGCTTTGAAACAATTACTCCAAGTAAACCGCTCATAATTGTTTGCCAAGAAATAAGTAATACTGACATATAAACTTTATTCAAAAGAAAATCACTACTATTTGCCACATCCACCACCGGAAGAAACCCCCACATAAGTCCAATCATTGCACTCAAAATGCTTAGTAAAATAACTTCCATGCGGGATAATTTGTTTATATAGAGTCGAAAGCCAATGAGCGTAAGTATTCCTCCGAGAAGCCCTCCGAGCATCGTACTACTTGGTATAACCAGTGAAGAATAAGCATCCGTGAAAAAATGCTCAGTAGCAATAAAGACAGCAATGAAGATTGTTGTTCTGAAGGCTATATAGTAAGCAGCGAAGGAAAAACCAAACCATTTAATAAATGAGATGACATGGTTTTGTTGAGTATAGAAAAAAGCGCCAACAAAAAGCCCAAATACTATTCCTGGCATACCTAAAACTATCGTTTGAAACAGACCAAATACCCTAAGATCTCTAGTTGCCGCCCATAGAATAGATGATACTACCCCCGAACAAAAACCGACTGCGATAGATTTAATGATAAAATGCATGTTTATATTTTATCATATTTTCACTCATTGGTGCGAGTAGCGAGGATCGAACTCGCGTCCTTTGCTTGGGAAGCAAATGTACTACCACTATACTATACTCGCTCAATAATATTGTATTGACACGCCCGCTCCGCCAGCTGGCGGATCAACCTTGGGAAGGTCGCGTCCTACCACTAAACCAATTCCGCATTATTTCTTCTTCAGTGTGCCGTTCTCCCAAATATAGCTATACCATCGCACAGTGACCGTTGCCGAGGCAAGATGCCCACCAATCCACTCCGCAAAGTCACCACCATTCTCGCGCACAAGCTCTGCCGCCACCGCGCGCTCAATTTGAGGAATGAGCACCAGGCGCTCAAATGTAGGCGCGGGAGTATTCAGATCCTGCGCAGTTGCCGCTCCACGTGCGTTCGCTTTTGTAAGCCCCGAACGGATCATATCCTCTGCGCGAAGTCCGAACTCACTCATGACGTGTTCGTGTAACACGCGCTGTCCAATAATTTGCTCAAGCGTGATTCGATCAACTTCGTCGTTGGTCAGTTGTGATAATGCTTTTGTTACTTCGCTCTGATCTTCACTACGTGCAAGTGACGTGCGATACGCCTCGAACGCTTCACGAAATGCTCGGTAGTCACTATAACTGATGTCTGAACCGTTGACCGTGGCGATGTTAAAACTCGTGGTGATGCGATCGGCAAGAAAAAATCCAAGTCCAATAACGATGATTACTATGATTATTCCTCCTTTTAATTTCCGAAATGCATCCATGAAAATATGCGCCTGTACCATGGTTGGGTAATTTCTTCAGTGTCGCTCGACGTGGCGCTTCCATCAACAACAATGACGGTTTGCTCGCCTGGGCGCTTCACCACAAACTGCTTGCGCACGATGCCTTCACGACCTTCAAGACTTTCTAGTTGCGTAAGCTCGCGCTGGAGCGCTTCGCTTCGGGAAATCAGCTTGGCATGCTCTGCGGTGGCCACTTGCTCTTGGCGACGCCAAACCATGTACTCCCCGGTACTGACGAGTACTTTCCAACCAAGCGTTAGTACTACCAACACAAGTATCCCCCGCACAAACCGAGAGTTAAACAGCGCAATCACAACAGCATACTCTTGTCGAGAATACATGCCTGCATCATACTACACCACATGCAGAACAAAAAACGACGACACGAAATCATTTGGATCATTGCGTCCATTCTCGCGATTCTTAGTATGATTGGATTCACGCTCCTCCCTTTATTCTCGGCAGGATTTTAGGAACGTCACTACGCTCCTCCCCCTCTTCTCTGTAAGCGGAAGGTAAATCTACTTCTTAAGAAGTTTTAAAAACGTCTCGGTGGGAATGTGCACTTTCCCCGTTGTTTTCATGCGCTGTTTTCCCTTTTTTTGTTTTGCCCACAATTTCATTTTTCGAGTTCTGTCTCCTCCGTAGAGATGCCCCGTGACATCCTTTTTCATTGGAGTAATACGCTCGGACGCAATAATGCGCCCATCAACAAGTGCTTGAATACGTACTTCAAATTGCTCCCGAGGGAGCGCCTCTTTGAGCGCCTCTACGAGTTGCCTCGCTTCGCGCTCCATTTGATCCGGATGCACCACGCGTGAGAGCGCCTCAACCGCCTCTCCTGCAACCTGCACATCAATTCTCCGCAGATCCGCCGCGCGCCAACCGGCGTCAGTGTAACTGATTGAAGCGTATCCAGATGTCACACGGTGCAGCGTCTCAAAAAAATCCCTCACAAACGCACGGAGTGGCATACTTCCCGTAACCACGAGTCTTCCGGGGCCAAATAAATCCGTTTTTTCGATGGTGAGTTCAAATTGCTCTTGTAGTTTGTAAATACCGGACAAATACTCCTCTGGAAGAATGAGTTCCACCGCAATCATCGGCTCTTCAACAAGGTCCGCTTCCCCCTTTGTTGGGTACAAATGCGGCGCAGAAAGTTCAGTGACTACTCCACTATTCGTAATGCGGTACGCAACGGACGGCGCGGTCACAATAAATTCAAGTGCAAATTCCCGTTTGAGTCGTTCGGCAACAATTTCAAGGTGGAGTGTGCCTAAAAACCCACACGCATATCCTCTTCCTAAAAATGCAGTGCCGGATTCTTTATATGACAACGATGCATCATTGAGTCGCAGTCGCGAGAGCGCATCTCCAAGACTAAAAAAGTCATTTTGATCTTCAGGAAAAAAGCTTGCCCATACCACGGGAGAAGGTTCACGGTATCCCGGAAGTGCAGTGACGTGTCTGTTGCCTTGAATGGTAAGCGTATCTCCAATGCGCACCGAATCGGGAGATTTCAGCCCCGTAATAACGTATCCAATCATGCCACTCTCCAGCTCCTCCGACGCCGTCTTTGTGGGCGCAAAAAACCCAACATCCTTCGCTTCAAATGTAGATGCGGTCGCCATAAATTGAAGCCGTTCGCGCGGCCGCACATGTCCCCCAAACAACCGAACATATGCAATAACACCTCCGTGTTCGCTATATTCAGAATCAAACACGAGCGCACGTAATTGTTGTTCTGTACGTACCGGAGCAGGAATATGCTCAATCACATTCTGCAGGAGCGCTTCCACGCCAACCCCGGATTTCCCCGAGACGTGCAGTATCTCTGATTCGGTAAAACCCAAATGTTTCAATTCCGCGATGGTGCGTGGAACGTCAGCATGCGGTAAATCAATTTTATTGATAACCGGAATAATGGTAAGACCCAATTTTTGCGCGGTGGTGAGATGCGAGAGCGTTTGTGCCTGCACGCCCTGTGACGCGTCCACCAGCAGTAATGCCCCCTCGCACGCTGCGAGCGCGCGAGACACTTCATAGGAAAAATCGATATGCCCCGGAGTATCAATGAGATTTAGTAAGTACTCACTTCCATTATATGTGTACCGCATCCGCACCGGTTGCATCTTAATTGTGATGCCACGTTCACGCTCCAGATCCATCATATCAAGCATTTGATCATGAAATCGGCGCGCTTCGATTGTATGCGTGAGTTGTAAAAAACGATCCGCAAGCGTGCTCTTGCCGTGATCGATATGCGCGATAATAGAAAAATTTCTGATATTCATCATACGTGTGGATCCATATCTTCTGCGGCGGGTTGCGGTGCGGTTTCTATCGTACGCACGCGTCGCAGTTCCGCAAACATTTCAATCACCTCGTTGTTCCCAAATACCCAGAGCGCAAAGAAATAGCTTATCGCTCCTCCGATGCCAGCGAGAAGACCTTGCACGAATACGCCTCCCGCGGTGCGTGGGTCAGCAAACTCATTCAGCCCTTTGAGCAGCGCCAGTACCACGATACCAAGCACTGCACCTGCGGCAACAATTTGTACGGTTGCATCTTTCAGTTTTTCCCACAGTACGCGACGCCCGAACTCTCTCGCAAATCGACGCACGAGCAGTAGCGCGGTGACAATCTGTCCCACCACAAATGCGAGCGGTAATACATAGATGCGCGTCCCTGTGAACGCCTCAAGATCAAGTATGCGCAGGATCCTTGACTCTATTCCCGGATAAAAATTGAGTACTTGCCACGACACACCGATCGTCATAAGTACCGCAAGAAAACCAATAAAATTATAGAGCACCGGCTCACGGGTACGTCCCGTCGCGTAATATGCACGTGCAGTCATCAACATCACGCTTGACGCCACAATGCCAAAACTGAAAATCATGAGACTTGCGGCCGTGAGCTGCGTATCTGCCCACGCGAATGATCCGGTACCAAGAATAACGCGCACGATATGCGCGCGAAGCGTAATAAATAGCACCGTCGCGGGAACGGTCCACAATAGGACATGCCTCACCGCGGAAAGATACGCATCGCGAAACGCGCCAGTGTCCCCCGATTGGGCAAGTGACGTCAGCAGCGGAAACATTGCCACGCTAAAGGAAAGACCAATCATGAGGAGCGGAACGCCTTGCAAGTTGAACGCGAGATTATATACCGACACCGCTCCTTCTCCGGCGGTTGAAGCAACACCGACAAGGAGTAGAAATGTGAGTTGATGAAATGAGAGCGCGAGCGTACGCGGGAATGACAGTGTGAGAATTTTTTTTACATCGCGGTCAATATGAAATCGTAATGCTGGCATGAATCCCAGTGAGACCAGCGTTGGTACTTGCACCAACAAGTGTAGCGTCGCTCCAATAACCGCTCCATATGCAATTCCTGCGATGCCATAGGTAGGAGCGAGAAATATAATACCCGCAATAATGCCGAGATTATACACCACGGGAGAGAGGGCGAAAATAAAAAATCTTCGAGACGCTTGAATCACCCCCGATACTAAATTGGACACGCCAAGCAGTAGTGGAGAAACGAGAAGAATGCGCGCAAGCGTGGTGACCTGCGCTTGGGCATCTGGAGAAAATCCCGGCACGGTTATCTTGGTAAGTACCGGCATGGTGAACGCCGCCAGTGCTGTCACGATGCCAAACAACAGGAGAAACACGGTGAGTACCGCATTCATGAGATCTCTTCCCTCACCAACTCCTCGTGCATGACGCTCGGTAAATACGGGAATAAACGCAGTGGTCGCCACAAACAGCAGCCCAATCGCAAAGAGAAAATCCGGCACGCGAAATGCTGCAAAATACATATCGAGATCACTTGATACGCCATAGGCACCAGCAAGCAATCTATCACGATAGAGCGCAAGGAGTGCGTTCAGCACCGAAATAAACGCAAGCATCAATGCCGCGCCCAGCACTCCTTTTTGCTCTCTGGTCACCAGATGAAACACTCGCTTCATCATTGTTGCGGAGCCGTAGTGCTTGTGGTGGTACCTTCGTCGGTGATAGGTGGAACGTCACGCTCTTCGGGAGGGGGCGTGATGCCGTCGAGCGCTTTTTTCCCTGCGCGAAGATTTTCGAGAATTTTTTCCACTTCGGTGTTTGTAGGATTCAATTCTTGAATTCGAACAAATTGAGCAATTGCTTGTTCTTTTACTCCCGCATCGTCATAGATGAGTCCGAGAAAATAGCGCGCGTTCGAATAGTTCTCACGAAGCGACACTGCGCGTTCGAGCGCAACTCGTGCAATATCTTTTCTGTCTAACTGATACGCAAGTACACCGAGTTGGAATGCGGCCCCCACATCCGATGGTTCAAGTTGATAGGCGGTGACGGCGCGCTGGAGGGCCTGATCCTGCTTTCCTGCGGCAGTGTAGTACTGCGCGAGCGTAAAGTGTGCGGGTGCGTAATCGGATTTGATTTCTATTGCACGCTCAAGTAGTTTCACTGCTTCTGCGCGCTCCGCTTCAGCCAGCGATTGATTTTTTTGTTGTGCCGCAACAAGTGCGCGCGTATTTCGGAGCCGCGCAAGTTCTCCCACGATGAGTGGGTCACGCGGTGAACGTTCGCTCGCGCGCGTATAGTGATCAAGCGCGACGTCAGCAGCTCCCGTGAGCGGGATCACGCTTTCATATACTCGTCCCCGTGTTCTCCAGTTTTCCGCGTCTACCGCATTGAGATCCGTTGCCTGTTCTCCAAATCGAATGGCGCGCGCAAGTTCTATCTGAATTCGTGCTTCCCTATCTTGTTGACTGATGGACTGATCCTGTGCAATTTGTTGCAGTTTTTGACGCTCAAGTTCGGTCAGTGTGCGCCAATATCCATCGTCCTCACCGTAGAGATTCGTCGCGCGCTCTACCGCTTCAACTGCTTCATCGAGTTTTCCATTGTTGTTATAGAGTGCTATGCCAGAGGCATATGCCACATCAGCCGAGTACCGCGTGCCTGCCAGGTAGAGTCCAAATACACTCGCAATGACCATCACAATCATAATGAGTGAGGCGACAAATCCTGTCTGCGCGCTCGCAAATAAGTTGAATGTCGTCGTCTTTCCAACTCCCACACGTGCGCTCGCTGAGAAATAGATACCAAGCATGACAAACATGAGTAGTGTGAGTGTTGTATTGAACGGATAGAGAAACGACATGACCGCAAGAAATACGAGCCCGGAAGCAGACGCAAGCGCGGTGGCCGATTCCCACGCGTCCGCGGTGCGATACGCCGCAGATACCATGGTGCGGATCACCATCCACGTAAGTAGTAATACCAACGCAACAATTGCGGCAATACCAAGTATTCCGGTTTCCGCCATGAGGGACGGAGTAAATCCTACGCCGCTTGCAAACCGTACACGCCAAAATTGTGTTTGGCTAATTCCTTCTGGTCGGTACAGCTCCCACTGATATCCAAATGTGTTGGGTCCCGAACCAAGTAGTGGCCTATCTGCGATGACATGCTTTCCAATTTCAATCGTTGATTGCCATGCAGGAGTCACTTCCGCAACGCTTCCTAGTTTTCCCGAGATACCGCCAAGCTGCTGGTTGAGGAGGGCGAGTAGCACCGAGAGAATAATAAGGAAGAATGTCAGCGTGAAGAGCGCAGATTTTCGTTTGTTTGCCGAAAAGTACAGCGCAAAGAATACGAGCGCGATTGCGGCAATCGTGATCCACACCATGTTGTAATTCACGAGAAACGCGCCAACGAGACCAGCAACAAGCAGTAAGAGCGCTCCCTTCCATGCGCGAGATTCTGATGGCACACCAAGCATGGGAAAGGTAAACGCGGCCATGAGACCAAAGAACACACCGAGCCCATTCCACGCGCCGATGAGATTGAATCCGCGCGCACCAATTATTTCTACATTCAGTACACTGCGCACAAGGAACGCAACAAGCACCAGGACCGACGCAAACATGAGAAGCGCAATACTCTTCATCACTTCATCTCGCCGGTGGAGCACCGATGGAATGAGGAATGCAATAATGACTCCGGACAGCAATGTCATCACGCTGCGCGGATCTCCCAGTCCACCAAGGAGCGAGGAATGTGACTGCATACCAAGCGCGGCAGACACCACCATCACTCCCAAAAATATTGCGAGCGCGAATACGGTCCACGAACGATTGATCGTAATTTTTCCTTCCTGAAGTCCTGAACCAATCCACGCAATGAGTGCGATAAGTGCGAGTACCGATGCGAGCATTGCTTTGTTTGCCTCCACCGGAAGCGTGGTGAGTGGTAGATACCAAATCGGGAGTAAGAAAATTAATGCGTACAGCGCAAACCGTGCAATCTTCTGAAACACCCCTCCGGCGTCTTCCGACACCACCGGCACCTCTTCTCCGCCAGCTGGCGGATGCACCTCACTTACCCCGTATCCCGCGTATGTATTCATATGAGTGTTATTTCTGAATAATATCCCTAAAAACCGTTAATTTGCAATAGTTTTACTCGCTCATATACTTGCCTCCTCGGTTATCGTTACGGTGTCTACCGTTGTGTCTGGTGTGGGCTCGGTAGTGGTGGTGGGCGCATCAGTTGCTGCTGGGTTCGTTTCCGTATTAGTGATTGTCTCTGTTGCGGGTGAGCTTGACGTGTCTGTGGTGTCGCCCAAAGCTGAGTCGGTTGGCGTGGGATCGCTCGGCGGAGGTTCGGCGGTAGGTGCGTCCGTGGTTGTTGTAGTGGTGTTTGTAGTTATGCCAGTTGTCGCCCCATCCGTTGACGTACTATCCGATGCAGGAGGAGTAATCGTTGTACCATCACTCTCTACTCCTCCGACGCTTTCGGTCGGAGTCCCGACTTCGTTTTCACTATCAGATATATTCGTCGGGACCTGCTCTCCGCCAGCTGGCGGATCGCTACTCCCTGTTTCTCCGTCCACACCCACCACCCACCAATCAAAGTTTAAATCGTCTGGTGAGGCAGATGAAATTGCGATACGGAACATTCCTTCAGTGGCACCCGTTTCTGTTGGCCCCTGTTTTTCGGCAATGTACCATGAGCGCCCGCCGAGATTATTGGTAAACGTGATAAATATTTTTGACTGCGCAGTAATATATTTTGAATAAATTGTTGTGGAAGTATCTCCGCGAAGGATGCGTCCGTTTCCAATCGTGTTCTCACTCGCGTCTGCAACATTAAGAATTGAAAATCGTTTCGCGGCGATGCGGTTCACGTCAATAGTTTCGGCAACAATGTGTTTTGCCTTGAGTCTCCCGTCTGCAGTAATTGACCAGTCTCCCGTGGCAGAAGAAATCCCTGCCACATTAATAATCGACTGACCATTCATATCCGCGTCTCCACTCGCAATTATTCTTCCACTCGCGTCCACAGTCCAACCACTCTCCCCGACAGCTATACCAGATATACGCTCATCGAGCTCGGCGTGTCCCAATGATACGAGCATCGTAATGGTTGAGGTTGCGGTGGAGCCCGATGATGTAAGTGCGATACCAATCATTTGATCTCCATGTTTCGCCTTACGAGCAAACCCGGCAAAATCTGACGGGGAAAGCGAATCTCCCGGTTGTATTTCCCCATTTTCATTGGAAACATTTACCGGCACTTGTCCGGCAAGCGCAACCATCACATTACGTGCCTCATAATCGACGTCGCAATGCTCATCATTCGGATTGCAGATGGGGCCATTTCCAATAAATCCGGGGTTCGTTGATATCACTCCCACCGCAATACCGCTCCCAGCAATTGCCTTCCTCACCGCCTTGTCGTGCATAATGTCAATCATTACTACGTCTCCTGCTTCGGGTTTATCCGAAAATCCTTCAAATCGGAAAAATTCTGCGAGGTCTGCCGCAGTTGTTGTGTACGCGACTGCACTTGCACCTCCTTGTATCTTACCCGCAACGGTTCCGTCGGCAGTTGAAAATCCGACAAAATAATTCCCAGTTGTTCTACTCGCGTTTGCCACACCTAAACTGATTAGCAGTCCATCTGCCTCAGTGCCGGTATTGGTGTTATACACCCGAGCGGCGTATGAAGTGGAACTACTCGTTTGTACTTCTAATTTGTAGAGAGGATCAGTCATCCCCACTCCCACGTTGCCCACCGTATTACCAAGTGCAATATACCCATTGAGAGCGGTGGTAAATCCTGCGGTAGGATTTATAGTTACATCGCCTCCATTAAACCCCGAGCCGGCTACGATAGTAATGTTGCCCCCAGCGGAGAGCGACGCTCCCGTTCCTCCGGTAATCGCAACTGCACCTCCAGTCCCACTGCTAAATGCGGCACCCGCAGTGAGGGAGAGACTCTGGCCTGCGCCACTTACCGACTGTATTACTTTTATTGTTCGCGCGGCGGTGCTCCCAAATAAGATATTTCCATCAATGGTTAATTTCTCGGGGGGCGTAGAAGTCCCAATCCCCACATACCCTCTCCCATCTACAATCAAATGAGGAGTGCTCGTTCCTTCATCCGAGACTACAAACACCGGTCCTGTGGATCCTTGCTCCACGGAAAGTG
>ERZ1292623.2326-Hain-H51-01um-R1-2326-length-17175-cov-8_pt2 | contig 9999 bp, 10 predicted proteins | sample MGYA00564398_ERZ1292623 | MGnify/ENA primary metagenome ERZ1292623 (study PRJEB36523, sample SAMEA6512633) | groundwater metagenome | collected 2019-01-07 | study: AquaDiva: Metagenomics assemblies of 32 groundwater samples
TATCTCCATCATTATCAATTCCATCATTACATTGGAATCTTGGTAAAGTTGTTGAACTACTACTTGTTGACGTAGTACTAGTAGATGTAGTAGTTGTTATTGGCCTTGTAGTACTTGAACTAGTCGATGATGTTGAAGTTGATGTTGTAACCGGTCTTGTTGTTGAACTGCTAGTTGAACTTGTTGAAGTGCTGGTAGTAGCTGGTCTGGTACTAGAGCTTGTAGAAGAACTCGATGTTGTTGTAGTTATCGGTCTTGTAGTGCTTGAACTTGTTGAACTTGTCGATGTTGTAGTTGTTATACTGATACAATCAAAACCATTCCATTCACTTCCTATAGAACAGCAATAATCAGGACCAGTAGGATCTTGATCACAGTATAAACCTGTTTGGCAATTAGCATTACAATCGCAATCTGCTTCACCTTCTCCTAATAGATCTATACAAACACCAGGGTATACATCGCAACTTTGTCCAACTAGACATTGTGAAGTATCACCACAACTACTGCAGACAGGTAAGGTAGTTGAACTTGTCGATGAACTTGTGGATGTTGTTGTAGTTATCGGTCTAGTAGTAGATGAACTAGTTGATGAAGTGGACGTAGTAGTTGTAATTGGTCTTGTACTAGAGCTAGAAGTTGAACTTGTAGAGGTGCTAGTTGTTACAGGAGCCAATGTAGTTGAAGTTGTACTACTTGAAGTACTAGTTGATGTTGTAACCGGCCTTGTTGTTGAACTGCTAGTTGAACTTGTTGAAGTGCTGGTAGTAGCTGGTCTGGTACTAGAGCTTGTAGAAGAACTTGATGTTGTAGTTGTTACAGGTCTAGTAGTGCTTGAACTTGTAGAACTGCTCGATGTGCTTGAAGTAGAAGAAGTAGTTGATGAACTTGTTGATGATGTGCTAGAAGTTGAACTACTAGAAGTACTTGACGTAGAGCTGCTTGATGTTGAACTTGTTGAGCTAGTAGAAGTACTTGAACTAGATGAACTACTAGAGGTACTTGTTGTAGCATCAACAATGCTTGTTGAAGTACTGCTTGAACTTGTGCTAGTACTCGTTGTAAAAGAACTAGAGCTTGTAGATGAGCTGCTAGTTGTGGTAGTAGTCGTTACAATACATCCATTATCTACAACGCCATCACAATCATTATCTAATCCATCAAAACATATTTCAGTAATAGTATCTATATTGCCAACACAGCTTCCCCACAAACTATCAGCTTGACAAGTTTGTATTCCTAATTCACAAGTACCAACATCAGTCACACCACAACTTCTTGTTTGCCCAGAAGTGCATTCCCCACCTATAATTTGAATTATTCTGTTTACTTTATTATTTTCAGGAATTTCATCAAAATTGATTAGTGCCTCAACACTTAAGTTATATGTCCCAGGAGATAAGCTGAAATTAACTGTTTTTGTTTTAGTAGAACTATCGCCAGCAGCAAGATTATCTTTAGGATTATGCTCAAATTCAGAAATTAAACTATTAATCAAATCTCTAACTTCTCCATCAAATGTAACATTCTCAAAAAAATCACCATTATTCTCAACATCAACAACTACCTTATATTTTAATCCAGAGGTTAACATAGCCGGATTTTCTAAGATATCTGTTCCATTTTCAAGTTCTAATCTTATTCCATTTATACTATTACTTAATCCAAGATCAAAACCAACATCATGAACAGGTGGCAAACATTGTCCGTTATTACATCCAAACTGGCAATTCTGAACCAATCTTTGTCCAATGCTAGAAGTGCAGCTTGAATTTAAAGTATCAGGTTCTAAACAACCAAAGCCTAAATGATTAACATAAACATCATCACCAACACAGAAGAATTCTCCAGTATCTCTATCAGCACCGCAATCAGAATCTACTCTGCATACAGGTATTAAATTTACGCATCTTGCAAAGAAATGTCCTGGGAACTCACATTTATCTGCAGTAGCAGAATTATTATCATCACAATCACTATCTTCATTACATTCAATACAAATTCCAGCATTTATGCAAGCATTCTCACATTCGTTTCTCTTTGTAGGCTCAGAAGTTAGTGCACAATACGAATTTGTATTTCCTGGATTTACACAACTATAATCCAAGAAATTTTGTAAAATATCATTCTCACTACAGTACAAACTACCAATAAACATATTTACACCGCAATCTAAATCATTGTTACAGGCAATATTTCCATGGAAACAAAATGAATCTATAGTACTAGGATTAATGCAAGTATCTTGAGTATTTGGATTTTGATCAAAACAATCCTCATCTCTTTCACATACGAAATCAATGCAAATTCCTTCTACACAGGCATCAGAACAGCTTTCAATTGTTTTAATTGTTTGTTCACTATTACAACTGGAACTAACACTTCCAGGATTTAAACAAGTATAATCAACAAAATTTTGAACTACATTCTTTCCACTGCAGCTTTCTACTCCAATAAATCCATCAACACCACAATCAACTTCACTTAAGCATTCAATGTTTTCATATACACACCTCGAATTAACTGTTCCCTGATCTACACAAGTATCTTTTGTATGAGAATTATTATCATCACAATCACTATCATTATTACAAATTACGTTTACACAATCACCATTTGAACAAATATTATCCCCGCAATCTTCTCTGATTATATCTGTAAATTCAGTATCACATTGGGCATTATCGGTTCCAGGATTTAAACAAGTATAATTAGCAAAGGTTTGAACAACACCATTATTACTGCAAAATTCGCCGTCAATAAATCCATCAACACCACAATCACTATCACTTGCACAGGTTGCATTTTCATTTCTGCAAAAAGAATCACTAGTTCCAGGATTAATACATCTATCTATTGTTCCAGGATCATTATCATCACAATCATCATCACTGTCGCATCTAATTTCACCAATTGCATCCCTTACATAATCAACACAACCCCTAAACAAGTTTCTTGCATCATTTGTCCAATATCTTGTTTGGGTTATTCCAAAGAAACATATCCTTCCATCAGCTCTTCGCCCATTCAACAATTCCCCACCTGTATCCATATTCTGGATTACTCCCTCTCTTAAATCACCTATGTTTGTAATAGCTATGTTCTTGAAATCTTGAGCTTTATAAGTTTCAATAAGGTAATACATTGGCAAGCCTGCGCCATTACTACCACAACAAGAAGTATACGCTTCTCTAACGCCATCTCCAAGAATTAATATTTCTAGGGGAGCATTTGCCGCAACTAAAGAAACCTCTTTGCTTAGCCCCCAATCATCAACGTGGAAACTATTAGCAACAATGCTTGGCATATCGCCAACAGGAATATATTGAAAATTTTTTAGTTTATTATCATCATCAGCAACAAACAAGATATCATATTTTGAGAAATCGGTTTTTCTAACATTATCATCATTTATTAAAGTTATATTGTAACTTCCATCTGCAAATCCTCGATTAAAAACATCTAAGAATTCTCTGTCTGGATTTCGTGGGACTTTTAGAACATAAGCAACCTCTAGTGTTCTTGCTTCAATAACGAGAGCAAACAATAATATGAAAACAAATATTATTAAAGCAATTTTCCTTTTCATAAAATCCCCCTGTTATCTCGCAAGAATGGTATAATGGCTTATTTAAATATTATTTAGATTAAAATTATATTTTGTAGAATAGAAAAAATAGAAAGTTTTTTTACTACCATACGGATTTAAATACTACAATATTCAATAAATAGTATTAAATTTAATAACAAAATAAAAAATTTAAAGATAATTCACACAACAGTAAAATTCACATTAGCTTCTCCTTTATTACTAGCTTTATCTTCAGCAATGAACTTTACTGAATGATTCCCAGTAGTAAATGCTCTTGTTTTATTGTAATACTGACACTTTCTGCATAATCTTTTTTCACTAGGTCTTCTATCGTTAAAGTCAATATATGAAAGATCCTCAATAACCTCAGAAATACCTAAATCAAAATTTACTCTTCTAGCTTGACTAATATTATTAGGAGAGTTAATTGTTACAAGCGGCGTTGTAGTATCAACAAATAAGGTACTTATCTTAGAATTAACGCTTCTTATTTTATCAGAAACATTAAAGCTAAAACTAATCGCCTGTCCGTTAAAATCACTCAAATCGATATCAACAGCACAAACAACATTTCTTCCAGATTCACAATTAATTAAATTTGTAGAAAAGATTAAACTTCCGTTACCATATAAAATATTTATATTATCCAAAAACTCTTCAGTATATTTTACACTAAACTCTGTTCCATTCACATAAGTTTTACTCTTTGGCAAAATTTTTATTATCTTTGGTTCTTTAGAGTCAGTAAAAATGCTTCTGTTAACTTGCTCGCCATTTGCCTTTATTGTCAAGTTATGTTGCCCATCTCTAAAACTAAAGGTTTTATTTATGCGTAAGCAAGAATTGCATAATTTATTTTCTTTTTCACCATTATCTATAAAACTAATTTTTCCAGGTATATTAGTCATTATATCAAATCTTATCCTGTTGCTTCCATAATCTCCGTTTATTGGTGAATTAACATTTAATATTACATTTGTTGAATTAATAATAAAACTCCAAATTCCCCCGCCTAAATTTCCAGCATTATCATAAATAGTTAGATTAACAGTATGATTTCCATCACTTAAGCCAACAGAGTAATTTACTCTTGCTTTTAAATTATCTAAAGAAGTTACATTTGGGTTTACTATATTATTGTCTACTTCCATAATCAAGCTGCTTAAATCTAATCCAGAATTGCTCTGATATTTATCGTCAATTAAGGCATTAATATTAACATTGCTAGTTCTTATAACTCCGGTTGGATACATAGAAATTAATTCAGGATCAAAAACATCTACTTTTATTGTGATATTATTAACACTTTCATTCCTGCTTCCAAAACTTGAAAAGAAATCCATTCTTTCAATTCCACCTAAAGTCCCGTTTATATCAAATAAAAAAGGACCAATAAACAAATTCCATTGCAAGGAATCAAATCTATAATAAGTTAAAACAGCCTGTGCATCTAGTAAAAAAGTAAAAGCAGGAACAGTTACATAATATCCGTTAAACCCATCAGGACTACTAGGAGTTATATTAACCAAGGTAGTTAACCTAACAGTGAAGTTTTGTTTTTCACCAACACCAATATTCCCACTTGTATCCTCTGCGATATAATACCATTGAACAAATTCTCCAGATTCCAGATCATTTTTGCTTACAGTATATGTAAAATTACTTTGTGTTACATTTGCACTTGCTGAAAAAACAGTAAAATTTTCCCAATCTCCACTCCAATTTCCACTTATCTTTACTTCTTCCAAATAATTTTCATCTATCGTAGACATCAATTCCAAATCATCATTTTCAAAAACAGGATTTAAATTTCTGCTTTGGTTCGTTATATATGGTATTACTAAATCCAAATTCTCTGTTCCCATTGTATTTTGTTGAAATTGCCAAATATTGCTCCCATCAAAAACCCTTTGCCATGTTTTATTATTTCCCGTGCTAGGGCTACTATCGTTAAATAAAATCGTTTGATCAATAATACCATTACTTGTATTTAACAAACTAAAATTTTGATTAGAATTAGGACTTATATCATGACTGCTGTTTATAACATAAAACCCCGTAGCATTTATTATAATCCCGCTAGGTATAGTATTAATTCCAACTTTGTCTACTATTCTCCAGCCAGTAATATTTACAGGAACTAGTTCATTATTGTAAAGTTCAATCCATTCATTCCCCGTATCAGAACCAGCAGGATTAAACTCAACTTCATTAATGAAAACTTTAGCATTTACTAAACTAGAAAACATTAAAATGACTAGAATAAACATTAAACCCTTTTTCATTGCCCGTTCATAAGTAATTAAAATTTATAAAATCGTATGATACCCACACCCGGTTACGAATTCATGGCAATAAACTTTTTATACAAAGAAACAATCTAAAATTACCTATGACAATTTATCATATGGGATCTGGAAGTAGATATGCAATTAATGATTTGGGTAATGTAACAAGGAATGGTGTAGAATTAAGTAGGTTAGAGTTGGTTGGTGGTATTACTCCAGGAACAAAATTATTGCAGAGAGATGATCCCCTTTATGACCTGCTTCCATTAAATGTCCCACCGAAAAAAAATGATCATCTGTTATTTCTTCATTATGCAGGCAGAGAACATTGGTGGAAACTTGCTGAAATTTCAGGAGAACAACAGCATCTTTTGCTAAGAAGAGATTATAAACCAAAAAAATAGAAGAATGGTTAAGAAGTAATAGTAGAGTAGCGGATATAGTAGAATAAACAGAAGTTATATCCAACATATGACAAAATATAGAACAAAAAACGGAAGCAGATATGAGGTAACAAGTGATAGGAAAATTCTAAAAAACACAAGACCATTAAAAGTATTAATAGATAATAAGCCAGTAGATTATTTTGAATTTGTTGGCGCAATACCGGCTAGGGAAATTTCAAGGCAAGAAGAGTTACGAACTGAAGTCAAAGTATATTTATTATGGGCAAAAGAAACCCCAGATATAGGTGAAAGATTATTTTTCCTTCCTAAATCAGGTAGTAGAGGTTATTGGAGAAGAGAAAATCCTTTTCAAATAGTAATAGATAAGGATTATTATGATGCATTATTAGAAAGAGTAAGAAAAGGAGAAATAAGGATTACTTCTGGTTCTATAGAAGAAATAATAGAAGACGAATTAAATGATGATTGGTGGCAGGCGACCACAGAAAAAGCAGGATCTACGCCATAGCTAAATCTTCAAAAAGATCAAAAGTATCAGCTAATTCTCTTGAGCTTTTCATCACATCAATACTAGTGGTGTCTATAACTCTAAGAAGGACATAGTAAGGTATACTTAACCCATCTCTTTTAAGTTTTAATCCAAGTTCAATTACTTTATCATAATGCCTATCATTTGGTCCTTTATACATCTAATAAAGAAGAAATCTACAAATATATAAATGTGATTCACTAAGCCCAGTGATGAAATTAGCTCTCAACTTATTTATATAAAATTAAAGTTTTGGTGCTGCAGGAAATTTCAGTATTGCCTATTTTTTTAATTGGTATAACTTCTAATCCAACACTATCATTTATCAACCGTCCATAATTTGTAGTTTCAACTCTGCTCTCACCAATAATTAAAGGTTTTTTCACCTTTGCTACTAAATTATTTTCTAATATTTTTATCAAAACAGAATCAATATCACTAGTTCCACTATTGCTAAGTTTAACGCTAACCAAACCTTTTTCTTGGTTAATATTTACAATATTCGCTTTTAAAGATATATCCTTACAAGGATTCACATTTATATTATTAACAGTATTATCAGTAATATTCTGCCTAGAACATCCAAGTATTAAAATAAGAATAATTAACAAAATTAAAATCTTTTTCATCAAAAATAAAAAATAATCGTTGTTTATATAATTGATTGACTACATTCAGTAATAAAAAAATAGACAAAAATTAGGCTAAAACTTCCATTTCTTTTTCTTTATTCTCTACCATCTTAATTAATAATTTTTTGTAAAGATTTAAAAAAGCCTTTGTAACTTCATTTTTTTCATTTAGTTTATATAATTTGGCAAGTCCAATTTCTCTCGTTTTAATTATTATTTCGTTGTCAAGAAAATCTTTCCATATTTTATATAATGCAGCCCTAGTCATCTTAGTATTTCTAGCAAAATCAGAAATTGTAAAGTCTAAACCTTTAATTTTTACTAAATACTGCAAGGCAACCATATGCGCCTTTCCAATTTTGGAAAATAATATTTGTTGCATAGTCTAAATATAATCTACTTTATTATTACTCTTTTTTTTCGTTAAGATTCTATATAAAGATTATTTTTCTGTGACTAAGTTTATAATATATAGATATTAATCTTATTTAATCTGTTCTTCATAATTTGGCAAAAGGATCTCCTTCAAAATCTAAATTACTGTCATTATGAATAATTGCTGCAAGTGTTGGTGAGGTAAATGGGTCTTTTGAAGATATTAATCTTAAAATTGTTTTAGCTGCGTATTCATGTGATGAATTTACTGATTCTCTTGTAGTTTTTCCTTTGAGTAAACCACTTGCAATAAGGTTTGATCCATCAAGAATTGCCCTTGCAACAGGATCGCTAAGCGGTCTAGAAGCCATTTCATGTAATCTTGCTATCCAAAATTTCTGCTTGTAACCAATAAAAGAAGCGCATCCTTTTTTAATAGCTTCTACTCCAAGCACTTTTAATGAATCACATGCTCTTGCAAAGGCTATAGTTCCTTTAAGGCAAGAGACAGAATCCACATTTAAAAATTCCTCCTTGTTATTATCAAGAAAACTTGTTTTAGTACCATGCCCGTTGAAAAACACAAAAGCCGGGTTGTGTTTTCTGATTCTCTTTTCAAACTCTTTTTTGTTTATGTCATTAGACTCAAGTCTAAAAATATTAATCTGTCGCTTTTCTGCTTCTTGGATTACGTATTCAGACCACACATAAAGGTAATTAGTTTGTGTATCATTATCTGTCCTAATCAAAAGTAGAGACATATTATTTAATTATCCTCTTCAATAATTTCGGCATTTCTTTAATAAAATTAATTTGCATCTCAATAGTTGCTTTTCCTACTTCAGTTTCTTCTTCGACCTGTTTTATTAGTTCATCTCTTGTAAAATCTCCAAAATCTCCTATAGAAAAACTTATATTTGGCGGCATGGCCATTAATCTTTCCTTTACAATTCTTTTTATGTCTTCATCCACCATTTATAACACCCCCATCTTTTTAAGCTGTTCTAATATTTTTCTAGCTATTTGTGTATTCTGTTCTATTTCAACATAGGCCACTAACCAAGAGATTGATTTATTTTCAACTACGGCAATAATTTCCTCTCTTAAATTTAATGGAACGTTAGCAAAGATTTTAAAAAATTTCGCCTTTAATTTTAAAAACTCTTCCTTTTCCATAGTTAATATTTTAAATTTAACTATTTATAAATACTTTTGTATTTTTTATTAATCGCAACCATCTCAAAATGTCAAAATTACATTAGATTCTAGTCATTATTAATATACTTCTCTGCTTATATTATTAAAAGAACACTTTCTTCATCACTATTCTCAGCTTTATCAATTGCCTTTATTACCAAATTATGTTCTCCTTCTCTAAATCTTCTGCTTTTTTGGCATATTAATTTATTAAAGCGTAAAATCTAAATCCATATTTCAAAAAGTAGCATTATTCAATCATCTAATTTTTATTTTTGTCGCAAGGAAACTCTTACAGACTTTTAGTCTGTAGCGGAATTGCGACCTCCTTTGATTTTTTTCAATAACATTTTTCTATTCTAAATGTTTAAAGATGGGTGCGCAACGAAAGGGCGCACGCATCCACGATATTATGATAGCGTGAGCTTTGTTTCCAAGTTGCGCGGGAGGCAAAAATGGAAACAATCTATAAGTTTGAGTATAGCAGACAACCACACTCAGTTGGTGATAGTATCTGGCACTTTGAATGGTGCCCAAAATACCGTTATAATATGTTTGCTAAGTTCAAGTATAAAAACTTAGCTGCTGGTTGCATCAGGAAAGCAGCAAATGAACATAAGATTGAAATAATGATATTAAGCGTTATGCCTGATCATGTGCATTGTGAAGCTAAAATTCCTTTAACCATGACTCCAAGCAAAGCATTACAACTCCTTAAGGGAAGAAGTGCTTATGTTTTCTTCAGAGCTCATCCAAAAGCTAGATTAAGATATCCAAAAGGACATCTCTGGAGCAGAGGAAAATTTGCTTCTTCTATTGGCTACTCTGATATTCCTACAACTACAAGATATATACAAAATCAGGAAGTAAAACATGGCTTAACTTCCTTCACTGGAAACTCCACACTTTAGTGTGGAGAGGATGTCATTCTTTTACCTAAAACTTCTTCAAAAAAGAATTTTAAAGCATTTAAATTAAC
>ERZ1292623.3250-Hain-H51-01um-R1-3250-length-13959-cov-27_pt2 | contig 9998 bp, 3 predicted proteins | sample MGYA00564398_ERZ1292623 | MGnify/ENA primary metagenome ERZ1292623 (study PRJEB36523, sample SAMEA6512633) | groundwater metagenome | collected 2019-01-07 | study: AquaDiva: Metagenomics assemblies of 32 groundwater samples
TTTATCCCCAGACCCACTTGCGCGAAAAGGAGGGGGCTGATACATTGAGGGAACAAGATACGAGTGAGTAACGGAGGGCGGGGCAAAAGATTCATAAGTTATACGTGAACCGAAGAAACGCATAAGCGAAAGCGGGAAAGCTTCCGTGCGTTCGCATTTATATATTTTCCTTATCCACTTCACGCCACCATCACATGCGTAAGAACATCGTCCAGAAAACTTTCGGTGCGTATCGGGCTCCCTCGGTTCCGTTTCCGGATCTTGTCGGGCATCAGCGTGGCTCGTTTGACTGGCTCCTTAAGGACGGTCTCACCGAACTCTTCAAGGAGTTCTCGCCGATTACCGATTATTCGGGGAAGAAATTCGAACTAAGGTTCGAGAGCTTCGAGGTCGGTGAACCGAAGTACGACGAGCAGTTCGCGCGCGAGAACATGCGCACCTATGAGGCGTCGGTAAAGGCGACCGTTAAACTCGTCAATAAGACGTTCGGTTCGGAGAAGTCGCAGGAGATATTCCTCGCGGACATGCCCATTATGACGCCGCACGGTTCCTTCATCGTCTCGGGCGTCGAGCGCGCTATCGTTCCACAGCTTGCACGAAGCTTCGGTGCATTCTTTGTCTCGGAGCTCTTGCGCGGCAAGCCGTTTTTCGGCGCGAAAATCATTCCACTCCGCGGCGTGTGGATTGAGTTCGATTCGGAGGCGGACGGTGCTATTTTTGTTAAAATTGATAGGAAGCGCAAGTTCCCTATCACCGAGCTCCTTACGGTCTTCGGCGGCGGGGTAGGCGAGCAGGTTGCGAAACATTTCGCGAAGAATCCGCTGGCGCTCTCCGCAATAAAAGCGACGCTCGAACACGACGAAGCAACGTCAGTCGAGGAGGCGTATATAGAGATCCATCGTCGCATGCGCGACGGCGATCTCGCGACGCCCGAGAACGCAAAAAACTTCGTACAGTCGCTTTTCTCGGCCGAGCGCTATGACCTGGGGAAAGTCGGCCGCCACCGCCTCAACGCGCGATTCCTGCTCCCCGTCTCCGAGAAAGCGCTCGAAAAGCGCACGCTCGCGCTTGCAGATTTCGTTCGTATCATTTCAGAGATTACGAAGCTAAATGCGGATCCGTACGCACGCCCCGACGACATCGACCATCTCGGTTTCCGCCGCGTGCGTTTTGTCGGCGAGCTCTTGCAGGCGCGCATGCGCGTCGGCATGAGTCGCATGAAGCGCAATATCCAGGATCGCATGTCGACCACCCCTACCGAGACCACACTCCCAATGGCGCTTGTCAATCCGCGCCCCTTCCACGCTTCGGTGCACGAGTTCTTTACCGCCAACCAGCTCTCGCAGTTCATGGACCAGCAGAATATTCTCGCCGAGCTCGAGAATATGCGCACGCTCTCGGCACTCGGCCCCGGTGGGCTCACGCGCGAGCGCGCGGGCTTTGAGGTGCGCGATGTGCACCCTTCCCACTACGGGCGCCTGTGTCCCATTCATACGCCGGAGGGACAGAACATCGGACTTATTCTCCGTCTTGCCACCCATGCGCGTACGAACGACTTCGGCGTTATCGAGACGCCATACGTCCGCATTTCAAAGGGAAAAGTGACGGACGAGGTCGTCTATCTGAACGCGCTTGATGAAGAACTCGAGACGGTTGCGCACGGCGCGACCAAGCTCGACGGCTCTGGTCGCATTCTTCCCGATTTCGTCGAAGCGCGCCATAAAGGTGATCCGATTATCGCCCCGCGCGAGGCGATTACGCTCATGGATGCTTCGACCTACCAAATGTTTTCTATAGCGACCTCGATGATTCCTTTCGTCGATCACGATGACGCGGGTCGTGCACTCATGGGTTCAAATATGCAGAAACAAGCGACCCCGGTCCTTATTCCCGAGGCCCCGCTCGTCGCCACCGGCATCGAGACGCACGCCGCGCGTAGCACCGGCCGTCTCGTGTTGGCCGAGGAAGCGGGCGAAGTCTCACACGTCGACGCACGGAAGATTATCGTGAAAAATAAAGAAGGGAAGTCGAGAGAATACCATCTGCAAGGGCTTACCCAGACCAATCAGAACTCGGCATTTATGCAGCGTCCCTCGGTTACACTTGCTGACAAGGTGAAGAAAGGGGATGTGCTCGCGGACAACTCCTCAACTGATCAGGGTCAACTCGCGCTCGGTCAGAATGTGCGTGTCGCGTTCATGAGTTGGAACGGCGCAAACTACGAAGACGCTATCATCATTTCCGAACGTCTCGTTGAAGAGGCGAAGTTCACGACCGTACACATTGAGGACTTTGATTGTGTGGTGCGCGACACGAAGCTCGGTCCCGAGACGACGACGCACGATATTCCGAATGTCGGCGAGATGCGATTGAGGAATCTCGACGAGGAGGGCATCATCCGCATCGGTGCGGAGGTGCGCCCCGGCGACATTCTCGTGGGCAAGGTAACGCCGAAGGGCGAGACCCAACTCACACCGGAGGAACGTCTCTTGCGAAGCATCTTCGGCGACAAGGCGAAGGATGTGAAGGATACGTCGTTGCGCATGGAGGGCGGCAAACGCGGACGTGTCATCAGCGTTCGAATCTTTTCGCGAGAGAAGGGCGACCAGCTCGAGAGCGGCATCATCAAGAAAATCGTCGTTACGGTCGCCCAAGTGAGAAATGTCTCCGTCGGCGACAAGCTCGCGGGGCGTCACGGCAACAAGGGCGTCATTAGCCGCGTGCTGCCCGTATGCGATATGCCGTACGACAAAGACGGTAATCCAATTGACCTTATTCTCACGCCGCTCGGCGTCCCTTCCCGTATGAACCTCGGACAGATTCTCGAGATGCACCTTGGGCTCGCGGCGCACACGCTCGGCTACCAAGCGGTTGTTCCGCCTTTCGCGGGTGCGACGCCAGACGAAATCCGCGACGAGCTCGAGGCAGCCGGTTTCTCGCGCGGTGGGAAAATGCAGCTCTATGATGGCCATACGGGCGATGCATTCGCTCAAACGATTGCGGTCGGCTACATGTATATTCTCAAATTGCATCACATGGTGGAAGATAAAATCCATATGCGCTCCATTGGCCCGTACTCGCTCATCACGCAGCAGCCCTTGGGCGGCAAGGCGCAGAACGGCGGACAGCGCTTCGGCGAAATGGAGGTGTGGGCCCTGCTGGGCTACGGCGCGGCGTATACACTCCGCGAGATGCTCACCATCAAGTCGGACGACATCCAGGGCCGCTCGGCCGCCTTTGATGCGATTGTGAAAGGCGAGCCGATTAGTCATACCGGCACGCCCGCATCCTTCGCAGTCCTTACCAACCAGATTCGCGGTCTCGCGCTCGACATCGAGCCCCTGAATCTGCCGCCGCTCTCGGAATCCGAGTGATTGCTATTTATACAACCTATTCCCTATAACTTAATTAACTATTTATGGCATTCACTCCCCGTAAACTCCCGCCGCGCGACACCTGGAATGGTCTGCGCCTCGCACTCGCCTCACCGGAGCGCATCCTCGCGTGGTCCTCGGGCGAGGTAACCAAACCGGAGACCATCAACTACCGCACACAGCGTTCCGAGAAACACGGACTCTTCGACGAAAAAATCTTCGGTCCGGAAAAGGACTATGAGTGCTACTGCGGCAAATACAAAGGTATCCGCTACAAGGGCATCGTTTGCGATAAATGCGGCGTTGAGATTACCCGCTCGATCGTGCGCCGAGAACGCATGGGCCACATTGAGCTCTGTACGCCGATCGCGCATATCTGGTTTCTGCGTTCGGTCCCGAGCCGTATGGCGCTTCTCCTCGGTGCTTCCGCCGCCGACATCGAAAAGGTCGTTTACTTCGCAGGTTACATTGTCACCAAAATTGCAGAGGACGAGAAAAAACGTCTCCTTACCGAGCTCGAGAGTGAGTATAAGTCAAAGTACAAGTCGCTCGGTAGCGATAAAGAACGCGACGCGCTCAAGGAAAAGATGACACTTACCAAAGCCGAGATTGACGGTGTTATTGTCGGCAAGGTTCTCGACGAGCTTGAGTATCACCGTTTCTCGGTGAAGTATGGCGGTCTCTTCGAAGCGAGGATCGGTGCTGAAGCCATTTATGATATTTTCTGCAAACTCGATCTTAAAGAGCTCGAGAAGACGCTCGCGGCGCGTTACGAGCACGCGGGTGCCGCCGAGCGCGAAAAACTCGCGAAGCGTCTCTCGCTCATTGCGGGACTCATCGCTTCGGGTGTGCGCCCGGAGTGGCTCTTCCTGACGAGGATTCCCGTCATTCCGCCGGCGCTCCGACCCATGGTCGCGCTTGAAGGCGGTCGCCACGCGACAAGCGACGTGAACGATCTCTATCGCCGCGTCATCAATCGTAATAATCGTCTCAAGAAGCTTCTCAACATCCATGCGCCAGAAGTCATCCTGCGCAATGAAAAGCGCATCCTTCAGGAGGCGGTTGATGCGCTCCTCGACAACTCCATCAGGAAAAGCGGTGCCGCCGCTGGCGCCATGACGCTCGCGCAGCGCCGACCGCTCAAGTCGCTCGCCGATTATCTGAAAGGCAAGCAGGGTTATTTTCGCCAGAACCTGCTCGGTAAACGCGTCGATTATTCGGGTCGTTCCGTCATCGTTGTCGGTCCCGATCTCGAGCTCGATGAATGTGGTCTTCCGAAGCATATGGCGCTCGAGCTTTTCCGTCCGTTTGTCATCGCGGGACTTCTTGAACGCGAACTCGCCTTCAACATCCGTGGCGCGGGTCGTCTCATTGAAGACGGCGTTTCTGAAGTATGGGAACTTCTTGAAGAAGCCATCGCGGGCAAATATGTGTTGCTCAATCGCGCACCGACCTTGCATCGCCAAGGCATTCAGGCATTCCGCCCTCGTCTCATTGAGGGTGATGCTATTCAACTGCATCCGCTCGTCTGTAATGCCTTCAATGCGGACTTCGACGGCGACCAGATGGCCGTGCATGTGCCGCTTTCAGAAGAGGCACAGTGGGAGGCGGCACATATTATGAGCGCGAACAAGAATATCTTGAAGCCAGGGAGCGGCGATATGATAGTGCTCACCGGCAAGCCACTCGACATTATTCTCGGTGTCTACTGGCTTACCAAGGCAGTCGACGGGATTAAGGGCGAAGGCGAGCATTTCGCTTCGCCAAACGCGGCGATTCTCGCGTCCGAATACAACGCTATTGACCTGCGCGCAAAAATTAAGGTGCTGCCAGTCGAGGGTAAAGAGAAGTATGCGACATTCGATGGTCATCCGTTCGAGACAACCGTCGGCCGACTCCTCTTCAACACGGTATTGCCTGCCGATTACCCCTTCGTCAACGAGACCATTACGAAGAAAGTGCTTGCACGCATCGTCACCGATTGTATCGCCCGCTACGGGCTTGACGCGGTGCCAGGCATCGTGAACAAGGTGAAGCGCTTCGGCTTCGATTACGCAACTCGCTCGGGTATTTCCTGGGCTATCGACGATGTCTCCGTGCCGAAAGAGAAGTCACGCATCATCGCCTCTGCGGCCGCGAAGGTTGTCAAGATACAAGAGGATTATCAAAACGGTCTTCTCGCCGAGGAGGAGAAGCGTCGTATGGCTATTGAGATTTGGCAGGGTGCGAAACAATCGGTTGAGGAACAGGTAGCGGCAGAACTTGACCCGATGGGCTCCGTCGCCGACATGGTGAAATCCGGCGCACGTGGTACGCTCGGCAACTTGACCCAAATGGCGGGTATGAAAGGCCTTATCCAGAATACGGCGGGCGAGACTATCGAGGTGCCCATCATCTCCTCGATGATAGAAGGATTGAATCCGATTGAGTACTTCATGAGTACGCACGGTGCGCGCAAGGGTCTTACCGACACGGCGCTCGGTACGGCGAAAGCGGGATACCTCACGCGACGTCTTTTCGATGTCGCGCAGGATTCTATTGTGACCGAAAAGAATTGTGGCACCGCTCGTGGAGTGAAGATTAATCGCGTGAGCGCCTCCGGCATCCAGATTAATTATGCCGAAGCACTGCGTGGTCGCGTGCTCGCGGAAGATGCGAAGGATGGAAACACCGTTCTCTTTAAGAAAGGGCACTACCTTTCTGCGGGAGATGCCGAGGCGCTCGCGACCTCTTCAATCACTACGGTCGTTGCGCGTTCAGCAATGTCATGCGAGACGCGCTATGGCGTGTGTCAGATTTGTTACGGTATGGATCTCACGACCCAGGAGATTGTTGACTTGGGCGAAGCGGTCGGTACGGTCGCTGCGCAGGCCATCGGCGAGCCGGGCACACAGCTCACGATGCGTACCTTCCACGCGGGCGGCGTCGCGTCAATTGGCGGCGATATCACCAGCGGTCTCCCGCGCGTCGAAGAGGTCTTTGAGAAACGCTCACCGAAGAATCCGGCGGTCATCTCGAAGTCTGATGGACTGGTCGCAGAGATAAAGGACGAAGGCCGCGAGAAGATTATTGTCGTAGCGCCGCTTGCAGGACAGGGAAAGAAGGATGGTTCGGCATACGAATATCTCGCGCCGTATCCGCGTGTTCCGCTGGTCAAGGAAGGCGATACGGTCGTGAAGGGCCAGATTCTCACTGACGGTTCTGCCGACCTCGATGATCTCTTCGAGTACGCGGGCCGCGCGATGGTACAGGAATACATCATTGCCGAAGCATCGAAGATTTACGAGTTGCAAGGTGCGTCCGTGTCGCGCAAGCATCTCGAGGTCGTGGTAAAGCAAATGTTCTCACGGGTGAAGATTACTGACGCAGGCGACACCGACCATTCGGTCGGCGACATCGTTGAAGATTGGGAATTCGTTAAGGCCGTGGCGGACATGAAGGCGGCGGACAAGCTGGCGCCGAAGGCACGCGAGATTGTACTCGGCATCAAAGAGAGCGCGCTCTCTCGTCGGTCATTCCTCTCTGCCGCATCCTTCGAACAAACGACGAAGATACTCATCAACGCCGCGCTTCGGGGCAGTATTGATCGTTTGCGCGGACTGAAGGAGAACGTGATTCTCGGCCGTCTCATCCCGGCAGGCACCGGTTTCGCAGGGAGCAAGAAGCATGCGACCATCGCGAAGCTTCAACAAGCGCGTCCGGCGCCGCAGTATACTGAGCGTCCAAGTTTCTCTGCGCGTACGACTCGCGCACTCTAAATATGGCGCAGGACACGGTCGCCTTGATCAAGGACCGTCTCTCCATTGTCGAGATTGTGAGTCCGTACGTGAAGCTTGCGCGGGCGGGGAAGTCGCTCCGCGGGCTCTGCCCGTTCCACAAAGAAAAAACAGCGAGTTTCCACGTGAGTCCGGAACGCGGTACCTATCACTGTTTCGGTTGCGGGGAGGGCGGCGATGGATTTTCTTTCATCGAGAAAATAGAGGGCGTCGATTTCAAGGGAGCTTTGAAGATTCTTGCCGAGAAGGCGGGTGTCACCATCGAATATGAAAATTCTTCGCGCGAGCGGAGCTCGCGTACTGAGCGTCTGCGCGAAGTAATGAGTCGAGCGAGCGAATGGTACGCCAGCAAGCTTTCAGGGAGTCCTGCCGAGCAGTATGCGAGACAGCGCATGCTTTCGGATGAGACAATTGCCGCCTGGCGTCTCGGATACGCGCCCGACGCGTGGCGTGCGTTGCTTGAATCCTTGACCGCCCTAGGATTTACGATAGAGGAACTTCTTGCCGCAGGGCTTGTAAAGGAAGCAGACGGGAAACCGGGCACCTACTATGACCGATTTCGCAATCGGCTCATGTTCCCGATATGCGACACTGCGGGCCGGGTCGTCGCGTTCACTGGTCGCACTCTCGCGGTCGATGAACAGGCGAAATACCTCAACAGCCCGGAGACCGAGCTCTATCATAAGTCCGAAGTTCTCTTCGGTATGAACGCGGCGAAGGACGCGATACGCACGCGCGGCTTCACTTGTCTCGTCGAGGGGCAGATAGACGTGCTCCACGCGCACCAGGCGGGTTTTACGAATACCGTCGCGCTTTCAGGCACGGCGCTCACCGACCGTCATCTCGGATTGATGAAGCGCTACAGCGAAAATATCATGCTCGTCCTCGATGCCGATCCTGCCGGACTGAAAGCGACAGCGCGGTCTGCGGTGCTCGCCCTTCGACAAGGTCTCAGGGTAAAGGCGGCTCGGCTCCCGAAAGGAAAGGACCCTGCGGATCTTATTAGTGAAGATGCAAAAGATTTCTCGCTTCGTATCGCTTCTGCGAAGCCAATTGTCGAATTCTTTCTTGCAGAACTTGCGGAGCTCGAGAGTAACCCGCACAGACTGTTACGCGCCGCTGAAGGTATAGTGCTTCCGCTCATCAACGCGATACCGAGCCCGATGGAACGTGAACATTTCGTACAAGCCGCCGCTCGTTCTCTCGGGCTCTCCGGCGAGGCCGTTCGCGAATCACTCAAACGCTTGCCCAAACATCCAGATATTGAGGATGTAGTGCGTAAGAATCAGATTCCGAAGGCGGTGCCACATTCGCCATCGGAAATTCGCTCCGAGCAACTCCTCGCCGTTATGCACGCCTATCCCGATACGCCGCTTGCAGAGCGCGTCACTTCAGAGTATTGTCGAATTACTGAAGCTCAACACCTGCCGCTTATCGCGCTTCCGGAATCGGCTCTGTTCTACGCAGAGCAGGCGTTCGGCGAAGATCCCGGCGAGGCGGCTGCAGATGAGCTTCTTCACGCCTTTGAAGAAGCGGTGATCCGCGAGGCGTATCAAGAAGCAGTAGGGAACTTACGCAGAGCCGAACATTCGGAGGATACCTCTGTAATCGAGGATGCGCAGAATCGGTGTGCAAAACTCTCTGCACGCCTCGCTGCGTTTGGCGCTTAATTTATTTTTTACATGGCAAAATCTATTACAAAAAAGAAAAAGAATGTCTCTCGACAATTCGGTCGCGCGAGAACGTCACGCACGAAAAAGATTGTGCGTATCGCCGCGCGCGGGGCAAAGGCGAAAGCGAATGTGCAAAAGGCGCTCTCGGCTGATACGCTCATTGAGAAGGGTAAAGAGCGCGGCTATGTTACCTATAGCGAAATTCTAAAATCGTTTCCGCATGTTGAGGATGATGTTAATTTCCTCGAGTCGCTCTACGAACGTTTTGCCGTCGCGGGTGTTGACGTTCTCGAAGGTGGCATTCTCGAGGACACCGCCGACGAATATCTCGCTACGCGCAATATTAAAGATCGCCATTCAATTGGGTACGACTCCATCCAGATTTACCTCCGCGAGATCGGACAATATCCGCTTTTGACCGCCGCCGAAGAGCGCGAGCTCGCGAAGCGTATCGAGAAGAGTGACGCCGAAGCGCGTAATATTCTCGCGCGCAGCAACCTACGCCTCGTAGTTTCCATCGCGAAGAAATACGTTGGCCGCAGTCCTGACCTCACGTTGCTTGACCTCATTCAGGAAGGGAATCTCGGTCTTTTCCGCGCGGTGGACAAGTTCGATTGGAAAAAAGGATACAAGTTTTCGACCTATGCGACCTGGTGGATTCGCCAAGCGATTACGCGCGCACTCGCCGACCAGTCGCGCACCATCCGCATCCCCGTGCATATGGTAGAGACTATCGCCAAATATAAGCAGATCTCGCGCCGTCTCGCACAGGTGTTGGGGCGCGATCCGCAGGCGGAGGAGATCGCGGTGGAAATGGGTGTCGAGCCGGAGAAAATCTATCAGATAGAAAAGATTAATCAGGATACACTCTCCTTAGAGAACCCAATCGGCTCGGACGACGACGAGAAGTCGACTTTGGGCGATTTCATTCCCGACGATAAGATCCCTTCGCCAGTGCAGGAATCTTCCGAACGTATTCTCGCAGAGCAGGTGCGCGCGATTCTCGGTGACCTTTCGCCGAAAGAGCGCAAGATTCTTGAAATGCGCCATGGCCTTATGGACGGCATCTACCATACGCTTGAGGAGGTAGGCAGAGAGTTCGGCGTCACCCGGGAGCGCATCCGCCAGATAGAAGCGAAAGCACTCGAAAAAATCCGTTTCCACGACAAAGCGCG
>ERZ1292623.5563-Hain-H51-01um-R1-5563-length-9998-cov-7_pt1 | contig 9998 bp, 7 predicted proteins | sample MGYA00564398_ERZ1292623 | MGnify/ENA primary metagenome ERZ1292623 (study PRJEB36523, sample SAMEA6512633) | groundwater metagenome | collected 2019-01-07 | study: AquaDiva: Metagenomics assemblies of 32 groundwater samples
AAGGTGCTTTATGGATGGAATCCTTATTTCCTAACTCTCGCCAAAGCTCTTCAGAAATATGGGGGGCAAGGGGGGCCAATAATTTAAGAAAGGTTTCGTGTTGTTTTGCGGTTACGCCCACTTTTTCGAAATCGTTCAAGAGTATCATGAGAGCGCTAATCGCGGTATTGTAATGAAGTTTTTCAATATCTTCTGTTATTTTTTTCACTGTTTTGTTTATCAGCTTTTCTCCTCCGTTCTTTTCTGACGGTTTTAATTTCCAAACCCGCTCCAAGAACCTGGCAATCCCCAAGATGCTGGAATCCCTGAAATCTCCTCCTTGTTCAAATGGGGCAATGAACATTAAATATATCCGCAATGTATCAGCACCAAAATTTTTTATATATTCATCGGGATTAATAACATTACCTTTTGATTTGGACATTTTGGCTCCCTCCTTTATAAGGAGGCCGTGTGCGCGAAACTTCGGAAACGGTTCGCCGTTTTTAAAATCAACCAATCCCCAATCAGTGAAAACCATACCTAAAAATCTGGAATACAGAAGATGAAGCACGGAGTGTTCAGCCCCGCCGGTGTACATATCAACCGGCAACCATTTTTTCGCTATTTTTTTATCAAACGGTTCTTTTTTATTTTTCGGATCAATATAACGGAGGTAATACCAAGCGGAGTCTAAGAAAGTGTCCGAAACATCCGTTTCTCTCCTTGCCTCTCCCCCGCACTTCGGACAATCAACCTTGTAGAATTCTTTAACCGAGGCAAGCGGAGATTCGCCCTTTCCGCTCGGACGAAAATCTTTTATATAAGGGAGTTTAACTGGCAAATCTTTTTCCGGCACAGGTTGCCAACCGCATCCACCTCGACTAGCACTCTCGTCGGGCGAGGCGGGTTTTTCGCAATGAATCATCGGAATTGGTGGACTCCAATAACGCTGACGGGAAACGAGCCAGTCACGAAGGCGATAGGTTGTCTTTTTTTTGGCAAGCCCCAAATGCCCCAACTCCTCTACGATTTCTTCCGCTGCATCAACATTCAACAACCCGTTGGCCCACGAGAAGGCCTCGGAATTAATAACTACACCACCTCCCATATATGGCTTATCCGAGGGGAAGCCCACCGGAGACTCAATTACTTTCTTGATCTGCAATTCGTATTTTTTCGCGAACTCCCAATCCCGATCATCGTGCGCCGGAACTGCCATAATCGCACCTGTTCCATATGAACCTAAAACATAATCCGCAACCCAAACCGGGACTTTTTCTTTGCTTGCGGGGTTAATCGCATATATCCCAGCGAAAACTCCTGTTTTTTCTTTCCCCTCCGCAATGCGGTCTGCTTCCGGCTTGTTCGCCGATTTTTTAATATATTTTTTTACTTCGTCATCCGCTTTCCAACCGATATCAATCCATTTTTGCGCAAGCTCTGGAGAAACAACTATAAATGTCGCCCCAAATATGGTGTCTGGACGAGTTGTAAATACTTCCACGGTATGTTTGCCGTCTTCCTGCCCCAAAATATCATTAAGTTGAAATTTTATGAGCGCTCCTTCGGACTTACCCACCCAATGACGCTGGGCAATTTTTACCTTTTCTGACCAGTCTATTTTTTCAAGATTTTTCAATAATTTTTCCGCGTAATCGGTTATCTTGAAAAACCATTGCTCCAATTCTTTTTTGCCGACTTCGCTGCTGCAACGCTCGCATTTCCCCGCTACGACTTGCTCATCAGCCAAAACAGTCTTACAACTCGGACACCAATTAACACTCGCTTTCTTCCGATATGCGAGACCTTTTTTGAACATCTGCACGAATACCCACTGCGTCCATTTATAATATTCCGGATCGTAAGTTTCAACTTTCTCGTTCCAAGCAAAACCGTTGCCAATAGATTCCAACTGTTTATAAAATCTTTTCTCTGAAATTTTTGCCTGGTCCATCGGATGAGCTCCGATTTTTAAAGCGTAATTTTCTGAATGTATCCCGAACCCATCAAGTCCTATCGGCTCCAAGACGTCATAGCCCTGCATTCTCTTGAAACGCCCATAGATATCCGCTCCGGTAAAGGCGTACATATTCCCCACATGCAAACCTTCTGCAGAAGGGTACGGAAACATCATTAGGTTGTAGAATTTGCCCTTGCCTTTTGGTTTATTCAAACCCGGCTCGTAAGTTTTATCTTCCAGCCATTTTTTTTGCCACTTTTTCTCTATCTTTTGAAAATCATACTTGGACATATCAACAATGTCTAAATATTCTCCTTTCGCAATTGAAGGTGGCGACCTTGTGTCTCGGCTTGAGGCGCGACGACGAAAGTGTAATCAACCGGATTACATTGAGGAGGAGTAACGATAAGACGAGCCAAGGTCGCCCCTCCCTGCGGGGTAATGGAATTTTGTCCAAATCCTGCGTTCTTCTGGCTCAATGTATCAAGGGTTTGATACACTCTCGCCCTCACGCCTTGGATTTGAGGCAAAATTCCTATTATCAATTGTGAAAAAGAATATTTAGCCATTGCTAGTAATTCTACTTGCGAAATTGCCTTTTCTCAAGTTAAAAACGCTCGTATAATTATATTAGTTCTTATTAAATAATCCGAGGAACAAAATGTTACTGGCGTTAACACTTGCACTCCAAGTAGCTGTTAATCCACCAGACTCGATCTTGAGAAAACTGAACTTTGACCCCAAAGAAGAACTAGTAATATCAAAAGACAGTATTAACCTCGAAAATCTGGATTATGGCGGGTGCCTCGAAACGAGAACGATATACCCCGTAGATATCCAGAGATTTTTTGGCGTTGGAAAGGGCAGAACCGTTAAACTTCAAGAATGTTTCGTCGCAGGCACAGAACTGAAAGAAAAGCTGGTTATTATAACTTATTATGACAAGGGGTTGGGAATCAAAACGCCGATTGCGTTCGTCGCAGCGACACGAAATGATTCCACGATGAAACACGAAGAGGTTTGGGGAAAGGCGGACTTGGGTTTTATTACTAGGGGAAAAACCACAAGGATTTGGCTTACTCTTATGCCCGAACCAAAACGCAGTGTAAGAGATCAATTAATTGACCTCCTGCTCGTAGGATACAAATCCGCAGGAAAAAATAAATAAACCCGCTTTAAAGGCGGGTTTCTGATTTGAAATTTAAATACTACATCGCACAATCAATCATCGCTTCACCATAGGCTAGGAGCAAGCGTTCGCGAATCTTGTTCGCATAATCATCACTAATCACGCCTTTTGCCGATTGAATAGCAAGATATGTTTCCCAAAACAAAGGAGGTAAACAAGCTAAATATTGGACATGGAATCCGATAATCATATTCTCTTTCACCGATTCGGCCGACTCTATTCGTTGGGGCGCGTCTTTTAGTGTGGCGCGAATCTTCACTGCATCAGATTCAGTAAATATACCAAGAGATATGTTTTCCTTAATTTCTTGTTCGCGCTCTTCGGGAGAATGAATTAACAAATGATCCACAATATGGGCAATTTCATCATCGCTGTGATCATCCAAAATCTCAGGAAGACCGCAATTGGGAAGGTCTAAGCGGAGAATAGTCGCATCAGCCGAAGATATGACGCCGTCTTTTTCCATTTCAGCGACAAGGGCCTCACCCTCTTTCGTAGTGAAAAACGCATCGCTTTCCACCAAATCCTTACCGATTTTCCTATGAGGCCTGGGTTCGCCACAATTACACGAGAAAATTGTTGCTTGCATGACCCACCTCCTCAATTGGTTGTGATTTCAGAAATATCTGATTAGAACTGTTGGAAAGTATGCGACACTACTAATTACTAGTCAATATCAAAAACAACGGTCGCATTATTCATTATTTCGCGAGACATTTCTTCAAAAGCGATATCTTTAATCTGCGCTAATCTTTTCACAACCTCTATAACATATACAGGCTCGTTTCTTTTGCCACGATGAGGAACGGGGGTCACATACGGTGCATCCGTCTCGGACAAAATCCTGTTTACGGGAATTGATTTTATTATCTCGTCATAATCCCGAACAAAAGTTATCACCCCACCGAGGGTGAAATAAAAACCCAAATCTAAAAGATTTTTAGCATCGTCTTCTGTGCCGGTAAAAAAATGAATTACGCCGGGTGGATTATTTAATAAGTTTTTGTTCGCCTTGAATATCTCAATCAAATCTTCAAACGCGCTTCTGCAATGTATCATAAGCGGTTTCTTCACCTCCAGAGCTAGTTCTATCTGTTTTAAAAATGCCTCTTTCTGTTTCTTTTTTGCTAGTTCAACATCACCTTCTAGTCTAAAATAATCCAAGCCGCACTCTCCTATTGCGACAACCTTGTTGTCTTTGGCTAGCTTTTTATATAAATCGTAGTCAAAAATTTCCCCGCTTTTCGACTTAGCTGACCTTAGCTCGTTTTTATCATGATGAGATGACCCAGATGCGTGAGTGGGGTGTAGGCCCACAGAGGCCCAGACCCCCGGAAATTCATACGCGGACTTAACAGCGTCTTCTGAAGTCGATTCTTCGGTACCCACGTTTATAATACCCACACCACCCTTAAAAGCTCGCTCTATCACTTCTTTGCGATCAGCATCATATGCAGCAAACTGCGCATGAGTATGCGCGTCCAAAAAGTTTAATCCCATCCTATTCAAACCCCTAATTTTGGCCTCAGGCTCTTTCTCTCTGCCATATAGACGACTGTTTCACTAGCAAGAACAGCGATTGGGACAGAAAGCAAAATCCCTATAAACCCACCAACCTGTCCCCCGGCTAAAAGAGAGATAACAACTATTACAGGATGAATCTTCACTGCCTTGCCCATTATGACCGGGATTAAAATATGATTCTCTAGCTGTTGAACAATAAAGAAGAATGCAAACGTGTAAAGGCCGAGAGATAAAGAATCAGAAATAGCAACCATAAAAGCTACTGCCCCCGCGATAACTGGTCCGATTATCGGAACTATTTCAAAAACCGCAGCTAAGAGTCCCAAGATTAGAGGGTACTTCACGCCCAAAAGCCACAAACCGAAACCGACAACTGTTCCGATTAGCAAACTCAAAACCAATTGTGTCGCAAAACATCGCTTAACCTTAAGTTTAAAACGAGTGAAAATAGTAAGAACACCCCTCTCATATGCATCAGGCAGAATAACTCTCAAGAGACGTTCCGGGCCATCTTTTTCAACCGATAAATAGAATGCGATTATAAAAGTGGATAGGACAAGAACTGCCTGGGTGAACACTTTTGATACAGCACTTGTTACAGAGACATTTGTCGCCGATATAATACCCAATACCTTATCGAAAGTTACGGTGAAATTGGTTATAAGGGACTTAGGAAGACTAAAGCCGAAAAAAGCAGACATTATTTTATTGATATAAATAATGAAGTCGCCAGCCTCAACTATAATTATCGGTATTATGAAATAAACTATTGTCCCAAGAACAATCAATCCCACCAGGAAGACAAATATTGTACCCAAAAGACGATTTATTTTTTTTCTCTGAAGCATGCTCACCACTGGATCAATGCCCATAGAAATGACTATAGAAACTACAAGAACTCCTACGGCGTTTCTTGCAAGATAAAAGATAAGGATTAAGATCAGAAAAACAAAAATCTGCCAAAACGTTCTCCAGCTTACTTCAAATTTTAAAACCTCTGGCATCTTAGAATGTGTTTACATTCTAAGCATATCACGAAAAGATTTTTCCTTAAAAGGCCCAATGACGGCAAAATTTAACGTTTTTTCCGTTAAAATTTCATTTGCAACCTTCTGGATATCTTCAGCACTAACTGCTCTTATTTCTTTAATCAATTCTTCTGGGGTTTTGAGCTCCAAACCCATAATTTCTGGCATGCCATAAAAATACCCCAATTCATCCGATGTTTCGAGAGAAAGATAGAGGTGTCCAGCGATATGGTCTTTGGCTCGGACAAGCTCTTCTTCGGAAACCTTCTCCTCCTTGAAACGCTTGAATTCTTGAAGCCCCGCTTTTATGACTTCTTCTATTTTTTGGTGGTTGATACCAGCTGACATAGCAACATAACCATGGTCAGTTGATAAATCCGCGCCGGCATTAACATAATAAGCGGCCCCAAGTTCATCTCTTATTTTTTGAAAGAGTCGCGAACTCATACTACCGCCCAGAATATCGCATAAAACTTCAAGCGCGTAACGCCTTTCGTCCTTCGCATCAAACGCGCGAAAACCCATTACCAGGTGGGTTTGGTCCGATTCTTTGAATTTTACAAGTTCTTTCGGTTCGGCTTGCTCATCTATGACTTTCAATTTTTCTCCTTTTAAATCTGGCCTCAGCCCTCCAAAATAAGATTTTATTTGTTCTTCTAAGCCGTTGTCTTTAAAACCGCCAGATATCACAATTGTGGTCGCCTGCGGCAAATAATGTTTGCTTCTATATTTTATAAAATCGTCACGCTTCAACGATTGTATAACTTCTTTCCTGCCCGCTATATCCCAACCGGCTGGCTGATCGCCATAGAGAAGTTCTGTAAATAAATCCTGGATTTTTCTCTGCGGCACATCTTCGTACATATTTATTTCCTCTATTATTACTCCTTTTTCTTTCTCTATTTCGGCTTCGTTAAAAACTGGATTCAAATACAAATCGGAGATGATTTCTAATAATTTCTCAGTAGAATCGTTTTTTGATTTGGCATAATAACTAGTAAATTCTCTGGAGGTAAACGCATTATATTGCGCGCCCAAACCATCCAGTTCGGAGGAAATTGTAAGCGCACTCGGTCTTTTCTTGGTTCCCTTGAAGCACATGTGTTCCAAGAAATGAGAAAGTCCGTTTATATCTTTTGTTTCGTATTTTGATCCCGCCTCAACCAAAACAGCAACGGAGGTTGCAAAACTCGATGGCTGCGGAACAAGAATCACGCGAAGACCGTTATCCAGTTTAAATTTCTTAAAATTTGCCATTTAAATAATCTTTTAATTCTTTAATTTTCACTCTTTTTTGTTTTGTTGTATCTCTATCGCGCACAGTAACGTCATCCTTTTCTAAACTATCAAAATCAACTGTAATACAATAAGGCGTACCTATTTCGTCTTGGCTATAATATCGCTTGCCGATATTTCCCCTAGCATCCCAAGCAATCGCTAAGTCTTTTTTGAGGTCATGATAAATCTTATCCGCTAGCTTAGTAAGCTGTGGCTTGTTGGCTAAAAGCGGGAAAACTGCGGCCTTATATGGGGCTATTTTAGGGCTTAGCTTCAATACGACCCTATCGCCATCTTCCTCGTAAGCGTCACAGAGTAGCGCAAGCAAAATCCTATCAACTCCGGCGGAGGGCTCAATAACATACGGGACGATCTTTTCTTTGGCTTCCTCGTCAAGGTACGACAAGTCCTTGCCCGAAGCTTTGATATGCGCCCGCAGGTCAAAATCGCCTCTATTTGCGATGCCCTCTATCTCTTGCCAACCGAATGGGAATTTGTATTCAATATCGGTCGTCGCTTTGGAATAATGGGCCCTATCTTCTTTTTTCTGTTCGGTTAGACGAATGTTTTTAAGTCCTATAGATTTGTACCACTTTTCGCGGTCCTTGACCCATATCTTAAAAGCTTTTTCGTCCTCGCCAGGGCGCACAAAATATTCAACTTCCATCTGTTCAAATTCGCGAGTGCGAAAAATATAATCCTTAGGATTTATTTCGTTTCTGAAAGCTTTGCCAATTTGTGCAATACCGAACGGAATTTTAACTCGCATCGTATCAACAACATTTTTAAAATTAACGAATATGCCTTGAGCAGTTTCGGGACGGAGATATGCAGCCGCAGAAGTCTCCTCCGCAGGACCAATATTTGTCTTGAACATCAAATTGAATTGTTTCTTATCCGTAAGTTCCCCGCCACAATCCTGACACCTATTAGTTTCCAATTGATCGGCTTTAAATCTATGATGACATTTTTTGCATTCAACTAATGGGTCGGAGAACCCACCAACATGACCGGATGCCTCCCAAACTTTCGGATTCATAACTATTGAAGCATTAAGCCCCACTACATCATCGCGAGAGCGAACCACATCGTGCCACCACGCCTGCTTGATATTGAATTTCATTTCCACGCCCAAAGGTCCGAAATCATAGAATCCAGCGATACCACCATAAATATCGGAACTCGGATAAATAAAACCCCGACGTTTGGCTAAACTTGTGATTTTCTCCAACAAATCCATTTTCTAAATATAGCTTGCGATGACTTACGGCACAACTCTGCCACCAACCTGCCCAATCGTTATGTCATCGGGCAATGAAGAATTGATAGCGATGTCCGAGCTCAAAAATTCCAACCCCGTGAAATTGTCCAAAGCCTTGAATTTAGTTTCTCCCAATAGAGGCTGAAAACCTCCAACTTGCGAGGCAAAAGGCACCGCTTCAATTTGGAAAATGGCCTCAACGGGATCGCTCAAAACGCCCGTTGTCGCAGCAATTCCATCAATATTCCAAATCATTGTTCTTGATGATTCATCATATAAAGGAACGGAGTTTATATTGCTCTTCACTTGTCCGGTAAAAGACACTCCGGGCTCAAGAGCAGAGCTAAGAACCACATCCTTAATGTCGGTTGAGTAATTCCTTACAATCCAATGGACCGAATATTGCGTCTTTTGCCCGACCTTGGGCGGGATAAAGCCGTAGTTAACAAATAGCGCTGAGGCATCTCGATAAAGGACTTTAGCGTCTACAATAACCAGACCGGAAACCTTTGTTTCCAAATTCGTCGAAACTCTCGTTTTTGAGGCGGACAAGTAGTAAGGGACCGAAGGCGAGGTCATTTCAGCGCCGAAACGAAGATAAAAATTTTTATCACTCAAACGGCGTGCCGGGAATATATTTTTCAGCTTCAATTCCAAACTGATCTCGCCAGAACTCCCGGGATCAAGCAAGCGGAACGCGGTAATCTTGGACGCGTCCCAGACCACCGAACCTCGGAGCGAATCTACGATTCCATTAGTTGATATTACATTTGAGTCGAAGAGCTCGCTTGAAAAAACAGCTTTGATTTGCGCATCGGCGAGAGCAATTCCAGTATTGTTTTGATATTTTATTGTATACACCAGACGATCGCCTATCCTCGCTACATAATCAGAACGACCGTTTAACAATACTTCTAATTTCAGAGGTGATGGCGCGACGCCAAAAGTTATGGCTTCCTCTTTTATTGGAAAGTCCTTACCTAAGAAAATTGCCGAAACTACCACTGGAATAGTAAGACTGTCCCCCTCATTGCCACTAAACACACCCTCTATTTTTAAACTGCCAGTAGAACCATGTCTTAACTCACCAAGGCGCCAGTAGTTGTTCAAAGAACTAGGAGCAAGACTCCCGGAAATGAATTTAAATTGTTGAGGATATTTGGCCTCAAGGGCGATTTCAGGAAAATCATAATCTGAATTGTTTTTATAAATAATCTCAACGCTCAAATTGGAACCAGAAAGGACTTGGGTCGGTTTTTTAATCTCGAGGTCTATCGCATTTTTTTCTATAAGAACGTCGTAGTTTTTATTAACCTTAAAACGCGATTTGATATCGGCGGAATAAGACAGGGATGCTCCTATTCCATAACTTGTCCCAACGTCCCCGATTGGCAGAAGTTTGTATGTTTTTTTAGTAAAACTACCCGCGCCAATGTCACCGATTGACTCTGTAATCGCGCCAGGATTATCCGAACCATTCAAATTAACTATTTTATCAGGAAGGTTTATTGTAAGTTCCGCCTGACTTAATAGCCGATCTCCGCTGTTCGAAAGATCTACCACAAGCTCAAAAGGAACACCACGATAAACTTTATCCGGCCCCTTAATATCAAGAGAAACATTGCTCCCGCCACTAAAATGAAAGAAGTATAAAATCCCCGCACCGATGATTACTACAGGTAAGAGTACTGCGATAATCATCAAAATCTTCATCCATCGCGGGAGAGAAAGCATCTCTTCCGAATCATCAACAACCCTACCCGCAATATCTTCAAG
>ERZ1292623.5564-Hain-H51-01um-R1-5564-length-9998-cov-5_pt1 | contig 9998 bp, 10 predicted proteins | sample MGYA00564398_ERZ1292623 | MGnify/ENA primary metagenome ERZ1292623 (study PRJEB36523, sample SAMEA6512633) | groundwater metagenome | collected 2019-01-07 | study: AquaDiva: Metagenomics assemblies of 32 groundwater samples
TTTAAGTCACAACTTCAACATTTCCCTTCTCGATTATAATAGTAGCTTCACTTTGAGCAACTGGTTTTTTTGATTTTTCAATTAACTGGGAAAATTGATGCAAGGCTCCTGTTTGCTCTATTAATTTTAGTGAAATTAAAGCCCTAGTTCCAAATTTTTTTATTAGCCATCTTGAACAGAATGGCAAAGTCGAGTATTCTTTTGATATATATTCTAAGATTTCCCTAGTTTTCTGATCACGTACATTTTTAATATTCCTTAATTCATAAATTCCAGATTCTTTCCCATCTCTTACTTCTCCAACTCCTGTTGTAATAAATGGTTCTATTGCATAAACACCGTCAGGCAATAATTTAGTGCTATTATTATCATAATTAGGAATTGTTAAATTAGCATGTAAATTTCCTTTTTCAATTCCATGACCTGAAAGATTTCTTATTGGTGAAAATCCGTGTTTTTCAGCTATTTTTTGAATTTCAGCTCCTATTTCTCCTAGAGTTTTTCCTTCTTTGACAGTTTTAATAGCTCTTTCAAGAGCTTCATCACTTGCTTCTATTAATTTCTTATTTTCTTTTGAATTTTCTAAGTCTATTGAAAAAGAATTATCTGCTGCATAATTATCTATTGCAACTCCAAAATCTACTTTCAATAATCCATGTGCTTTTGTTTTATCATCATAACTTGGAGTGTAATGTGCAGTTATTTCATTTATTCCTAGATTTACTGGAAAAGCTAGTTTGCCTCCTTGTTTTATAATTTCTGATTCAATTTTTTCAGCTATTTCCAATAAAAGCATATCTTTTTTTATCCATTTTTTTATATCTTCCTTTACTTTTTTTACAATTTCTCCTGCTTTCTTGAAATTTTCTATATCTTTTTTGTCCATCTTAAAAGACACCTACAGTTTCTTTTAGAAACTTCCCTTTAAATATATTCATTTTATCCTTCGTTCTTTTGGGATATAATTTTTTAAAATCTCTCTATAGACTTTTCCTATTCCTAATAAATCCTCTGCTTTTTTTACTACTAAAAACTTTTCTTTAGTTTTTGTATCTATTTTTAAATCCTCTCCCCTCATCCATTTTTTAGCTTCATCCTCATTTAAATCAATTATATTTTTTGAAATTTGAGATTTTATTTCAGGCAGATTGATTAAATCAAAATTTAATCTGATGCCCTCTTCAGTTATTGTGCATAATTTTGTTCCTATTAATTCCAAATTTACATTTTTCGCTAATAAATTAAGTTCATCTTTTGATAAATTGCCAGAGAATATTCTAATATTTTCTTTTCCTGATCTGATTAATAGATAGTTAAGCTTGTTAATTCCATAATCTTCTTCCAATTTATTTAATACTTTTTTCTTTTTTGCTTTGTCTAAAAATTCTACTTTATTCATTTTATTCTTCAAAGAATTGGTTTAATATTTCTTTTTTTAATCTTATAGAAGTATTACATATTCGCTTTAAATGACTTGATGAACTTGGTTTAAAATAAACATTTTCTACTTCTTTATTTATATCTTTAACTGCATTTACTACAGGAAAAAAATCTCCATCTCCTGAAATTAGAATAGCAGTATCAAATCTATTTTTATATGCCTCTTTTATCATATCTACTGCTAAATGAATATCATCCCCTTTAAGAACATAAATATATTGATCCTTTATTTTTCTTTTTAATAATTTACATAAAATTACATTGAATTTTGGTATTTTTTTTAATATTTCAAAAAATCTTTGCTGATTTTGGTATTTTTTTAAATTTTTTGTTCTATCAAGTGGAGCATTGTAGTAATATATTGAAACTATTTCCCTCTCTTTTTTTAGATAATTTATAAATTTTTCAAAGTTAAATTTACTTAAATCCTTAGAATCAATATAAATCTTTTTTAAACCATAATAAAAATTATTGCCATCAATAAATATAGAAACCCTTTTCATATTTTTAAAGCCCACAGTTGCCTAAGCAATTGTGGGGTATATATAAATTTTTTATGTTTAATTACTTTATAAAACTTTTGGGCGATCATTTCACCCTCTTTAATTTAGCAATGAAAAAACCCTCTGTGTTGTTATCTTGCGGATAAATTCTTGCGCATTTTTTAACATTGGAATTGTATTTTATTCCATTCCAATTTGTTATTCCATTCCTTATTTTTAGTGGTAGTTTAATTTCTTCAATTTGTATTTCAGGATATTTATCTAAGATATAAGAAACAACTCCTTCATTTTCTTCAGGAGAGTGAGTGCAAGTTGAATAAACTATTTCTCCACCTTCTTTTATAATTTTAACAGCATTTTCCAAAAGGCTTTTTTGGATTCTGGATAAATTATTTATCAAATTTTCACTAAACATTAAAACTGATTGAGGCGAACTTCTTATTGTCCCTTCTCCTGAACATGGAGCATCAACGAGAATTTTATCAAACTTGAACTTTAGTTTATCAAGGCTTTTACATAAATAATTTCCATTTTCTCTTGTTACTACAGTATTTGTAACACCACATCTTTGAAGATTTGTTGATAAAATACCTATTCTTCCTAAATTTTCATCATTTGCGATTATTGTCCCTTTGTTTTCCATCATCATCGATAGCTGCGTTGTTTTGCTTCCTGGCGCTGCGCATAAATCTAAAATAATTTCATCTTCTTTTGGATTTAAAGAAATAACCGGCATCATACTTGCAATATCTTGAATATAATAATATCCTAAAATATGTTCTATTGATTTTCCTAATTCTCCAGGCATTAAATCATCTTCGACAATTATTATTTCTGGATTTGATTTGAATGGTTGTGATATTTTCCATTTTTTTCCTAAGCGATTTTTTAATTCATTAATTGAAATTTTTAATGTGTTAACACGAATTGAATTTATTGGAGAAGCATTTGAAATTTCACAGAAATCCTTCCAATCTTTTTCGTCAGACATTAATTTTTTTAACCTTTCTATCTGACTAGGTTTTGCTTTTTCAATTATATTTATTTGTTTTTTTAACATTATAATATTATGAGGAAAGCATTTTTATAGTTTGGTTTTTTATTTTATTTATGAATAATATTTATAAAACTATATTATTTACTTTGTTTCTCTCTCTTTTTGGTATTGTTTCTTCAATTTATGTTCAATTAAATGCTGATGTTGTTGAAAATAGTTGTAGTTATTTTGATCCTATAACTGTTGATCTTCTTGCATTTTTACTTTCAATTTTTTTAATTTTTGAAGGCAGCTATAGAATTTATGAACATAAAAATATTAGTTTAAAAAAGCAATTAACTAGAAGTATAAGAATTTCTTTTGGATTTGCTATTTTAACTATACATATTATACAAGTTCTTTATAAAGTTTAAAACAACTTTGCTTGTTTTGATCCTTTTATTATATCATCAAAGTCTTTGCCAAATAAATCTAATACTTGAGTAGCAATTGGTTTTATTTGTTTTTCTATATAATGGTTATAATCTATCTTGTGCTTTTTTAGTTGAATAGGCTCTGGACCATTAACAGTTATGTAATATTCAATTAAGTTAGATTCTAGTTTAGGAAGTTTTCTAGCTGCTTTAACATGTGGGGGAGTTGTTTTTGTATATTCTTTTAAGTCTTTTCTTATTGATTTTCTGTATATTAATTCATTATCTAACTTGCCCCCATTAACTTTCTTGATATATTCTTTGATAAAATTTGAAATTTCTTCTTTTTTGAAAACTTTCATCAAAAGTTGTTTTTGGAAATTTTGGGCTGCTTCTGTCCAATCACCCCTTATAGCTTCTAAACCTATTATTTCTAATTCTTCTTTTTGGTCTTTTTTTATCAGTCCTGCATAACGCTTTTTAGCAGCGCTCTCACCTCCACGCAATTTCGGTATCATTAATGATAAATATAATTTTTCATATTCTAACTCTAAATAAGATTTTCTATTGTATTTTTCTTTTACATATTTATCATAAAATAAATTAATATATTCTTGAATTGATTTTCCTACTTCATCAAAATTCTTGCTTTTTTTCTTAGTTGTTACAAATACTGAATCTGTATCCATATATATCACATTATAACCAAGCTTTTCAATCTCACTTGCACTTAATTTAATTATGAATTGTCCGAAGCTAGTTATTGCATTTGCTATATCTAAATTAAAATATCTGCAGTTTGGAGATGCTAAAACTCCAAAAAAAGAATTCATTATTATTTTTATTGCATATGAACTTAATTCACGTTTTTCTTTTTTTGCTTTTTCTCTTGCTTCGTGAAGTTTTGTAATTATTTCGGGAAGTATGCCATTATTATTTTTAAAGCAAGCCTTATTTGGAGATTCTATACAATTTTTTTCTTTCCTTTCAATAAATGCTGCAGGATCTATATTAAATGTTTTTATTATTGAAGGATATAGAGATTTAAAATCTAAGATTAATACATTTTCATAAATTCCTGGAGAGGTAGTATGTACATAACCTCCTGTAATTCTTTCTTCTTTTTTTGAAAATGACATTGTTGGAGAAACTAAGCCATTTTTATTTGCAGTCCTAATGTATAAAGAATCAAAATTAGCTATTGAACCACCTATCCTATCAAGAGGCATGCCTGTTAATTGCGAGCGCTCTATTGATAGTTCAATTGCTTTAGTTTTCTCAAGTATTTTATAGGCAAGCTCTGCATCTAGTAAATTATATTCTACTATTTTTTTCAAATTTTTTTCATTTTTTGACTCGTACATCTTTTTTATTTCTTCATGTCTTTCACTTCCTTTTCCCTTTATTAATTTGCCCTTTCCTAAAATAGACATTGAGACATTTTCTAAAGAGTATGATTCAAATGAGGCATTTTTTATTGTTGGAGCTTCTTGTATAAATGGATCTCTAACAAAATTTAAACCATCTAATACCTGCCTTCCTACAATATCTACTGTTGAATTCCTGAAAAAATTATCTTGGATTCTTATCGAAACATTTGAATTATCCCTTCCAAGATCAAATTGAATTTCATGTTTAGTAAATAATTTTTTTAAAAAGAGAAAATCAAAATCTATAACATTCCATCCACTAATTACATCTGGATCTAAATCAATTATTTCTTTTTTGAATTTCTCCAAACATTCTGATTCATTGCTGCAAATTTCAGTATTTTGAATATGTATTTTATTCTTTGTTGGATTTACTAAAAAATTTTTTTTGTAATCATTTCCATAAATACCTATACAATATAGCTTTCCAAATTCATCTATTTCTATATCTATTGAAATTAATTTTAATTTAGGAATAAATTCTTCCTGTATTTTTGATATGGTTGGATTGTTGTAAATTCTATCTATTTTTGCACTTTCATTTGTTTCATATTCCCCTTCAATAGAAATTGTTCCTAAAATATTATTATCCATAAGAAATCTATAATGCGGTCTTATATCTGCTTCATAGGTTTGAATGATTTTTTTTATTTTCTCATGAATCTCCTTAAGTTCTGGTTGTGTGTGGAATATAAGTTTTGTCACCTTTTCTCCTGAAAAGTTTGTTAAATTTGTCTCTTTAATTTCTGTTTTAACAAGATGTTTTTTTATTTTTTTGACTTCAGATGTTCTAATATAAAAATATGGCTTAAAATCATGCATACTTACAAAAGAGCTTCCGTTTTCTAATTTTCCATATAAATATATAAGTGTTTTTCCGTCTATTGTTTCGTATGTTGGATATACGATAAATGCATTTAACTTATTCATTTGTTTTAAAAATAAACTATCTATTAAAAAGTTCCTTTTAATTTATTTGTCCTTTATTAGAAGTAACAATAGAAAGATTTAAATATGTTGAATTTATTATTTAAATATGAGAAAATACCAAATAAGAGTTTCAAAAGATGCAAAAAGATTTTTAGAATATGAGACTGGAAGGCATGATGCTAGTTATAGAAGTGAGAGAAATGAGACTCGTGAACTTGAGGAATGGGTTGAAGCAAATGAATCAGAGACAATGTCTGAACAAACTTTAGCTGCAAGAACTAGAACAAAAAAAACAACTAATAGGTTTAATCCTAATTATACTAGTTTTCTAAAAGACATAAAAATTATTGGGGTTTATCATTTTTTACAAGAAAAAGCTAGATCTAATGGTTATAGTGAAAATTTAGACGCTGAATCTAGAGATAAAATTGTTGCAATAGGTTATCCTTCATTTTATGCGGATCGTGGACATGGAGATATACGTCCTTGGAATAAAACAACTTATGAAGAAGCTATTGATTTTTTTAAGTTAAGATATGAGAAAGCACTTAAACACCAGCCGCAACAAAAGTCTTCTAAAAAATCTTCTAAAGATTCCATAAGGAGTTCAAGTCAAACAGGGCAGGGATATTTATTTTAGTTTTAACCATAATTTATTAATAGGTTAGATTTCTATTTAATTAATGGGATTAAACATAAGAGATATAGTTCCAAGAAGAGAAATTTCATTTTCTGAATTAAAAGGAAAAGTTATTGCTGTTGACGCTTTTAATGCAATTTATCAGTTTTTAAGTTCTATAAGGCAATATGACGGCACGCCTTTGCAAGATAAACAAGGAAATATTACAAGTCATTTGTCTGGATTATTTTACAGAAATATTTCTCTTTTGTCAGAAGGCATTAAATTAGCTTATGTTTTTGATGGCAAACCCCCTGAAAAAAAATTTGCAACAAATGAAGCAAGAAAAAAGGCAAAGGATATTGCAAAAGAAAAATTTGAAGAAGCAATAAAAAAGAAGGATTATGATGAGATGAAAAAATACAGCGCACAATTTGTAAAAATAGATGAGGATATTATAAAAGAAAGTAAAGAGCTTTTACAAGCTATGGGTATTGCTATTATCCAAGCCCCTTCAGAAGGAGAAGCACAAGCTTCTTATTTAGCAAAAACTAGAGAAGCTTATGGAGTTGCATCACAAGATTATGATTGTTTGCTTTTTGGAGCTCCAAGATTAATTCAAAATCTAACTTTAGCAAGAAAAAGAAAAACTATTTCAGGTTATGTTGAAATTAATCCTGAAATAATCGAATTAGAAGATGTTTTAAATAAATTACAAATTGACTATGATCAGCTTATTTGTTTAGGCATTTTAACAGGCACTGATTATAATCCTAAGGGGGTTAAAGGCATAGGCCAAAAAAAAGCCCTACAATTTGTTCAAAAATATAAAACTCCTATACAGATTTTTAAGAATTTTGATGATTTGGAGTTTGAATGGAAAGAAATATTTGAAATGTTTAAAAAATCAAATGTTGACAAAAATATTAAAATACAATTCCCAAAAATTAATGAAATAAAAATAAAAGAAATTCTTCTAGAAAGAGATTTTTCTTTAGATAGAATTGATAAGCAAATTGAAAAACTTAATGAGATAAAAATTAAAGGCGCACAAAAAACATTGTTCAACTAATAGAAAGAATACACTAAAGATAGTTAATTTTATTAATCTTAATTTCTTTTTTTAAATATGGTATATGATATTATTGGAAATATTGTAATTTTAAAATTCCCAGAAGGAATTAAAAAAAGCGAGAAGATTAATTTTGCTAAAAAGATTTTAAATGAAAAAAAATCTGTTAAAACAATTGTTGAAAAATCTGATAAAGTTAAAGGCAGGCTAAGAACAATTAAAACAAGACATTTAGCTGGAAAAAGAAATTTAATCGCAGAATATTTTGAAAACAACTGCAGATTTAAATTTAATATTGAAACTTGCTATTTTTCCCCTAGATTAAGCAATGAAAGAAAAGAAATTTTTTCTCAAGTTAAAAAAAATGAAAGAGTTTTAGTAATGTTTGCAGGTGTTGGACCTTATAGCATTGAAATTGCTAAAAATTCAAAAGCTAAAGAAGTTTATTCAATTGAATTAGGAAAAGAATGTTCAAAATATGCTTCAGAGAATGTTAAACTAAATAAATTAAACAATATTAAACTTTTTCAAGGAGATGTTAAAAAAATTATCCCTAAATTTTTTAAAGAAAAAATAAAATTTGATAGAATAATAATGCCTAGACCTAATTTAAAAGATTCTTTTTTAAAAGAAGCTTTTTTAGTTATTAAAAATAATGGAAATATCCATTATTATGCCTTTGGAAAAGATCAGGAAAAAATTTTAAAATTAATTAAAAACCAAGCTAAAAAATATAGAAAGAAAATTAAAATTTTAAAAGTAAAAAAAGCAGGCGAAATTGCTCCTTACAAATTTAGATGGAGAATTGATTTAAAGGTTTATTAACTGTTTAATCCTACCTATTTATTTAATCTGATTTAAACTTATTTAATCATATTTAATATTATTTTAATATATTTAAATAAAGCGAAAACCTTATAAATCAGTTTTAACTTGATTTATTATGATTAAGGGTGATAGGGAAACCAGTAATAGTAATACTCATAGCGTTGATGATGATATTGTTATTGCAAAGGTAACTGGCAAAACTTCCAAGACAATTACAATACCTGATACTATCTGTGAATTCTTAGATATTAATTTTGGCGATATTTTAAAATTAAAAATATTGGATAAAAAAGAATCCAAGAAAAAGAAATGATATTTGAAAAAAATTTCCCATTAAATCTGAAAAAAGTCTTTACAATAACATTATTCATATTTATCTTTATATTTATATTATCTTTAGGATTTGCATCAGCTCTTAATGATCTTTTATCTTTGCAAGGAAATGTTCAGCAAGGAACTGCTAATTTAGCTTCAGGAAATTTAACTGTTACAATTTATAGTGCCTTAAGCGGTGGAAATGTTATTTATAATATGACTTTTAATAATACTATCTTAGATGGAAAATATGATGTTCTTTTAGGAAATGATTCTTCTAATGAACTTATTTTAGAATATGGAAGATTGTATTACATTGAGATGTATATTAATGGAGAAAAGTTCACTTTTAATGAAAGTGGTGCAAGACAAATTTTTCAGAGTTCGACAGGACAGATAAATGCAAGTTTCATAAATCCAAATCAAGTTAATTCAAGTCATCTTGCTTATAGCATTAACTTAAGTAATGCTACTGGATATCCCAGTCCAGAAATAACTGGAAATATTACTTTATTGCAAATTTCAGGTGGAGATAATATTGTTTTCAATAATGATTCTGCTGTCTGGGATAATGGATTAAATATTAGTACAGGAGCTGGCGGGTGGTTTAAAGGAGTTTTCAGCTGGATTATTAAATCCACTAGTACAAATTATTTAACTTTTAATGGAACTGATTTAGATGTAACTACAAATGTAACTCAATGGCTTTATAATCAAACAGCAAATGCATTCTTATATAATCAAACAATAAGTGCTTTCTTTTATAATCAGACAGATCAAAGAGTTTATGGAAATATATTTAATCAGAATTTGAATACAACTGAAAGTGTTGTTTTTAATGATGTTAATGTTACAAGTGTTTTTAGGGTTGGAACTGTCATTAATATAGCATCATCTGGTGTGAATATTACTGGAACTACTCATTTCAATAATGGCTGGCAGAGTTCTGGAGTTAGTATTATTGGAGGAAATGTTTTCGCCCAGTCTTTATTTGTTTATAACATAACTTCTTTAGGAGTTTCTAATTTAGACATAAATGGCTCTTTAGTTCCTGCAAAAAATTTTGATGATCTTTTTGATGTAGGAAACTCCACAAATAGATGGAGAGATGGATTTTTTTCTAGAAATCTGCAAGTAAATGGAACTTTAAATGCTAATGAAGCTACTTTATATGTTGATAGTGTTGGTGTAAAAGTCGGTGTTAAAACCGCCTCTCCTACTTTAGAATTAGATGTAAGAGGCAGTGGAAATTTTTCAGGAGCTGTTTATGTAGATAATGGTACTTTAGTTAATACTTGGCTTTATAATCAAACAGTAAGTGCATTCTTATATAATCAAACAATTTCTGCATATTTCTATAATCAAACAATAAATGCATTTCTTTATAATCAGACAGATACTAAATTTTATTACAATCAAACAATAAATGCATTTCTTTATAATCAATCAGT
>ERZ1292623.5565-Hain-H51-01um-R1-5565-length-9997-cov-7_pt1 | contig 9997 bp, 8 predicted proteins | sample MGYA00564398_ERZ1292623 | MGnify/ENA primary metagenome ERZ1292623 (study PRJEB36523, sample SAMEA6512633) | groundwater metagenome | collected 2019-01-07 | study: AquaDiva: Metagenomics assemblies of 32 groundwater samples
AAATTTGGACAATGTAAGTTTTATCAATTTATCTGTCGGCGTGGAAGCCGGCTGTGGAGATTGTTCGCACCCAGTTTTACAAAAGAAAAATATGTCTGCGGCTAATTTTATAAATGTTGATTACATAGCCGAGCCGTTAGTAAGCTGGTGGAATGCGGCAAGTTCGACTACACCGTAGAGTTTTTGGTATAATTGGATGTATATGTACCATCTCTACATCCTAAAATGCGCGGACAAAACGTTGTATACAGGTATTGCCAAAGATTTAGTCCGCCGGGTAAAAGAGCACAACACTTCCAAGCTCGGCGCAAAATATACTCGTGGCCGCAGACCTGTAAAATTGGTTTATTCCAAAAAATTTCGTAATCGTTCCATCGCTTCCAAGGCGGAGAGTAAAATAAAAATGTTGTCCAGACAAGAAAAGTTAAAAATTATAAAATTAAAAATTTAAAAATTATTGTTCACATGACTCAAGAAGAAGCGCTAGCCATACTTAAAACCGGCGCCAATGTTTTTTTAACTGGCGAACCCGGAGCAGGCAAGACGCATACTATCAACCAGTACGCGGCGTATTTGCGCGCGCGGGGCATAGAGCCGTCCATAACCGCTTCCACAGGCATCGCGGCCACGCATATTGGCGGATCCACTATTCATTCCTGGAGCGGAATTGGCATCCGCACATATTTGGATAGATACACACTAGACAAAATTTCTACTACAGAATACCTAACCAAAAGAATAAAGAGAGCCAAAGTGCTGGTGATAGACGAAGTGTCTATGTTGGGGCCGGAAACTTTTGCTATGGCCGAAGCAGTGTGCCGCGCTATTCGCCAAAACAATGACGCTTTTGGCGGATTGCAAGTTATTTTGGTCGGGGATTTTTTTCAACTGCCGCCGATTGTAAAGTCGGGAACAAATAATAATCCGCAGACTTCAATGTTGGAAATTCCTAAAGTGCGTTTTGCCTATGATTCTCCGGCTTGGAAAAGAACAAACCCGCTGGTTTGTTATCTCACCGAACAGCATCGTCAGGATGATAATAATTTTTTGAAACTACTCTCCGCTATTCGGTGTAATAATTTTAATGATGATCATTTGTCGCAAATTGAGACAAGAAAAGTAACAACCGATACGGCGCCGGACAAAGCTGTCAAACTTTATACTCATAATCTAAATGTAGATCGTACCAACGACGCTATGTTGGAAACTTTTTCCGGCCATCCGGTAACTTTTACCATGTCTTCCAAAGGTTCTCCGGGGCTGGTAGCCACTTTGCAGAGAGGCTGTTTATCTCCGTATAATTTAATTTTAAAAGTGGGAGCCAAAGTGATGTTTACCAAAAATAATCCCAAAGAAGGATTTGTTAATGGCACATTGGGCACAGTGGAAGGCTTTGATAGTTATGTTGGTTTGCCGATTATTCGCACTCATGATGGACGAAAAATTACCGTGGAAAAAATGGATTGGAGTGTGGATGAGAACGGCAAATCGCGCGCCAAGATTTCACAATTGCCCCTGCGTTTGGCCTGGGCGATTACTGTGCACAAAAGCCAGGGCATGAGTTTGGATGAAGCGGTGGTGGATTTAAGCGAGGTGTTTGAGTTTGGGCAAGGTTATGTGGCGCTCTCGCGCGTGCGGCGGTTGGCTGGATTGCATTTGTTGGGTTGGAACGAGAGGGCGTTTCAGGTACATCCGGAAGTGTTAAAAGAAGATAATGCGTTTCGCGCTAGTTCGGAAGCGGCGTTAACGGCGTTTGCGCAAATTTTGCCCGATGAATTACAAAAAATGCATGATAATTTTGTGAAAGCGTGTGGGGGAAATATTGTATCAAACGATGTTACTTACACCGAAGTGGAAAAAATAACTAAACCAAAAAAACAGAAAGGCCATGGCTTTGATAAAATTAGAGAGAAGCATCCAAATGCGTTTCGGCCATGGACTGAAGGCCAAGACGAAGAATTGCGTCAATTTTTTGCCAATGATATGAGTACAGAAGAACTGTCAAAAACTTTCGGCCGCAAAACCGGAGCGATTCGTATGCGGTTAATTAAGCTGGGACTTTTGAGCGAGTGAAGAGGCTAGTATATAAGTAATAAGAATTACTCCCAGCACATGAAACAGCGCCGGCGAAGTAATATTTATAACCAACAACCCGACAATAGCCGCGAGAACGGCCTTGTTTTTTTTCATAAGCCATATGCAATAAGCTATAAGCGATAGCCATGCAAGCAGACCAACAAGACCAATTTCCGCGGCTATTTCTAGGTAGCCCCAATCAAAATGCGGTGTGGTTATGTTTGCTTTAAAAACCGGACTATAAACGGTAACCGCATCTCCCAAGCCATTGCCCAACAGAGGATGGAGTTTTATTTTTTCTAAAATTTTTGGCAGTAGCAGTAAACGGCTAAGCGAACTTTCTTCTGTTTGGGGCATGGCAATGCTCTGCAATCGCAGACCCAAATATTCCCAGCCCAAACTTTTTCCTTTGGTAGCGGCCAAATGGGTAAGCGTGAAAGCCATGACAAAAAAAATAAGCGCGCCGGCCGAGTAGGCTAGCCAGCGTTTCCAGTTTTTTAAAGAAAATAGAGATAAAATTCCAACGGCTAGAGCTACCAGATAAATTCTAGTGATGTTTATAGTAAGAATTGCCAAAAGTGCGGCGCTACATACCTTGAGAATATATTTTCCACGCTCGCTAATCCGTTTCGCAGAAATCCATAAAAATAACGGCACTACCAGCAACTGTTCGTTTGTTAAAATTCTAAAAAACCCGGTGCCATAGTCGGTAATTTTTCCGCTGGCCACATCTCTAAACCAATGATAGTAAGAATCCTGCAAAACAAAAATTTCTGAAGAAAATCCGACCAAAGTGAAGTAAGTGAATATGAAATTTCCGATGATTGCTGAAATTAAGAAACTAAATGATGTCTGGCGGAATTTTTCTGATTGTAAAAGCTGTTTGAGTGGGAAGTAGTATAAAAAGAAAAGATAGGGGATGGTATCGCCCAAAATAAGTTTTGAATCATGGCCTAAGTAATAGCCGTGAATGGCGGATATACCTACAGCAAGAAAGATAAATGATAAAAGATAGATGATAACTTTATTTTGTTTGGCAATTATTATGTATTCTTTATCTTTTATTTTTTGTATTATAAAAATGGTTATTGAAACTAGGAGTAAACATGTGCGTAATGATATGCCCTTGATTTCAAGGAAGTTTCCCGCCCCGCCCAAAATTAATTCACCAGCAATAATCAACCAGCCGCGCTGATCTTTAAGGAGTAGGAAGTAGGCGGTAAGGAGTAGAATGCCAGTTGAGACAATCCAATTTATTGGGTTAGCGAAATACAGCGGTGTGCCGGGACTGAAAAAATAAGAAAAAACTCTTAAGCCAAAATAGGCGGCAAGAAACATTGAGATTGTTCTTTTTGTCATACCTTATATCCATTTAAGAAAGTAGCGGCATCCATTACGCCTTTTCCTTCCAATTGTAACTCCAAAACTTCAATGGATTTTTGGCCACAACCGATAAAGATCCGCTTATTTTCTATTAGTGTTTTTGATGAGGGTAAAGTTTTATTGGACAGGGCAATTTTTAAAAGCTTTAGCCGTTTGCCATCACGATCGCACCAAATGCCCGGCCATGGGGTAAGTCCGCGGTAAAGATTATAGATTTCTTCGGCGGGTTTGTTGAAATCTATTTTGCCATCGTTTTTACTAAGCAGTTTGGTAAAAGTGGCTTGTTCGTGGATTTGAGTTTGTGGGGAAATCTCGTCACTTAGGTATTTGGTAAGTGTGTTTAAGAGCAATTTAGAGCCCACCACAGCCATCTTGGAAGCAAGGCTGGTATAAGTATCATTTGGATCTATATCCATGCTTTCTTGGGATAGAATTGGGCCATGGTCTACTCGCTCATCCATAAGCATAATAGTAATTCCGGTACTGGTTTCGCCATTTACCAGCGCGGCTTGGATAGGGGATGCGCCACGGTATTTTGGCAAAAGAGAGCCGTGCACATTGATCATGCCTTTGGGAAAAGAATCTATAATTTTTTTCGGGATGATTAAACCGTATTGGGCCACGATGCCGAGTTCATAGCCCATAGCTTGTAGTTGGTAGCTTTTTAGCGACTCCGGTTGTTCTATTTTTAAATTATATTTTTTAGCTAATTTTTTTACCGGTGATTCTTCCACAATTTGTTTGCGTCCGGTTTTTCTGTCGGGCTGGGTAAAAACCATTTCAACCGAAACAATATCGCTATCCAGCAACCCTTGTAAAATAGTGGCGGCAAAATCTTGTGTGCCGAAAAAAACTGTTTTTACTGCATCAGACATAATTAAATCTTGGTTTTGTCAAAAGTATGAAGTTTTTTTGCCTTTTCAATAAACAAAATTCCGTTTAGGTGGTCAATTTCGTGTTGAATAATTCTGGCAAAAAAATCGGTGGCCACAAATTCTATTTTTTCACCCGCCGTATTTAAAGCCGACACTTTTATTTTTTTGTATCGTCTTACCGATCCATATATGTTTGGCACAGACAAACAGCCCTCCTCGTCCCATTCCCGCAAAACCGAAGCCTTTTCAAACATGGGGTTAATTAAAATAAGATCAGCCGTTTTATCCGGCGTAAAATTTTTGGCGATTACGCACAGTTGAATTGGGTTGCCGACTTGCACCGAGGCGATACCCACGCCGTCTTTGGCGTACATAGTGGCTATCAGATTGACAACAAACTCCTTTGTGGCCGGGGAGTTTATTTCTTCAGCCGTTAAATTTTTAGAAACCTGATGTAAAAGCGGATTTGGTTTGGTAATTACGTTTAGAATCATACACTAATAAAAATATAATAATGAATTTGGGTTTGGGTCTACTTTCCAATTTTCCGGCACATGCGATAGCAATAGTTTGGTGTTTTGTTTGTAATTTTCATAGCCTATTTTGGCTAAGATTACTTGCCAGTATTGTCCGTTATAGTAATATGGGGATGTTTCTAAAGGACCAAGTATTTTAATCCCGGAAATGCCTTTAGTCAAGTGAAAAAGATCCGTTTTTATTTTCTCCGCCTCTTTTTCTATTATATCAGCTTTTTGATTGCCCGCCAGCAATTTAAGCATGTATTTGAATGGCGGGTAGCCCAAAGCGCGGCGTTCGGCCAGTTGTTCGGAATAAAACAGGTCCGGGTCGTATAATGATTTAAAGACTAGATGTTCCGGATAGCCGGTTTGGATAAAGAAGCCCGATTCCGAGGGGAGTTTATATTGAACGTCGCGGATCTGCTGCCAAAGATTTTCAATAATTTTATATTCGGGGATAAACAGCGGCGCGTCGGCATCCAGAAAAACAAATAATTTTATTTTGTTCCACACCAAGTATGGCCAGGCCAGTTGTGTGCAGATTATTATTTTATCCTCTTCCGTTTTAAGTTTAGCCAATTCATTTTCGTCGCTGTCAATTCTAATGACCGGACGCGAATCGCCGGTTTTTGCCGTAATTTTTTTTATCAATTCTTCGGCCAATTGGGTGCCGGCGCCATGCGCGGCCACATTCACGCCGCGGCAATTTTTACAAACAGACGGCATGGGCTCGGAAAATTTACAGTAATGACAGCTTAAAATATTTTTATCTTGATGATAAGTTAAGGAAAGTTTGCAATGCGGACATTTTAAAATATTGCCACAATCGGCGCAACCCACATAGCTGGCCGTGCCGCGCCGATTGAGAAAAAAAACCACGTCGCCGGTTTTATTTTTTTTGAATTCGTTTAATACATCTACGCTCATCAGGCTATAATTGCCGCCGCGCCGTTCCGATTTAATATCCACAATTTCCGTGGTTTTGTTTAATGGCGGAATTTTTAAATCGTGACTTGTATTATAAACCTTGTTTTTTGCAAAATAATAGCTCTCTACGGAAAGAGTGTGGGACAGAAGAGAAAGAACCGCGCCGTGGTGTTTGGATAAAAATAAAGCGGCATCACGCGTATGAAAACGCGGCGCCATATCCCAGCTTTTGTAATTTGAATTTCCTTCATCCGTTAAAATAATATTGGTTAAATGAAACCAAGGGAGAAATAAAGCCGTTCTGGTGCCGATAACAATATCTTTTTCGCCGGACCAGATTTGCAGCCATTTGGCAAACAGTTCTTTGTTGGTTAATTCGCTGGTAATGGCAACGGCGCGGTTTAATATATTTTTCGGAAGAATATCCGTTATTTTTTTAATCGCGGTTAATTCCGGAACTAAGATTAAAGTTTGGCCAGATGTTATTTTTTTAAGGATAATTTCTGTTTTTTCGGTTTCATTTTTATGAATATAAACTTGGGGTTTAGCCGGTTTGTTTATAATCAAATTTGCGGCTCTGTTCGCGGCAGGAATCTTTTTTAGCTTTGTTTTTTGCAATGGCAATAAATTTCCTTTAAGCAAAAATCCTAGAGACACATGGTAAAATTCGGATATATCCATCAAAAAATATAGTTGCTTCTCGGATAGTACAGGTTCTTCAAAAACAATTTCTTTAATTGGTTTAGTTTTGATGTTTGGCTTGTTGGAAGCTTTAATTTCCAGAATTACCCCAAACTCTTCCTTGTTGCGGAAAGGAATTTTAACCAACTGGCCGATTCTAATTTTGTTGGCAAATTCTTCTGGAACAGAGTAATCCAAAAATGGCAATGACAACGGCATCCTTCTGGCCGGAATCACTTGAATAATCATAGTATAAAATTATCCCGCTAGAGAAAAATTTGCCGTTAAATAGCCAACACCAAATGGCCCTTCGTAGGCGTATGATTTATAAGTATGATGAGCGCCTTGCAATATGCCCATTAAAATTAAAAATGATCTAAAACCGCACTCAGCCGCATCGGTCACGAATTTTTTATCCAATTGGAGCATGCCGGATAGGTTGTTGGCGGCCAGAAGATCCTGAATTTTTCGGTCAAATTCGGGGCCGGCCGGATTATATCCCGCTGGCGCGTCGGAAATTAAAGCGTGTGATAAATCTCCGGAGGCGATTACCGCTACTCGCTTATTTATTTCCGAAATTTTATCCGCAATCATGGCACCAAAAGCGACGTGAATTTTCCAGTCTAAATCGCAAAAACCGATTTGGATTATTTTTATATTTTTAAGATGTTTGGTGAGGTATGATAAAGGCACCGTCGAACCGTGATCCAAATTCTGTTCGCTGATCATAGTGGCGGGGAAGTGTTCCTTTTTAGTGCCTTCACGAATGAGCGTGGCCAGATGCGTCTCGCCATGGAATTTTATTTTTGTGACTAAATCTCCGAATTCGCGCAAGTCGGTTTGATAGTTCTGGCTGACATTGAGAGTAAACGCATCATTAAAATAACTTCCGTGCGGGGAAATGATTATTAAAATTTCCGGATGAGTTATGTACAGATCTTTTTCCATCTGTTCCAGCGCGATTTTTGTTTTCTCCAATTTTTTTAGAGATTCCTTACCGATGCTAGGAATAAGCAAGGGAGGGTGGGGGGTAATGGCCGCGAAAACAAGAGACATAAATCAAAATTTTTAATTACTAATTTCTAATTTTTAATTACTTGAAATTTTTACATCGCCGGTGGAAATCCATTTGGAAATTTTGCTGGCTTCTTGATTTTTTGAATCTTTACTGCCCATAGTGATAACGGTGTATTGTTTTTTTGATTCAACGGAATCACGTCGCGTAACGTCATTTGAAACGCGACGCTGTATTACTTCAATAAGCATAACCGTAACCACTCCGGCCTCATCGGTAGAACCAGTTTTGCTGGCGATTATTTTATAGTTTGCTTTTGTTAAAGGAATAATTTTGTTTGGGCTGTTGATGCTGTGGGTTAAAGCTCCTGCTTTACCAGGCAGTTCTTTGAAAGTGTATTTAGTTTTGGCTAAAGCGGTTTTTAAATTTGGATTTTCTATGACGCGCGTAAATATTTTTAGAAGATTGCGGGGAGTAGATTTATTCTTGGCGTCCAGACCGGTGACGTCGGTAATTTTGGTATTGTCCGCGCCCCAATTATCAAGTCTTTTGTTGATGTTGTCTATAAATGATTTTTCACTAAGGCCGCTGGATTGGGCGATTAAGCGCGCCGTGTTATTGGTGGAACCGATAAGCATGGCGTTAAAAATGTCTGCATTTTTTAATTTGGCGCCGTTGCGCAAAGGCAAATTGTTGCCGGCGGATTTATATTTTGTTTTAGAATAAATAGATGATTTGGCCAAATTAAAATCCTGGTTTAAAGCTTCGTATGCTACCAATAATTTTACCAACGAGGCAATGGATCGAGGCTGGTCGATATTTTTTCCGGAAATAATCCTGCCGCTGGGGTATTCGGCCACCAAATAAGCGGGGATTTTACTGCCAAAAATGTCGTCAATTTTTATTTCGCTGTCTCCCAGATATTTATTGCGGGAGGAAATGAGATTGCCATTAATAAAAATAGGTTCGCCGTTTAAAATATTTACGGCGGTAATAGAGCTGACGGCGATTACATTGGTTCGCTTATAACCCAAGGCGGCAAATGTGTCAACATCGGCAATCAGGCGTTTTTTTCCGTTTTCTATAACATAAACATTACTACTGTCCGCGACTCGCAGCAACGTGCCGTCTTTAAAGTTTAGGGGCAAATCCGCGACCGGTAAATTTTTAATATCTTTAACTTTGTGTTTTTCGATCGCTAAATCTTTGTAATTGACGGCAATAATACCTTTATCGGTTATGGGGTATAAGGTGGTGTCTTTAAATAAGTAATAAGAATTGTTTAGGTCGGTTATTTGATAAATTATACCTTGGGGCGCGGTGGTGGAAGCGTTAATTGTCGAGCCGATGGGGTAGCCGGCAATATCGGCATCGGCAATGGCTATAAACTCATCCGGGTTATAACCAATTTGCCGCACGACTTCTGGAGAAGCAAACGGACGCAGGGTGTCGTAATCTAAAAGATAAAAATCAACGGCAGTTTTCAGAATAGAATAATTTGGAAAAGATATTTCTTGTCCGGTTTGGTAATTGCTTAATTCTGAATCTTGTACCGCGACAATCATGTTTGGGTCAGCCCGGCTAAGCAAAGTAGCTTGGTTTTTAAATTTGCGTTTGACATTATTTTGAATCAGCCAGACTTCACTGCTGGAAGCGGAACGCAGTAGTGTGCCATTGGGATAAATCTGGCTGAACCAGGTGTTCCAAATTCGCCAGAAATTTTTGTTGCCGTGGATGTGCGGGGTGTAGGTATACAAAAAAGCTGTGGCCCAGCTTTGGGGGATAATTATTTGATTATCTATGGTGGTATTTTGGTCTTTTTTCTTGACGAATGATTTGTCGGTATTGTTGTAGTACCAACGGATAAGGCCGCCGGCATTGTCTACCTGTTTGCCAAAGCCCTTATATTTCAACAAACTATCGCCGTTTAAATCACAGCTGTCGCAGACGCCATAGCCCGTGGCCCAATCCAGTTGTTTTTGGGTGGGAGTATCGTCGGTAACCAGGCTTTGTTCTTTTTGCAAAGTAACCAATAAAAATTTGGGATTAATCTGGTATTTTGCGGCCGTAGTGTAAATAATTTCCGCGGCGTATTTTAACAGTCCGTCGGCATCTTCGGCAATTAAAGTAGCCAGGTAACTGCCTCTGTCTTGCAAAAATTTCTGCACATCGCTTTGCGTCCAGTTGGCGGTGCTTTGCATTTCTTCATCGGAAATTATAAATTGGGGATTGAATTCCATCTGCGCCAAAGCCGATAAAGGAGAATGCAAAAATAACCAGCCAAACAGGATTAAAGCTATCATTTTTCGCATTTTTTTGCGCATAATTACTCATTATCATAGCATAAAGTTTTTGGCTTGACAAAGCGGTATAATTTTGCTAAAATTTGGAGGCAAAAAGGAGGAAGATATGCTCTATATCATCGGATGTTTAGTCTTGATGGTAGCAGTTGGATGTGGTGGTGTTGGCTTGGGTTGTAAACTCAAAGAGGTGGTGGTTGCTAAACAGCTCGCGCAAAAAGA
>ERZ1292623.5566-Hain-H51-01um-R1-5566-length-9996-cov-6_pt1 | contig 9996 bp, 13 predicted proteins | sample MGYA00564398_ERZ1292623 | MGnify/ENA primary metagenome ERZ1292623 (study PRJEB36523, sample SAMEA6512633) | groundwater metagenome | collected 2019-01-07 | study: AquaDiva: Metagenomics assemblies of 32 groundwater samples
CGTACATTTTGAAATCAATGCCCAGTTGCACAGCTACCCGCTTGGCGTCTTGATAGTCCTCTTTCCAGGGGCACTTCATACCAGGCAAATCCTGGCTCCAGTTTTTCATATAAATGCCCACTACCTCATAGCCCTGCTGTTTTAAAAGCAGAGCGCTAACCGAAGAATCCACGCCCCCAGAAAGTCCAACGTAAACTGTTTTCATCTGTTATATTCTAACAGGTATGGGCAGCTATATAGCTGCTAGAGGTCCGGCGTGCAGATCAACGGGGGTGGATACTTCTTGAGTTGGCCTTTCGGGCGGCAGAGCCATTATGGCTTCGTTTCGCGTTAATGAATTTGCAACGGTTTCATGTGCTTGAGCCTGCTCGCGCCAATATTCAACGCTCGAGCGGATATCGGCTGTCATTTCTGCGGGGTGACTTTCTATCTGGTTAGCCATGTCTCTCAGTTTTTGAGCTTCGGCTCGGAGTCTCTCGACCTCGGGGCTTTTGCCCTGTTCACGAAGTTCTTGGTCTTGCATATGGCGGGTAGCTTCGCCCACAGGTTTGGTTAAATTTTCGGTTAGACTTAGGTCTTCGCCCATTTTTGTTTCCTTTAATGTTTATTTTAATTATCAGGCAAATAGTACTCTCTCTCTCTCTGGTTGTCAAGCAGTTCTAAAGGCAGTTATATATTAAACAAACCCAGAACTAATTAGCTCTTCGTTCTTGGATGCTTTTAAGTAAGAGTGGAGCCGCTTCCTCGTAAGTTTTACCTGATTTTACGCTGTTACAAGTCAGGCAACTAGTCTTAAGGTTATCTTTAGAGTGCTTGCCACCCTTATGTTGTGGTGTCAGATGGTCAAGCGTAGCATTTTTATCAGTTACCTTTTCTCCGCAATAAAAACACGTATAGTCATCTCTTTCAAAAATTTCTTTCCTTTTTTCGGGCTTCGTAAAATAATCCTCCTCAATTGAGTCGGCATTAGTGGAAAGTTTTTCTATCACCGAAGGTATTTCTCCTGGGCTAAGAACTGTATAGAGTGTACCGTCCCGATTCGTGTCACCAATTCTTATAGCTCCTTTCGTCTCCAGGCCTTTTACTGTCCGTAGAATATGAACACGGCTTGATGTTTCTGCGGCCCGTGCACTGGTCCACGCTTTAGCTAACGTTCTTTGCCCTATGCGGATTTCATTCTTCCCTTCAAGCAGTGAATGGCGTAGGAAGAAGAGATATACCGTTGCCTCAAATGTCGTAAGCTGTGGCAGTAGCAAGTCTACAAATTGTTCTATGGTCTTCTGTAAGTCTTCCTTCATATCAAACTACTTTCCTGCCTTAGATATGTTTTTCATCGCTTCATCAAAATCGCTTTTGATTTTTAACGGCTTTTCGGCGGATTTCAGCTTGCGCTTGTCGTCAGCTTTTATGCGGCGCTGGACTTTTTTAATGTCTTCTTCAGCGTCCAGATTCTCTGGCAATGTACCGCCAATATCAATAATCGTATTACGAACTTTACTACCGACTTCATAATGGACAAGCATAGCTCCTTGCTGGCCATGCTTTTGACCAAAGTCATAATCCTTAGATAAACGCTCCTCTGTTTGGGTTATGCGGAATAGGTTTGCGGCTAACTCGGTAGTGCCAGCCCTGTCCATAAGATTTTCCTTTTTGCCAAGTCCTTTACGCCGCTTAATATCTGGCAGGAATAGATTGTATAGTCCTTTATAGCCAGCATTGTGGAAATAGGCGTAATTGTTCACACCATGCTTTTTGGCAGATGACGTAAGCCGTTTAGTTCCTTCGCTAACTTGGGTACGGACATATAATCTTTTCTGCTCCTCTGGTAGCTTATCGTATTCTTCCTGCCGAATCGTTTGGGCGGCAAAATAGGTCTGTGCATAAGCGATTTGAGGTTTACGTGAATCCCCGTTTTGAGCCACTAAGTAACAGGCGTAGCGTGTCAAAATATAATCCTCATACGGACGACCAGTCCCGCTAGTTTTTCCTGACACCAGGAAAAAGTGCTTACCCACATCCTGACCGCTGTTAGCACAAGCGATTTGTGCTTTCTTAATAACGTTGGAAAAAGTTTCCCACTTTTCATAGCCAAGCAGTGGCATTAAATCACGGGCTGACCAGCAGTCCTGCTCATTAACGTTCCGCTTTATTAGCTCAAAACCCTTAGCTTGTTCCTCAACCATCTATTAGCTCCTTGTAAGTTAGTCTACACAATGAATTAGCGAACCACTCACTAAACCGCTCAATATCGCTAATACTACGGGTATTGTACCGATATTCATACTCACTACAATACTTCTGTAGGTGCTTGGCGCTAACGTGGTGGTAAGTGCCATTGATACCCCGCTTAAAGTGCGACCAAAAGCCCTCTATTGTCTGGGTGTGAATATCGCCGCTACGAAATTGGTTGCTACGGTGGCGGACTGTCCCGTGCGGGTAGCCCAAGCGGGGCAAAGTTTTATAAGCGCCATACTCATCACTATAAATCTGGGTGTCAGGCTTAACGCTTTGCTGGATTTCAGGTAACAACGCCCGTGCGCCAGCGCTCTTAACGTGTTTTATCTTAGTTTTACCGCCACGTTGGACCGTACCCATTACGACCTGCTTATTGTAGTCCTGTTCGGTACTGCGCCGTTCTTTAGCACGGTTAATGCCCTTACCGCCAAGATAGGTTTCATCAACTTCAACCACGTCTTGTAGCAGGTTTTTGTTACCTGACTTCACTAATGCGAAACGGATACGCTGGAGCATAAACCACGCTGTTTTTTGAGTAACACCTAGATAACGGCTTAACTGCATGGATGATATGCCTTTTTTAAGGCTAGTGGCGAGATAGATTGCCAAGAACCATTTATAAAGCGGGATTTTACTGTCGCTAAAGATAGTGCCGACCTTAGTAGTAAATTGCTTGCGACAGTCGCCACACTTGAATAATTTGCCGTCTGCGAACTTGTAAGTCTTTATAGAGCCACAATGCGGGCAGTAGCGGTCTTTAGGCCAGCGTGATTGCTCTAAATACTCTAAACAGGCCTCTTCGCTACCGAACTTTCGTTGGAACTCTAACAGATTCATACTAACAGCTTACAGGGTTATGCTGGGTTTGTCAAGTATATAATTACCGTTCTAAACAGGATCTGGGCATCAGTAAAAACTGATGAATTTGGTCTTTTTTCGGGCATCTGCCGAGCCTTGATTAAATGTTGTCATAAAAAATATCTTTTGGATGTTTCTAAACATCTAAGAAGACGGTGACTTTGTCCGACTTGACGTGCATGACAGCTTGGTTGACTGGCATAGTAAAATCATTTTTGCCGGCACTGCGCACTTTCAGTTCACCCGGTTTAAGCAGGCACATAAAATTTTTGTGGCGTGGCAAAATATCAAATGGGCCGGTGTCGTTGACAGCCGAGACGCTGACTGCCTGCCCATCAAAATATACTTTAAACGGAGCGTAGATCTTTACGGCCATTGATTGCGCATCAACCGGATTGGCCATTAGGCTGGCTCTCTAAAATAGCCTGCACGCCGGCTAATGTTTCAGTGCGGTTAACATAGGCACCTTTTTTACCGGTTAGAGCCTCGGTCACGAACATGTTCTGCGAGAAAAACTCGATTAGCCCCCGGGCACGGGCAAAATCAGCCCGATCGTCAGGCGATAGCTCGTTTTCGCCAATTATGGCAATGATCCCCTTGAGCGATTCGTGCTTTTGCAAGATGGCTTGGGCTTTGACGCTTAAGGAGTAGTGGTAATCACCGACAATGTCGGGGCTAAGCAAGGAAGAACTAGTGCGCAGAAGGTCTACTGCCGGGCGGATACCTTCTTCGGCGACTTTGCGTGAAAGGACAATGGTACCATCGAGCTCGTGCTGGATCATTTGGACTGCCGGATCAGACAAGTCGTCGGCTGGCACGTAAATGGTTTGAATGGCGGTGATGGAACCATTTTCGTTACTGCTGAGACGGTCCTCAAAAGATTTAATATCGGAGAATATTGTTGGCTCATAGCCGCCTTCACTTGGGATTTGCTGCAGAATTGTCGATAGTTCGTTTTTGGCCTGTACGTAGCGGTACATGTTATCGGCAAAGAACAAAATATCTTTTTTGTCATTGTCGCGGGCGTGCTCGGCGGCCGCTAGGCCGGCCAGGGCTACCAAAACACGCTGGGCTGGGTTTTGGTCCATCTGACCAAAAAACATTGAAGTGTTTTTTAGCAAACCGCGTTCTTTAAGCGTTTCATACAGCTCGTGGCCTTCGCGAATACGCTCACCAATGCCGGTGAAGAAGCTGAGCGCCTCGCCAGTTTTAGCGACATTGTGAATCAGTTCCATAATCAAGACCGTCTTACCGACACCAGCGCCGCCGATGATGCCCATTTTGCGCCCCTTTACAAAAGGCGTGAAGAAATCGATGGCTTTAATACCGGTTTCAAAAATCTCTGGCTTGGCAGACTTAAATGACATGACTTGCGGCGGCACCTGCCAGATATTTTTGTACTCCGTAGTCTTGGCGTCTGGTGGCGGTTGACCGTCCAGCGGCCGGCCTAGGGCATCAAATATTCTCCCTAGAACCGCTTGTCCAACCGGCACTTCGATACCGCGGTTAGTCCGCTCCACGGTCATATTTTTTTGCAATGTCTTGTCGTTTAAAATATTGAGGCAGACTGCTACGTTGCCAGACACCAGATGATTTACCAGCAGCGGCGTCCGGTTTTGGTTGGTCGCCAGCAGCAACTCGCCAATTTCGGGGCCGTCTTCATCAAACATCACGCCTACTACGAGGTCTCGAACGGAGCGCACTAAGCCTTGGCTCATGAGGCACCTCCTTCGGAGGCATTAACCATTAGCCATTTACTATTTCCCGTGCACTTGCCATTAGCCATTAGCCATTCGTTAACGGTGAATGGATAATATATGGTGAACAGTGAAAGGTGAAGGGTGAATGGGAAAAACATCATGATGTTTTTCCTCTGAGGCTGTTGATGATTTCTTTTAGACGCTCATCTTTTAGTTGGCGGCGTCCGCGCGCGTAAAGCCAAGTTAAATTGCCAAGTGATTCATCGGCCTTTTCATGGGCGGCCCGATTGGCCCGAAAGCGGCTAGCGTATTGGGCCAGTTTTGATTCCAAAATTACTTCGGACAGTGCAATTCCAATCATGGCGCGTTCCAAATGCCCAATTACAGCCCAGGTGCTCGGTTCAAAAATATAAGTTTGTTCCGATATAACTTCTTCCCCCGGCGCTACATTAGCGCCACGGCGGGAGATGGCCGCATCAAGGGCAATAGTCTTGACGTCTTGCTGCATCAGCGAAACATAAGTTTCATAATATACAACTGTCGAAGCATACTTTTGGACGGCTGATACCAGTGGCGCGACATTGATATTTTGGTCGCTCGACGGTAGCTTAAAATTGAGCATCGCTTGAACCTGGTGCTGCCGAAGCTGGGCAATACCGTGATAGCCAACGACAATAATGTCGTTTTTTGCCGGGTCATAGCCGGCAAGTGCAGCAGCGATAAGTTTTTGATCAATGTCGCCACTAAAACTTCCCTCTGAGGTTATCAGGATCATTAGCTCTTTGGGGTTGGTGTCGGCGCCAGTTTGGGCACGGCCGAAGTTAAAAGACTTACCCACTCGCAGCTGACTATAGATCCGCCATAAATCATCAAAAAACTGGCCGCTGCGCTGAACCTGGTCTTTTACTTGGGCAATACGAGTGCTAGCGATGCCTTCAAAGGCACTGGTAAGTTCGACCAACACTGCCGCATTGTCCCGCGCCGAGGCAATTTCGCTAAGCTGTCTCATCCCGCTCCTCCAGAGCCATTAGCCATTGACCATTTACTATTTACCGTGCATTGACCATTAGCCATTGACCATTGACCATGGAAAACGGCAAACAGATAACGCATGGAAAACGGTAAACGGTAAACGGTAAACGGTAATGTTCTCATTACGGCGCTCCCGCCGCTGGCACAGTGGCCGCGATTTTGAGTTTAGCAAGCTGAGCCTGGTAATCAGTTTCTGTCTTGACCGCCGTTGCCGCCGCGCCGGCGGATTTTTTAATATTACCAATGTCCAGGTTGGCGCTGGCATCAGGCGCCAAAATTATATCGAGCATCATTTGTTGGGCGAGCACACTGAACGTTTCGCCCGGGATTTGGCTAAATAGCTTGTCTAACTGGCGGCCTTTTAATAAAACTTGCTGCGAAGCTACTGACATCTCGGCACCAAAGCGGGCAAATTCTTGGGCTTTGAGGTATTCACCGAGCAGCTTAAAAACGATTCCATTTTGGGCTTTTTGGCGGGCGTTTTGACCTATACCGCCAACCCGTGTCACTGATAAGCCGGTGTTGAGTGCTGGGCGGCGCCCGCCACGAAAAACTCCCATGTCCAGGATCCACTGACCATCGGTAATAGACATAATGTTAGTCGGAAGGTAGGTAGAAATGTCACCGCCCTCAGTCAAAACAATTGGTATGGCAGTCAAGCAGTGATGGTTGGCTTTTAACTTACCGGCCCGCTCTAGCAAGCTGGAATGAGCATGAAAAATATCGCCGGGATAACTATCGCGGCCGGGGCTAGTGCCCAGTAGTAAAGATATTTCACGATAAGCCTGGGCGTGGGCGGTCAGATCGTCATAGACCACGACAACGTCTTGACCCAATTTTTGCCACAGATATTCCGATAAGGCACAGCCGACATAAGGCGCCAAATAGCTGGCTACAAGAGATTCGAAAATGGTCGATACGACAACCATAGATTTTTCTAATACACCGGCATCAGAAAGGCGTGTAAGTAGCATATCAACATCGCTGCGACGCTTGGCGATCAAGACATAAACAACGATTTGGTCAGTGCTACGCTGGTTGATGGCGATTTGAGTGGCTAGGGTGGTTTTCCCGGATTTACTATCGCCCAAAAGGGCTAGTCGTTGGCCACGGACGATCGGGAAAAGTGTGTCGATTAAAGTGATGCCTGTTTCTAGCTGGGTACTTAGTAGTTCGCGCTCATAAATGGGCGGTGCTGGGTTAAAAATCGGCCAGTTGGCGTCAGCGGCGATAGCTCCCTTGCCATCCAGTGGCTCGCCAGTTACCGAAATAACTCGACCGATAAAATCCTTGCCTACTTTGGCGGTCAGGCTCTCTTCCTGAACGACAGCTAAGGTGCCGATTTTAAGTGGCGAGGTGTCCAGCCGTAACACCATCACCTGTTCCTCTAGTATGTCGCGCGTGAAGCCGTGGCTACCGTCCTCAAAGACTATCAGCGAATGGGTACTAACCGGCTGAAGACCTTTAACCGCCACCAAAAAACTGTTGATGGCTATGACTTCGCCAACCGGGTGGCCGCCGTCGACCAGCTTTTGGAAGTGAGCGCTTGCCTGCGTGCTCATCCCGTTAGAACCCACTTACCTTTCGTATTTTTGGTTGACGACTGAACGCGTGTGCATGCTTCAAAAGATATGTAAATATTGTAGGTCTTTTGGGTTCTAACGGGACTCATGGTTTACCTACCTGGCCGGTAGGCAGGCCTGCCGGGGCTATCGTGCCTGGCCCAGGAGCGTCCAAAGCGGCAGTTTTTAATAACTCCAGAAGATAGGGTGTTTGTTTTTGCAGAGTGGCACCGAGGCTCATATCGAAAATTTTATTGGGCGTCCTCAACACACAGCCGGCGGCGATAGCTGGCTGCAAGCCGATCTGCACCAAGGCATAGCGATGAACGTTGGACCTCAACCAGCTCAGCAGAGTCTCGGTAACTTTGGGCGATGGCTCGGCCGCAAAACTAATGTGCACCGTCGGAGCATGATCGCGGATTTTGGTTAGTTGCTGCGCAATGTGTTGACGGTGAGTTTTTTCTAATAATTTGTAGCCGTTAGCCAGGGCGGTTTGGTTCAGCAAGCTGGTAATTTTCGAAGGCAGGTTATCTTTGGCCGCTTTAGTAATCAGTGTTTCTTCCAGGGCTTCGAGCTCGCGCAATAGCCGGTTGATATCGGTCCGGCCATTCACCTGCGGCGGCAGGATGAAAACGTTGGCTTTAACGGGAATACTACGAGCCATGTTTGATGTCCTCTATAATGGCGGCTTTGTTGCTCTCTAGCTCGCCCAAGATAAATTCCAGCTGATCGGATAGGTCAATTTGATTACCGATAGCCTGCATCACATAATGATTAACAATACGTGCCATCTGAGCCTCGAACCGGTCGATAATTTGGTTGCGCTGAGTCTCGGCCTGGTTTTGCATTTGGCTCTCTAGCAGCTGACGTTGTTGCTCAATTGTAGTAACGGTTTTCTCAATAGAATCGAGTGCCAGTTGTTTGGCATCGGTAATCGACTGTTCATATTTCTTAAACTCAATTTGCAGGGTACGGGTAATCTCGGTCCGCATATATTCATTCAGCTGGGTGGTTGTTTGGCGCAAATCTTGCTGCAAAAACATGGCGTTTTCGCCAATGATTTTTTCAAAGTGTAGACGACCACGGTTACGCAATTCTTCACGGAATTCATCGTTAAATATATGCTCAACGTCTTCCCTGGCGATTTGACTGATGCCCTGGGCTGGTCTGGACGGCTCGGCAGCTTTGGGGATAGTAGGTTCTGTTTCAGCTGGCTTTTTATGCTGGACGCGCCAATCGATGTAGAGGATAGCCGCAATGGCGGCCAGCGCCCCTCCCGATATTAATAAAATCCCACCTAAATCCATAGTTTTATATTCTTAGTAGTAAGTATATGCCAAATAAACCGCCGACAAATACAATCCCCGAAGCAACAATTACTTGGGCCAAATTTTGCATTATCGAGTGTTTGCCAAGCGGGTTTCGACCGATGGCGACCATGCCGCTACGCACCCCTACCCATAGTAAGCCAAAGGCCGTACCGGCAGTTATTATAAAAATAACCAGAGCCGCGTAGATGCGGCTGGCCGACAGCGGTTTGCCAGCGATTGATTCACCAAGTTTGCGCAGTAGCGCCGGGACGGTAGTGTCCTCGCGTAGTTGTGGGTTTTTGCCGGGCGCCACCTGAACCGAAATTTTGCCGATTACAGAGCCGTTTTTGCCACTGCCAAGACTGCCGGATTGTCCGTCAAAGTTTTGCGAAGCTCGGCCTATTACGAAAGTCTGGTTTTTGATCCGAGCCACTATGCCGTCGTCTGAAGACATTGATAAATAATCACCAGCCGCGATTGCTCCGTTTTCGGTACTCACGAAAACTGGGTAAGCACCACTGGTGGCCACGAAGACATTCTGTCCGGGTTGTTGGAGAGTTACTGGTGCTGCACTTTGTTCGACGACGACTCCGTAAATGTGTGTTGGGTCGTCGGCCCGTGCCAGTTCGACGGTATTTTTATCGGACTTTGAAAGCGCCACAACTTGACCCGATTTAATATCGCTTTTACCGATAAAGCTTCGGGTTATGCTATCAGCTACCGCATAACTACCCGTACCAACCAAAGTTAGTAGTACCACCGCGGCCAATAATTTCAGGGACAGCCATCTCATACTTATCTCAAGTATACCGCTTAAGCATGCCCAGCACTATATCTACGGATATAGTGCTGTGGTTAATCTTTGAGGAGTTGGAAAAGAGTTTTTAGGGCATATTTAATATCGCTCTCGGAGGTCTGCCGGCCGAAGCTAAAGCGCAGGCTTGACCTTGCATCCTTATCACTCAGACCGATAGCCGCCAGCACATGTGACGGTTGATCGCTACTGGCGCTGCAGGCACTACCGGTAGCCACCGCAATACCGTGTTCATCGAGTTCCATCATCAATCTTTCATTATCAGTGTCCGGCAAGGTGACACTGACAATATGTGGTGCGCAGTGCTTCGATGAACCATTGACTATGGCTCCGGTGATATTCTTGCCGATCGTATCCAAAAATAACTTTCGGAGCTCGGTTAGGCGTCGGTTTTCAGAGTTTCTTTTTTTTTGAGCCAGATTAAAAGCAACCGCCAACCCAATCGCGCCAGCGACATTTTCGGTGCCTGATCGCAGACCGTTTTC
>ERZ1292623.4023-Hain-H51-01um-R1-4023-length-12202-cov-7_pt1 | contig 9995 bp, 16 predicted proteins | sample MGYA00564398_ERZ1292623 | MGnify/ENA primary metagenome ERZ1292623 (study PRJEB36523, sample SAMEA6512633) | groundwater metagenome | collected 2019-01-07 | study: AquaDiva: Metagenomics assemblies of 32 groundwater samples
TTCATTTTATTTTCTTGTCCGCGTCCCTTATTTTTTCTATGACTGCGAAATGTATTATTTTGCTCAAAGGCCTGCATTCCTGCACTTTTATATAATCTCCCAAATTTATTTTGTCTTTCATGCAATTTGGAAGCCTTGCATGTATTTTTGTCCTTGATTTCTTGTATCTTTCATATTTTTTGATGTAAGTTGTTCTTTCAAACTCGATGACAACTCTCTTGTAAAATTTCTTTATAACCTTTCCTTCAAAAACCCTTCCTCTTACTTTGAGATTTCCATGCACATGGCAGTCGATATCAGAGCATACGGCTCCGGCTATTGTTTTCTCTGACTCGGCATCTCTAGGACGAGTTCCTTTTTCCTTTTTAGAGAGTTTATTCTCTGTTTTTTCTTTTCCTTTCATTTTCTTTAGTCTATGGATTCTTTGTCAAATCCGAGGCTGACCAGGATTTCCTTAATCTTCTTTGTATGATCTCCCTGAAGTTCTATTACTCCGTTCTTATATGTTCCTCCGCATGCAAGCTCGTTTTTCAGGGCCTTTGCGATTTTCTTTATGTCAATTCCGGTATCAAACCCGGTAACAACAGTTACTATTTTCCCATATCTTTTCTTATCTGTTGATACCTTTATTTTCTGCGAACTCTTCACGATTTGTTCACATACACATGCTTGCTTAGGCAAGCCACATTTTGGGCATATTTCCATGTTTTGAATTGAGCATAAGTATTTTTGCAATCATTTTTTTTATCTGTTTTATTTTTGAGCTTCCGGATTTTGATGCATTGGCTTTTGATTTTATAAGTTCTAATTTTAATTCTTTCATTTTTCTCTCTATTTCTTCCTTATTCATTTTCTTTATGTCCTTAAATTTTAATGATGCCATTTTATTTCTTTGCCTTCTTTGTAGGTTTTTTTATTTTATTTAAATCATTAACTAAATTTTCTTCAGTATTTTTTTTGATATTTTCCAGTAATTTTTTCAGTAGATTATCATCTATCTTTATTTTGTCCTTTAATTCAGCATCAGGGGACAATACTTCCACTTTAACTCCTACAACTCCCGGTCTAGTCATTGCAATTGACTGCGCCCTGTCCACTACTTTTGCGCTGTCTCCGGTTTTTATCATATATCCCTGCGCAAATCTCCAGCTTTTTGCCCTTGCACCTGGAAGTTTTCCGCTTAATCTTATCTCTACCCCAAGAGCTCCCGCATTCATTATTTTTTGCAGTGTTTTGTAGGCTATAACCTTAAATTTTAACGGTCCGAATTTTTCAAGGCCAAGTGCTATTTCATCTGCCATTATCTGCGCGTCAAATTCAGGGTTTATTATTTCATCAATTTCTACATGGGGATTTTCAAGCTTAAACTTATTTTTCAACACGGCTGTTAATTCAAAAATCCTCTCTCCTTTTCTTCCTATGACCAGTCCGGGCCGGTTTGTTGAAATGATTATCTTTTCTCCCACAGGGGTGTATTCTATTTTTACTCTGCTGACTTTTCCCTTTCCAAGTGAATTTTTTATGTATTCTCTGACTGCAAATTCTTCTTTTTTGAATTTAACCACATTTTTTTCTTCCATTTTTATTTATTTTTTCTTCTCCATTTTTTTGTTTTCTATTGCGACTATTGTTACATTTGTTCTTTTTTTTCTTACACTTCCAGAACGTCCATAAGGCCTTGATGCAAAGTTTGCGTGAGCTTCAGATATCACGGGATTAGAGATCTCATTTGCATTGGCATTTGCAATTAGGCTTTTCAATAATTTTATGAAACCTTCTATTGCATTTTTAGGATATCTTCCCGACATAATATTTCCCCTTCTATGTGGAATTTCCCCTTTCATTGGAAGAGCTTTTTTGTGCAGTAAGATTTCCTCAAGTTCCTGAATTGCATGTTCCGGATCCTTGTGTTTTATAAATTTGCATATTGCAAATGATTGTTTGCTTGAAATTGGCAGGTTTAATCCTCTAACCATTGCTTTATTTTTTTTAACTTTTTTTGCTTCTGTTTTTTTAACCTCTGCTTTGATTTCTTCTTTTTTACTGTCAGTTTTCTCCTCCTTTGGAGTTTCCGCAGTCTTTTTTTCCTCAACTTTTTTGAGATTTTTATCCATCTTTTCCATTTTTCTGTCAGTCTTCATTTGTTTCTGTTCTGGATTGTAATTTTTTTCTGTCATTTTCTTTGTTTTATTAATTATTTATTTGGCCTTTGCCTTTGATCCCTTTGTTGCACCTATTCCTGCCTCTCCGTGTGAAACTTTCTTTCGTGTAACAGCAAATTCACCAAGCCTGTGACCAAGCATATCTCCTGTTATCTCTGTAGGTATGAAATTATGGCCGTCATAAACTTGTATTTTCATTCCAACCAGTCCCGGAACAATCACAATATCCCTTTTGTGGGTTCTTAATTTCTTATCCCTTGTCATTTTTTCTTTTAATCTGCTTACAAATTTTTCAATATCCTGGAATTGCCGAAGCACAGCTCTTCTTTGCCTCGATTTCAGGTATTTGGCAAATTCCCGAACATCCAAAGCTTTCAGCTCATCAAGCGTCTTTCCTCGGAATGTGAATTCTTTTCTTTTTAGTTCCATTTTGTTTAGTTTTATCCCTTTCTCCTTCCTGTTCTGCTTGGTCTTAATAAACCTACTCTTCTTCCAGGAGGAGCATTTCTCTTTGCTATCTTGCTCTTTATTCTCTTTCCTCTGCCAGAGCCAAATGGATGATCAACCACATTCATCTTTACGGCAGATGTTCTCGGCCACAACTTTCCTCTTGCTTTTTTCATATGATGTTTCTTTCCAGCCTTTAGTATTGGTTTTTCAAGTCTGCCAGCTCCTGCAATTATTCCAACGGTTGCCCTGCATTCAGAATGGAAATTTCTTTCTTTCTTCGACGGCATTAAGACCATTATTTCATTTCCAATCATCCTGTTTACCACTGCAGAACTTCCCGCTGTTTTTATGAAAATTCCCCCGTCTCCTGGTTTTGATTCTATGTTATACATCGGTGTTTTTATTGGGATATTCTTCAATCTCATGATGTTTCCCTCTTTGACTTCTTTTCCATCGAAGGATATCTTCTGCCCTTCTATCATCCCTTTAAATGCAGGAATGTAAAATATTCCCTTCTCATATTTAATTTTAGCAAGAGGAGCGCTATGTGCAGGAGAATTTATCAGCTGCGTGACTGTTCCTTCTCCTTTCAATTCTTTAGGATACTTTATTCTGTATTTATAGGCAAGTCTTTTTACCCTGTATGTAAAGCTTCCCTTTCCCCTTGCCTGTGATATTATTCTTTTTCCCATTTTATTATCTTCTAAATATTCTCAGCTCCCTTTTTCCCTTTTCTATTGGCATTTTCCATCCATATTCACAATCTCCTTTTCCAATATCTAATCCCTCTTTTCTGAGACTTTCAATTATCAAATTATATTTTTCCACAGTTCCATTTGATCTCAAAACAATGAACTGATTAGAACTAAGTTTTTTTATAACATCTGCTCTGCTTCCTACTCCCATGCCAGTTAAATTTTCGACATCTTGCACATTTGGCTTATATTCTTCCAGTGGTTTCCAGCGGTGTTCTTTTATTGTTGTTTCAAGTATGCTCATTTTATATCAATCCCAATTTCGTAGCCACATCAATGGCAGGAAATTCTTTTTTTAATTTAATATAAGCATGTTTTTTGTTTCCTTTGTTCATCACTCTTATTTTCGCGACTTTTACTTCGAATAAATCCTCAATTTCCTTCCTTATATTTGGTTTTGACATGTTTCTGTCAACTTCAAATGTCAATGTATTCTGGCTTTCAATTAACATGATTGCTTTTTCTGTTATAAGTGGTTTCATTTTCTCTCCCCTAATTTTTCCCGAAGGTCATTAATTGCCTTTTCAGTGTAAATTGTAAGCCTTCCTGGTCCGCCGATGGCTAAATCAGTCACACCAAGGGTGTCAACGGTTTTGAAATCAAGAACCTGCGCTTTTATTTTTTCTCCTTTTCCCAGGACAATCAATGCTCCTGCATTGCTCTTATATTTCCTTCCTCTTCTTTTTCCTCTCCCGCTTCTTATGTTTTTTATTTTGATTCCTGCCTCAAAAAGCTTTTCTCCAAGAATTTTCTTGAGACTTTCAATAAATTCTTTTGTCTTTAAGGAGGATATTTTTGATTCAACTACAAAAGGAACTCCTGTTATCTTTTGTCCTCTTAATCTCTCATATCTTCCGGAAATCATTTTTTCATTTGCTGTCGCGCTTAACGCGGATTCAAAAGCAATTTTCATCTCCTTTTTGTTTATCTTTCCTTTATTCATCATGGAAAGGACTTTTGGAGGATGCGCTCTTCTGCCCCCAACAGTGGATGAAATTTCAGCCCCAATCCAGTTGAACTGAGAACCTCTTCTGGACATTGTCTTTCTAGGTATTCTTGACATTCCTTTTCCATAACCGCTTCTCCATACATGTCTTCGATGTACGACTCTTCCGCTTGCAGAATGCTGTTTTCCAGCCATGAAATAAGGAGCATAAGGCTGTTTGTGTTTTTTTGCCTCCAAAACTCTTTGGATTAAATCCTCCTTTATATCCTTGGAGAAAGAACTAGGAAGTTCTATTGTTTTTATTTTCTTTCCATTTATGTCCAGTATATCTGATTTCATTTTTCCATTTCCATCAAAAGATTATTTAATTGGGGATATTGATCAGAAGGATTATGTCCATTAGTAGGTTTTTCATAATGAATTGCGGCATGAAAACTCTTTAATTTCCCGCTGTCTGCAGAAATGATATATTTTAGTTCAGATATCCCATCTCCATCCCTCTTTATGGTTCTTAAAATAGATAACGTGTTCATGTTACTTTTTGCCTCAATAATATATTCTAATTTCCCGTCTTTTTTTATCGCATCCCCTTTTCCCAATTTTCTATTTCTCAAATCAGTTTTATCTTCAATTTCAATTATTTTTTTATCTGTCATCTTAACTCCAGGAACTCAAAATTCTTTTTTGCCTGTCTTATGGTTTCTCGCAGAGGATGTGTCATCAGAATCTGTCTTTTTTGAGGACCCTGTATAGAGCCTCTTATTATCATGTATTCTGTCTTAACGTCCCCAAAATTAGTTATCCCCCTCAAACCGGAATCTTCGGGCTTTCCTATGCTGATTATTTTATTGTTATATACTGCTCTTGTGAACATTCCCATCTGTCCTGCCATAGGAACCCTGAAAACAACCCTTGCAGGGTGCCAAGGACCAAGGCTTCCCGGTCTTCTCCTTCCTTTTTCAGATTTGTGCTGCTTTAATGTAAGCCCGAATCTTTTTACAGGGCCAGAAAGCCCTTTTCCTTTTGTCAATCCTCTTGCATCTGTAAGCTGTCCTTTTTCAAAAATTTCATTTACAAGGATTTCCTTGTTTAATTTGTCCTTGACATAATGAAATTTTTCTTCAAGATTTCCTGCTAGTCCTATCTCAATAATATCGGGGATTTTCTTTATGCCTGTCTTTTTAACAACAGAATATACAATAACTCTTATGTCATCATAATCTTTGACATCCTCAATTTTTCCCCCTTTTTCCTTTGGTAGCTTTATTATCCTTTTTAGCTCTTTGTCAGGATTTTCCGCAAGAACCTCGCTCATAACTTTTCCATTTTTATAAAATCTGACAGAGAGAATCTTTAGTGGAGGGCACTCCATGATTGTGACAGGAATAGAAATCTTCTTCCCCTTTGTCATTGAATGTTCTGTATTGTCCTTGACATAAGCAGAGGCCATTCCAACTTTGTAACATATAAATCCCTTAAGATTTTTTCCAGAATTAATGACATCCCAGTTTACACTAGGCAGTAATTTATTGGCTCTTTTCCTTGGCCAAAATTGCAAACTTCCTTTCCTCGGTGATTTCGGTGCTGACATTTCTTGTTATTTTAGCGGAAATCATTTTATGTTACCCTGGATAATTTATTTAGAAATTCTGGCTTTTTAAAGGTTTTCAAGCCTCAAAGTCCTTTTCAGATTTGACCTCTTTGCCGTCAACATTCGCAGTCCTGATAATTCTGCCTTTCCTCTTTGCCATTTCCCTTATCTTGGCAAAGTCTTTTTCACTTGCCTTTGGCATGACGATTTCATTGATAATGAATTTGTGCTCTACATTTATCTTCTTTCCATCAGGCAAATCCCAGAAAAAATCATCTTTTGCAGATTTGTAATACTTTTCATCAAGCTCCATTTGGCAAAACTTATCATCTATTTTGCCCTCACTTTTTCCAGGTTTTGGAAGTTTTTCTTTTATTTTCAGTTTAATCCCCTCTTGCTCTGCATTTAAAAGAAAATAATAAACTTTATCTGCAAGGCTTTTAACCTGGCTGCTTGTGAAGTTATTGACTTTATACACCCATTTTCCTGCTTTTTTTTGTCCACTAAAGCCTTCAAGTTCTTCCTTGCTCCATATATCCCCCTTAAAATTTATATTATTCAATCCAGCCGCAAACAAGACAAAATCATTGGCAAATTCAAAACTGCCTTTAATTTTGATGTTTTTTGTTTTCCATAGACCCAGAAGAGCTCTTCTGCCATATTCCCCTTTTCCAAACCTGACAAATTGCCTGTGGCTCGCCTCATCGATTTTTCCCTCAGAAACTCTTTTTAAGAAGTTCATATAAAAAAATATCAAATTTCACTTATAAACCTTTTGCAGAATATCGAGAAAAGCCAAACTTTATAAATTTTAGTTACACTCTATAATTAACGTTTATAAAATGACAGACGATATATATTTCAAAAGGGTGATGACATCTGTTCTGCTTATTCTATTGATAGTTCTTTCTTTTTTCCTTGTGCAGCCCATATTAATGTCAATAATCTCAGGATTTCTCCTTGCATTTGTATTCAGTCCAGTCTATGATTGGATATACAAAAAAACTTTATCAAGAAATCTTTCCGCGAGCCTAGTGAGTATTTTCTTGATTTTGCTAATAATTATCCCCTTCTGGTTTCTTATGCCAATAATTCTTAACCAATCAATCGGAATATACCAGGCAATCCAGGGCTTTGATTTCGTAACACCGCTTAAAACAATTTTCCCAACTCTTTTTTCTTCAGAAGGAATTTCCAAAGAATTAGTTTCGGCACTTTATTCATTTACTACAAATGCAGCTAATTATATTTCCAATGCTTTTGGCCAATTATTGCTTAATCTTCCAGAACTCTCCCTTCAATTTATAGTCATGGCTTTTACATTCTTCTATGTCCTGAGAGACAAGGAAGAGCTTTTAATTTATATAAGAAGCCTTCTCCCATTTTCAAAAGAGATAGAAAATAAAATTTTTGAATATTCCGGAGGAATAACTTTCTCTGTTTTATACGGACAGATAATCGTCGGAATCTTGCAGGGTATATCTGTCGGGCTTGGGCTTTATTTATTTAATGTTCCCAATGGACTTTTCTTAACATTAGCCGCAGTGGTCTTTGGGATATTGCCCATAATAGGAACAACAATTGTGTGGCTTCCTGTTGCAATATATGTTTTAATCGGTCAGGGAACTCTTCCCGCGATAGGAATAACTATCTTTGGACTGATTTCTAATCTGCTCGGAGATTTCTTAAGACCTGTGATAGTTGCAAGAAGAACGCAGATTAATTCAGCTCTTATGTTAATAGGAATGATGGGAGGAATTTTCTTATTTGGAATTCTTGGAACCATCTTAGGGCCATTAATAATAGGATATTTGCTGATTCTTCTTGAAGTGTATAGAAACAAGAGAATGCCGGGAATACTTATACAGCCGGCAGAACAAGCCAAGACTTGAATAAAATTGTCAGATAAATATAAAAAGCATTTTTGAATTATATTTCTGGAATATCATTTATAAAGAGGAAAAATGGAGCTTAAAGTTAAATTTCTAAAATTGACTGCAGGACTTCCTTTAGTTATGCTAAATAAGGCTACCGCAGAGGAGATGGGGTTGCGTACAAGCGATAGAATTTCCCTGGAAACCTTCTCCAAGCCCCCAAAGCAAATTTCTACAATAATAAATCTTGCGGAAGGAATAGTTGCAAAAAATGAAGTGGGGGTCTCGGATGAAATTAGAAAGAGATTGAATTTAAAGGAAGGTGAAAAAGTTGACATTGCCTTTTTTCCTCCCTCAAAAAGCCTGATTTTCATAAAAAAGAAACTGAATGGAAAAGCTCTTTCCAGGAATGAAATAAATGAGATTATTCGCGACGTTGCCAATAATTCCCTGTCAGAGCCAGAAATAGCGCTTTTTGTCTCGGCAATGTATGAAAGAGGAATGGATATGAAAGAAACAATATATTTGATAGAAGCAATTCTGAAGACAGGGGAGATTCTAAAATTAAAGGGAAAATATATAGTTGACAAACATTCTGTCGGAGGAGTTCCAGGAAACCGTACAACTCCTATTGTTGTCCCGATTTGCGCAGCTGCAGGATTGATTGTCCCAAAAAATTCATCCAGAGCAATAACAAGCGCAGCGGGAACAGCAGACGTCATTGAAACAATTGCAAATGTTGAATTTAGCATGAAAGAGCTGAAAAAAATAATAAAAAAAACAGGAGCGTGTATGGTTTGGGGTGGCTCGCTGAAAATAGTTCCAGCAGATAATAAAATAATAAAAGTGGAAAAAATTCTGAACATAGATCCAGAAGCCCAGCTGATTGCGTCTATAATGTCCAAGAAGCTTGCGGTAGGAAGCAAATACATACTCATAGATATTCCCTATGGAAAAACAGCAAAAGTTAATGAAAAAAGAGCTAGAATTCTGAAAAGAAAATTTGAGTATCTTGGAAAATATTTTCATAAAAAACTGAAATGCCTTATTACAGATGGAAGCCAGCCAATAGGGAATGGAATCGGCCCAGCACTTGAACTTATTGATGTAATAAAAATTTTGGACCCAATGCAAACAGGCCCAAAAGATTTGGAAAAAAAATCCCTCTTGCAGGCAGGAACGCTTCTTGAAATGACCGGCAAGGCAAAAAAAGGAAAAGGGATGATGCTTGCACATGAGATTTTGCATTCAGGAAAAGCTTTTGCGAAGTTCAAGGAAATAATAAAGGCTCAAAATGGAAATCTTAAGAGAATTAAATTGGGAAGTTTCAAGGAAAATATTCATTCAAAAAAGAAAGGAAAAGTTATGGAAATTGATAATAAGTTAATTAGTTCCCTTGCAAAAATGACAGGATGCCCAATTGATAAATATTCAGGGATTTATCTGTATAAGCATGTGGGAGATGCGGTAGAGAAAGGAGAAAAAATTATGACCCTTTACTGCGAATCAAAGCACAGGCTCAATGAAGCCGTGCTTTTTGCCCATTCTAAAAATCCCCTGAAGATAAGGTGACTACAACTAATTTTTTAAACTCAGAAATTCTATTTTTTATATGAAAGAAACTATCCATGTGAGAAGGCTTGCAGAATATTTCAAGAAAAATCTTAAGAAAGGCTATACCCCTGATTCTTTGAAGTGGGCCCTGATAAATCAGGGCTATCAGAGAACATCTGTGGAAAAAGCAATTGAATTAGTCAATCAGGAGCTGGCAAGACAGGCTCCGATTCTTAGGGAACAGCCAATAATCACGCATGAAATACTGGATGAAAAAGGAAAACCTGTTGACGTAAAGAAATCCTGGTGGAAAAGATTGCTTGGGTTATGATTGTTCTCTCGCTTCGCTCGAATTGATATAAAACTTTAATCTCTAAATTAATTATATTATTAATAATCTTAACACAAACCTTTTTAACTGTTTATTCTTCTGAGATATCAAGCCTCTATGTATTTTCTTTTGAAAATATATTGGCAAGAAATTCAATAATGCCTCCGTCGCATAATGGTATTGCATCCGCCTTGAGAGCGGAGCCCTATGGGCCTCCAGGTTCGATTCCTGGCGGGGGCGTCAATATTTTTTTACATCCCCAAATCAAGCACATGAATTGCTAATTTGTCTTTGATTTGAAATTTAAGACCCTGTGCAGATATTGGAAGTTC
>ERZ1292623.5567-Hain-H51-01um-R1-5567-length-9994-cov-45_pt1 | contig 9994 bp, 8 predicted proteins | sample MGYA00564398_ERZ1292623 | MGnify/ENA primary metagenome ERZ1292623 (study PRJEB36523, sample SAMEA6512633) | groundwater metagenome | collected 2019-01-07 | study: AquaDiva: Metagenomics assemblies of 32 groundwater samples
ATCCGCAACCGGTGCATCCCTGCACCGCGGCCCTCGCCTCGATCCCATCGGCGAATCCGCAACCGGTGCATCCCTGCACCGCGGCCCTCGCCTCGATCCCATCGGCGAAGAAAAGTTTGCAGATATCCGGCAAGCCTGTGTAGGATGGTTCTGGCCGTCGGTGGATATCCAGGTTCTGCGTACTGACCATCCAGAATGACGGGACATAACTAAACTATAGATCTTTCAACCATCAGGAGGTGACGCATGGAACAACAACTCGGAGTGGTAATGGCCTCGGTTCAGGCCTTTCTGACGCAACTGGCGGCATTCCTTCCGCGCTTACTGGCCACCGTGGTTATCCTGGTTATCGGCTGGCTCCTCGCCAAGTTCCTCAACTTTATCGTTGTTCGTGGGCTCAAGCTGGTGAGTTTTAACGTCGTGACGGAAGGTGCGGGTATCGACGGCTTCCTCAAGAAGGGCGGTGTGCGCAAGAGCGCCATCGATGTGCTGGGCGCGCTGGTTTACTGGTTGGCTATCCTCTTGACCCTGCTGGTGGCGTTCGATTCGCTGGGCCTGGCGATTGTCTCGGATCTGTTCAGCCGCATCACCCAGTACATCCCGAATGTGATCGCCGCGGTCCTGATCCTGACCATCGGTCTCTACTTCGCCCGCTTCGTGGCGGACTCGGTATCGGCCTATGCACGGAACGTCGGGTCGCAGGATGCCGACCTGATCGGCCGGGTGACCCGCTATGCGATCTCGATCTTCGTCTTCGTGATCGCCCTGGGGCAGATGAAGATCGGCGATGTCCTGTTGGGCCAGGCCATCCTCATCATCCTGGGCGGTTTTGCGCTGGCACTCGGGATTGCCTTTGGGCTCGGTGGACAGAAGTGGGCCGCCGGTCAGATTGATAAATTCGTGAAAGACAAGAATTAACATCCGGGGTTGCCCGGATTCCGAAGTGAAGGGGGGCGCAAGCCCCCTTTTTTTATTCGTCGGCGAGCCCCATGGTGCGGAACTCAACAAGACACTTGGTCAGTCTGTGCCGGATTGACTTGCCGCAGGGTTTCCGTTACGGATAATGTCATGAGCACACCCAACACCATCCGCCTTTCCATCGGCGGCATGAGCTGTGCCGGCTGTGTGGCGACGGTCGAAAACGCGCTAAAAAACGCTCCCGGCGTCAGCGAGGCGAGCGTCAACTTTGCCGAGCATACCGCCAGCGTCACGGGCGCAGTCGATGCGAAGGCCCTGATCGCCGCGGTCAAGGCATCCGGCTACGACGCGGCCGAGCTGCGCGACCCGGAAGACGAGGCTGGCCGCGAGGCGGCCGAGCGGACCCATTACCGGAAACGGCTGCGGCAGTTTGCCATCGCCATCGCCATCGGCGCACCACTCATGGCGCTCGAACCCTTTGGTTTGTTGCCGCACGTGGGTGCCGGTCACGGCCAGTTTTTCTGGTGGGTCGTGGCCGCGGCTTCGCTGTTCGTGCTCGTCTACGGTGGCGGCCATTTCTTTGTCGGCGCGTGGAAGTCGTTCCGCAACCACCAGGCCAACATGGACACGCTCATCGCTCTCGGCACCGGCACCGCCTGGGTGTATTCCATGCTGGTGCTGGCCTGGCCGACACTGGTGCCGCCGGCCGCGCGCCACGTGTATTTCGAGGCAGCGGTCATCATCATCGGCCTGATCAATCTCGGCCAGGCACTGGAGATGCGTGCGCGCGGCAAGACCAGCGAGGCGATCCGTCGCCTCATCGGTCTGCGACCGAAGACCGCGCGCGTGCTGCGCGAGGGGATCGAACACGACATTCCCATCGGGGAGGTCGGGCTGGACGATAGCGTGCGCGTGCGGCCGGGCGAGAAAATCCCGGTCGATGGCGTGATCCAAGACGGCCACTCGACCATCGATGAATCGATGCTGACCGGTGAACCCATGCCGGTGGAAAAAGCGGTTGGCGATGAAGTGACCGCCGGCACGTTCAACAAGTCGGGTACCTTCCTGTTCAAGGCCACGCACATCGGGGCCGATACCGCCCTGGCGCGCATCATCGAGCTGGTTCGTCGTGCCCAGGGCACCAAGCCGGCCATCGGCCGCCTGGCCGACCGGATCTCCGCCGTGTTTGTGCCGGTGGTGCTGATCATCGCCGTGCTGACGCTGCTCGCCTGGTTCAATGTCGGCGGCGAGTTGCGCGCCGCCAATATGCTGGTGGCCACGATGACGGTCCTGATCATTGCCTGCCCCTGTGCGCTGGGTCTGGCCACACCGATCTCGATCATGGTCGGAGTGGGCCAGGCCGCCGAACTCGGTATCCTCATCCGCAATGGCGATGCCTTGCAGCAGGCTGGCCGCCTGACGGCCGTGGTGCTCGACAAGACCGGCACGGTTACGGAAGGACAGCCGACGGTGACCGCCTTGGTCCCGGTTTCCGGCATGAGCGAGGAACGATTGCTCACCCTGGCGGCGGCGCTGGAGCAGACCTCAGAGCATCCATTGGCACTGGCCATCGTGGAAGCGGCCAGGGCGCGCAAGGTGGCGATCCCGTCGTGCGAGGGATTCGAGGCCATCGCCGGTCATGGCGTGCATGGACGGGTCGATGGGGCCGAGGTATTTCTGGGCAACGACAAGCTCATGAAGGAAATAAAGGTTGCGCTGGGCGACCTGCCTGCGCGCGCACAAGAACTCGCCGCCGATGCGCAGACACCGATGTATCTCGCCGTCGATGGGCGTGCCGCCGGTATCGTGGCGGTGGCTGATCAGGTCAAGGCGGATTCGAAGGCGGCGATCGCGCGCCTGCACGCGCTCGGCCTCAAGGTCGTGCTGCTGACCGGCGACGCGCGCGCCACGGCCGAGGCGGTCGCCCGGCAGGTGGGTATCGACGAAGTGATCGCCGAGGTATTGCCCGAGGACAAGGTGAAACAGATCGAGGCGTTGCAGGCGCGCGGCGAGATCGTGGCCATGGTCGGCGACGGCATCAACGACGCGCCGGCGCTGGCGCAGGCCGACGTCGGCTACGCCATCGGCACCGGCACCGACGTCGCCATCGAGGCCGGCGATGTCACGCTCATGCGCGGTTCGCTGCACGGCGTGCCCGACGCCATTGCCCTGTCGCGCGCGACCGTGCGCAACATCAAGCAGAACCTGTTCGGTGCGTTCGTTTACAACACGGTGCTGATTCCGGCCGCGGCGCTGGCGCTGCTCAACCCGATGATCGCCGGTGCCGCCATGGCCATGTCGTCGGTGACGGTGGTGACCAACGCCAATCGCCTGCGCTGGTTTCGCCGGCCGAGTGTCGGTAAGGTTCCTGCCTGATCTCGTTCTCGCCGTATAATTTAGTGGCTCTATTGAAATTCGTGTGGGTGAAAACGGCTCGGCAGGCAAAATCGAATTCCCCCTCCCTTGACGGGAGGGGGCGAGGGGGAGGGTGGGCATTACCGTGAAGCAGCGATGGATCCGGGTTTTGCCGCGTGTCGGCCCGCCACCCCCACCCCGGCCCTCCCCCGTCGAGGGGGAGGGAGTATTTCGCGGTGACCCGTCGGGTCGAGGGGCTACCCACTCGTTTTTCAACAGAGACAATTTAGTTTCTCAATCGCCGGAGTTTTTATGAGCACTGATTTCGATTCTCTCAACCGGACGTTCGGTTGCGGCGGACAGGTGGTTTTCAAGGCGGGTCCCGGCGGGCTCGCGGTCGCCGAGGTGAACAACGCCCACGGTTCGGCCGTCATCGCCCTGCAAGGCGCGCACGTCATGACCTGGGCGCCGCGCAATGAAGCCCCGGTGATCTGGCTGTCGAAAGCCGCAAAATTTTCGCCTGGAAAATCGATCCGTGGCGGGGTGCCGGTGTGCTGGCCGTGGTTCGGGCCGCATGCCACCGAGTCTGTTTTTCCGGGCCACGGATTTGCGCGCACGGTAATGTGGGACGTAATCGAGGCGCAGGCTATGGCCGATGGCGGCACGCGGCTGAGCTTCCGGATTCGTCAGGACGATGCCATCCGCGCCCAGTGGCCGCACGCCAGCGAAGCGATGAATATCGTGACCGTAGGAAAAACGCTGGAGCTGGAACTCGTCACCCGTAACACTGGCGCGACGGCGATCACGGTCGGGGATGCGTTCCACACCTATTTTGAAGTCAGCGATATCCGCCACTGCCGCATCGACGGCCTGGACGGTTGTCCGTACCTCGATAAGGTCGATGGCGGAAAGCGCAAGCAACAGACAGGGCCGGTGACCATCGGCACCGAGGTGGACCGCATCTACCTCGATTCGACTGCCGAAACCGCGACCGGTGCATCCCTGCACCGCGGCCCTCGGCTCGATCCCATCGCCGACATACTGATCGACGACCCGGGCCTGAAGCGGCGCATCCGCATCGCCAAGCGCGGCAGCCGTTCCAGTGTGGTGTGGAATCCGTGGGCCGACAAGGCGGCGAAGATGGGCGACTTCGGAGCGAACGGTTACCTCAACATGGTGTGCGTGGAAAGCAGCAACGCCGCCGACGATGTGGTGACGATCCCGGCCGGCGGCGAGCACCGGCTGTGGGTCCGCTACAGCGTGGAACCGCGAGGATAAGGCCGGTGACCGTCTGGCTGGTTAACCTGGCGGGCCTGGCGGTCATCGCCTTCATCGTCTGGTGGTTCTGGTTGTCGCGGCCGGCTTTAAAAAAAGTGGCGAGCGGTGTGATCGACATCGTGGTTGACCACGGTGTTTACACCCCGGCGCGCATCGAGGTGTCGGCCGGCAAACCCGTGACGCTGCGCTTCCTGCGCCAGGACGCTAGCCCCTGCGCCGAGAAGGTCGTGTTCGATTCGCTCGGCATCTCGGAGGATTTGCCCCTGAACAAACCCCGCGAGGTCCGGTTGCCGCCGCTGCCGTCCGGCGAGCTTGAGTTCACCTGCCAGATGCGCATGTACCGCGGAACATTGGTGGTCGCGGCCGCCCGCCGCCCCGGTTGAAGGCATACCCCTGCATATTTAACGGGTTTGATTTCCGGCTGAAACGCCGGCGATCAGGTCATCCGGTCTGTGCCGCGCGTGCACAGGGTGCTGACTATACTGGCGGGGAGTGACAGGGAAGTAGCTAAATAAGTAATCAATATTAAACCACGAGGAGTTCTGTAGATGGGCGCCATTGTTTCGGAACGCACCCTGATGCTGCGGGTGGGTGTGGGTTTTGTGCTGGTGTTGTTGATGATGATTGCCAGTACGGCCGTTGGCTTGTTGCGATTGGCGGACGCCAACCAGCGCATGCGCCAGATTGTCGACCAGGCCAACGTCAGCAACGAGCTGGTCTACCGCATGAAGGACGCATTGCGGGAACGCGCCATCCTCATGCACTCGATTTCCCTGCTCAAGGATCGCTTCGATCAGGAAGAGTTACTTCTGAAGTATTCGCAGTACGGCTCTGGCTTCGTGGAAGCCCGCACCCGCCTGCTGACCATCGCCACCGACGCCGAAAGCCTCGCCGTGCTGGACGACATGCGCAAACTGACCATGGAGGCACAGCCCCTGGCCGCCCAGGCCCTCGAAATGGCCTTGCGGGGAAAACAGGCAGCGGCCCAGGAGTTGATTCGCCAGCGTGTCAGCGGGGTGCAGAACGCCATCCTGCTGAACGTTTCCAAGCTGCAGCGTATTCAGCAAGAGCGGCTCGGCAAGGCGGTTGAAGAGGTCGAGTTGGGTTACAGGGGCACCCGTCTATTAATGCTGGTGCTCGGCGGAGTCGCTGGTGCCCTGGGCATCGGTATTGCCGTCTTTGTCCTCGGCAACACCCGGCGCCAGGCGGGAATGCTTCGGCATCAGGCGATGTACGACGCCCTGACGGATCTCCCGAACCGGACCCTGTGGGCCGACCGCCTGGATTGGATGCTGCGGTTGGCGGCCCGCGAGAAACTCAGTTTTGCCGTGCTGCTGATCGATCTTGACCGGTTCAAGGAGATCAACGATACCCTCGGTCATGCCGTGGGTGACGAAGTGCTGCGCCAGACGGCGTCCCGCTGGCGTACCTGTCTGCGCGAATCCGACACCATCGCCCGCCTGGGCGGTGACGAATTTGCCGTGCTGTTGCCGACGGCCAACACCATGGATGGTGCCATCGAGGTGGCCCGCAAGATCATCCAGACCATGTCGACTGCCATGGCGATCGGTCAGCGGAATCTCGACGTCTCCCTGAGCATCGGCATCGCCCTCTACCCGGCACACGGGGAAAACAGCGAGATACTGCAACGGCGGGCGGACTCGGCCATGTACGTGGCCAAGCGTACGCAAAGCGGCTATCGCGTCTTCTCGGAGGATCTGAGTGCCGACGAAGAGGGCCGGTTGACCATGCAATCGGATCTCAAGCGTGCCATCGATGCGGCTGAATTTTTCCTGCACTATCAACCGAAGATCGATTTCGAACAGAGCCTGGTTAAGGGGGTCGAGGCGTTGGTGCGCTGGCAGCACCCCGAGAAGGGACTGATCATGCCGGATCGGTTTATCCCTCTCGCGGAGAAAACCGGATTGATCAAGCCCCTGACGAACGACATCCTCAAGATGGCGCTGAAACAGTGCCGAGCCTGGCAGGAGGCGGGTCTCGATCTTACCGTGGCCGTGAACATCTCGGCCATCAGCGTCCAGGATCCTGATTTCCCCGACCAGATCGGCCGTCTGCTCACGCAATACCAGCTACACCCCAACCGACTGGAGCTGGAAGTTACGGAATCGGCCGTGATGACGGACCCGGCGCGGGCGATCGACTGTATCCGCCGGTTGGCAGAGACCGGGATTCTGGTTTCCATCGATGACTTCGGAACCGGGTATTCCTCCATGACCAACCTGAAGGATTTCATGGTCGCGAAGATCAAGATCGACCGGTCCTTTGTCAAAGATATGGCCACCCGTCACAGCGACGACGTCATCGTCCGCTCCACGATCGAGCTTGGGCACAACCTGGGGCTCAAGGTGGTGGCGGAGGGAGTGGAGGATGAAGCGGCCTGGGAACGGCTCAAGTCTCTGGGTTGCGATTCCGCACAGGGTTACTATATGAGTCGCCCGCTCAGCCCGGACGCCTTCCTGGACTGGCTCAACAAGTCCCCCTGGAAAGCGTCATCCAGCGGTACCTGACGCGCAGGACCGCGGCAGCGCGTTTGCCTGCCGCTATGCGCACCATTCGGAGGCAAGGATGAGCGAACCGGTCACGCTGCCGCTGTGGCTGTTCCTGTTGATTCTGGTATTGGCCGCCTGGGCGACGCTCGCTCGCTTGCTGGTGCCCGGCGTGCGTTGGTGGTTGCGTCGGCGTATCAATCGCGTCATCGACGAGGTCAACACCCGCCTCGACATTTCCATCCGTCCTTTCCAGCTCACCAAACGCGCCGTGTTGATCGATCGCCTGGTCTACGATCCGAAGGTGATCGAGGCCATGCAGGCCTGGGCGGCGGAACAGCAGATCCCGCGTGAGGTTGCCCAGGTTCAGGTGCTGCGTTACGCGCGCGAGATCGTGCCGGCCTTCAATGCCTACCTCTATTTCCGTGCCGGTTACTGGCTGGCCGGGAAGCTGGCCCGGCTGCTGTATCGTATCCGGGTCGGTTTTTCCGACAACGAGCGTTTGTCGAAGATCGATCCGGAGGCGGCGGTGGTGTTCGTCATGAATCACCGTTCCAACATGGATTACGTGCTGGCCGCCTTTCTGGCCGCCGAGCAGACGACGCTGTCCTACGCCGTCGGCGAGTGGGCGCGCATCTGGCCGTTGCAGCAACTGATCCGCGCCATGGGCGCCTATTTTGTCCGGCGCAATTCCAGGAATCCACTCTACCGGCGGGTGCTGGAGCGTTATGTTCACATGGCCACGCGCGAGGGGGTGTGCCAGGCCGTCTTTCCGGAAGGCGGGCTGAGCAAGGACGGCCGGATGCGCGAGCCGAAACTCGGCATTCTCGACTATATGCTGCGCGATTTTGACCCATCGAAGGGTCGTGACATTGTGTTTGTGCCGGTTGGCATCAATTACGACCGCGTGCTCGAAGACCGCACGCTGGTCCGCGCCCTCGATCCGAACGCAGTGCGACGCTCGCGCTGGTTCGTGATTCGCACCACGCTTGGTTTTATTAGCCGCAACCTGTGGCTCATGATGCGCAGCCGCTGGCACCGCTTTGGCTATGCCAGCGTCAATTTCGGTGCCCCGGTGTCCGTGCGCGCGTGGTGCCGTCAGAACCAGGTTGATCCAGCAGCGCTCGACCCGGCGCCCCGTATCGTCGCCGTGGAAAAGCTGGCCCGCGAACTGATGGCGCAGGTGCGGCGACAGGTGCCGGCCCTGCCGATCCCGCTGGTGGCCGAGTGCCTGCTGTCTGCACCGGACGGCATCAACGAATTTGACCTGAAGGATCGGGTCTATCGCCGTATCGACGCGTTGCGCGCGCAGGGGGTGACTGTGATCGTACCCACCAGTACCCGCGCCTGGACCATCGACAACGCGCTTAACATGCTGATGCTGCGTCGCCTGGTGAGCGAAGAGGGGGGTATTTACCGTCTCGCTCCCGACTCCCATGTGTTGCTGGCGTATTACGCCAATTCGCTCTCATCCTGATCTGTATGCAGCGCTTGCCACTCCCCAACCCCGGTTGTCAGCCAGTCCCGGTGCGAATACCCGAGCAGTTCATTAACTTGTAGTATTCCCACTGCGCAGATATTTCTGAACGCTTTTTGATCTTGATCAATGTCCGGCACCGGGCAGCCCTGTTCACAGGCTGCAAGAAGCAAAGGTACTGATATTGCATGAGAAATATGGGGTCATAATGAAAAATAATGGATGGAATCGATCGCTGTGGATACCCGGACATTCGGTTATGCAGGGGCGGCGCGGCGCTTCGCCCGATGTCGGATCGGTTCGATTTTTCTCACTCTTACTGATCCGGGCGCAAAATAGTGCGCGCCGTTTCTTTTCCCTCTCTCGTCCCCTCTCCCCCCGGGAGAGGGCAAAGGGTGAGGGAAATCGGCCCTCATCCCCATCCCTTCTCCCGCAGGGAGAAGGGAGCGAGCCGTTGCGCTTCGCTCGTTGGTTCACTCTGAACGTTATGAAGTGCAAACTTGCCTGGCTGGCTGGATCGTGTCTGATCGCCTGGACCGGTGCGGCGACCGCCGCGGTCGATGCCGAGGCCGCCGAAGACCTGGCGCGCAAGAACAAATGCTTCAAGTGTCACGCCATCGACAAGAAGAAGGACGGCCCGTCCTACAAGAAGATCGCGGAGAAGTACAAAGGCAAGGCCGATGCCGAGCAGAAGGTCTACACGCACATGACCACCAATCCCAAGGTCGAGGTGGATGGCAAGAAGGAAGAACATGCGGCATTAAAGAGCAAGAACGACGCGGAGATCCGCAACGTGGTTAAGTGGATTCTCTCGCGCTAAGGAGGAGCCATGGTGGCAATCGCAAAGGGTGACCGGTCATGATCAAACAAATATGGCAGTCGTTGCGCATGCGGTGCGCGACCTGCGCGACCACGACCCTGATCGCGGGGGGCGTGGTGGCCGGGCTGGTCGTGGCCGGGTTGTTGATGACCGCCGGTGCCTACGGGTTGGCTTGGACCAACACGGAAAAGTTCTGCATCTCGTGCCATGAGATGAAGAGCACCGTCTACAAGGAATACACCGACACCATCCACGACAAGAATCGCACCGGCGTGCGCGCCATCTGCTCGGATTGCCACGTGCCGCGCGAACCGGGCGCCATGATCGCCCGCAAGGTGCGGGCCACGTTCGAGCTGTGGGGGCACCTGACCGGGGTGATCGACACCCCCGAGAAATTCGAGAAGCATCGCTATGAGATGGCGAAGAAGGTGTGGATGCGGATGAAAAAGACCGACTCGCTTGAATGCCGCAATTGCCACATTGACCAGAAGATGAGTACCGAACTGCAAACGGCCAAATCGCGCAGCCGCCACGAGAAGGGAAGGAAGGAGGGCCTGACCTGCATCGATTGCCACTTCGGCATCGCCCACAAGGAGCCGGAAGGGCCGGGCCCGCAGGAATTGACCGTCGTCAAATAAC
>ERZ1292623.5568-Hain-H51-01um-R1-5568-length-9994-cov-9_pt1 | contig 9994 bp, 11 predicted proteins | sample MGYA00564398_ERZ1292623 | MGnify/ENA primary metagenome ERZ1292623 (study PRJEB36523, sample SAMEA6512633) | groundwater metagenome | collected 2019-01-07 | study: AquaDiva: Metagenomics assemblies of 32 groundwater samples
TATTAATATTTAAGATATCAAAACCTTTTAAACTTTATGGTCGCCCTGGCCGAGATTTGAACTCGGGTTGCGGCCTCGACAGGGCCGTGTGCTAGACCGGGCTGCACCACCAGGGCATAAGATAATTCTGAAATAATTTGTTTATAAAATTATTGTTCTAATATTTTCAATCTTTCCTTATAGGTAGTATGTGGTGGGCAGTATCCTAATTCCCTCCATACCTCTATTTTGGATAAATGTTTTTTGTTATTAAACCCGATTTTTTCCATCCACAACTCTAAATTCTTATTCCCATTAATATCTAAACAATAGATAATATGATCCTTTTTAAAGTTGGTTTCCATTTCTCTCTTGTACATAAAACTTTTAATACCCATTGAAGTTAAGATGTTAAATACATCAGTGACAAGATTTTTTGATATGGAAGACCAAGATATTCTTGGATATGAATTATTTTTTCTGCCACCTTTTTTAAAAGACACACAAAAATCCGTATCACATAATCCTCTTATGAAAGACGGGGATAAAGAATTATCTTTAATTATAAAAGGAGGAACTCTAATATTTTTACCCTTTTTTCCAACTGGGATCCCTAAAGATTCGAAATATTCAACACATTTCTTACTATTCAAAACTAAAACTAAACCATCTTCTTCCTTTTTAATTTTAGATTTATGATTAAATACACTATCTAATTTGATCTTTAGATTTTCAAAAAAATCTGTTTCTTCATGCCCACCCGAAATCATTAATTTATAATCTGTTCTGTTTTTAGATCTGTACCTATTTAAACATCCATCTCCCACAACTATTTCCATTAGTTCTGAAATATTTTTATCAATTTCCATAATAAACAAAAGAAATTTCATTTAAAAAGGCTTACGGGTATATGTCAAGTGAAATAATAAAATGTCCGCGTGGGCAGATTTGAACTGCCAACCATAGCCTGCTCTGAAATCATAATTTCAAAACTTTCGGTGGCGGCTGACTATATATCATTCAAAGCCGATTCCAGCTCCGTCATATAGCGACTATATCATCTACAGCCGAATGCTCTACCATTGAGCTACACGCGGTTGTATTAAACAAGGAAATTTTATTTATAAAACTAACTTTTCTTTTCTTTTGCTATCTACTCTTCTTGACATTGATTCGGTTACAATAAGAGACTATTTTGCACTTGCTGCAATAAGGGGATATTGGTCTGCAGAGGTGTTGCCCAAACGCCACAAATAAACTATTAATCTTTTCCCAGTATTTTTTAGGCAGCTTTTTTCTTAATTCCATTTCAGTTTCAAAAGGAGTTTTTGTTCTAATGTAACTTAGCCTATTAAAGATACGATGACAGTGGACATCTATAGCTAAAGCAGGTTTTTTAAAAGCAACAGCTCTGACTAAATTGGCAGTTTTTCTTCCGACGCCGGGGAGCTTAATCAAGTCACCAATTTCCTCAGGAATTTTTTCATTGAACTCTTCTTTCAACATATTGGGCAGTTTTTTCAAGTGTTTAGATTTCACCTTATAGAAACCAACCGGATAGATTAGCTTTTCAATCTCCATTTCACTTAACTTTTCCAGGTCTTTAAAATTTTTTATTTTAGAAAATAATCTTTCACAAGCTTTTGCAGTTGTTTCGTCCTTCGTTCTGGCTGATAGAATTGTTGCAATCAAAACCTTGAAAGGATCATTAGTCTGTATTTCAATTAAATCAACAACAGGAACTTTGTAGTTTTTAACCTCTCTAGATAAAATCCTGTAGATAGCATTAATATCGACTTTTTTCATTCTTTATGGATTCCAATATTTCTTTGCTATGACCTTCTGGTTTGACATTTTCATATATTTTAATTATCTTTTTATTGCTGTTTAAAATAAAAGTCGTTCTCTTAATCCCTAGAAATTTTTTGCCCATAAAACTTTTTTCGCCGTAAACCCCGTATTTTTTGCATACAGAGAAATCTTGGTCGCTTAATAATAATATTCTTAGATTGTGCTTTTCGCAAAACGTTTTCTTAGTATTTTCATCGCCACCTGAGATTCCTATAATTTTTGCATTCAGTTTTTCAAATTTACTTATATCATTTGTAAACTCTATTGCTTCTACTGTGCATCCTGGCGTGTTGTCTTTCGGATAAAAATAGATGACGAAGTATTCAGCTTTCATGTCATTTAAGGAATGAAGTTTTCCATCTCTATCTTTTAATGAAAAATCCGATGCCTGATTATTGAGTTGTAGCATTTTTGTTTCCTAAACTATTGTTGATATAAAGTAACCTATGATATATGCGGCAAATGCAGCTAACCCTCCGACGAGAAGCATTTCAATCCCAGATCTTAGCCAGTTCATCTTAGTTACTTTGCACTTTACGGCCCCTAAACCGAATAAAGTTAATCCTGTAAATATTGAGGCTATTAAGAAAGTGTCCTGCTTGAAAATCGGAATTGCTTTTGAAAAAACATATGCTATTAATGGGATAAAACCAAACAAGATAAATGAACTGAAAGTTGTGGCTGCGTTCTTTAATGCGCTTTCTTTCCTTTTTGCAATACCTAATTCATATGCAAGCATTAGATCTATGCTGACTTTTTTATCTTTTGAGATAATACCGGAGACTTTTTCCGCGTCTTTTCTGCTGAATCCCTGGCTTAAGAAAATTTTTATTAAGGACTTTTTCTCGATTTTCTTTATTCGATTAGCATTTTCTTCTTTTTTTCTTTCGGCGCTTCCGTATTCTCTTTCTGCTTTTGTTGATAAGTAGTCTCCGAATGCCATTGAAATCCCGTCGCCAACAAGGTTTGCAAATCCTAAAATTAAAATTACATTTGCACTTAAAGAAGCTCCTGCAACTCCTGCTACTACTGCAAATGTTGTGATGACTCCATCCAGGCCGCCATAGACAAAACTCTTTATGTATCCTCCAGAATAACTGTGCTCATGTCCTGCTTTTTTATCTAAACTCCTGGCAATCATAATATTAGAAACTTTTAAGTATATAAAAATATTTTGGAGATTATGCTAATAGAAATTCTTTCTGTTATTGGATTTCTTCTCTCATTTTATGCTTATTCTGTGGAAAAAAAATTGGGAAATAAAAATTACAAGCCTGTCTGTGACATTAGCCGGAACATTTCCTGTACGAAAGCATTCTCCAGCAGATATGGAAAACTGTTAGGAAAATCAAACTCTTTTTTTGGCATGTTCTTTTATTTGGCAATTTGCTTTCTATCTCTATTAAATCTTGCTAACTATATATTCTTTCTTTCAGCATTTGCAGTTGTCGGCTCTTTTTATTTAGCATATATTTCTTATGTAAAATTGAGAACCTTCTGCTTGATATGTACTAGCATCTATTTAGTAAATCTGTTATTGCTATTTTTTAGTTATAAACTTTGATATAAAAAAGTATTTAAGCTGAGGAGTATAATTGGAATGTATGGCCGTCGAGAATGTTCCAATGATTGATGTTGGGTTGTTAGTAGTGAGATTTTTCTTAGGGACATTTTTCATAGCGCATGGATACAGCAAATTAAAAGACAAAGAATCTATGGCTAAGTGGCTGAGTCTTATTGGATATAAGCCCGGTATTTTCTGGACTTGGATTTTAATCATTGCAGAATTTTATGGAGGATTATTTGTTCTTTTTGGAATCGGGACAAGACTTTTCGCATCAATGATGACTGTTGTTTTTGTAATGGGAATTTATCATAGAACGATTGTGAAGAGATTAAACTTTGTAGAAGGATGGGAGATAAACTATGTTGGCTTGGCCTCAACAATCTTGCTGATTCTTGTCGGGGCTGGGATGATATCGCTTGATTACTATTTAGGGATTGCTTAATTTATTCTAACAACAATAAACTAATCATAACTCCGACTCCTAGAAGGATGGTTACTAGCTGGAGAATAGATCCTTTTGTTGTGAACTGATATCTGTTTAGTTCTGGAATTAAATCCGAGCCTGCTATGTAGAGAAAATTACCTGCTGCAAAAGGAATGAGAAATATTAATGCTCCTTCAACTCTCGCAGCTAAAATTAAGGAAATAAATGCGCCTGCAACAGCACTTAATGCAGTTACGAAATTAAAAAACAAAGCCCTTCCTTTTGAAAAACCGCCGTGCAATAAAATTCCAAAGTCTCCTATCTCCTGAGGAATTTCGTGTAATACTACTGCGATGGTAGTAGCAATTCCAACAGGTATAGAAGCTAGATAACTAGCGCCGATAATTAATCCGTCTATGAAATTATGCAGAAAATCTCCAATTAAATTCATTATTGCAAATGGATGAGGGTGTTCTTTTGATGTCGGATGATGGCAGTGCCTCCAATGGATTATCTTTTCTACAGCAAAAGAAAATAAAATTCCTGAAAGAATAAAAACTGAAATGCTAAGTTCAAATCCATTTTCTTCAACGATTTCAGGCAGAAGGTGAATAAAAACATCTCCTAATAAGGCCCCTGCAGAGAAACTAACTAGATAGATTAAACATTTTTTTAGAGTATTAGCTTTGAATGATAAAGTAAAAACTCCGATTAGAGAGACAATGCTTACAATTAAAACACTGATTAGAGTATAGCTAATATAACTTAACATGAGAAAATAATGGATAACATACTTATAAACATTACTGGCAATAATTCTCAATATTTAATCTTTTAATTTGTTAGGGTTATCTTATGATGTACGATGATTGCATGGCGAAATATTAAAGCTAAAATATGACCAACTATTAAGTAGTAATATTTATAAACAGAATATCTAATTTTAAACTGATGCAGAAAAAGCACCTAGATTGGACAAATAAGTATGATTATACTTTTCGAAGTGAAGAAGTATTTGGTTTTTTAGAGGGGAAACTTCCTGAAATGCTTAAGAAAAGCCCTTATTTTGGTAGAGAATTAAGTTATGATGAAGTTATCTCTGATGGAAATGTTTCTGAAGAAGTGATTTCAAAACTGATAGGATCTGGAAGAGTATCTGTTCTTTGTGGAAAAAGTGGAAAGCGAGTTTTTAATGCAAGAGATACTTTATATTTGATGAACCTGCCTTATCCTACAAAATCTTTTTACCGTGCTGTTGATCTGGAATTTGATTTTGATATTGATGGAGATGAAGCACATATTCTCATCGAAGACGGATATCTTGGTATTTTGAATCTGGATGATGATTCTTATGCACTAGATTATGAAGATGTTTTAACGCTTTATGACAAAGTTTTCCCTGAAGATATTTTTGATTATTATAGAGACGGTGATTACATAGACATTGAGGGTGAAATGGAAGAGGAAGAAATAACTCGCCCATATGGTGTTGGTTATTCCGATGCACTTAGAAAGCGTCCCATGATATCTAGGTGGGAAGAAGAGAGATTGGCTGAGAAAATTAAAAATGGGGATATTGAAGCAAGAAATGCTTTGGCTGAGGCTAATCTAAGATTTGCAGGATATATTGCTAAAAAGTTTAGTTCTGGGAAGATATTGTTAGAAGATTTAATATCTTCAGCTAATCTTGGTTTGCTGGAAGCTGCTGAAAGTTTTGAGGTGAGAGGCAATAAATTTATTAGTTTTGCAAAATGGCAAATTGAGCATAGGATTTATGATACTATTGGTGAAAATTCAATTGTTAGAATTCCATTATCTGAATTACAACGATATGGAGTTGTTAAAAAAATAGTTGATAGAATAGAACAGAATGTTGGCGAGCACATAAATCCAATGGATTACATAGGGGGGATTTCTGAGGGGCTAAATTTTAATCCTAATAGTCATATACTAGCATGTGTCAGAGATAACCTTCCTCTTATGTCAGCTGTACCTCTAAGAGACCAAGATGCGGTTTCTAGTGATTCTTCTTATGAGAATTTGGTTAGCTCTCTTATCGGCCAGGAGTTGAATGATTCACTTTCTAAACTAAGTCCAAGGGATGAGATAGTTTTGAGGTTATATTTTGGGCTTGGATATGGAGATTATAAACTTGGAGAAGATCTCACTCTGGATGAGATAGGTGGGATTATTGGAGTAACAAGTGAAAGAGCTAGGCAGATTAAAGAAACTGCATTAAACAGGCTAAAACATCCATTTTATACTAGGCGATTGCAAGATTTATCGTCTTTTGAATAATTGATCTCATAAAAACCTATAATATATTAGCAAGGTAATTTCATAGTAAACAAAAACATTAATATATTTAATTTCTATTTAAACACGAGATATGGAAAGTAAAGAAAATTTTCCTTTTGTGACAATGGTTCTGCTATTTGTGATAATAATCCTATTAATAATTCTTTTGGCTAGGAGACTATATGGTTAGAGTTTTCAAAAGCAAAGTGATATTTGTAGTTGAGAAATTTATGAGAGTATTGTTCTATATTCTTGCAGCAATCCTAATTTATCAAATAATAAGATATCTATTTGGAGGGTCTTGGAGCATTGAAAACCTTATTTTAGGATTGGTGATATTAAACCTTACAATAACTTTTACTTTGATGGCATTATTTTATGATGTGAAAGGAAAATTAGAAGGGCACATTAAATGGCACGAAGGCTTCGACAGGAGGAAAGCAAAAACATTAAATTAATATACGAACTTCCATTTTATTAATATATGAAAGAGGATTTAATCTTGAAGTATGCACTGCAGAATGCTGTCAAGTTTAACGGGAAGGCTAATCCTGGTGCGGTTATTGGGAAGATTTTGCAGGAGCGGCCTGGCTTAAAATCAAAGATAAATGAGCTGGCCAAAAAAATAAATGATGTTGTTAAAAATGTGAATTCTTTATCGTTGCAGGTGCAGGAAACAAAACTTGCATCATTCAAGTTTAAAGTTGTTAGAAAAAAAGAAAGGGATGTGTTTTCCGGATTGAAAGTTGTGAAGAATGTAAAAACTGCTTTTCCTCCAGGGCCTGAGAAATATCCTCACCTTGGGCATGCGAAAGCTTTGATTCTGAATTATGAACTTGCGAGAAGGAAAAATGGAAAATTTGTTTTGCGCTTTGAAGATACCAATCCTGAGCTTGTTAAAGGAGAGTATTATAAAATCATGCTGGAGAATTTTTCCTGGCTCGGAGTTAAGTGGGACGAATTACAATATGCTTCAGACCATATGGAATTATTCTACAAGTATGCTAAACAATTAATGAGCAAAAATAAAATTTACGACTGCTACTGCAAAAAAGAGACCATGTCTAAAGATAGGATGGATGGAGTAGAATGTGAATGCAGAGAAAATAAAATTGCGTTTGAGAAATTTTTGAAAGAGAAAAAAGGAATTTTGAGATTAAAGGGGGATATGCAGCACAACAATACAACAATGAGAGATCCTACAATGTTCAGGTTTGTTTCAGCTTCCCATCCAAGAGTGAAAGACAAATACAAGCTATGGCCTAATTATGATTTTCAGAATGCTGTCATGGACGGATATTTTAAAATAGACTTTAGGTTGAGAAGCAAGGAGTTTGAATTGAGAGGAGAGCTGCAGAACTATATCCAGTCCCTTCTTGGATTGCACAAGACAAAAACTTATGAGTTTGGAAGATTAAATTTAGAAGGGGTGGAAGCATCTGGAAGAAAAATAAGAGAGCTGATAAAAAATAAAAAACTTTTGGGATGGGATGATCCGAGATTAGCTACAATTGTTTCTCTTAGAAGAAGAGGATTTCTGCCGCCGTCGATATATGAGTTTTGCCTTGCCACTGGGATTTCGAAAGCAGAATCTACGATGACTTGGCATGATTTAGAAGCAAGAAACAGAAGACTTTTAGATTCTATAACTAACAGATATTTCTTTATTGAAAACCCTAGAAAAATAAAAATAAAAAACGCTCCTGGAATTGAAGCGCTTGCTCCTTTGCATCCTGAGCATCCGGAAAAGGGCTTTAGGAAAATAAGAACCGGAGCAGAGTTTTATGTGCAGGATAAATTGGAAAAAGAACAGATATACAGATTTATGCATCTCTTTAATTTCAAAAATAATGAGTTTGTCTCTAAAGACATAGATGCGAGATTATCTGCCAAGATGATTCATTGGCTTCCTGTTGCTAAAGACTTGGTAAAAATTGAGATTGTAATGCCTGATGCTTCAGTAAAAAAAGGGTTGGGAGAGCCGCTGCTGAAAGACGTTGAAATAAATCAGGCGGTGCAGTTCGAGAGATTTGGCTTTTGCAGGCTGGATAAGAAAGAAAAAAACAAATTGAGATTTTATTTTAGTCATAAATAAATTTAAAAAGGTTTAATTTTGATTTTTATGTGAAAGGGGTTCTTATATTTAATTAAAATGTCAAGAAGAAGTATAGGGAAAATGCCAAGAGTACCTGCAACACCAGATCTCCTACATCCCTGGGTAGAACAGGAAGAAATAGAAATAGATGAAGAGATGGCTTTAGAGATTATACTTGGAGAAGATAGACCTACTATTAAATCTCCTAGATTTGTTATGGATTTAGGAATTGGTGGTGTTCTTCAAGAAGGAACTGAACTATGTATTCCAAAATGGTCCAAAGAGGGTGATCACCATGGAAGAGATTGGGATGCAAATAGAAGAACAGATTATACCCGTGCAACAGTCTCAAGAATTATAGGAAACATATTTGCAGTTCCATCAAACTTGGACACGGCTAATTACAGATTAGATGTTTTTGATTATTTATTAAATGACCATAAGGGATTTGCTAATTTTGAAAGGGTTTTTCAAAACTTAAATTCATTAATTGTTCAAGGACTTCAAAGAGAAAAGGGTCATGATGAATCTGTTTGGACAAAAGTTGCAAATTATGGACTTATCTTTGACATAACAGAAAATTATCTTCCATTTGGAGAAGGTGCTCCTGAAGCGTTACAGAGAATGGATCGATATTTTAAAGCATTAAAAAAATCTCATTCTCATAAAAAAATGGGGGAACTCGCTTCTAAATTAAGTCAGCCTTACGATATAAATTTAAGAATAAGGATTGATCCTAAGAGTGAAGATCGATATGATAATTATCCCTGGGTTGTTTCTGCTTCTGTAGTAAGAGCTTCAGAATTTGCAGGGGAATTTGGGAATGAATTCAAATTAGATGGCAGATATGAATCAAGCGATCGATATGATGAAAGTAAAAAAAGACCGGTTAGAAAAATACTTGAAAGAGCTATTGAATTGAAATATGCAAGGCATCTTGCTGACACAGCAGGACATATAGCTTCTACATTAAATTTATTTGAACCAATGTTAATCTATATGGGATACTTAAGATTTATGAAACAACAACAAGAAAGAGGAATAGAATTTTCAAGGCCTAAATTTTCAGAAGATGGAGAAATATTTGATGCAAAAAATCCGTTAGTTACAACTGAACCAGAAGTTGGAAACGATATTAAGTATGATTCTAGTGAAGCTATTCGAGTGATTACGGGTCCTAACAATGGTGGGAAAACTGTTTATGTAAAAACGGTTGGAATGATTCATGCTTTAGCTCAAAGAGGTTTTTATGTTCCCTCTCCTAGAGCAAGATTAAGATTTGTAGATGGTATTTATACTCATTTTGTAAGCCCAGATGATATTGCTAATGCTGAAGGAAGATACAAGAATGAGATGAGGAGAATGGATGAGATTTTTAATACAATTACTCCTAGTAGTTTAGTTATACTTGATGAGCCTTGCGGAGGCACTACTTTAGAATCTGGTGTTAAGGTAAGTAATGATTTTCTTAGAGCTTTTGGTGGGCTTGGTACTGCTACATATTTAACTACTCATATGAGTGGTGTTGCAGATGCAGTGAATGACGGTTTAGTTCCTAGAGCGAGAAATCTTCATATGCATATGGAAGAAGATGGAACTCCTACATATCAATTAAGGGAAGGGGCATCTCCTATGCATTATGGTGAGTTTATCCCCAACCAGATGGGATTAGATTACAATACTTTATCAAAAAGATTGGCTCGAAGGGCTGTTGATGAAAGATTTTCTTTTGATAGCAGATAAATATTTTTGGTTATTTTTGTAAGATAAGAATTCAACA
>ERZ1292623.3685-Hain-H51-01um-R1-3685-length-12932-cov-4_pt1 | contig 9992 bp, 8 predicted proteins | sample MGYA00564398_ERZ1292623 | MGnify/ENA primary metagenome ERZ1292623 (study PRJEB36523, sample SAMEA6512633) | groundwater metagenome | collected 2019-01-07 | study: AquaDiva: Metagenomics assemblies of 32 groundwater samples
TGAAATTTGATCTCTTCAAGGGGCGCCTTTTCTTTTATCGATCCGGCGACCCTTTTCAGATATTCCTTGTCGGTCGCAAGAAATGGTTTATACGATTTTTTATTGTCTTCTTCCATGGCAGTTCTAACTTTTTAAAACATATCCATCTCGGTCAAAGGGTCAAGGACTAGAACCGAAAAAAGTGGCTATCCGTCTAGGTCCTCGATACTTCCAACCTTGGCTGCCGGGCTTGGGCTCGAACCAAGATACTGGGCTTCAAAGGCCCATGTCCTACCATTAGACGACCCGGCAAAGCTTTTTATTAAATTTTCTATCAGATTCCTCACTGAAATTTAAACAAAAAAAACTACTTTTTTCAAGTCTTCCATAATTATGACGATCGTGATAATTATGGAATTAGGATATAATTAAAGATGAGTTTCGAGATGAATTGAGTAAATTTATAGCAATCCTTCCGGGTGTTATAGTTCTTGGCGGTGGAAAATACGTCTGAATAAAATCCAGCCGATGGGCATGGGAAACCAGAAAGTAAAGGCCCGGAAAATAAGAGTCACGGCAAATGCTATGCTTGCCGAAATGCCAAATGAAACTAAAATTAAAGTCATGCCGCCTTCAAAAACGCCGAATGCCCCCGGAATAAAAGCAACCATAGAAACAAATTTAGTCAGGGTAAAAGTTATAAAAGCTACAGAAAACGAAATTGGATAGTCAATGGCATAAGAGATCAGGAATAAACTGATCACATTCAAAAAAAGAACTCCGCCTTGCCAAAACACTGCCGCAAAAAAAGCTTTTTTGTGTTTTCCTAAATGGCCGATATTGGCGTTGGCTCGCAATTCCTCAAAAAGCATAGTTACATGTTCCGACGGGTCCTTTTTATGGTTTTTTTCAAAATATTTATGAAGGTGCCTGATAACCCACTTGGTGAATCCCCCGCCTTTTCGATTTTGAAGCATAAAAAAAATAATGGAAAAAGAAGCGCCGAAAAATAAGAAAAGATAAATCAGAAAACCTATCTTCGGCTGATCTGCCAATGCGCCGTTATGAAACATAAGTATAGCCGAAATAAGGAAAAAGACTCCAAAAGCTATAAATAAAGACATGAGCTCGACAATTGCCCGGCCGATGCCTTCGGCCACCGTCAAGCCGTACTTTTTTAGATACTGAATGAAAAATGCCTGTCCTGAAAGAGTAGCCGAAGGCAAAGCTTGATTCAGAAATTGGATTACAAAAGTAACCGGAAATAACCGGTGAACATTTATTTCTAAATCCTTAACCCGCAAAACGTCACGATAATTAAGAGCGAGGGAATAATAGCTTAAAGTCTGGGTGATAATTATTCCAGCCAGCCAATAAATATTCGCTTTCAAAAAAACTTCCTTAAGCAGGCTGATTTCGGAAAATTTCAGGGCAATAATAATCAGCGCAGCCAAACTGATGAAGTAAAAACTAAAACGCCCCAAACTTAGCCGCGGCTTAGATAATGACAGAAAATCGCTATCTTTATTTGTTTCCGTACTCATTTAGTCAATTCCATGACTGCCAGTTCCAACGGCAGTTGGGGAACCGGTGAATTTTTTAAATCGTTTCTAATTCCAATAAAAACGTTTAAAATTCCGACTAATACTTCGGGTTTAATTTGACTTTCATCAGATAACGGATGAGCAACTGAAGCAATAAGGCTTGCCCGAAGATGATTAATGAACTGCTTGGTAAAATTTTCCAAGTCTATTCCCGACTCAAAAAGATTATTTATTTGGGCAATGGCTTCTTGCGGTTTTTTCTCAATAATTGATTTCAAAAATTGAGCGTGGATATGGCCCGGAACTATCCCCAAAATCTGAATAGCATGATCGGCGGTAATATCAGAACCCGCGTAAGATATTAGTTTAGCCAAGGCCGACTCGGCATCACGTAGCGAACCGCCGGCGTGATCCGCCAATGCAGTTAGAACTTCCCTGTCCAGCTTCAGCTTTTCACTTGCGCCAATTTTCTCTAATTTTTTAATAATTTGGTCGCGGCTGATTTTTTTAAAATCAAAACGCTGGACACGGGATAATATAGTTTCAAGAACTTTATTGGGTTCGGTTGTGGCTAAAATAAAAATGACGTGTCCTGACGGCTCTTCAAGAGTTTTAAGCAAAGCATTGAACGCCGGCGGAGTGAGCATATGGACTTCGTCAATTATGAAAACTTTATACTTAGACCCAGTGGAAGCAACTTGGGCTGATTCTTTAAGATTTCTAATTTCATCAATTCCGCGATTAGAAGCGGCGTCAATTTCAATCATATCCAGTGAGCGATTATCATTGATAGCTAAGCAAGAATCACATTTATTGCAAGGTTCATAATTAGCAGTCAGATACTGGTTACAATTCAGGGCTTTAGCAAATAATCGGGCCATAGTTGTTTTACCGGTACCGCGAGGACCGCAAAATAAATAAGCATGGCCAACCCGCCCTGACGAAAGCGCCCCCTTGAGGGTGCGCACTATATGTTCTTGGCCTTCAATTTCAGAAAATGATTTGGGTCTGTATTTTCGGTAAAGAGTTAATGACATTCTTTGAGATGGCCTTTATTTCTTAAATACGCCAATTTTAAACCCAATAAAACTGAAAATCAATGCCATAGCTGAACCGGTAATTGACCCGGCATTGGCCCAGGCATTGGCGGTCAACCCAAATTGCGGAGATATATAATTCACCACAGAAGAAGCGACTATAATATTTACAATCGAGCTGGCTATCATTACGGTTAAAAACTTGCTGAATTCTTGGCCTTGATTTTTATTTTTACTTTCAAAAACCCAGTGCTTGTTCCAAAAATAGCTATGGGTTACAGCAAAGAAAAAAGAAATAGCTTTAAAGCCGGAGAATGCCAGACCCCTATTTGCGCCGGTTAAAAGTATAAGAAAATCCAGAACGCCGGCATCTACGGTAAAATTAGTAAAGCCCACCGCGGCAAATTTACCAAACTGGGTAAACGGTTGAATCCACTTCCCTAAGAAATAGCCCAATTTGACACCCACCATCCATGCAATCGGCACAACGACAACTAGAATGCCGAAAGAGATACCGTAAAATTCAGGAAAGCCAGAAAAAGAAATAACCCACCAGCCCAAAAACCCCGCGGTAATTCCCGTAATTAAACTGGAAGTAAAATCTTTTTTGGTAAAATTCATGTTTAATTATATCTCATTTTTAACTCACCCTCTATTTCTTCTCGCTGACGACCAAATTTTAACCTTGAAATTTCTTTAATGGCATCGGCTATTTCCATATTGCCTTCTTTTTCTAGAATAGTTTTAATGCTAAACGGCCTCGTAGTTTGATTAGCAATCAAAAGTTTAACATAGCAGTTGAAATTGTCTATATTCATTAAGTCCTGATAAGTGAACACCGGCTCGAATTGATTTTTTATAACTTCGGCATCTTCGGCGCCAATTCTGAAAACCGCCATTGAGCCAACATTGCCAAAGACGGCATTCTTTATGCTCTCCTGGAGCTGTTTTATGAATTGATGGGCAATAATTAAATTCAGACGATATTTACGGGCTTCGGACAAAATTGTGGCAATGCTTTCGGTGGTAAAATTCTGAAACTCATCAATATAAAGATAAAAATCTTTTCGCTGGTCTTCACTGGTGTCCACTCTGGATAACGAGGCCATCAATAATTTACTGACAATAATCATACCCAAAAGATTGGCATTAATATCCCCGATTCGGCCTTTAGATAAATTGACGATTAGAATTTTCTGGCTATCAATGACATCCCGGAAATTAAAAGCGCTTTTTGTCTGAGAAATAATCGGCCGGACATAATCGTTGGCCAAAAATGGATTTAGCTTGGAAGTGATATAAGGCACCATATTAGCCAGGGAAGCTTCACCGCCGGCTTTCTCGGCTTCTTGTTCCCAAAAACTTTTGACCAGAGGATTGGTTTCCCGGCTCAATTTATCACGCCTATATTCCTCGTTGGCTAAAACCTTGGGAATTTCGGCAAGGGTTGGCACTTCATTGGCATAATCATCCAACAAAAGTAGAATCGCATTTTTGAAATACTGTTCAAACATTGGGCCAAAGGCCTCGGGTAGGTCTTTATACAGCGCCTTGACAATGGCAAGCATTTCATTGGCGACAAATGTTTTTTGTTCGGGCTTGGCCGGATTAATTTCAAGCATATTGAGTCCTAATGGGCGTTCTATATCGCTAGGATTGAAATAAATCACATCTTCAACCCGATTAGCCGGAACCACCGATAAAACATGTTCAGTAAATTCCCCGTGAGGATCGACCACACAAACACCTTTGCCGTTTTCTATGTCTTGGCGGATTAATTCTTTCATTAAAGAAGTTTTGCCGGTGCCAGTCTGGCCGATAATATACAAATGCCGCCGGCGATCGCCATCAAGCATGCGCACTGTTTTTTCTTCTCCTCGAAAAATATTTTTGCCGATGACAATGCCTTCTTGGGGCAAATTAGCGGGTGGTTCAGATAATTTTGATTTTAAGAAAGCAACATTAGGGGCAGACGTAGTCGATAATGGAAAATGATAAATACTGGCCACTTCTTCCGTAGACATAACTAACTTTTGGCGGTTATCGAAAAGACGGAAGGAATAATTATAAATCAGCTTTTCCAACGATCGGCCGGAAAGTTTCACGGGCTTAAGGCTATTCATATCCGGATGAGCCAGTTGAACAAATGATCCTTCAAAATCGCCAAGAATCTGCTGGGCGCGCTCAATGGTTGGCGCAGAAGTTACCAATCTAACATTTACGTCAAAATTTTGCTTGCCGGATTTAGTGGTTAAGCCTTTGATAATTTCGTCATCGGTCGGGGTAATAACTTTTATTAGCTCGGACGGTTTGCCGGGATCTGGTTTTTGGGGTTTGGGCGGATGTTTGGCTCTTTGTATCGCCTCTTTGAGCTGATAGCCGGCTTGCATTTCACGGGCAATTTTGGTGGCTAAAATTTTTTGGCTTGAGGCATGGCTCGGCCTGATTAATATTTGCAAAGCTACGCCTTCGCCTTCTCTCTGAAGCTTGGACATAGAAGTTAAAATTCCGCTCATGGGATCGGCTTCAAGTTTTTGATAGGTTTTAAAAGGCAAAAACTGGTTTGTGGAATAAGCCAAATATGAACCGGCGACAAATCCTTCCGGATTAAATATATTATAGTCTTTAACTTTGGTAATTTCGGCTGTGGGATAATGGGCGTAAATTTGTTTTTCAATCACATCTTCACTGGAAAGCGGGACAGAAATATAAAAATGGCTTTCCTCGCCGATATGATGGACGGCAACTTCAAGAGCCAGGTAAGGTTCGCCATGAATAAACTTATTCCAGCCTTTGGCGTGAATATTTGAAAAAGCCGAAAACATCTGTTCGGATATGCTTATCAGGTCTTTGTTTGATTTTTTTTCTGATTGGCCGGAATCAGAGGATTGGGACTGGTTTTCCCTGGTAACTTTTATCAAAAGGAGAGAAGTATTAAGAGCTCTTTCAACTTGACCTCGTGTCCGAAGCAATCCAACGACAACCAAACCGGCAATCAAGATTATAACTAAAGCGACAAAAATAATAATTAGCGCAAATAACCCCATATGTTAGAGTTTTTTCAATTTTCCGCGTTCAATTAAATAATTATAAAGCTCGTCGACTAAAGTGTCATGAAAAGAGTCAATTAAAGCGGCATTGCCCGTGGCCCGAGCTTCTTTAATGGCATCGCTAATTGATTTACTGAAGGCAATATTAATTAACTCCTGGATTTTACTTTTAAATTCTTCGGAAGTTGAAGATGGCGATACTGATGATTGTTGTTGATTATCAGCAGACAGCGCCGACTGGGATCGGCTTGGCCGGGTTTGCTGAATCTTTTCTCCAATTACCTGACGCAGGGCTTCTTTTTCGCGCGGGACTTCGGCTATTTCTCCGGATTCTTGTTTTTGCCCTAATTCTCTTTTTTTCAATTCTAAATCCCGTTCTAATTGCTGAATTTCCGTCTGTAGAATATTTGGACTTCCTTCTTCTGGCATATATTTATAAGACTTACGCGTTTGAGCCACGTTAAGCTCTTATTTGATTATACTACAGCTGTTAATGACTGTGGATACCTAATAAGCCACAGGTTTTAAAAGTGCTAGAATATAGTTAATGGTAAAACGAAATAATCGTTGGCTGTTAGTTTTACTGGTTTTGGTTATTGCCGGGTTTTTTAGGTTTTATCGGATTGCTTCTATTCCTCCCGGGCTTTATCCGGACGAAGCCATGAACGGCAACAACGCTTTAGAGGCTATCGCCACCGGAAACTACAAGGTTTTTTATCCAGAAAATAATGGACGGGAAGGATTATTTATCAATATCCAAGCTCAATCCGTGAAAATCTTCGGCAATGAGCCATGGGCCTTGCGCATTGTCTCGGGAATATTTGGAGTCCTGACTGTTTTGGGCACTTATTTTCTGGCTTCAAAATTATTCAATTGGCAGATCGGACTTTTTTCCAGTTTTTTTCTGGCAACTTCTTTCTGGCATACGCTTTTCTCAAGAATAGGTTTCAGGGCGATTTCAGCGCCTTTCTTTATGGTTTGGGGGTTGTATTTTTTGTGGCGCGGGTTATCAAGTAGTAAATTATGGAATTTCGGGGTCAGTGGAATTCTCTTTGGATTAGGATTTTATACTTATATTTCTTTCAGGGCCATGCCGCTGGTGGTCATTTTGGCTCTATTATCTTATTGGGCAACCATTAAAAAAGACTTTAGCCATGAAAAATACATCCATACCCGGAATCAAATTATCAAAGGTTTGGCTTTGCTTTTAATTTTATTTATTTTTATCTTTCTGCCGCTAGGTTATTATTTTTATGCCAATCCGGGTGATTTTCTTGGACGGACAACCCAGGTTTCTATTTTTACTTCGGACGACGCGGTAAAAACATTAACAACAAACACAATTAGAACATTGGGAATGTTTAATTTTATCGGCGATTACAATTGGCGTCATAATTTTTCTGGCGCGCCAGAACTGATTTGGCCTGTCGGAATATTATTTATTTTCGGATTTTTTAGGAGTTGGATTAAATTATTTAAGAACTGGAAAAAACAGGGCCATCCTTCGACAACCCAAATATTACTATTATCTTGGTTTTTTGTCGGCCTATTGCCGGTAATATTATCTGTCGAGGGTATCCCCCACGCTTTAAGGGCAATAATGGTTGCGCCAGTGGTATTTATATTTGCCGGTGAAGGTTTATGGTGGCTTTATGATATGTTGAAGGATTGGTACGTAAAAAGGGATTTCCACGAAATAAATATTTACAAGAGAAAATATTCCGAAGGTACTTTTGTAGCAACTCTGGCTATGGTTATATTCATGGCCGCATGCATGATAATTGAATACGACAGATATTTTTATCAATGGGCTTTAAATTCAAATGTTCCTCCGAATTACTCCCAGAATTACGTTGATCTTGGCAATCTTTTAAATATCCTGCCTCAAAGCATAAAAAAATATGTAGTGGTCAACGCCAATGGGACTTTGGTAAACGACATCCCCATGCCCGCCCAGACAATAATGTTTATAACCGATACCTGGACGCTACAAAAACAAAAAGCAAAAAATTTATATTATCTAACCGAAGAACGATTTGACCAAAAAAAATATGATGAAGATTCTTTCGTCATACCCTTAGAACCGGAATAATAATTATGTCGAAAAACACAAAAATTTGCGCCGTTATCATAATTGCTTCGGCGATGGTATTGGCAATATCAAGCGTTTGGAATGACTCAATCATTGTTGATGAGGTACCTCATATCGGCGCTGGTTATTCTTATTTAGTCAAGCACGACATGCGCCTAAATCCTGAACATCCGCCGTTGGCCAAAGACATTGCCGCTATTCCCCTGCTTTTCTTGAATCTTAAACAAGACGTTTTTAATACTAGATTTTGGCAAACAGATATCAACGGCCAATGGGAATTTGGACGATATTTAATGTTTGAATCTGGCAACAACGCCGATTTAATCAAGCATGCGGCTAAACTGCCGATGCTTTTATTTTTTGTATTATCAGCCGTTATCTTATTTAAATGGGCTGGCGAGCTTTACGGCGATAAAGGAGCGTTAATTGCTTTATTCCTGTTCTCATTCTCGCCGACAATTTTAGCCCACTCTCGTTTTATAACCACTGACGTGCCGGCTCTTTTCGGAATTCTTCTGGCAAGTTATTATTTTGTCAGATACTTAAAAAATCAAACCAGAAAAAACTTTTTAATAGCCGGTCTGGCTTTTGGAATAGCTTTAATCACAAAATTTTCCACTTTTCTACTTGTGCCATTTCTAGGATTATTGGCTGTGGCATATGGACTTGCAAAAGGAGGCAACCAATCATCTTCAAAAATTTGGTCAGGAATAAAACTGGGGTTAATTTCTGTTTTAATTTTCATAACCGGATTTATTATTATCGTTTGGCCAGTTTACTATTTCCATATCTACAACTATCCGCCAGAACGCCAACATCATGATACTCAATATCTATTAGGCTCTTATGGGAATAGGTATGTAGCTGATCCGGTAATATGGGCATCTGACAAACCTATTATTCGGGCAGCCGCTCAATATGGGCTGGGCCTTTTGATGGTCGTCCAGCGTTCAACCGGCGGTAACACTACCTATTTCTTAGGCGAGGTCTCGCGTACCGGCTGGCACAAATATTTTCCGATTGTTTATTTTATAAAAGAACCTTTGGCATGGTGGATACTTGTAATAATTGCCCTACTGGCAATTATTACTCAAGTCAAAAGTTTAAAGTTTAAAGTGAAAAGTATCGAAAATTGGATAAAAAATTACTTCGTGGAATTCGCGATGTTGTTGTGGCTAATGATTTATTGGTATACGAGCATCAGCAGTAACCTCAACATTGGGGTCAGACACCTTGTGCCGACTTATCCTTTTGCCATTATCTTAATCAGCGGCCAATTGTCAAAAATATTGAAAAAATCAAAACTTTGGGTTTCAGCTGTACTTTTGATGCTTGCCTGGTATTTCTATGAAAACATCCGAGTTTATCCGTATTATTTGACTTATTTTAACCAAATAGCCGGAGGCCCAGGCGGCGGTTACCGTTATGTTGTCGATTCAAATCTGGATTGGGGTCAGGATCTGCTACGCTTAAGCAAATGGGTAAGTGAGAACAACATCAGTAAAATTGAAACTGATTATTTCGGCTGGGCTGATCCAGTTTATTATCTGAAAGATCATTATGTCTGGTTAAATTCCACTAAATATACGGACGCGCAAGATTTCAAAAAACGAAACCAAAGCAATGGTTGGCTGGCCGTTTCAGCCACATTTCTTGAAGGTTCTGAAGGTACGCCTGAAAAACCCAACCCTATTAACTACAGCAATTGGCTAAAATCTTATCAGCCAGTCACTGTCATCGGCAATTCGATACTTATCTATCACATTTATTGAGCTCAATAAGCCACTGCATATTTAAATGAAGTCCCACGAGCTGTTTTACATTATTCCTGATCTTTGTTATACTTCTTTTGCAAAGTAGGTGTTATTTAGAAGAATAGTCGAACTTCATAAAAACTTAATTTTGCAAATAAATAGTTAATTTATATTTATGGATGGAGTCGTAAAGAGAAAAATAGATGGAAAAGATTTTGGTTTCATTACTCCGGATGGCGAAACCCAAGATGTTTTTTTCCATAAAAGCGCGCTCGCTGACGTTACCTTTGAGGAATTACAAGAAGGCGACAAGGTATCCTTCGATGTAGTAGACAGTCCAAAGGGTGACGGAAAAAAGAACGCGGCTAATGTAAAGCGAATGTAATCAGTCTTAAAAACTCTCCGCGGTTGCGGAGAGTTTTTATCACAGCCTCAAAAAACCACGGCTTTAGCTGTGGTTTTTTGAGGCTGGATTCCGCCCGCCCGTGGAGGCTCCATTTTATACTATTGCTTTTCTATTTATAACCTGTTAACAT
>ERZ1292623.5570-Hain-H51-01um-R1-5570-length-9991-cov-10_pt1 | contig 9991 bp, 18 predicted proteins | sample MGYA00564398_ERZ1292623 | MGnify/ENA primary metagenome ERZ1292623 (study PRJEB36523, sample SAMEA6512633) | groundwater metagenome | collected 2019-01-07 | study: AquaDiva: Metagenomics assemblies of 32 groundwater samples
GTGCCCCCCTCGGTTGCCAGCAAAAGCGCGCCGTCCTGTCACACCCATTGCCGGCTCCCAGCGGCCCGCTGGCGCGCGTTACAGTGGCGGCTCGCCGCGGCCACGCTCGCGCCCTGAGGCTTCGTGGTGGCGCCACGGGCACGCCTTGCGCGCTCCCGGTCTCGGGCGTTTTCGGATCTCGTGCCTGGCGTCAGGTGGCTCGGTTCGACACAGAGCCGGCCGCGCAGTCCGTGCGCTTCGCAGGCCGGACTGTGCCGCGCCTCGTGACCGGGCGGCAGCGGGCCGTGGCGCGTCTCGCAGGCGAGCCGGTGCACGTAGACCTTGCGGCCGGCGACGGTGCACGTCGGGTAGCCGCGATCGTTGCGCGCCCCCGTCCACAGGCGGCAGCCGTTCCGCATCCGCGTCGTGCGGGCCAGCAGCGTGGCGAGCGAGGGCGTCACGTGCGGGCCTCGAGCCGCCCCGTGTACGGCGTGACGTGGCCGCCGATGTCGAACCCGATCCCCGAGAGCGCGAGGTTCCACGCGGCGACACGCCACGCGAGAGGGAGCGGCAGACGCGCGAGCGCGCGGCCGGCGTACCAGCGCCACGAGAGGCGGGTGCGGACGTCGAGGGTGATGCGGTCGGTCATCGCGCCTCCACCGGCCCGCCGATCGCCTGCCCGACGCCCGCGCCTCGCGGCGCCATCACGAGCACGAGAGCGCCGTCGTCGTCGCGGTACCAGTGCGAGGCCACGTGCGTGATGCCCACGAGCGTGCCGTCGTAGGCTGCGCGCTCGGCCGCCGTGCATGGCACCACGGGTGCGGTGAGGCGCTCGAGCACGGCCTTGGCGCGGGTGGCGGCGAGCTCGCGGGCGGCGCGGATGCGGGCGTCCTTGGCGATGGCAGCGGCGTCGGTGGCTCGGCTCATGGTGTCTCCGTGGTGCGAAGCCCGAGGCTTGCGAGGAGGGCGCGCGCGGCGTCCGGATCGGGGGCTGCGGTTGCGGGGCGCTCGGGCTCCCACTCGCGGGCCGGCGCGTACCGATCGCGCTCCGGCGTCTTAGGCGCGGGCTTCGCCGCCGCGTACCGCTCGGTGTGCTCGGACAGGTTGCCGATCGGGTGCCGCTTCGACGTCGCCCACTCGTCGGCGAAGAACCCGTCGAGGGCGGCGTCAACGAACGCGAGCGGGGCCTTCTGCGTCTCGGCCTTGGCGATGAGCTTCGCCATGTGCTGCCCGGCCGGACCGCCCGACGTGAGCGCGTGCGCGCGCTCGAAGCGACTCACGTAGCCGGTGCGCCAAGCCGACGCGAGTTCGTCCCGGAGGCCCGTGGCGGCCAGGCTCGGCGGATAGCCGAGCGCTCTCGCCTCGGCTTCAGCCTCGTGCGCGCGCGCGCTCTCACGATCGGGGATCGGAGATCCAGATCGGAGATCCAGATCAGTCGCGAGACTGTCGCGTGGCTCTCGCGAGCCCTTCGCGTTATCCTCGCGATCGACTCGCGAATCCTCGCAAGGTGGCGGATCCATGCCGCTTTCTTGCGCTGGTACTCTCGGCGATCCGGGCCTGTCCACCTTCTGGTGCTTGGTCCAGTTCCGGATCGCGTAGTACCGCTGTCGCTGCACTTCGTACGTCTCGACGAAGCGCATCGCGACGAGTTCTCGGAGGGCTCGCGCGGCTTTCGCGAGGACAGCCGGCGCGTCTGCGCCATCGTCTCTCTCAAGCTGGTAGCGCCATGCCCCAGCAGCGATCGCCCCGGCCGAAGCCCGTCCGCGCCCGTAGTCATCCGCCATCAACATCAGCGCGACCGAAAGCAGTCGCGCCTCGTCGCTCGCACCTCCCATCAGCTCGTCTTCGAGCCACTCAGGTTTCACTGTTCGGATCCTGCCGCTCACGACGGTTCCTCGTTCGGCTTGGCGCCGGCTCGTTGAATGGCCCGGCCGAGCCCAGCGAAGGCTCCGGCGATCACATCCTGAGGCCCGGATTGCTGGTTCACACCGCGCCGCGCGTTCTCGAGTTTCGCGGTAGCCGCCGCCGTCGTCCGAAGGTCTGTCGTCAGAACGGAGGCGACGAGATCCGCAGCGTCGCGGGCGGCGTCGAACGGGTCGACGGCGGGCGGTTCCTCATCGCGGAAGTTCCTGAGGCACGCGCGGAAGTACGTGATCACGCGGACGTTGGTAGGCAGGCGGTCGGCGTTGGCTGCCGTCGCGTCGATGGAGCGGAGCACGCGGTCGATCGGGTGCGCCGCGTGGTCGTAGAGAAGCGCGGCGCTCTCCGGAGACTGGCTCAGGGTGCTGCGGTCAAGCGGCTTGTCGCTCTTGCCGAGGTTGCACGACGCGGACGCGGCAACGAGGTTGGTCGGATCGTCGCCTCCGCCGTCGGCCTGCGCGATGACGTGGTCGACGTGGAGCGGAGACTCGAGCGCGGTGGTTCCGCAGTAGCGGCAGCGGAAGCCGTCGCGCTTCAGCACCTCGAAGCGCAGTCGAGTCGACACACTCACGCGCGCGCCTCCACCGGCGCGCAACGCACGCAAAGAGCCATCGTCGACGAGGCGCCCTGCACCGCGTCGCCAATGCCGACGGCCGTCGTGGCATGCAGGCCGCACGCGGCACATGCGTAGCGGTTTTTGCACAGCACGGTGTGCACGACCTGAGCCCACTCGAACGTGAGGGCGTAGTCAGGGGCCGGCATCGCGGCGAGTTCGGCCCGGCGCTCGTCTGTCGCATACGCGATCGGGTACGTCATGCCGCAGCCCTCCGCTCGACCGAACCCGCGCACGCGACGCGGCCCACCGGCAGCAACGCAGATGGATCGCGCGCGCGAGCTCGGTCGAAGTGAGGGGTGGTCATGTTGCGTTACTGTTCGCTGGGGCCGCGCCCTCAGAGTGCCCGACCTCCGCGCCGCGCGCAAGTCCCGCCATCCGCGCGTGCGTCCCGCACACCTCGGCGCCCGCCATGGCGCGCTGCCCGCAGCGCCGCCGCCGCCGGTTCCCGCACCACACGACGCACTGCGGGGCCATGACGTGCGCCGAGTACGCGCCGCCCTCGCACGCGACACGACCACCCGGCCACGCGCGCAGCGGTCGCAGCGGTCCCCGCGCCAGAGGTGCGGGCGTGCGGCCTCGGGGCGTGCCGGCGCGCGCGGTGCGCGGGCGCTGCCGAGCTCTGCGAGCGTGAGCGTGGGCGTCATGCGGCCTCCAGCGCGGCGCGCTCGACGGCCTCGATCCGCTCGCCGATCCACCGGAGGCACGGCACCGCGATCGAGTTGCCGATCGCCGCGTACCTCGGCCCGTCCTTCGCACCGGGGATCGCCGTCCACCCGTCTGGCATTCCCATGAGGCGCTCGCACTCGGTCGGCGTGAGGCGTCGGACGGTCGCGGCATGGGCGACGCCCATGCCGCTCGACGTGGCTCCGAGCGCGGGGCTGACGCCGCCGCTGATGGGATCCTGCGTCTGGTGAAACGCGACGGCGGGTGCTTGGCTCCGACGCGCGAGCGTCGGAGCCGGTGAGCCCGGGTCGCAACGCGAGCGGTTCGCGGCGCTGGTGATCTGGTCGGTCTCGAAAGGGATCATCAAGAGCGAGCCGCAGGGCTGCGAGCCCGGCGCCGTCGACCGCAGCGCGCCGACCGTGTTTCGTACGGTCACCCCGTTCTGATTGTCTTCCTGAACCGCAAGAGGCGACGGCGTGCCCCGTCCCGTCCCGTCCTCGCTCGCATCGAAGCCTGAGCCTCGGAGCGTGTGCGCTACGTCGACTCGGAGGTGTCCGCTTGCAGCGCCGCTTGCTCCGGGGTCATGGCCGCCGCTTCCAGCGCGCGCCTCAAGTGTCCCGGCAACCTCCGCCCCCTCCGCGCCGCACGTCGGAGGATCCCCGCACAGCCCCGAGCGCTCAAGTAGTACCGCGGCGGCACGCTGCCAGAGTCCTCCAGCGTGCGCGACAACGAACACGCGGTGGCGTCGCTGGGCCAGTCCGAAGAACTGAGCGTCCAGCACTCGGTAGGCGAACCCGTACCCGAGCTCTGCCAGCCCTCCGAGGAAGGCTCCAAACGCCCGTCCGCCGTCCGCCGACAGGACACCAGGCACGTTCTCCCAAACGATCCAGCGGGGAGCGACGCGGTGAGCAAGTCGAAGAAACTCGAGCGCCAGCCCGCCACGCGCGTCAGCCAAGCCGCCTCGGAGTCCGGCGACCGAGAAGCTCTGGCAGGGAGTCCCGCCCATGAGAAGATCGATTCCTGTTGCACGCTCGGCTCCGATCGTCGTGAAGTCCCCGAAGTTCGGCACGGTCGGGTATCGGTGTGCGAGCAGCGCCGAGGGGAACGCCGCGATCTCCGCGAACCACGCGTGCTCCCAGCCGAGCGGCGCCCACGCGAGAGCGTCGGCGGCGATCCCACTGCATACGGAGCCGACCCTCACGCCGCCACGCTCCCTTCCGCCGCGAGCTCGACGCGCGCGACCGCACGCTCCGCTGCCACGAGGGCCGCCTCGACGCGCAGGCCGTGCTCCGACCACGGGCCGGGGGCGTGGTGCGCCCGCTGCGCCTCGCTCTGCGAGGGCCCGGCGTAGCCCGCGGGCGCGTGCCCGTGCGTGGCCGTGTCATCGTCCCCGACGCGCGTCGCGAGCACCTCGGCGAGGTGGCTGGCGTCGAGCCCGACGAGCGGCAGCCGCGCGCGGAGGTGCGCGATCGCCGCGCTCTGGATCTGCCGCACGCGCTCCCGGCTCACGCCGAGCGCGGCCGCAACCGTCTCGAGCGTGGCGCCGCCGCGCGAGGCGAGAATCTGCGCCGCCGGGTCGTCGGCGTAGCGCGACGTCGGGTGCACCAGCGTGCCCTCCCGCGTGTGCGCGCCCGCGCAGCCGGGGCAGCGGCGGTGACGCGCGGTGACGACGGCGCCGCAGTGCGAGCAGGCGGTCACGCGACACCCCCGAGCGGAAGCGAGCGTGAGCGAGGGGGTCATGCGACCTCCGAGAACAGCGACCGCTGCGGGGCGAGCGCCGGGCGCAGGCACGCGGGCGAGAACCAGATCGCCTCCTCGTCCTTCGTGCCCCCGCCGCCGTACGTCATGCGCTCGCGCGACCACTCAACGATCTCCCAGCCGGGCAGCGCGTAATCTCCTCGGTGCCCGCACAGCGCGACGCGGAGGTGAGCGTGCTCGGCTGCCCATGCGGCGACCTCGTCGGCCACGGCGACGTTGCTGCCGGCGGCGTAAAGCCGCTCGAACGCGCGGTACGGCGGGTCGAGGAAGACGGCCGTCTCGGTGTCGCCGTAGTGGTGGTTCAGCGTGCGGTCCCACGCGCCGTGGATCACGCGGACGCGCTCCAGCCGGGACGCGAGGTGCGCGAACCAGTCCGCGACGCCCTGGCCCGCGTTGCCGACGTGCGGGACCTGGGACTGCACCCCCCGCCCCGCGTTGCCGACGTGCTCGCGCTCGCACCATCCGCTGCCGATCCACGCGCACAGACCCCAGACCCACCAGCCCGCGATCTGCGGATCGCCCGGCCACTCTGGGTCGGCGAGCTTGCCGCGAAGGTCCGCGCCGCGCTCCGGGTGCGTGAGCCACCGATGGCGCGCGTCGAGGTCCACGTGCGAGACCGGATAGTCCTGCCACTCGTACGTGCGCTGCGGCTGGTACTTCACGCACCGCCAGAAGTTCGCGACGTAGAAGTTCTGGTCGCCGATGACCTCCAGCGAGGCCGGCGACGGGGCGCCGAGGAGCACGGCCGCGCTCCCGCAGAACGGCTCGATGAACTGCGGCGGGCGGCCGAAGCGCTCCCACACGAGGGCCGCCACCGAGCGCTTGCCGCCGAAGTAGGGAAATGGCGCGCGCGTGTAGTTCTCTGGCGTCACGCCGCAGCCCTCCGGCGCTTCTTCGGCGCGAGCACGGCGGCCACCTCGGCCGAGTGCGCGCCCCACGTCGCGAGGCAGATCGCCTCCGCCTCGTCGTCCTGCACCGTCAGGCCGTAGCGGCCCTTCACGGCGAGCACGGCGCTGCGCTTCCACGCGGCGCGGCTCCGGTCGCGCTCCGGCTTCGCGCGGACGGTGGCGTCCACGACGGGCCGCAGCCCGAGGCCGGCGCGCCACGTCGAGACGTAGACGCGCACGATCGGCGGCTGCGTGTCGCCGGCCGCGCTCGCGATCGCCTGCGCCCACGCGCCCCACGACTCGCGGACGCTGGCGTACGCAGTGGCGTTCGGGAACGCGCCGCTCGGCCAGTCCTCGGCCACGACGACGAGCGGCAAGTCGCGGGCCTCGGCTGCGGCGACGGCGTCGGCGGCGACCTGGCAGCGCTCGTCCCAGTCGCCGCAGTAGCCGCTGTCGAGCAGCGCGTGGCGGCCGTTCTCGGGCGCGCAGAGCGCGTGGCCGCTGACGGCGCCCGCGTCGATCGCGAGCACACAGGCGCGCGCGGGCGTGAGGAGGAGGCGCGTCATTCGGCCGCGTCCCTTCCGGCGAAGAGGCTCGGCTGCGAATCGGTGGCAGGGAAGTCCGTGCGCGTCGGCTTCGTGCGCTCGCCGCGCAGGCGCTTCACCGTGCACTCGATCGCGGCGGGGTCCTTGTCAGCGAGGATGGCGCGGCGGCCCTCGTAGCGGCACGCAACGGCGAGCGTCCCGGCGCCGCATGTCGGATCCACGATGAGGTCGTTCGGGCGGCTGTAGTCGCGCACCAGGGCGCGGATGAGCCAGACGGGCTTGCCGCCGACCCACGACTGGCCGACCTCCTGCACGCCGACGTACGCGCCCGGCAGCGTGCCCCAGCGCACCATCTCGGCGGAGCGAACGCGCGCCACCATGCACGAGATCGACCACGAGGACGGCCCGTCGCCGGTGAGCCGGCACGTCATGCCACGGATGACGGCGGGGACGGTCTGGAAGGCTCGCCTTCCAGACCGCTCCAGCGCGTCCCTCCACGCCACGGCGAGAACGTCGTCCGTGAGCGAGACGACCCAGCCGCGCACCAGCGGGGACCAGAGGGCGGCGAACGCCTCGCAGTCCTCGGCGGTGAAGTGGTCGTAGCCGAGGCCCCGGCGGACCGTGAGATCACGGTCCGCCGGGAGGATCCCGTTGACCGCCGCCGTCACCCCGTTGTGGCCGGCGTGGGTTCTGGCCGAATAGGGCGCGTCGACGCAGAGCATGTCCGCCTGCACCCCCGCCGTCCGCATCGCGTCGGCAAGCACGCGGTGCTCGCACGCGAAGACGAGCGTGCCGTCGTCCACGTAGGCGGGCTCCCCGAGTGCCGGGCGAAGGCGTGCGGCGAGGTCCCTCACGGCGCACCCGGCCCGAGAACGAGCGGCCCGCGCAGACCGCACGAGCGGTCCCCGTCGATCGATTCCGGCAGCGGCCCGTGCCGGAGAACGGGCCGGCTCCACTTCGCGCCGCAGTTGGGGCGCCGCTCCGAGTGCGCCCGCGGCTCGCACACGACGCCCTCGCCGGCCGGCTCACGCACGCAGTCGAGGCACAACCCGTCGATGCGCGCGCGCTCGGCGCCGCACCAGCGGCACGGCTCCGTCGCCACCGCCTCGCACGCTTCCAGCACGGCGATCAGCCGGCCGAGGCGCGCGTGGATCGCGTCGAGGAGGCGGACGAGACGGGTCATGACGGCCACCCCGGCGGCTTGTCGCGCGCGCTCTCGACCGTCGGCAGCAGGCACTGCCGCTGCTCACTCGGGTGCCACGGGTAGCCCGGTGCCGGCTTGCTCTCCGGCCGCAGGCGCTGCGCCGCCGCCGCCTTCTTGCGCTCCGCTTCGCGCTCTCGGTACTGCGCGTCGAGCCAGCGCGCGGCGGCGAGCCTGTCCGCGAGCGGGCCGGTTGCCGGCACGACGCACGCGCACCGATCGCGCGCGCTCAGCGTCCAGCCGCGCGGGCGCCCGCACCGCTTGCAGTCGTCGTCCTTCACGGCTGGCTCCCGGTCGTGAAGGTGACGGGCACGGACTGGCAGGCGAAGCCGCGCAGCCATGCGAGCGTCTCGGCGTCGGACATGAAGCGGTGATCGACCAGCGCGCCGAAGCACGGGTGCGGCCACGTCTGCCCGCTCTGCACGATGACGGGCCCGTGTCCCAGGCGTCGGCGCGCGAGCGCGACGCCCATCTCGAGGAGCGCCCCGCCCGACGTCGCCGGGCCGGTGTCGTAGATGCTCGTGTCCGCCGTGAGCATGACGAGCACGCGGGCCCGCTCGACGCCGGCCACGTCGAGCAGCGCCTCGGTGTGCAGCGTGTGCTCGGCCATGTGCGCGTCGCCGTGCGCGTCCATCGCGGCGGGCCAGTCGTGCGAGACGCGGCAGCCGGGAATCGCCGCGACGGCCGCGAAGAACTCGCGCACACGCGGGCGCACGTTCGCCGCGCTCGGCGCCGCGATGTAGACGTTGACGGGCTCGCTCACGGCAGCACCTCGCGCGCGATCCGGGCGCAGACGCCCGCGACCTGCCGGGGGAAGGCCGTCGTCGTGCGCTCGCAGCGCGCCCTCGGCCACGAGGCAGCGGATCGCCTCGTCCGTTGCCTCGCACGTCACGCAGCCGGCCTCGGCCAGCTTGGCGGCGGTGCACCGGCCTCGGCGCAACAGCGCAATCACGGCGTCCGGCGTCACGTCGCACCTTCCCGCGCCGGCCGCGCCGGCTCGTCGTACTCCTCGAGCGCGGCGCCGACCTCGTCGTCGCACACGGCGTCGAGCCGGAGCAGTGCGCGAACGGCCTCGGCCAGCGCGTGGCCCCGGCGCCGCTCCTCGTCGAGCGGCTCGGGCACGAGGCCACGCGCGCGGAGCTCTGCGACTGTTGCGCGGTTCATCGCCACGCCTTCCGCGTGGCAGCGCGCCACGCCTTGATCGCGTCGTCGATGCGATCGGCCCCGGCGAACGTGCCGGCGCCCCACACCAGCCAGCCGTCGGGACGGATCGGGTCGGCGGGGTCGTGCCTCTCCCAGCGCCCGCGGGTGCGGTTCGCGCGGTCGATGACGTCCGGCTCCGGCTTGCGAGGGCCGGTCATTCGGCGTCGTCCCTTCGGCGCAGCTCGATGGCGCCGCAGAAGGCGGCGAGCGTGAGCACGGCGGCGATCGCGCAGAGGTAGGGCGTCACTCGGGGTCCACGAGTACGGGCCGAGAGAGGAAGCCAAAGCGATTCACGAACGTCGCGCCCGGGCACGCGGCATCGCGCCAGCGGTAGCCCGCGCGGCGGCGGCGCTCGGTATCGGCACGGCTCCCCCAGTGCTCGGGGGTCCGCTCACAGGCGAGCGAGCGCGTGCCGTCCACGATCGCCCGAGCCTCGGCCATCGTCGCGAGACACGCGTCACGCCGAGACGGGCGCTCGCCGCGCGGCGTCTCCCACGTCGCGTCGATGCCGCGTGGCCGGTGACAGTCCTCGTCGATGTCGAGTAGCCACAGCCGCGCGGTGATGGTCCCGCCGTGGAGGCGCGGGGCGAGCGCGCGAATCGCCTGCGCGAACGTCTCGCCGCGCCGCTCCATGCGGGCGCGCGCCACGAGCGCGATGCCCGCCATGTCATCGGTGTCCGTGCGGAAGCCGCGCTCGGAAATCGCCGTCCGCGCGAGCAGCACGTGGTCCGCCTGCGCCTCGGCGGGCGCCGCGCTCAGCAGCGCGCACGCGAGCACCAGCGCGAGCGCCACGAGCACGGCACGACGCACGCGGGCCCCAGCCGGCAGGGCCTCGGCGCGCTCGACGAGGGCGAGCGCCCAGCGGGTGCGCGCCATCACGCGGCGGCCCTCGCCTGCGGGCGCTTGCGCCGCCGAGGCTGCGCGCGCAGCAGCAGGTCGGCGACGGTGACCTTGCCGCCGGTCGCGTCCGAGATCCTCTGCGCGACGTCGAGCCGGCTGAGCCGGTGCCCGTTCAGGATGTCGTGCACGGTCGAGTTCGCGATCCGCGCCGCGCGCACGAGGCGCGAAATCGCGCCCCTGTCTTGCTTCGTGAGATAGTCGGCTAGCAGCACGCGCCGAGTATAGGCACACCCCTACCCTCGGCGCAAGCCCATCGCGGGGCCCGCCCACTGCGCCACCTTGGCGCGTGAACCGTGGTTCTTTTCGCCAGAAATAGCCG
>ERZ1292623.5571-Hain-H51-01um-R1-5571-length-9990-cov-7_pt1 | contig 9990 bp, 15 predicted proteins | sample MGYA00564398_ERZ1292623 | MGnify/ENA primary metagenome ERZ1292623 (study PRJEB36523, sample SAMEA6512633) | groundwater metagenome | collected 2019-01-07 | study: AquaDiva: Metagenomics assemblies of 32 groundwater samples
CTGTTCCTCCGTAGGTCGGGGTTATCGTGCTTCCATTCCAAGCTCCCTGAACAACCGTTCCTAAGGATGATTGACCTGTTGTTGTGGCGTTCAAGAAGAAGGCATTTGTTGAAGAAGCGGTTCCTTGAACTGAAAAATTTCCGGTTGTCGTTGCTACTGTGAAAAATGCATTCGTGGAACTTACAATATTAGCAGTAAGCAATGCATTTATTGTCGTAGTTGAAAGAGTTGTAACGCCTTGGATATTCCAACTAAGTGCGGCGCTGCTTGATGCGTTAGTCTGACTTATTGTAAATATCGGAGTAGATGAAGCTTGAATTTGAAAAACCCCAGTTGAAGTCGCCGAGATATTCACAACAAAACTTGAGCTAGTTGCTGCTGGCGCAAGCGTAAATAAAATATTTCGATTGCTAGTCGTCTGAATTATATTTCCTAAATTATAAGCGCCCTGCAAATCAGTTGATCCCCCACTTCCTCCGCCCAAAGAAACCCATTGCGGGGTTGAAGTCGCTGCGTCCCAAACAAAAAGACCGCCATTTGCGGTGTTGTAGTAAATAGAGCCTCCGCCGATTGAAGTTGGCGCCGCCGAAAATCCACCGATTTGTACCTGACCTTCCGTACTTAAGTTAGCGACTCCGGTGGAGTTGTCGTTCACAACATTAAAGGTGTAATCCGAGGTTGAAGACGCCCTTAACTTTCCTGACACGGTGTCTGCATTTATCGCAAATCCTGATGCCGCGATTCTTTGGCGTGGCGATAGAGTTTCAAAACCAGATCCGTTAGATGAAACTTCAACCTGAAGATACACGTCGGAGTTTGTGAAAAAATCATAATTCAGAGTATCGGGATAGCCATTTGCGGTATCTCCGATGTTCACATTGAAGACGCCGCTTACAACCGATGACGTTGTAATACTGGATGAACTCGCAGGCCACAACTGATTCCCTGAAATAGGGCTCGAAGTCGGGCTATCCCAAATGGAAAATTTGAAAAAAAAGTTGGTTCCGCCCGAACCACCAAGCAAATCCCCGTCTGCATCGGCAAGTCGGCCTTGATAACTTATTATTCTTGGAATTCCGGTAGCTGATTCAACTTTAGGCAAATAAAACCCACCAAAAGCAAGGAAAATGCTGATTACGCCTACAATAAAAATGCTGATTTTTGGTCGCATCTATTCATATTTATAATAGCATTTATAAGGCTCAAAATGGAGTTCAGATCCGTGTGGATAAGTGAGGAAAGGTCAAAAAAAGTGCCCGCGATTTATGCGGGCTTATTTTATAAGATAGGTGGCGATGATTATTCCGTTGATTAGTAAAAAAAGTATCAAAACCAATGTAATCGCGAGCAAGGGGCGTCTGGGAACTAAAAATGACATAAAAAACAGCACTAAAGACCAATAAATAAGTTTGTAAATGTCCCAACCTTCGGGCGAAACCTCAATAAACATTCTAAGTACGGGATTTGACTCCTCGAGCCCCCCCATAGACAGAGCTATCTTAGTGGTCCACCAATCCAAGAAATTGACGATGAGCAGCAAAAGAAGGATGGTTTTTTTATCTAACCGAGGATGTATTTTTTGTTCAGGAACGAGCTTGTTCATAAGCCGGTTAAGGGCTACGGCCAAAACGACGGCGATCAACACATAAAGCATCCTTGCCCTCCACGCCATTAATTAAGTTTTCAATAATTTGCTTCTCTATTCATACTAAACCCGTTTTATTTGTTTGGTCAACAAAAAACTGTTCCGATATACATCGGAACAGTTAAAACGATTCATGGCGCCAGTTTATCCATCTGTTCTTTTCGATTTTTTTTATAATACTCGGGGTCCACTTACCGAAAGAAGAATTAGCAATCGCATACATAAATGACTCTGTATTTTTAGAATGTTCAAGCCCGAACAAGTGACCCATTTCGTGTTTTAGGATGGCGGGTAAAAGGGGTTTCCCAGACATATTAATCATGCCTATGTTTTGTTGAAAATGATAAATAACAATAAGTCCGCGATTTTGATAAGCTTCTCCAAAATATTCCACCGAGGTAGTTATGGTCTTGCGAAACAATCTCTTGCGAACCCTTACCCTCATTGATTCCTGATTCGTAAACAAAATAACAATATTAGTGCTCAAAGCACAATAAGGTCTTCCGTTTGAAATTCGCGCAGATACCAAATCCGGATTTATTATGCCGCTATATGACGAACGATCCAAGACCTCAAAAGAGATTCCGACATTGTACTTATATTCTTCGAAAACTTCCGAGATGGCAGAGTTAACCGCGCTATCCGAGATAACACCCGCGGTATCTTTGAGAACACAAACGCCTATGGTTCTTTTTGTTTCCGGTAATGTCGATGATGTTTTGGTATGAAAACACGATTGCGTAATAAACAAAATACAAATCAAGGCAACATATTTAGCAATCAAGAGGCCCCCGATGTTTCTAACCTAAACTCAAAAAGCTTCTTAAATTATAACAACGATTAAAAACCCGGGAAAGGAATCCTCTACGAAGCGTAAACGAAATGGAATCCCCAAAAGAGAAGGATGAATCCAACTATTAAAAATATCCAAAACTCAAACTTTCCAGACATATTATTTTATTGATTAACTGTACTATATATTTAGAAATAAGTCAAGCCCTACCTCGTGGCCGTATAATATACAAAACCCAACGCAACAATAATACTCGTAAAAATTACTCCAGCAACAAAACCCGAAAGCGAGGAGGCGAGCAACTTCCCTATTCTATATCGGTATTGCCTCTCTTCTTCGGAGACGAAATCTCTAAATTGATTTAACCACCCATTCATAACTTATCGTTGATTATAACATTATTCCCCGAATCTTCTCTCTCTTTTATTAAAATCAGAAATTGCTTTTTCGAATTCCTGCTTATCGAAATCAGGCCAAAATTTCGGAGTGAAGTAGAATTGGCTTTCTGCTGTATGCCACATCATAAAACCGGCGGACCAATGCGGCTCACCACCAGTGCGAATCACAAGGTCAATTGGTGGCAAACCCCCAGTTAAGAGTGGTTTTAAAAGGTTTTTTTCATTAACTTCCTTTGAATTATTCAATCCTTTAATAGCTTCAAGCATCTCTCTCTTTCCGTCGTATCCAAAAAGAAGAGTGAGCCTCTTACCCTCAAAATCCTTGGTCCTTTCCTCTGTTTGATTTATTAGAGCAGTTAGTTTTTCGTTTTTTAAATAGTCTTTCCAAAACCCAATAACCTCGAAATGGATTTTCTTATCAAAAAACTTTTCGGTATTGAAATTTTCCTCCAATTGTCGGATAAATAGATCGGTCAAAAAACTTATCTCTCTAGACGTGCGTTTCGTGAGATTGCTTATCGAGGCCAGCCAAATAGTCAGATACGAAGTTCCTTCACCAAATGCAAATTCTATTAACTCGTTAATGCGTTCTGCTCCACGCTCGTGGCCTTTCAAAGAAAGTATTTTGTTTTTTTCCGCCCATCGCCTGTTACCGTCAGGAATTACAGCGATGTGGTTTATCGGTCTAGTGCCCATAAAAACCAATTATACCTATTACCCATCCGAAAACAAATCAGAGCGGCCTAGGCCGCTCTGATTATCTAAAAACGGTTCGCCTACCGCCAAATCGCAAGAAGCGCACCCATTAAAACAAACTCGACCAAATGAAATCCGATATTCATAAGAAAAAGGCCGATGGGCCTACGCTCGAAAAGCACGCTACTCGAAGAAGTCGTGACAACAAATCCAAGCCAAGCCCAAAAACCAACGAGCGCTCCGTCAAAAAAATTATCTACATTGGCATAACCAACAAAGACCGCAAGGATGCACGCGAGCACAAGACCGCCTAATATAGTTCCGGCCATAGCTCCTTTCGCGTTCTTTTTAAAATCTTCGGAATTTAGATTCGTAAGCGCCATCCATTTTTTACCAAACGCCTTTTGCGAATACCAAACCGAGCCGATAACAAAACTCAAGATTGCGGCAACAATAACCGCTAGAAAATTAATGTCCATTATATTCTTAACTTAACAACAAGCGCACTTTTTCTCCATAAGCTTCATGCCCCCAACAACAATAACCATTATTGGCCAGACAACACCCACGAAACCCATGCCAATATATTCAAGGTTACCACCAAGAAAAAGTAGGCCGAAAAGTATAACTAGAATAGGCGTAACCTTGTGGTGAGAACAGCGACATGTCTCGCCGCCCTTCATCCCCTTATCCATCATTCCTTCCATCATATTTTTTAATTTTTAAGATTCTGACCGACCTTTGAAATCTCTATATCCTGATTATAACACGATAGAATTGAATCCGTGGCTCCATTTGCAAAAATAACGACCCCTTCTATATACTAAGTAAAGCTTTTTGACTCTTTAACACTCTGTGGAGGCATTCCACTTGAAAAAGCGCAATCTCAGTAAGGTTAGTGCCCAAAGAAGGTTTATTTATTCCAACAACGCTAGGTTTGAGCCCGTTCAAAGAGAACAAGTATACGATTCTAAGCATATCTTTCCTCAATTGGAGCCGATTCTGGACTACCTGAAAAACTTCAGGGAATACCAGCGAAAGGGCATTTCTACCGACGGCGGAGCCATCTTCTGGGGCCCTTCTGGAATTGGAAAAACTTCTTTCGCCAGGTATGTGGCGACAGTAAGCAGGGCCCGATTTGTTAATGTCCGAGAATTCCCTGTTGAAATGAAAAGCGGCATGCAACTCTGGCAAACTTCCGACATACAACGTCTTTTCCGGTTTAGTTCCGATTGGGTAAAGAAAAACAATAAACCTATTGTGCTATTCATAGACCAGTTTGACGATTGGTTGAAAATCAACGACCGAATTTCGAGCGAGTTTGAAATTGAACTCGACGGATTCTCGGGCAAATGCAACGGCGTATTCCTTATAACAACTTCGCAGAAAAAACCCTCCCTGTCCGGTGATGATGAATTTGGGGGGTCTCTATTCCGCAGAGGCAGGATAGGCATACACATTGGCTTTGTGAAACCTGATCGCAAACAACAGACTGAATTATTGCAGGGTTTCCTGAGCGAACACACGACAGAAAAAGTCATTGACCATAAAAACATTATTTACTTATTGAGTGGAACAACTCCTGCCGAACTTAAATATATGGTTTCAGAAGCACGTCTTACTGCAGAAAGGGAAAACGAAGGAGTAATCGCCCAGAATCACTTGGTCCGCGCTTTCCTATCCAGCGTCTTAGATCCGCCAAGCGGCCACGAGGCTTCAGAGGAAGACAAGGAAGAAACGAGAATTCATGAATTAGGACATTACATCGTTGCAAGGGCTTGGGGTATACCAGCAAGACTGGTGTGCGTGATTAATGGCATAAGTAGTTTTGGCCAAGTTCGCATAAATGATAGTTTCCGCACCACGAACGACAAGAACATGCTAAACGACATCGCATTAACTTGGGGGAGCATAGAGGCCGAAAGAATGTTCGGTTTCCTCCCAAATGACGGTAGGGGTAGCGATGTGGAACAAATCAATACGACGGCCGGTGATTTTTTAAGACTGGGCGAAAGGAGTGGCAAGCTTAAAAGATATAGTTTGCTATTGCCTCTTCGAGATGATCGAGACCAAATAACCATAAGTGAGGAAATGAGCTCGGCTTATGAAAAAGAACTTGCAAAAGTTATGTCTCGTGGACAGAAACAAGCTCGAAAGACGCTAAAGTTTTTCGGAAAAAAATTAATAAAGAGGGTGTCTGATGTTCTTGCGAAAAACCCAACTGGAGTCATGCTCCAAAGCGAGCTTGACCCCTTGCTTGAACCGAAGCTTTCTCAGTTCCACAAGAAACACAAAGTGAAAGATCAAATAAACGACTAAAACCAAGAACCCCCGATGGCCATCGGGGGATTATTTTTTATATAAAAACAAAAAATAGCACTCGTAAGTGCTATCTGTCAATTCCGTCTTTCGACTTAACCTCATATCCGCCAATAACCAACCCAGCCGCTATTAGAACTAAATTCTTTACTACGAATTCACCATACAGAGTAAGTTTTAGAATGTTCCGTCCATCAAAGAATAACGATGGCGATAGAATAGAAGCGACAAGCGTCCCCAACATCTGTAGCCAAAGCAAAGCAAGTGTTGCGCGCAGGAAAATCTTAAATATGAGACCGAGACCGATTAATATTTCCCAGACACCCAAAAAAATCATAAAACCGTTCGGAAAGAAAGAGTACGTAGCATTAATCAAATCAGCAACAGGACTGAGGCCAAATATTTTAAGAGTGCCAAACCACAAAAAGACGAGTCCGAGCGCTACGCGCAAGGCAGGAATCGCCCATCTGTGCATCTCGTATATGAATATCCTATCTATTTTTTGAAACCAATTCGGCATCATATTTCAGAATAAGGGTCTTTAAGTATTTCCGCTTTTATTTCCGCCTGGAGGGCAATCTGGTGGGCCTTCCAAAAGATAATTCCTTTTTTCATTGCTCCGCATTCCGTCATCTCGTGCAAGATAGTGCTGTCACGATACCCTAGAGACATTTTCCTATTCTTTTTCACTTTACGGCAACTGCAATCTTTAGGATGATGTGTCGCCACCCAAATCTCATCAATGGGTATAAATTCATGAACAAGCCCACTTCCCCCATGTCCGAATATTACACTTAGGTTGGCTCTCACCCATTCGCCGTTTACAGAAAAAACCTTAAAGCTTTTCTCTTTTTTAATAAGTTTTTTCCACTTACCCGACGGGGAAAACAATTTGTCTTTTTTTGTCGCTATTTTTTGTATTTTGGCCTCTAACTTCTGCCAAAACTTATCCCGTGTATCTTTTTTGAACTTCATGGCTATTTTTAAATATTAACACAAAATAAAACCGCCGGATAACCAGGCGGTAAATATTTTTAGATAGCGTGAACGTTCCCGTGGTGCTCGGACCTCATAATAAAACAGGAGTCAGCTGCAACTATTTTGCCATTCAGAAACAAAACACGAACCCTGCTTTCCAATCCCTCCATGACTTCACAAACTAACTTCCTGTCCTCACTTGTATAGATGGCGTAGCCCACTGAATGTCTGGGCGGAATAATATAGCTCACATCTTCGGGATTGCCCAAAATCCCCGGCGACTCAAGAGCTATAAGCTCCCATAAATAACTGGTGGTTTTCCTCAGTTGTATATTGCGGTTTCCACCAAGACTATTCGAAAGTTTATGCAAGGTCCTCATGGCCTCCGCAGAACTTCCAAACCTTCTTTTGGCAGTAAGAGCGCTGGGATTCCAGGTTGAATCAAAATATGCCGAATCACCTAAAGCATCGGAACTTACCATAAAACTATTCCGAGTGAGAACTTTGAAAAAGATGAAAGCCGCCAAAATCAGAACAGGGATAGCAACGACAAACTCGTTCATGCCAATCTCCTTTAATTGGGTTGATTAAAAACAAATCAGTGAAAAAACTGAAGAATCACAAGGAAAAACAGCCCCACAAAAACCGCATTCGGCTTCTTGAGCTTTGACATTAATACTCCAATAACCGCCGCACCAAAGACTGTGCCACCAATCGCGAATCAGTTGCTTCAGAGTTAGTTTCATTTTCGCCTCTCATTATGCGATATATCAAATTATGCTTTTATTAGATTACATCTTTAAGGCTGTAAATCAATTAGGGGCTTATTCTTATATCTTGACAAATGCTATTTTGTATGCTATAGTTCAGAAAGTACACTAAACAATCAGCGAGGTTAAGATGGACTCTCAGGACTCCAGGAACGGATACGGACCGCTCGTGCTGCGTCTCATCATCGCGGTAATGCTCGTCTCGGTGGTGTTCATGGTCTTCACATCGCCGGGATTCACCAAGGCGACCGTCGCGACGCAAAGCGACACGATGCCGACGAAGCAGTTGGTGGGTCCGGTGGAATTCCGCACGCTTGACGCGGTGGCCCTCATAGCCTACGTCAACCTCTCAAGCGGGAACACTCACGACCATCGCAAGGAAGATGCTCAATCAGCAAGGGTCACCGTGATGGAAGTCGCGTCCAAGTATCTCTACGCCGACATCCGCGACGGAAAACAGAAGTTCGAGAACGAGATACTTAACCGTCTCGGCGACCGACTCTGGAGAACGGGCAGCAGGGTGGACTCGATTTGGGTCCTCAAAGTGGTCACCGCCACTCGCTGAAGACGAAGAACAAAGCGCCGCAGACAAAATGTTTGCGGCGCGTAGTATTTTATACGGCACCCACAAGAGGGTGTTTTTTTATTGACTTCTGTAGCGGGAGTGATAAATTATCCCCCAGTACTTCACAAAGGAGAGACAGTGGAAAACAAAAGCAAAGAGCTTATCCTATGGGAAGCTCTATGTGTGGTTTTCTGGCTACTTTTAGACGGATTCTGGCTTTTGGAGTGGAAGTTTCTAACTTACTCCGCCGCCTTCGGAGCGGTTTTCTCGGCAACGGTTATGTTCGTCTATCTTGAAAAAAAATTAATAACATACCTTGTCGCATGCGCAGAATCGCTCTGGATCCTAATGGGTATATTCTGGGCAACTGCGGGTTTTTATAAACTCGCTTGGGCCAACTCCATCGCCATCTGTTGTTTTGTCCTTTCAATCGTACTATTGCTTACGGCTTACGCCAAAAGCGATGCGAAAGATGTCGCACAAGGCATAGTAATGAGACGATTGAGAGCTCTACGTTCTGCTCTATATCAAAAAAAATAACCGCCCAATATGGCGGTTTTTGTTCGATTGATTAACAAACAATTCTTTTGCATCTTTCATCCCACTCGTCTTCTGCAACTCCCCAACTCAATCTGAAAGGCAAATGTTTTTCACTAAATTCTATAATAAGATCTATCACTTCCACGCTTGAAACAAAACCAATCCCGCCGTCGCTGTTTATCCTCTTAAATCCTCGGAGCTCTTTGAGTGCGAGAGGACCAGAAACGATATGCTCGGGAAATTTTTTATTTACCCGTTTCATAAAGTTATCCATCAATTTCCACATCTTGCGGTGTCCTATCTCAGGACCCAATATTTTTGAGCCCACAACATCAAAAAGCAAAAGAAATTTACCGTTCTTCTTAATGAATTTTCTACCAAATCTATACATTTCAACCCTCGTCATCCCCTTTCGAACTTTCTTTGCGCTCATAGATCGCGGGCGAGAAGTCTGTGAATGAATTCTCTAAAATTAATATTGCATTTCTCCCATACGGACAAATCCTCCCAATCTCTCCATCCCAGAGGTAATGAGGGCGGATCTTTGTACGCAACAGGCGTTATGTCCTCTGGCGGAAGATTTTTACCACCACCGCCAGATTTCGTTTGAGGTTCCACGCGAATCTCCTAATCCTAAATTAAGTTTCTTCAGCAACAATATAGTTAAAGGTCAGCCGAGTCAACGTTAATCTTGATAAGATTTACAATCACACAGAATACGATTAGTATGTAGGCAGTTGCTTAGATAATATCAGATTGGAGCGTAAGTGGACCACCACATCGTTATTGAAAAAGACCAGCAGGTCCTGCATTGCAGCAAATGTAGAGTGCCATTGCAGATGACGGAGTATCGAGGTCTATACTGTCCCAAATGCGAATCGCACGACCTCAAACATCCCCCAGAATCAATTCTCTGTTGTACGGAATGCGACAATCCGCTACGCGTGATAGATCACAAGAAAGGCTTCGGCTCTTATTGCATCTACTGCGATTTCCATCCTTCAACTCAAGATACTTATCTCATTAACGTGTCGGCTATAAAACGCCCGACGTAAACAAAAAACACCCGGCAACAGCCGGGCATTTTTTTGCTCTAAAAAGAGTCTCTTAAGACTTAAGTAAGGTGTTTTGAAACGAGTTTCGTCATTTCAAACATGTCCACCACCGCCTTTCCTCCGAAAACCTTCTTCAACGCCTCATCGGCGATAATGTTTCGCTTATGGGCAGGATCTTGGAGATTCTTCTCCTTGATGTATATCCAAAGCTTCTTAACGACCTCCGATCGG
>ERZ1292623.965-Hain-H51-01um-R1-965-length-28783-cov-7_pt1 | contig 9990 bp, 12 predicted proteins | sample MGYA00564398_ERZ1292623 | MGnify/ENA primary metagenome ERZ1292623 (study PRJEB36523, sample SAMEA6512633) | groundwater metagenome | collected 2019-01-07 | study: AquaDiva: Metagenomics assemblies of 32 groundwater samples
GCTCCAATTGCCGCCGCCATCGGCTCCTCAATCAAATATGCCCTCCTTGCCCCCGCAGAGAGCGTCGCATCTTGTACCGCCCGCCTCTCAACTTCTGTCACTCCTGAGGGTATTCCAATAACAACTTTTGGTTTTTGGATTTTTGGCAAACCCAAACGGCTTGCACCTTTAGGAGTTTCGTGGACTTTTCCAATAAAGTAGGAAAGCATCGCCAAAGTCCCGTCAAAATCTGCAATTACGCCGTCTTTTAACGGACGTATTGCCTCGATTGTCCCCGGAGTTCTTCCTTCCATTTTCCGAGCTGCCGTCCCAATCGCCAAAATCTCTTTTGTTTTTTTGTGTCTTGCAACAACAGAAGGCTCTCGAATTACAATGCCTCTACCTTTTACATAAACCAACGTGTTAGCTGTCCCTAAATCAATACCAATATCATGCGTTACCAATCCCCAAAGTGAATCAAACATGTCTGACGGGAGTATATATGATCCGGTTTGTCATTGCGAGAAGTCCTGAGCATTAATCGAAGGACGACGCGGCAATCTCAGGTATACTGTAAAACACTATGATTAGGCGAGCCTTCGAGTTACCACAAAAAGCAATAGAACTCACGTTTTACTTCCTCCTTGCCATCGTCCCGTTTGTCTTCACACCAGCCACTTCTGAGTTATTTGAAATGCCAAAGATGTTCTTAATTTATTCAGGAACTGTGTTGATTGTATTTTTTTGGCTAGTCAAAAGCATCCTTGCAGGCAAATTTCTCTTTCGTCGCACAATCTTGGATCTCCCTCTTCTACTTTTTCTACTTTCATCTACTCTTTCTACTTTTGTGTCCATCGACAGATGGACATCGATTTTCGGTTTCTACTCCCGCATAAACGGCGGCCTGCTATCTGCTATTTGCTATTCGCTTCTTTATTGGGCCTGGGTCTCAAACATGACTACTCGAAATTTGCAATTAGCAATTCGCTTCCTCTTGGCTTCCGTCCTCTTAATTTCTGTTTGGGCTATCTTTGAACATTTTGGGCACAGCCCCAGCTGTCTTCTCCTGAAAGGGAATTTTGGCGTTTCCTGTTGGGCTCCAAAAGTCCAAGAAAGAGCATTTGCAACATTCGGCCAACCAAATTGGCTCGCAGCCTGGCTAGTTATGATTGCACCACTGTCGTGGCATGCATTACTAGAGCATGAGAGCAAGAGAGTAAAAGGGCATGAGTCAAACAAGAAATCCGGAAAACTTATACTCTTATACTCTTTAACTCTTATACTCTTTTCGGCTGTCTTGTTTACCAAATCCCGATCAGGTTTCCTTGCCTTTATAGTCGCCTTTGTTCTTTTCTGGGTACTCACATTTCTCAAAACTCACTTCAAGCACCTAAAAGTTTTCCTCTTACTTATCACTTATCACTTGTCACTTGTCACTATTTTCGGTTCCCCCTGGACACCCTCCGCCAAAGACGTAGTAGCGCAATTCATTGCGCGCCCTTCTATTGAGTCCCCCCTATATCCCATATCTCCCCAATCTCCCGTATCTCCCCCAGTCGGCACAGAATCCCTAGATATCAGAAAAATAGTCTGGAAAGGAGCCGTGGGCGTTTGGAAAGCAAATCCAATTCTCGGAACCGGCCCAGAAACCTTTGCCTATTCCTATTACAACTTCCGCCCGGTTGAACATAACAAAACCTCCGAATGGGACCTTCTATACAACAAAGCACACAATGAGTATCTTAACTATTTAGCAAACACAGGAGTGGCTGGGTTAACTACATATCTCCTGCTTATCGGAACATTCCTGTGGAAATCCGCCATATGGTTAAAGGTTAAAAGTAAAATGTTAAATGGAGAAGGCTTAGACCTTTTTACCCTTCACCTTTCACTTTTTACCGGATACGCAAGTATCCTAATAACCAACTTCACAGGCTTCTCAATCTCCCAAACCTCCCTTCTCTTTTTTCTCTATCCAGCAATGGCAATAACGATAACACGAGACATGAAACACGAGACACGTTCAAGCACATCTCTAGTAAAGCTGTTATCTGTTCTTATCGTGTTACCTGTTACGTGTTACCTGTTACTCCGAGTCTTTGGCCTCTATTGGGCCGATACCCTCTATACCCGCGCAAAATACCTAAATGAACACTCTGATCCTCGCGGAGCTGTCAAAAAGCTTGATCAAGCTTTAAAATGGAAACCCAATGAGCCCCGTTATTATGACGAGCTTGCAGATTCAACATCACAAATAGTTTCTCTATATGAGTTGAGCGAAAGCGAAATGGTGAGCGTAGCCGAATCCACCAAGGAAATCTCCGATAAGTCTGTTAAGATCTCTCCAAGAAATGTTTCTTTTTGGTCAAACCGCGCAATCTATTTCAAACGGCTCGCAAGCATAGATGAAAAATATTTAGAAGTTGCAATAAAATCTTTAGAGGAAGCAGTCCGCCTTGCCCCAACAGAACCTTCATTTATCTATAACCTTGCCGTGTTGTACGAATATTCCGGCCAACGCGAAAAAGCCCTGGAAGCAGCAAAAAAATCTCTTGCCCTAAAACCCGACTATGACGCCCCTCGCGACTTGCTCAACACTTTGAGTAACTAAGTTAGGAAGCACTCATTCGGATTTATTTGTAGTAGCGGACTTCAGTCCGCGCAAAAAAAGGGCGGGTGGCTCCAAAATTTTCAATCTCGGAAACCAACCCGCCACCCGTCACCGCAACAGCAACTGTTCAACCCCACCAGGCAAAAATATTGCCGAGTAGAGAGCAACTCCCAACACTCCAAGCGCAAGGAGGGCCAGAAGGAAAAATGCAACAGACACTCTCAAGTCCATTAGATCTTGCCTCCTCTTCTGGCAAAAAAGTGACAACGACACCGTTGTTCGACAACCAATCTGTCAAACACCCTTTTGCGCCGGCGGTTATCTTCTCGACGCTTACGCAAACTTAAGTCAAGGTTGACTACGATAACAATAATTGCAACAAGCCAAGCAACAACCGTAGCCATGTTAACGACAAGCATCACAAGACTGCCACCCCGCACGGCAATGGACACAGTTGTCAGCAAAAGGAGCACTACTACTCCAAGCCAAACAATCCCGCCCATGAGATACTCCCTTAAGGTGCAAAACAGCCCCGACTCCCGAGGCTAACTACCAGTGTTGATAGTATCAAAGTATATCATATTAAGCCTATAATTACAACCTGTGGTACAATAGGCATGTATATACCCATGATACGAAAAATTTTAAAAACAAGCGATCCCCAATTAAGAACCGTCGCCAAGCCCGTCAACAATGCGAACAAAAAACTCCTAACGCTCTTGCGTGATATGGAAGAAACTCTAGACGCACAAAACGACCCAGAGGGCCTTGGGCTTGCGGCCCCCCAAGTTGGAGTTTTTCAGCGTCTCTTCGTACTCAAGCCACCCAAACAGAAGCTTCAGGTCTTCATAAACCCCGAGATCTTTAGTCTTTCCAAGAAAACGAACGATGTCGTAAAAATGGTAAATGGCAAGCGCAAAACGGAACCCACCCCTATGATGGAGGGGTGTTTGTCTTTGCCCCACTATTACGGCCCAATACAACGCGCCCACTCAGTCACACTTAAGTATTACGACATACAACCCACAACCCACAACTTAATCCTTCACAAGAAGACTTTTACCGGTTTTCTCGCCCACATAATCCAACACGAAATCGATCACCTAAACGGCGTTTTCTTCATAGACCACCTCCTAAAAACCGGAAGAAAACTCTATCAAATTAAGAACAAAGAGTGGTTTGAAGTCAAGCTCGTATAGGGTGCACCCAAAACGGCACGATAAATCGTATATTTACAAGGCGTGGCCTTAAAAAGCATGATATATAAGGATAAAATGACACGGGTAATATTTTTCGGAACACCTAACTATGTTTTACCGGTTCCCAAAGCACTCAAAAGTGCCGGCTTTGATCTCGTCGCCACAGTTACCCAGCCTCCCAAACCCGTTGGGAGAAAACAAATCCTTACCCCTTCCTCAGTTGCAATTTGGTCAAAAGAAAACAATATTCTAAACATTGATGGAGAACCAGAAGAAATTATCGCACCGTTAAAAGAGCTCGGAGCCGAAGTTGGAGTATTGGCCGCGTATGGCCGAATCCTCCCAGGAGAGCTTCTATCACTTTTCCCAAAAGGGATTGTAAATATCCACCCGTCTCTTTTGCCCCGATGGCGAGGGCCAGCCCCTGTTGAAGCAATAATACTCTCAAGTGATACCCCAGGAATAACTTTCATAAAGCTTGACGAAGAAATGGATCATGGCCCAATTTTGAAGCAAACCGAAGAAACTTTAGATGAAAACGCAACCAAAGACGGTGCAATAAATTATTTATTCAAAAAAGCCGCCGGCTATTTGCCAAATCTTCTAGTAAATTACCTAAGTGGAAAAACGCAAACCACAGAGCAAAAACACAACAAAGCAACCTTCACAAAACTTCTAAAAAAACAAGACGGCTTCATCCCCTCAAAAATCTTAGAATTAGCCTCGCAAGTCTATGACCCTGAGCGAAGTCGAAGGGACGATCTACCCATTCGCTGGATGAGAAAAAGTATAAAAAAGGGAGATGTGTTTTCTTTTGAGCCAACCCCACAGTTTTTGGAGCGCTTTATTCGTGCCCTATCTCCTTGGCCAGGAGCCTGGACCAATATCCAACTAGTCACTAGTCACGAGTTACGAGTCACTAAACGCCTCAAAATTCTAAAAGCACACGTTGAAGAAGAAAAACTAACCCTTGATCAGGTGCAGTTGGAAGGAAAATCACCTGTGGAGTGGAATCAATTTAAGCGGTCACAGCCACGGCTGGAATTTTAAGAGCCTTAACTCTCCTTAAACATTTTGTACAAAACCGCTTTTTAATCATCAATTTTCCCTGGGGCACCCAAAGAGTATGTAAATTCACGCGGAAAACCCGCCTATTATGCTTTCCTGAGAAAGTCACTTGGCGACCAACAATGTTTCCTTTACCACAATTTGCACATTTTGCCATGATTGTAAATGTTTAATTTTTTACTTTCTTGAGGTTATACTATAGCAGATGAACGATCTATTCTCAAACCCCTTAGAGCTTTTATTCATTATTCCAACCCTGCTTATCGCGATAAGCGTCCATGAGTTTGCCCACGCCTGGACAGCAGATCGCCTGGGCGACCCAACTCCAAGAATTCAAGGAAGACTCACACTAAATCCCCTTGCCCATTTGGATTTTTTGGGAACTTTAATGCTTATCCTCTTCCGTTTCGGCTGGGGGAAACCGGTTCAGTTTGATCCATACAATCTTGAGAAGCCGAGACGAGACGCCGCAATAATCTCCTTTGCCGGGCCATTGTCAAATCTTTTGATGGCAGGGGCGGCCTCAATCGTTGCCCATCTTTCACTTGCAAACCAATTCAATCCGTTCTTAACAACTTTTGCAATTCTTTTTATTCAATACAATTTGTTTTTGGCAGTTTTTAATCTTGTTCCTATTCATCCCTTAGACGGTGGAAAAATTCTAGTTGGACTTCTCCCTCCTACTCGTGCCCATGAAGTTGACCGCGCGCTAAACCAATACGGATTTATTCTTCTTCTTGCTTTAATTCTTCCCATTTTTGGCCAACCTTTAATTTGGCAAATCCTAGGCCCAGTTTTAACAATCCTCCTCCACTTCTTAGTACCGAATGGTACATTCTTTACTTAGTTTGATGTTACTGGGTCACTGGGTTACTGACTTACTTTGATCCACTTGCATCCCCATGTATAATTAATATAGAACCCTACCGAAAGCGGAGAGTTTTTAACAATTTAGAGAAAAGTTTTCCTCACCAAATTTCTCGTCTAATGGTGATAAGTTCCCTTAAACATTGCAGGGACCAACGGTCCTGAGCTTGTCGAACGGACAGTCGCCAATCTATAGAATAGAGGGGAAATCATCTCTAAATGTTCTCCAAATCGGTGGGGTTTTTGTTTCTCTGTGTAAATCATCTTTAGTGTATACTCCCCGTATGCGAGGCTCAGAAACCCTAAGAACCCTACCCCAAGACGCAATTATTGTGGAAAATTCTGGAATTATAGAGTTTATACGATAGACGGTTTCGGAACTTCCCCCGATTTTGACCCAAAACGCGGAGCCCATATCGCGGAATACGCTTGGGGCCAATGCTTTGGCATAATATGGTCGATATCTCGCATGATTGTCTAATGTTGGTTCTCGCAAGCCAGCCCTATAATGAGGCTGATTATAGCAGGCTCAATAAAAGCATCTTCCGATCTATTGTGATATTTAGAATCCGAAAAATCCCGCTTCGTTCCGTTTGTATAGATCTCAAAACTTGCTGTAAATTCTTTAAATTCTGGTGTTGGAGTCAAAGTTAACTGGGACTCTGGTGTATTTAAAGAAGTAGATTCAGAAGAATTTGATCGAAAGAAGAAAAAACCACCAACCACTAAAGCCAAAACAAGGAGACCAAAAAAAGAGTTTCTTAATATCCACCTGAGCCCAAGATGGGAATCGAACCCATGACCTCGTTCTTACCAAGAACGCGCTCTACCACTGAGCCACTTAGGCATTTCTAACTGTGGCGCGAGAGGGATTCGAACCCCCGTAGCCTTACGGCGCCTGTTCTACAGACAGGTGCGATTTCCACTCCGCCATCGCGCCAAACTATTTTCTGAATTCTCCATATCTTACCATATGTTTTGGATTATTGAAGCCAATTTCAGTTATAAACTTACAAATATCCTGTTTTCTCGTAAGGTAAATACTTCCAACAGTCATTTCCGAAGGGTGAAAACCAAGCTGTATCAGGATTTCTCTTGCAGAGTTTAATAACTTCAGCGAAAAATTACGAAGATTTATTTGTATTGATCCGTTTTTTAGACGATAAATGGAACCATCTGTGTCAAACAATCCTCGAATAGATGCTCTCAAATACTGCTCGTCTTTAAAAACCCACCGAGGAATATCTACCTGGCTTCTTACTTTGTTACTTACTAAACCCATTCTCAAAAACCACCTTACTAGCTTGGTCGACCCCAAATAAACAGTGCAATAACCTTCTTGAGAAAACAACCATTTAGGCCTTACGCCAAATAATTTATTGATAAGCTGAGTAACGTACTCCACATACATTCCCTCTTTGTTGCCTAAAGTCACTGTTACCTGAGTAGGAGAAAGATGACCATCTCCAAGCATAATTCCAACAAATTCTGCCAAATCAACAGACTCTTTGGGAATTAAAATGTCTTGACGTACATTATTGTAGCCCAGCTTTTTCGAGCGCTGTACGGGAACTTTTAACCTAACAAGACGGTCATAAACAGAAGTGTAATTTAGTCCAAGTTTTTTTCCAATCTGACCAATGCTCAGGTTCTCATCTACATACAACTCTACAAGCTCTATTCGCTTTTGAGTTTCTTGCAGTAGTGTCCACCGAGCAGGCATTTATCATTTTATCCCGAAATAAACGCGAAAGTCAATCGTCAATACTGCTACTATGAGCCTCCTAACAGAATCGAACTGTTGTCTGTGGGTTACAAAACCACTGCTCTACCATTAAGCTAAGGAGGCGCCCCGCAAGGCTACATTATACCAGAAAACACACACCCCTGGAATGCCTAAATCACCTCACCGCAGCTGCCCAAAGAAGCACCAGAAAAACTGCAGCCACATTCAAAACAAACGAAATCAAAACAAATTTCCATGTTTTGATTTTTGAGATCCCCAAAAGCGTCACTCCAAGCTCGTCAGGAAAAGGAGAAACCATAATCAATGTTCCAATAACAGGCAAAGTCCAGCTAAAATATTTTGAATGCAAAAGATGGGTTAAATGCCTCCCGCCAAACTCCTCGTAAATCGGCTTCACTTCCTCAACCAATCTGTTTTTGACAAACTTAAAAATTACCAAGTCTCCGAAAACTCCCCCAATTCCCGCAATAAGCCCCAACTCCCAAACAGTTAATTTTTGACCAAGTTCAAAAAGAAGTGCGATCGCAAAAGAAACCGTGAAAGTCAAAACAAACATAAAACCCGCAAAAAACGCCCCAAAATATCCTAAAGGCCCCAAAAACAAAATAACCTGCTCAAAAAGCCCAATTTTTTTAAAATAAATTGCAAGAATAATGGATACAGAAAGAAAGGTTAAGTTTTTGTACCGCCAATGTTTCCAGCCAGACATCTAAAAATTAGTATACCTTAATTCCGCATGACTTCAGCCTCAAACCCTGATATACTGCAATATCAGGATACTTGTCCTGAGCGATTGAAAGGAGTCGAAGGATGGCTAAAAAAGGCGCAAGACAACTATTCGGTTTGGTCTGTTCTGTTTGTAAAACTCAAAACTATATAACAGAAAAAAATAAAACTAATACTGAAGAAAAACTTGTCTTAAACAAGTTTTGCAAACATTGTAGAAAAGCCACAGAACACAAAGAAACCCAAAAACTGAAGTAGCCACACATAGGGCTGTAGTGAAATGGTATCACTGCTGTCTCCAAAACAGCCATTTCAGGTTCAAATCCTGACAGCCCTGCAAATTAGGAAACCCAGAAGTTATAACAGAACCCAAGAAAACCCCGCTGAGCGGGGATGAATTGGATAGTGATTATTTTCTTCGCTTCTTCTTGCCGGATCGTTTCCAAAGCGTTGGAGCGACAACAATGGCTATTGCCAAAACCATAATCGCAGAAATCAAATAAAATGTTTGCAGATCAGTCATTTTGTTTCAAAAGGACTAGGCTTACAAGCAACGTAATGCCTGACACCACCATACCTGATACTAATTCATTTTACACTTCTTGCTCCTCCAACCTCACCTCTCTTTTTCCCATCCTCCAAATATCCAAAACCAAATTTAAAGATAAAAACGCCAAAACTGTTCCTATCCCCATAGCCCCCAAACCATCAAATCTAACTTCCCCAAAAACTTGGTACAAAACCAGAGCAATCAAGCCGACAAATGCAGCACTCATCCCCATCAAATCCAAAACAAATGTATTTTTTGTCATATACAAACTCGAGCCCCAAAAGGCCCGAAATACCTGTTTTATACTTCTGTCCTTCAAAATCCTCTTTGCCGAAAGCCAAAAGGCATACCCGTTTGAGACAACGCTAATAACCAAAGCCCCGTAAGCCAAGAAAATATACTCAACTGGTGTGGGGTCTAAAAACCTCTTCAAACCAAAATAAAACGACAGCGTTGAGGCCAAAATCAACATTACCAATGCCGATAAAAGTGTCCAAAAATATGCCTCTTTTTTCGATCTCTTCAAACCTACAATCAAAAGCCCAGAAGCAATAAGGTCAAAAACTCCCTGGAAAAGCTCCGCAACCATTACAATACTCCCTGTGAGCAAAGCGACAAAAACATTAACCAAAATATCCAAAAGATCAACAAAAAACGATGTCCAAACAACCCTCTTGGCAGAAATATTCATCTAAATATACTCTACACCATCCAAAATATTGACATCGGCAAAAAAGGGGCGTAGCCTAAATCAGTCGCACTTTTCGCCTTAAAAGGAGGCATAAATGGTACAAACGAGCGTCGCTCCATCCGCACGACGGGTAGAAACTTCGTACTACTGTCCCACTTGCCTCCGCAATGTGGAGAAAGCAGCTGCAGTGCGTGAGGCACGTCGGGAAGCCTGCAAATCGGGCACTCTCGAAGTGAGCCTCTTGCACTGCCCTGTCTGCGACCTTGTCTTGGCCGCCGAGGTCGTCCAGCCTGCTCTGGCGACAGCAGCATAAAACCAAAAACGATCCGTACCAGGAGGGCATTTTTTCATTCGTCTGGTAAAATATGGTGTGAACAAACTCGCCTTCACACTTTATTCAATATTCATTATTCTCTTCTCCGGCTTTCTAGGCTATTACTACGCCCAACATCCCTTAATTACCCCACAATCTCCCTTAACACCTCTCAAGGAAAAGCTTAGACCACTTGATAAATACTCCTTCGAAAATTTATCAAAAAGAGACTGGCAACC
>ERZ1292623.4289-Hain-H51-01um-R1-4289-length-11738-cov-12_pt1 | contig 9988 bp, 10 predicted proteins | sample MGYA00564398_ERZ1292623 | MGnify/ENA primary metagenome ERZ1292623 (study PRJEB36523, sample SAMEA6512633) | groundwater metagenome | collected 2019-01-07 | study: AquaDiva: Metagenomics assemblies of 32 groundwater samples
ATGGGTGCGGTGGGCGCTGATTTCGCGACACAGAAAGCGGGAGGGGCGGTGCTTGGGACGTACGGGTTCCTGGGGCGACGAACAGTTGGCGATGCCATGCATAGGGGCGCGAATGCCATCGTGAAGTCGGAAAGGTGGAAGGGTACTGCCGTGGGTCAATTTGCATATGAGAGATTGACTGCTGGAACGAACGCGAGCTTCAGCCCGCGCGGGTTAGCGACTACTCTTGGGAAGAGCGCTCATCTCGATTTCGGGAAGCCTAATAAGACTGCTGCGCATGGCTTCCATGGAATCGCGGAGGAGAAGAGGAAATCGATTGAAGAATATGAGAAGAAGATTGAACTTACGACCGAGGGACAGGGCGTATGGAAGGAGAAGGAAGAAGAACTTAAGGAGCACAGAAACACTCGTAGGGAGTACGTGCAAGAATCGCTGGACGCAGTTCAGGAGCAACGCCTTGTGGTCGAGAAGGCTCGTTTAGGAAACAACAAAGAGGCGCTGAAGCTCGCCCGAGCGGAACTAGATAGACGGCTATACGATTTCGCCGTCAAAAATGGAGATGCTGAGAAGATAGGGCCGGACGGCAAGACAAAGGTACCAGTGGATCCGCGCGGCGGGGCACTTAAGAAACGTGAAGAGGAACTCGATAAGCAATTCAAGGCTTGGAAGGGGCGAGCTGACGCTGACAAGCGGGAGAATTACGCCGCTGGAATCGAGCACGCCTTTGAGATTATGGGGCCTTTCAGTCCTGAGGCTCACGCAAAGCATGAGGCTGCGATAAATATTAGGAAGAATGGGGGCAAGAGCAAGATGGATAAGGCTTTCGATGATCTAAAGAAGGGCATGAAGGATGAGGGCGATGGAGAAGCGCCCGCCACAGCACCGCCACCACCACCCGAGCACTAGACACTACTATGGAAGAACATCCACTACTCGAGAGCGTTTCTCAGCTCCTAGCGCAAGCACCTGCACCGGTGCGCAGCTTTGTGCTGAATGAGCTTCCAGCAACCACCGAGCGATTAATGCAGCGCCACAGCCTTCATGTTGATCATGCAGGCGTGCTCGAAGCAGAACTTTTCCTCTTGCTTGTTGGTCAGTCAACACCTGCGGAACTCGTTAAGGGACTTACAGATGCCGGTATCGACCAAGAGAAAGTTCGAGCAATCGTTGAGGATGTAAACACGGAGGTGTTCATTCGTCTTCGTACAGAGGAACAGAAAGCGCCAAGTATACCAACCCCCACACTCACCCCGACGGCACCCGCCACCCAGAAAGTCATACCTATATACGAGGCATCGACACTCAAAACTTCTCCGACCACCCCCTCCATTCCTATATACAGTCCGCTTCCTACCATCGCCCCGCCTCACACTATTGAGAAGGTGCTGGAGATGCCGAAGCCCCCGAAGCAAGTTCTGCCGGCACAGCCATTGCCGGGTCAGATGCCGCAATCCCCGGATGTTTCCGTACCTGTCGTCCAGTCCCATATCGCCCCTCCGCCTCCAATCCCCGCACCCGCATCCATTGTCTCGATTCCCATGCCAGAAGCTCAGCCGCTCGACACCAGCACCCGGGTCATCCACACAATGGCGCGCGATATGAAGGCACTTAAGGACGGAGTTGACCCCATACGCGTTGCGCACCCAGCGCCTCCTGCCTGGGTAGCAGTTGAAGCGCCGCGCCCGCAAGCCGCCGCAGCTATTCCTGCACCTACTCAACCAACTCCTGAACGCGAAAGCCCTGAAGCCGCTATGCGCACGCATCTGAAGCAGTACGGAGTAGACCCGTATCGCGAACCGATGCAATAACGCGAGTATCGCTGCTTCCTCGCTTCGTATCAGTTATACTGGTAGCGATGGAATACCAAGTGCCGCAGTTCATCGAAGTAGAGGACAAGATAATCGGCCCGCTAACGCTGAAGCAATTCATCTATCTCGCCGGTGGTGGGGGACTCGCCGCCATATTCCTCCTCTATCTCCCGCTCCTGCTCGGTATCATCCTCTCCATTCCCATCGTCGCGCTCGCGGCCGCGCTCGCGTTCTACAAAGTCAACAACAAGACCTTCGTAGAGATGCTCGAGGCCGGTTTCAAGTACTACGTAGGCGGCCGCCTCTATCTCTGGAAGAAAGAAGCAGGATCGCAGGCACCGATATCAGCTCCTGTGATAGAGACGCAGGCGCCGCAGAAGCTCGGACTTTCCCGCGGACGGCTCCAGGAACTCGCCTGGTCGCTCGATATCAAGGACAATCAGCCGCCCACGAACCCCTAATCATGGCGACACCAAAAGCAACCCAATCCTTCGTGCCTGTTGAAGAAGTGCGCAACGGCATCATCATCCTCAAAGAGGATGGGTATCGCGGTGTCTTGATGTGCTCCTCCATGAACTTCTTCCTTAAGTCCGAGGATGAGCAGCGTGGCATCATCGGGGGATTCCAGAACTTCCTGAATACGCTCGATTTCTCGGTAGAGATACTCGTGCATTCCCGCAAGATGGATATCCGGCCGTACCTCGCCCTGCTCGAGAGCAAGATGGAAACGCAGACGAGCGAGCTGATGCGATTGCAGCTCCGCGAATACCTCGCATTCATACGGAACTTCATGGATTCGAGCGACATCATGACGAAGCTCTTCTATGTCGTCGTGCCATACACTCCCGCTATCGCGAGCGCGGTGACGAGCAGCATCCCGTTCTTGCAGAAAAAGGCGGCTCCCACCGAGCAGGCAGGCCCCAGCAACTTTGATGAACACCGCATCCAACTCGAGCAGCGGATGGGGCTTGTGGCGTCGGGTCTCCAGAACGCGGGCATCCGCGCGGTTCCGCTCGGCACCGAAGAACTCATCGAGCTCTTGTACCGCTCGTTCAATCCTGGCGTCACGGAGAACCCTATCCGACTAGAACAATAATCATGGCGCTACTCGATTTCCTCAACCGCAAGAAAGAAGAGACGCCAACTGTGACGCCCGTACTTCCGGCTGATATCTATCGGGAAGGGAAGCTCAATCTCGCCGATGCCATTGCGCCGGCAGCGCTCAAGGTGAGCGCACGGGAGATAGAGCTGGGTGAGAAGTTCTCACGCTCGTTCTACACCATTTCATACCCACGCTTCCTCTCGGATGGATGGTTCATGCCTATCGTGAACCTCGACCGTGTGCTCGACGCCGCTATATTCATCCACCCGCTCGAGACCGCAGGGGCGCTCCGCGGATTCCAGCGGAAGGTCGCCGAAGTGGAGAGCCAGATAAACGAAAGGGAAGCGAAGGGACTGGTGCGTGACCCAATGCTCGACACGGCGTACCAGGACCTCGAGAACCTGCGCGACCAATTGCAACAGGCGCAGGAACGCCTCTTCGATGTCGGCTTGTACCTCACCCTCTACGGCGACAGCAAGGAGGAGCTCGACAAGATAGAAGGGGAGGTGCGCGGCATCCTCGACTCAAAGCTCGTATACACCAAGCCGGCCCTCTTCCAGCAGGAACAAGGCTTCCGCTCGACGCTTCCGCTCGCGCTCGACGAGCTCCAGGTGAATAGCAAGCTCAACTCTTCGCCGCTCTCTTCAATATTCCCATTCGTCTCCTTCGACCTCACGAGCGACCGCGGCATTCTCTACGGCATTAACCGCCACAACGCCTCGCTCATTCTCTTCGATCGCTTCTCGCTCGAGAACTACAACTCCGTCGTGTTCGCGAAGTCGGGTTCGGGCAAGTCGTACGCAGTGAAGCTCGAGATACTCCGCTCCCTCATGTTCGAGACGGAGGTCATCGTCATCGACCCGGAGCGTGAATACGAGTACCTCGCGGAAGCCACCGGTGGACGCACCTTCAACATCTCGCTCTCTTCCGAGCACCACATCAATCCGTTCGACCTGCCACCAGTGAAGGAAGATGAGGAGCCTTCCGATATCCTTCGTTCGAACATCATCAATCTCGTTGGCCTCTTCCGCATCATGCTCGGCGGCCTCACCCCGGAAGAGGACGCTATCATCGACCGCGCCATCACCGAGACCTATGCACTGAAGGACATTACGGGCGACAACGACTTCACGGGCCAGGAACCACCGCTCCTTTCCGACTTCGAGAACGTTCTGTCGGGTATGGAAGGATCCGAGTCCCTCGTTACACGGCTTTCGAAATACACGCACGGCACCTGGGCTGGATTCATCAATCGACCGACGAATGTGGATATTAATAAGCAGTTCATCGTCTTCTCGGTGCGAGACATGGAAGACGAGCTCAAGCCGGTCGCGATGTACATCATCACGCACTTCATCTGGAACGCGGTGCGCCATGAGCTCAAGAAGCGCCTGCTCGTGATCGACGAGGCGTGGTGGATGATGAAGTCGGAGGACACTGCCTCGTTCCTCTACAGCCTCGCCAAGCGCGGCCGTAAGTACTACCTCGGCCTCGCGACCATCACCCAGGACGTGGAGGACTTCCTCCGCTCGCCGTACGGCCGCCCCATCCTTACGAACTCATCGCTGCAACTGCTCCTCAAGCAGTCGCCGACGACGATAGATGTGCTCCAGGAGACGTTCAACCTTACCGACGAGGAGAAGTACCTCCTGCTTGAGAGCGGGGTGGGGGAGGGACTCTTCTTCGCAGGCCTTAAGCATGTCGCCATCAAGGTGGTTGCGTCATATACGGAAGACCAGATAATCACATCGGACCCATCGCAGCTTCTCGCGATAAAGCGTGAAAAAGAGCGGCAAGGAGCCGAAGGGGGAGCTCCGCCCCTCCGCGTATGAAGCAAGAGAAGATAGGCCCGGTCACTATCTTCTCGCTCGTCGCGATAGCGATACTTGTAGACCTTATTCAATTCCTTCTGACGCTCACGGTACTCGGTGCGGTTTTCTCATGGTTCCTCACGCCGCTCGTATGGATAGTATTCTTCATCTGGTTCCAGCTCCTGGGCGTCCAGTACATCACGAACAAGGGGGGAGGAAAGCTGTTCACCTCGCTCTCAGCTATCGTCGTCGAGCTCGTCCCGTTCATAAATGCACTCCCCGCTACTACCACCGGGGTAGCGATACTCATCTATCAGCATAATAAGGAGGTGAGGGAGAAAGAGAAGAAAAATGCTCCGTTCCTTACGCGACAGGTGGGAAAGCGAAGAATAGGGAGGGGTAGTCCGGCGAGTGACAATGCACCAGCTGCCGGCGAGCAGCGCGAAGCCGCGTAAATACCCAGGCGTATCCGTCCGGCTGTACGAAAGAGCGCTATACTAGCGGTATGTCGAGGTTGTTTTTCCCGCTCGCGCTCATCGCGCTTCTCGTACCGAGCGCGCTTCATGCGCAGTTCGGCGGGGTCGAGCCGCTCACTGTAACTATCTCCCCCGAGTATCCGAAGCCGTACCAGACCGTGGTCGTCACCCCAGGCAGCACGCTCATCGAGCTTTCCTCGAGCGCGGTCACCGTCTCGGCGAACGGCACCGTCGTCTCGCGCGGGAGCGGTACCGCACCCACGAACGTAACCGTTGGTGGGCCTGGAAGCGTCACCACCATAACCGTCTCGGTGATTGCCGAAGGCCGAACCTACAACAAGACGCTTTCGGTCCGTCCCGCGGACGTATCGCTCGTGATAGAGCCGGTCACCACCACTCATCCGTTCTACCAGGGCGGTGCGGGCGTCGCTTCGGAGGGACTCCTGCGCATCATCGCGCTTCCTGATTTGCGCTCCTCGACAGGCACCCGCCTTCCTGCGAGCTCCCTCGTCTACACCTGGCGCCTAGGCGATCGCGTGCTCCAAGCGGAGTCAGGCATCGGCAAGTCATACCTTTCAGCGACCGCGCCTGTGCGCTTCCGGGATACTCGCGTGACGCTCACCGTAACGAGCACGGATAGCGCGATCGTGGCGCAGACCAGCACGGTGGTCTCGCCGATAGACCCGCTCGTCCGTATATATCGCAATGACCCGCTCCTTGGACCCCTTTTCGACACCGCGCTTTCAGGAGCTATCACCATGAGCGAGGACGAGCAGACATTCCGCGCCGTTCCGTACTATTTCCCGAGCGGTTCCGCGCTCACTTGGCTCGTGAACAATGCCGAGAGCGGGAGCGACAAGGATGTCACGCTCCGTGCGACGGGAAGCGGGGGAGGGATCGCGAACCTCATCGCCCGCGTTAAGCAGGCGACAACCTTCGCCGCTGCCGAGCAACGTCTCCAGGTGAAGTTCGGGGAGGAACGTGGACTTGGTATATTCGGACTATGAGAAATTTCTATACATTCCTCGGTGCTTTCTTGATATTCGCACCGCTCGCTGTGTTCGCGCAGGAAGAAACCGCGAACTGCGTTAATGGGTTCTGTTCGCTCACCAACATCCAGAACGTCGAGTTCGCAGGCAATGCAGCCGACCTGCCGAACTTCCTCAATAGTGTTTACATGATATGCATCGGGCTCGCCGCTGCTATCGGCGTGCTGCAGATAATGCGGGCAGGCGTGACCTGGATGACAGCGGCCGGCAGCCACGAGAAGATAGGGGACGCGAAGAATCTCATACGCGATACCATCATCGGACTCCTCCTTGTACTTGCGCCCACCATCGTCTTCTCCATCATCAATCCTGATATACTGAAGCTCGAAATACGAGGACTTTCCGAGCTATCGCCCGGCGAACGGGTCGCTGAGGATATCCTATGGGCTGACGATACTTCGGGGTATGGGAAGGCGAGCACGCAGTGCCTGCAGCAGGGCGGCCTGCCCATAGCCAACTGCAAGCCAACTGACGGGGGGGCCACAGCCCCAATACCCGACGGCGGAACATGCGCCGGTACGCTCGTGACTATTTGCATGAAAAGGGAAGGTGCCACTCCGGCTGCGAGCTGCGAGGAGTACAAGGGCAAGACCGTGGTGAAGCCGCAGGGCAACGCATGTGATGGAGGGAAGGGGGAAATACGGATTACTGATAGCTGCTGCGCGACTAACCTGAACGGCGGCATCTGCTGTGGTTTGAAAACCGCTCCTGTTTCCCCACAGAATCCGCCTCAGTCCAAGATACCGGCGACCGGCGAGCCCAACACCGCATGCAAATCCATCCCGCACGGAACCGAGATCGCATGGACCGATAATACCGCTATCCAGTGCTGCAATTACCAAATAGGGGACGGCGTTTCATGCAGCACCGCGAAGACGGCGAATGGACAGAAGCAGTACTGCTCCTGTTCGTACGACAAGAAATAATTATGCGCCGCATCCTCATCATCGTCGGTACGCTCATCCTCCTCATTGCGTTGGGGCTCGGCGTATATTTCCTGTTCTTCGCCAAGGACTCGGGCATCGCAGTGGGCCCTAATCCGTTCGGCTCCGCAGGCGACCGAGATCCAGGAGCAGTGGAGCCCGTAGACACGGGCGTGCCTACGCCTGGAGCCGGGACCGTCTTCCCGCCACGCCTCATGAAGCTCACGGACGGGCCGGTCGCCAAAGGCACCGCATCCATCTATTTCCCACCGCAGCTCTCCGCGCCAGTCGCAGCTTCCTCGACTGCAACGACGACCCAGACGACGGTCATCGCGGTGCCGGAGGAGGTGGAAGTGCGGTACATCGATCGACAGAGCGGTAATGTGTACTCCTTCCGCATCCACGAGCGCACGATGACGAGACTTTCGAACAAGACGCTGCCTGGTATCGAGGACGCGTCGTGGACGCGCGATGGTTCGCGCGCCTTCGTACGGTTCCTTGAGAAGGACGGGGCCGAAGAGCGCGTAAGTACGTACCTACTGCCAGTGAGCGGGGAAGGGGGCTACTTCCTCGAACAGGGCCTCGCGCAGATAACAGCCGCAAGCTCGAGCGTCCTTACACTCCTTTCAAGCGGTAGCGGTTCGGTCGCGACCATAATGAACACCGACGGCAGCGGTGCCAGGACCATCTTCTCCTCGGTGATGTCATCATTGCGCGTTGCCTTTGCAGGAACCAGTTACCTAGCGCAAACCAAGGCCTCCGCGCATCTCGACGGATATGCGTTCCTCGTCGACAAGGCAGGCACGTTCACGCGCATTCTCGGGCCACTCCGCGGACTTTCGACACTGCCATCCCCATCCGGAGCGAAGATCCTCTATAGCTATGCTGATCGTGGGAAGGTATATACGCAGGTCTTGGATACTGCCACCCGCACCGCCGTTCCGCTCCCGCTCTCGACCCTTCCGGAGAAATGCGCATGGACACCCGGCAGCGACGCCCTCTACTGCGGCGTACCCACCTCACTCAGTGGTGTACTGCCCGATGACTGGTATCAGGGCGCGCGCTCTTTTTCGGATCGTCTATGGCGCATAGACCTCGCGACGCGCGTCGCGACGCTTACCTTCGACCCACGCCAACTTGCGGACGTGCAGATAGATGCTCAAGCACTCTCGCTCGATAGCGGCGAAGACGTATTGGTTTTCATGAATAAGGTCGACGGATCCTTGTGGTCCTACGACCTCTAGCTCTTATTTCGTAGCCGGGGAGTCGTTCTTGCGACGCACATAAAACTCTTGGGCGATGCCCACAATGCTTGAGGTGATGAGATAGAGCGCGATGGCGTTACTGGTCACGTACGCGCCGATACCGACGAATATAGGGAGAAGGAAGCGCATCTGGAGCGCCATGGAGCGACCGAAGTCAGCTTGGAGTGAATCCTTGCCAGTGGCCGTACTCTTAGCCGGGATGGGGAAGCTGTAGTAGCCCTGGACGAATTGGAGGACGGCTGCGATCAGCGCGAGCGTGATGCTCGCGCTTCCGATAGCGAATAGACCGAGAAAGTTCGGGGATATCATCTCCGGCACGGGAACGAACGAATAGAGCATGTTCGTATCCACCGTAAGAAGCGTTTTCGACTGGAAGACCCAGAAGAGGGTAAGGAGGATGGGGAGCTGGATGAAGAGCGTCAGGAGCCCCGCAAATGGGTTAATGCCGTATTCCTTATAGAGCGCGAAGGTCTCGATAGCGAGCTTCTCCTTATTATCTTTGTACTTCACCTTGAGCTCCTTAACCTTCGGGTCGATGAGCTTTATGACCTTCTGCGTACGGAGTGCGGAAAGGGAGAGCGGCATGATGATGAGCTTCACGATGACGGTCGCTGCGATGACCGCAAGACCGATATCACCTCCCGGCAAGATGTCGGTGAGGAATATGAGGAGGTTGTATATCGGCGTGTAGAGAACGGTATGGAAGAATGACGTCATGGACTACAGACTATCGCATATCCTTCCCAGAACCTACCGCCTCCGTTACGAGCTGGATCAATTCCTCCTTGAGAGCACGATATGAGAGGGTAGGGCTTCCCGCTCTCGCGTAGATGATCATGGAGCGGGTGGGGGAGACCAAGGGACGGACGACGTCGAGCGCGCGACGCTTAAGCAGATGGCGGTCTACTGACTTCTTAGCCACTTTCTTCGAGATAATGACCGCTGCACCGCCTTCCTTGGCCGTATTGCGGACCGTAACGGAAAAATGCGCGCTTGTGGCGCGCCTTCCCGAGGCTGCTTTCGCGAACGTCTCCCGAGAGAGTCGCAGGCGACGCGGCATCATTAGACGGTAAGCTTCGCGCGACCCTTGCGGCGGCGGCGGAGCAGGAGCTTCCTGCCCGATGGCGTCGCAGTACGAGCGCGGAACCCGTGAGTTCGGGCGCGCTTCCTCTTCTTCGGCTGATACGTGCGCTTTGGCATAATCCACAGGATAGTACCAGCTTGACGCCCAGCGAGCAAGGAAATCGCTGTTTTCGCTCTTTATCCACAGGGCGGGTATACTACCCGGGACATGAACACCATGAATCGTCTCGATACGCGTGAACTCTGGGAGTATATGCTCACGCAAGTCGAACTTTCCATATCTCAAGCTAATTTCAATACCTGGTTCCGTGATAGTTCGATAATAAAGATAGAGGATGGCATCGTGTATGTGGGCGTACCGAGCCAGTTCTTCCGCGATTGGTACTTGAAGAAGTTCCACACGCTTCTTTTGAAGATAGTGCGCTCTGTTTCCTACGAATACCGGAATATCGAGTACATGATAGTGAAGGA
>ERZ1292623.5573-Hain-H51-01um-R1-5573-length-9987-cov-3_pt1 | contig 9987 bp, 20 predicted proteins | sample MGYA00564398_ERZ1292623 | MGnify/ENA primary metagenome ERZ1292623 (study PRJEB36523, sample SAMEA6512633) | groundwater metagenome | collected 2019-01-07 | study: AquaDiva: Metagenomics assemblies of 32 groundwater samples
TAAAGCACAAGCTGCAGCACCCGCAGCCAATAAACTTAGAACTAGAGAAAAACATCCTTCATGGAAGGGGGGCAAATATATAAGTAACGATGGTTATATTATGATCAATATTAAAATTGGACATAATGATACTTCGGGATGGTCTTCATACCAAAAAGAACATAAAGTAATCATAGAACAACAACTTGGTAGAAAACTACTTAAGAATGAAGTTATTCATCATATAGATGGCATTAAAACAAATAATACAATATCTAATTTATGGTTAACTGATCAAAAATCTCATCGAAAAGCACATGTATCGTTACGGAATTTAGGTTTTCTTTTGGTACAAAAACATCTTATAGAATTTGATTCGAAAAATGGGCACTATATTCTAAGTAAACAATTAGAAAATATTGCCTTAGAATCAGGCAAGACACCAAGAGAAACACAAGAGTTTTTAGATAAGCTTACTAAATTAGGCTATAGCACATGTTTAGAAAAGGAATAATAATGAATAATAATTTCCCTATACTATCAGATGGATCTAGTTTCTTTATGGGATCATTTCCATTACCTAAAGATCATTGGATATATAGCCCGACAGGTAATCCACCTATGTCATGGCGAGTTGGAACAAACTCTGCAAAAGTTCGTACTCGGCTTGAGCAAAACGTAAGAGCTGCAGCAAAATATGCAATAAAAGCTTCAACTATGTCTGGTAAAGAAATGGACTTTGATCCAGATGCAATGATACAAAATCTTATAGTTGGTTTACTTGGATATTATACTTCAGATGGTTTACCAACGATATGAAACTTGAAGTCAAAAACGATTGGGAATATCTAACGTACTTTTTAATAGAAAGAAAATTCCTGAAGAATCTTGTGGTACTGCTCGCATTCAATGGCCAAATGATGATATAGAAGATATAGAATATTATTCATATCCAGAATATGTAACCATACATGACATGGGACATAAATATGAACAAAAAAGATACAGACTCCAATTCAATGCAACGTTAAATGGTCATCCAATAACGCTTGATCTATCTGATATAAAAATTTTAGAAATAAAACCAGATAAGAATAAGGATATAAATGTTTCTCAGAGTAGAAGAAAACTACAATGAATGTCGAAGATATTTTCTAGGAGATAGAGAAATACCAAGTGGTCAAAGTGGAACAGCTTGTATACAATGGCCAGATGGAAATATTGAAGATATAAGATATTACTCATGGGAAGAACCTGATGGTAATATGACACTACTATTTAGTTCTAATATACATGGTTATGTAATAACAATATACTTATCACAAATTGATATTATAAGTATTCAACCAGACATAACAGAGAAATAATGAGCTATATAGTAGTAGACGTAGAAGCTGATGGTCCATGTCCGGGTGAATACTCTATGATTATACTCGGAGCAGTATTAGCACAAGATCCATCAATATCTTTCTATGCAAAATTGCACCCAATATCAAAACAATGGAAACAAGAAGCACTAGCAGTTAGTGGGTTTACCCGAACCGATACAATGTCATTTGATGATCCATGGAAAGTCATGGAAGATTTTGAAAAATGGATTCAACAAGTCAAAAATCCAATGTTTATATCAGACAACAATGGTTTTGATTGGCAATTTATTAACTACTACTTCTGGAGATTTCTTGGTAGAAATCCTTTCGGATATTCATCTACAAATCTAGGATCTTTATACAAAGGATTAGTTAAAGATACGTGGAAGAACTTTAAACATCTTAGAAAAACCAAACATACACATAATCCAGTAGATGATGCACGTGGTAATGCAGAAGCTTTACGAGAAATGCATCGTATGGGTCTTAAAATAAATCTATGACAAATACAGTTATATTATTTCGCGGATCACTCGCCGAAGATACAGAGTTGTTCATAGCAAAACAATATTTCAGAAACAAGATTTATTCTAATCGTACCGCAATACCATCAAATTCTATAGTTATCGGTAGATACTCTGTGCTTCCATTTTACCAAGAGCTAGAAGATGATCTAAAACTCCATGGTTCCAGACTAATAAATAGTTATTCACAACATAGGTTTGTTGCAGATATAAGCAATTGGTATCCTAATCTTCGAGAATATACTCCGCGTACATGGTTATCACTTCAAGAGTGGATAGAAGATCCAGTAAAAGATTCTATAGAAAATTTCGTACTCAAGGGATATATAAACTCACGTAAACAACTATGGAATACACATATGTTTGCAATTAGCAAAGATGTAACAACTGTATGGAATCGACTCATGGATGATTCTATGATTTCAGAACAAGGTGTTTGTATACGCGAATATATTCCACTCTTATCTATTAAAGGAGATTTTAGTGAAGTTAAAGAAGAATATAGATTCTTCATACTTAATAATAAAGTAATAGCTAGTGGTTTCTATTGGTCAAATCATGCGGATGAGATTGCTTTTAGTCCGATATCACCAGAATCTGTACCAGATATATGGCTATCTGATATTAAAGAAATAGTATCTGCGAACTGTAACTTCTATACAATAGATGTTGGATTTACTAAGTCTGGCGAACCAATCCTAATTGAACTCAACGATGGACAAATGGCAGGACTATCTTGTTGTGATACAGATACCTTTTACAAGGAGTTAAGTAATGGCAAGTAAAAATGTTTGGACAATGGATATTGAAGATCTGACAACTAATTTGAATATTGCTAAAGAAGTACTATTAGAAAAGTTATTTAATAATAATCTTCTACATGGAATTGCTACAAAATCTGCATTTGAAAATTTCGTTGCACGCTTTCAATTAATAGTTGTACCAGAAAATTTCTTTGGAAAAATATGGTCAAAACTACAAAACAATCAAGGTAAAACTTTACCTCAAATAGTATGTGTAGAGGATTCAAATTATGTTTGTCAGAAACCAGAAAAAGAGAACACTATCAACACTGGGTCTAGCGTACCTATTATTCCTACAAGATAGAGTAGTAGGCTATAATGATTACAATTCACACTTTAGTAGACTAGATGTATCCATGCGTGAATCGTACTTAAATTTTGCATCACTATTATTAGAACGCAATACATCAGATTGGCCAAAAGATGTTTTGGAGATGATGAAAAATTGGGTGATTAAAGAATAACAAACTACTAGTAAGGAGATATATGAGACATATATACAATAAAGGATTTTGCTTTAATTGTGCTGCAACAACTGAGTACGACGCACTTGTAGGAAGCACTGCGGTATACTGCTGCGATACAAAAGAATGTATTGATGCTTTATATCAAGCCCAACATCATGCTGACTCAGAATTTGATGAATATCGCGAAGAAGAACGTAAGTGGGAACGATATGGTGATTGGTAGCAAACCATTCTTAAAATGGGTAGGAGGAAAAAGAAATCTATTACCAATACTATTAGAACGAATTCCTAAACAATATGGAACATATCATGAATCATTTTTAGGTGGCGGTGCATTATTCTTCGCATTACAACCACAACGAGCTATTCTATCAGATATTAACAGCTGGCTCATATTAGCATATTATGGTGTAAAATGTTGGCCAGAGTTAGTATTAAATAGATTGCAATTACATCAAGCAAATCATTCAAAAGAATATTTTTACGAACTACGCGATCATTTATATACGATGTTTGATTACTGGCATGATATTTCGCCAGCTAATTTTGCAGCAGATTTCATATATATAAATAAAACATGCTTTAATGGTTTATTTCGCGTTAACAAAAGCGGAAAATTTAACGTACCTATGGGTAAATATAAAAACCCAAATATAGTTAATACAGATGTATTACTAAACGCATCTAAAGCATTAGAAAATACAGAACTTAAAACAATATCGTTTACGGAAATAAAAATTACTCCAAACGATTTTTATTATTTCGATCCGCCGTATTACAAAACATTTAACCAATATCATAATTCTGGATTTAACGAAAAATCACATGTACTTTTAGCTGAAGTATGCGCCTTAATTAATATGGACAAAGGATATTTTATGACATCTAATAGTGATACGCCGTTTATTAGAGAATTATATAAACATTTTAGAATTGAAGAAGTATCAGCGTCACGAAACGTATCGTGTAAAGGGAACACTCGTGGTAAAACAACTGAACTTCTAATAAGAAATTATTAAATATGAAAGATATATACGGATATACATTAATAGGTAGATTTGTTCGAGTAGAATGGGATGATATAGGTGTTCAGGATGTATTAATTACAGGATTCGACGAAACATCAAAACTATATAATTATATTAGTGCTTCTGGAAAAGAAGATATATGTAATGATATATGCCAAGAACAAATTATTAAACTAGGAAAACAAATTTCTTTTAATAAAGAAAACACAGGACTATAAAATGGAATTATATAAAGCACATAATCAGTGGTCATCTCGACCACTAGATGAGAGATTTTGGACACTAGAAGATGCTAAAAATAAATGTAATGAATTATGCAAATCTTCCGAAGTCCGCGAAGTTGAACCGAAAGATCTGGGCTTTGCCTCTTTAAATAAAGAGCTAGTTGTTGACTTTTGTTTTGAAGGCTCAATGACCGAAGAACACCCAGTTACTAATTGGGCTTTTAAACAAATATGTAATAAACTTTCAGCACCAGCAGGATTCTTAGAAAAGTTACCATCAGATCTTGTATCTACAATACTAGAACATGTACTTGAAAAACAAACAAGTAATCTTAATACACTTTCTGTACTCTTAGATAATACAACTGATAGAGCACGATGTTTTGTTAGTACCAAATATCATAGAATTTGGAACCATCAAGTCTTTGATAGACTAATAGATCTAAAACAATTTGGTTGGCGAGTTCCACCTGCACGGCCAGCTCTTAATGATCCACGAGCTAGACCAGCTACTGAAGAAGACATATTAAATCAGTGTACTTCAACACTGTCGATTAATGTTGGAGATCTAATTGCTCCTGCAGGAGTATATGTATCCGATCAAGATATGTTTGTATTCCTAGTAAATGATCAATACACAGTAGATGATGGAACAGGCAATCAACTACTACGAGGAATGATATTCTGGAATAGCGAAGTAGGCGCCGCTAGTATCGGCGGACTCTCATTCCTATGTGATACAGTGTGTGGTAATCATATTGTATGGGGAGCAAAAGAAGTTACAGAGTGGAGTAAGAAACATATCGGCGAAGCACTAGAGACTCATGCGTGGGATAAATTAGCATTAGTTGCTAATCAATATGCACAACAAAGTCAAAAAGATGACTATACAAAGATACTGCGCTCAAGAAATACACTACTCGGAAATAACAAAGAAGAATCTTTAGAAACACTATTCGGAGTTACACGTAAATATAGACTTCTATTATCTGATACTTTGCTCGATTCTGCATATGATCGCGCAACTACACAGCCACGATATGGTAATCCAAATAACTTATGGGCTATAACAAATGGAATCACTGAACTCAGTCAATCAAGTATGTATACAGATAAAAGAGTAGAAATAGATAGATCTGCAGGTAAGTTAGCAGAAATTATATTAGCATAATTCATATGATCGACGCTTCAAGCAATGAAGTCATTCATCTAGTACACAATACAGGAACAAATTGGGCAGGCGTATACAATAAGGGAGAACTTGTAGACTTGACAAGTGATTTTAATTTTATACATAATGTATTAAATACTCTTGGACTAAAATTTCAATATCATCATATATCTCATATTGGTATATGGAAACATGGTTTCCCGAAATATTTTAGCGAAGTAGAAAAAGATTTAGAGAAATGAATATACTACGTATACTAACACCAATATATAAAGAACCTACTGTCATAATCGCATTAATAGCTGGTATATGTAGTATTATTAGTCCACTATTAATAAAGTTAGTTAAAAAGAAAGAGTTCCAAAATAATAATGGATCAGACTACACAAAATACTACCGAAGAAAAAAAGAGTAATGTTCTACAATTTCCAAACAAGAAACCAATAGTACAAAATCTAACTACAGAACAACGCCTAGACTTATTAACTCAAGGTATCAATGAATTTATTAATAATTCATGGAAACCAGCAACTATACAATTGAGTCAACAACTCTCTTCTGTCGCAGAAAGAGTTACTTTATTAGAAGGTACTATTAAAGCATTAACGGCAGCACTGAACTTACATAAGATATTATCTAATGACCAACTGTTGCAGGCGTGGGATCTTTATGTTAGAGGTCCTCAAATTGAAGCATTAAATAATGCTATACTTTCATTACAGGGGACTATGCAAGGTGCTCAGAAAGTATTTAATAGCGCGATGCTGGTTCATAAGTTAGATAAAACGCATCTCCAAGAACATAACGAAGTTCCCTTACATTCGGCCGTGACCGAAGTACTTGAACCAAAACTGCCGCCAGATCTTCCTTCTCCAAGAAGTGTAGCGTAGAAATACCAGGCCACAAAACCTTATCTGTAACTAAGCCTGCTTTTAAATCTTGCTCAACTAAATCTTGTTGAGTACGCGGGGTGTTATTAGCCATTTAATCCTCCATTAAAACTTGTAATTCTCTATGAATACTGGATTTAGATATACCAGTACGTTTAGCTATTTCACGTATAGTATATCCTTGTTTAAATAAATATGGTAGATAATTGTTTAATAGTATAGGTAAAATCAATGTGTACTGTGTTTGTTGATTAGTTAAATAGAATATATCTTCAGCATTGACGCGGCGTACGTATATTTGTACTAAACCTCGAACATAGTTTACTACATGCCATATATAGTTCTTAGCCGTCCCAGTAGAATATAATTGATATATTAAATATAATGCCTGACTGAAATCTTCTATCTCAATTATATTATCTCTGTTTTCTACCCATGTTGTCCAGTCACTAGCCAATCCATTCTTTATCCACTGTTTTAAAGATAATCTTTTATTACTAGTAAGCTTAAGTTGAAAGAATATCTTCACTAGATCTGGTATTAATGTCTGATATGTAAGCTGAATTGGTAATTCTTTTTGCATAATTCTATTATTCCCAAAATGGTAATTTAGTTTTAAACTCTTTATTTAGAGAATTATAATATTCTAACACGGGAACGTTAACCTCAGTAAAGAATTTTGCTGCTGCGGTATTCGAACTACCCACAACACACCGCAACCTTTTAAAGTCTTCAGGAAAGAATTTTTTAAATCGGCGTATCCGAGTCTTATCAGAAGACTTAAGGAATCCTTTTACTTCAACCCAGATGGATTCACCATCTGGGTTATTTATAAAAAAGTCAGGGCAGTAATTAACTGTGCCGTGCTTAATGCCTGGAAAAGTAAATACCTTTGGTTCGTATAACCACTTCCAACCCAGGTAGTTAAAATACCTACAGGTGTTGGCCTCCCAGCCAGACCTACAGAAAAGATTATCTAGATCTTTTCGTTTGCCTAACTTAGATCCAAGTTTAGATTTCTTATATATCTTTTGTGGGTTACCGGCTAATTCAGAAAGCTTATTTTTAATAGCATTTCTAGACTTACCAAGATATGCAGATAATTGTTGTATAGGCTCTTCAGTATGAGTCTTCAAATAATCTAATTCACATGATGACCATTTAACTTGATTACGAAAGAACATTAATGTTTATCTACCAAACAATGATACTGATTTCCATGACCAATTTAAAATTTTATTTAAGTCTGTATCATTTACCATTTTATATTCATCAAGAACCAAATTAGTTTTCTCTGATGAATACATGAGTGGATTATTTAAAAATTTAGAAACATTCACTGCTTTAATTGGTGCTTCATATAACTCACATTGATTACGTGTTGGAACAAGTATTAGTGTATTATCTGGATCCATTGCATAAAGTAATTTAACAAAGGTAGTTTTACCAGCTCTTCTTGGTAAGCTTACAATCCATGCGCCAAATTCTTGCCAATATTCAGATGACGACATTACAGTTATAAATTTTAATTTATTAACTTCAGAAATATATTGCTGATGTAAGTGATAACTTGTTAAAAGATTATCATGAAATAAATTTAAATAATTATTGTTTATCATATATTAACCTCTAAACCTTTCCCACGGAAAGGCTGGTCCCGGATCTCTTTTACGACCCGGAGCTATTTCTTCATGTCCAAGAAGTTTATCTACGCACCCTTCGGGTGCTTCGAACTTTAATTGTTTTAAAAGACTAGTTAATGAATTTAACTGAGGCGACGGATATGGTTCCCACCACTCATTATGTAATAATGATGGCGGAGATCCCTTGTATTCTACGAGCTGGCCACCTAATTCAGAACAAAATTTACCAGATTTATCACGAACTACTACACCTTTATTACAGAGTTCTATTCCTAATGTAAATCTATTACAACCCTTTCTACCATCTTTTAATGGAGGTTGTGGTGGCCATTCAGATACGCCAGCATGCCAAGCCTGTGTATCTAATGGTACTAATTGAACTATGTGTCCACCACGACCAATAACAAAGTGAGCACTTGCCTTAGCTATGGGATCACATAGCCACTTAACTGTACCGCCAGTGCTTCCTCCAGCAGTATAATGTATGATTGTTCCTAATAACTTTTCTGTAAATAGAGGTCCACAATTCGGAGATAACTGTTTAGGAATATTTTTTATCCATTGTACTAATGCCATATTATTTAGCTTTGTCCTTTCTTGACTGTTTAAATTTAAGATAACGTTCATGTCTATAAAGGCGAGCGCGTTCTTTAGCAGAATTATCATTATTTATTAATGAATCACTGCGGGCCGATACAGCTGTATTTAACAGAGATAATAGTTGTTCAGATGTAATAGTAGAAACTTCTTTAGATGTAATTGCTATGTAACCCCATCCAGCTTCGACAGCAGCTCGTTCTTTGTTCATGTCTTGATACTTCTGTATCTGTAAATTCATAATTGCTTTTTCAGGACATAATCCTGAAAAATCTACTACATGTTCATGCTGAATTCCATGTATCTCGATTACAACCTTTAGCTGAGGGATTGCGATATCAAAAAACCCGCGAACAAGTGCAGAAGAATTAAGTTTAGCTACAGGAAATTCTTCAACTATCTTATAATCAGTAATTTGTTTTAAGAGATCTGTGACTTTTTTGTGTCCTGCAGATTTTTTAGTATATTCCATGGTCGCAACCTTAGTATATTATATTCACTAACATAGTTTTCTAAATCTTTAAATAAAGATTCATCTTTAATTTGTTCAAGATGACCGCCAGTTATTTCTTCAATATAAAATTGTTCACTATGAACATCTACGAAACACATAAACTCTTGGAAAGCATTCGCCAGAGTAGCTAAATGTACAAATCTATTACTAGTGCCAGGTAAAAAGAATAAGTCTGTATTTAAAAAATACATCTAATTTTTATCCAGATTTTCTTATCTGAATTTCATCTGGTTTAGTGGCCATAGATGCTCTGAATTCATCATATGGTTTAGAAAGATAGTTTCTTTGATTATGTAATAAATTAGGCTCCATAAGTCTCTTACAGGCAACACATTCGTATAAGAAAAATGGATCTCTTTTCTTGGGCGCGCGCTGTCCAACAATCACTGTATGTCCAGCAAGTACTTGGAATATCTCAACCTCTCTAAAATAAGTTTGACCACAGGCGCATGTTGCGATATCTTTATCAATTTCATCTTGAAGCGGAGGTGTATCATTCCGATCCCAAAATGAAAAATTATCTATCTCGTATAATGGCATATTACCTTTCGTTAATTAAAATGAGCATATATCTTTATATGGACAGATTATACATTCTTGTCCCACATTTGTAAAATAAATATTCTTATTCAACCCTGCGCATAAGTACTTAATATTCATATCAGTTTTATCAATATATTTTTGACCTATATGAACTCTTTGAAGAGTTACTGACGTATTTTTAAATGTTAGATATTCGATAATTGGTATCTGATGAGTTTCTTTGTAAACCATCCA
>ERZ1292623.3550-Hain-H51-01um-R1-3550-length-13255-cov-5_pt1 | contig 9985 bp, 25 predicted proteins | sample MGYA00564398_ERZ1292623 | MGnify/ENA primary metagenome ERZ1292623 (study PRJEB36523, sample SAMEA6512633) | groundwater metagenome | collected 2019-01-07 | study: AquaDiva: Metagenomics assemblies of 32 groundwater samples
CTCGTTCATGGTCGGCGACGAGTTGCGCCTGCGCGAGTGGGATCCGTCGCCATGGAGCGGCACGTTGTCTTCCGCACGTGGCTACACCGGCCGCGAGCTTCGCGGCCTCATCGTCCACAAGAGCCATGGCGGAACGTGGGGCCTGCCATCCGATCTGTGCGTGTTGGGCGTTGTCCAGTTGGAGCCCGCCGCCCCGAGCCTCCACCTTCCCAAGCCCGAGGTATCCCGATGAGCCAAGAGTTGACGCCGGAGATGGAGGCAGAGATCCGTGAGCGGGCCGTCGTACCGGGCGCGTGGCCCGTCAATCTCAGATTTCTCAACGCCCTCCTCTCCGCGCTGGACGCCGCCCGAGAGGAAGCGAAGCGCGAGAAGGCCGCCAGGGAGGGGCCGGAAGCGGGTGCGGCGGCCATGCGCGCGGCGCTGGAGGAACTTGCCGACCATCACTGCGGCGGCTATTGCGGAGAGAACGAGGAGGCCCGTGGCTACCGCAAGCATAGCAGCGTGATGGCCGAGGTCGCCGCCGCCATGTCCACATCCGCCGGGTCGGATCTCCTCGCCCGCCTGCGGGCGCTGGAGGAAGTAGCTGATGCCGCGAAGAAACACCAAGCCAAGTTGGCTGCCAGCGCCGAGGAACGGTGTCCGCTAGGCCCGGAGGAATGTACCGGGTGCGCCATGGACGCCGCCCTCGACCGGCTCGCCGCCCTCCCGGTCGCAGCGGGAGAGGGGAGATGAACATGCCGCCAACAGAGGTGAGGCTGGAGGTAGGGCAGGTGTGGGAGTCGCTCGACAGGAGAGACAACGGGCGGCGTGTTGTGGTCGAGGAGATCGAGAGCTGGGGCCACTACGGCACCAAGGCGGTCTGCCGCAACCTCGCCACCGGCAAGCGCACCCGCATTCACTCCATGACCTTCGAGGACGCGAACAAGTGGCGGCGCGTGGAGGCCACCAGCAAGGAGCCCAACCGTGACTGAGCCAGAGCAGCGCAAGACGTGGCAAGAGCAAGTGGACGAAGAGAAGGCAGAGAGGAAGGCCGAACAGCGTCAGTGGGATGCCGAACGCGCCCTCTTGAACGAGGAGTTGCGCGAGTACCGCCGCGAGGCCGTCGCTGACCAGAAGAGGATGGTGGAGGCCATGGAGCAGATCGCGGCGACTCTTGACAATTGGTGGCGGTGTGAAATGGAGAAGCGCCGTGGCTGAGAAGCGAGTTACCAAGCAGCAGTTGCGGCGGGCGCTCACGGAAGTCCGGAAGTGGAAGCGGAAGTTGCGCGTGTCCGGCGCCGTCTGGCGCGGCAAGGTCACTGAGTTTGCGACGGCGAGGGCCGGGCTGTCACTCGCCCACGAGATGCTCACCTCGCTACTGGCCCGCTACCTCCGAGAAACCCCATGACGAGCGAAGAGCAGGCGCGGGCGATGTACCGGCGCTTATACGAGATGCCGGCGGAGGATGCCGAGGATGCCTTCGTCGCCGCGCTGACGGTCGTCAAGGCCGCCCTGCGAGAAGACCTCGCGGTGGCCGAGAGGGTGTGCATCTTCGTGGAATCCGACGGCGACATCAGCGGCGATGTGCTCGCCGCCATCGCCGCGCGGCGCAAGCGCAGGGCCGGGAGGACGACGTGATCTACCGCGACCAGTTCTGTAGAATGTGCCACGAACTCACGAATGGCGACTGCGGGCAGCACGGCCCGCAGACCATCACCTACGGCGTTACCATCCCCGCCACACCGGCTCCATCCCGCGCCCCCGAGGTGGAAGCCCTCACCGCGAAGCTCGCCGCCGCCGAGGGCAAGATCGCCGCCGAGGAAGAAGCTTGCCGAGCGCTGGCCGCCCGCGTGTCCGAGTTGGAAGCAATCGTGCGCCGACTCGTGGAAGGCAGCGAGAACATCAACCGCCGCGTTGCCTTTGCCATCGCCCGGCTGCGAGAAGACCTAGCGACGGCCGAGAAGGTGTGCGAGGCGGCTGGAACTGAACACAGTGAATGCGCCGAGACGGGGTGCGTCGTCGGCAGCGCCCTCGCCGCGTGGCGCAAGCGCAGGGCCAGGAGGACGACATGAAGGCTGTGTTGCTGGTGGTGATGCTCTTGGCGGCGGGGTGCGCGTGCGAGGCGAAGCCGCCGCGACCCTTTCCGCAAGCCGGGGCCGAACTGCTCTGCCGCTGCACGATCAGCGATACCCGCATGATCTACAGGGGCGAGGTCATCCCGCTGCTGAACTGCCCTTCCTCGATCGACGATGCCCGGTGCGTCCCCGCTGGAGGCTCCGATGGCCGCTGACCCCGCCCCCGAGGTGGAAGCCCTCACCGCGAAGCTCGCCGCCGCCGAGGGCAAGATCGCCGCCGAGGAAGAGGCTTGCCGAGCGCTGGCCGCCCGCGTGTCCGAGTTGGAAGCAGCGGCCCTGGCCACCGCCCCTACGGGAGAGAGCGCGGCCCCCGCAGTTTGCTGCTGGCGCTGCAAGCGGCTGGACAAGTGGTGCGGCACTCCTGGGTGCGAGTGTCACACGGGCGGCGGTGAGAAGCCGCCAGCCTCCGACCCAGCCTCGCTCAAGCACTACATCCACGGCGTGTTTGGCGACTGCGATCGGGACTTCGCCGGGTGCCCGCACCGTCCCAACGACAAGTGCGAGTTCTGCGGGCTGGGCGGACAGTTCATCCACCTCAAAGCAGGCCCGACGCACCGCGTGGTTCACGCGCACATGGCCTGCGCGCTGACCGCCGCTGGGGAGGAGATCGGTCGTCTGGAGGCGCGTCTCTCCGCCATCCCGTGGCACGTCAGGGCGGCGTTCAACAAGGAGAGCAAATATGGCAGGTAGGAATGGTGTGCGCCGCCCCGTGGTGACGATCCGGGTGCGTCTGATGGTTCTCAGGCGAGACGACGGATGGTGGCACGTGGAAGTAGTCGGCTTCCCGGATTCCTTCGCGGTGGACCGGCACAAGCGCACGGCGATCCGCAAGGCGAAGTCCAACGCGCGGCGGCAGTTCGCCGAGGCCAGGGTGCGCGCGGAGAAGGCGTACCGCGATGCCGGCGGGAGAAGCCGGTGAGCTTTTGAACGAATCGGCGTGGCTGGGCAGTTAGGGCGCGACTAGGCACGACGTGGAGCGGAGCGGTCAGGCACGGTTTTGGTGTGGCAGGTAGGGTGGCAGTAAACGCAGCACACACACGGAGCAAACCATGAAGGCAGCGAAGGTCATAGAGCAGAAGGTGGAGATCCCGGCGTTGGATATCCGAACGCTTGACGTTGCGGTGCGCGGCACGTCGCCGCTCATCATCCACAAGTTCAGCGAGAAGGCGCGCAAGCAGATGCAGGACAAGCAGGGCGGCGCGGCCAAGCTCAAGAGGGCACCGAAGGTGCCCAGGGAGGAGTTCGAGTCGGCGCGCTACATCGTGGAAGGCAAGGACTGCATTCCCGCCGTGGCGTTCAAGAAAGCGATGGTCGGGGCCTGCCGCCAGGTGGACGGCATTCCCATGACGATGGCGCGCGGGGCGTTCCACGTCATCGGTGACATGCTGCCCATTCTCGGTCCGCCGCCGACCATGCGGACGGACGTGGTGCGCCTGGAGTCTGGCGTGGCCGACATCCGCTACCGCCCCGAGTTCAAGCAGTGGCGCGTGGACCTGACGATCCGCTACATCGCTTCGGCCATGAACCCGGCGCAGTTGATCAACCTCCTCAACGTGGCAGGGTTCGCGGTGGGGGTGGGCGAGAACCGGCCCGAGAAGAGCGGCGCGGCGTTCGGTCAGTTCGAGGTTGTCACTGGCGCGGTGGCCGCGTGATGGAGGCTGCGGTCGAGTTCATTCCGCACGTTGGAAGCCGCCTAAGCAAGAAGTCGGTCGCCGCGATCGGCCCGCGCCTGTTTGCACTGCGCGAGGATGGTTCGTTGACGCCAGAGGCGGTGGTAAAGGACGCCCGCAAGAAGGACTCTCCGCTCCATCCGTTCTTCGAGTGGGACAACGAAGCAGCCGCGGCGGCGCATCGAATCGAGCAGGCGCGCTACCTGATTCGGAGCGTGGACATCGTGATCACGCAGGACGACGGCGGTGAACCGAAGAACGTCCGGGCGTTCGTGTCCATCGAAGGTGACGGGGAGGCGAAGTATATCGACACGCTCGCCGCCATGAACGACCCGGATCATCGTCGGGCCGTCGTGGCACGGGCGCTGGAGGAACTGGAGCACTGGCGCAAGAGGTACGAGCGGTTTTCCGAGTTGGGCGACATCTTCGCGGCGATGGAGAAGGTGCGGAAGCGCGCGAGGAAGAAGGCGGCGTAGGGCAGGAGTGGATAGGTGCGGTCCGGCTCGGGCGGGGGGTAGGGCGAGGCATGGACCGGCAGGATAGGCGAGGCTGTGTCAGGCGGGGATTGGACGGGCAAGGCGGGCAGAGGCGCGGCAGGAATGGCCAGGGATAGGCAAGGAAGGGACTGGATTGGTCGGTCTAGGTCTGGAGCGGCAGTTGTGGCGAGGACGTGTCGGGCAAGGATTGGACGGCATGGCAGGGCATGGACGAGCGAGGCGAGGCAGTCCTGGAACGGTGCGCGGGGCCGTGTAGAAGGAGATCCCATGAGCGAGAGCGAAGGCAAGAACGACAGTGACAAGGGGGCGGCGGGCTTGCGCGGGAACCATCGTCTCGCCTACCGCGCCTCGCTGGCGGCCAGCGAGCGGCCGTTGATGTACAGCTACCTCAAGTTGCTCCACGAAGACGGCTCGCGCGAAGAGATCGCCTTCTACGGCGGCGAGGAGGTGTTTCGCAAGCGCGGCACACAGGAAGAGATCACCGCCGCGTACGACGTGTTCGCCGCCACTCGTCCACCCCCGCCGCCTATCTGTGCGGCAATGTCCCCGCAGGGCGACAAGTGCCAACTTCCGGCCGTCCACGAACCAGCCAACTGGCACTCCGATGTCCACGGACTCCCGTGGATCTCCGGCGCCCCGGATTCAGCCCCGGAGCGCCCGTGCCCCGCACGCTTCGCCGCGCCGCCCTGATCGCTGGAGGCTTCCTGGCTGGGATGGCATGGATGCGGGGTCACCACGTAGTTCTCGGCGCCGCCATCGGGTGCTGTGCCTTGCTGCTGTGGGCCGGCTGGCGGCGGCCGTGACACGCGCCTCCCCACTGCTCCTGGCGCTGTTGCTCTCCGGGTGCCCGAGAAGCGCCGGGAAGGAAGTAGCCGCTACCGTCACGGAGCGAGACATCATCCTCGCCTGTAGCGACCTGTGCGGCGAGGGGATGATCAAGACCTACAAGCCAACCTGCCTCTGCGAGTCACCAGAAGAGACCACCCGGATCATGGAGAAGATAGAGCAGAAGTACACATGTTGCGCCGACTGCGTGAAGCACCGGGAGCGGCTCCCGCACGAGGTCGCATTCGACGGCATGTTTTGCGAGGAGGTCCGCCGCCCATGAGCCGGCTCCTGCTACTAGCGCTGTTGCTTGCCGGGTGCCGGGAGCCATTCACCTACGTCGCTAGGACATGCTGGGTATCCGGTGGCTTCGACCTCACCGCCCCGCAAGAGAGGCGCATCGCCGCAGTAAACTTCATGCGATCCTGTGGGGCTGGCATGCTCTCGGACGGGGCGTCTGAGCCGTGGCTGACGTGCCGATGCCTCACGTCGAAGAGCCGCCGCCCCTACGGAGATATCGGTGGTCCGCGTGCTCTACCGCCTGGTGAAGAAGGGGACCGACGTGGAGGCCCACGGCAAGCGCGGCAAGATGACCTGCTTCTGGAAGGCCAACAAGGTGAAGGAGAGCGCCCAGGCGGCGACTGCGTAGCCACAAAAGGAAACGGCGACTGCGCTAACAGTCGCCGCGAATTCCTTGGGAGCCTTGGCCCGTCCTTGACCCGGACAGGGACAATCCTGCCACTTCGGCCGCTCCTTTTCAAGCGCGCTACCTCGCGCTGATCCACTCCAGCGCGACCGCGAGCAGCGCCCACGCCGGCGCGTACGCCACCGCGCGCACGATGCGCGCCGTTCCCTGGCGCTGCACCATCCGCACGGCGAGGTCCACCGCGAACAGGACCGCCGTGGCCCAGGCGAGCCGTGGTGCCGGCAGGAGCGGCAGGACAATCGGCGCGCAGGCGTAGAGCGGCAGGTACCCGACGTGCGCGCGGCCCCAGCCCCAGCGCTGCCACGGCTCGTGGAACAGCCCGGTGAACACCACCTCGGCGCCGAGCCCGGCCAGGCCCGAGACCACGCAGGCCATGAACAGGTTCACAAGCCAGCCCTGGCCCGTAGGAACGCCACGGTCTCAGCGCGAATGTCTGCGGTGAGCGGGAACGCTGGCCCAAGCGCGTCGTAGGTCGTCGGCCAGTTCGAGAACGTGATCGCCTCAACCGCCAGGGCCGCGAGGATGGCTGCCGTCGTATCTTCGGTGAGCCATACCAGCGACGCCCCTTTTTCATCCGCCACCAAGACGACCGAGCTGATGGCAAGTGGATCGTGGGCTACGGCGAGCACCACCGCTACGTCATAGCTTGGCTCCTCTGAACCGCCGTTTGTGGCGAGCAGCGAGATGGCTGCCTTCGCCTCTTGGGCCGTGGCGTTTCGCGCCAAATGCGTGATTCCGCCCACGCCGCTCGGGTCGGTCGGGAATGCCACCACATCCCATCGCGCACACGGGAACAACGCATCTAGATCCACTACTGCGGCCTGGAGTTGTGGCTTCTGCTCATAGAGGCCACCGTTTGAAGCACTCTCATCCACGGCGATCTTGATCTCGATCTTCGGACGCGGGTCATCTTCGTCCGTGAGTCCGTCGCAGTCGTCGTCGAACAGGTTGCACCACTGCTCGGGTGGCTGCTCGCCGGGGCAGTACCCGCAGGCGTCGCGCAGCCCCTCATCGACCTGCCCGTTGCAGTTGTTGTCCCGGCGGTCGCAAACCTCCGGGACCGTAGCGTCGCCGCAGCAGTCGGAGAACCCGTCGTCCACGATGCCGTTGCAGTCGTTGTCCTGGCGGTCGCAGACCTCAATCGCGGGCCAGACGGCGAAGTAGCAGATTGGGTCTCCGCAGCGGGAGATTCCTGGAGAACATGCGCCAGCGGGCCAGCAGGTCGAGAAGAGATCTTCATCCGTGAGCCCGTCGCAGTCGTTGTCGATGCGGTCGCAGGTCTCCGGTGCAGGCGGCGTCGGGTCCACACACGTCCACCAGCCGTCCGCGCACATCGCCTCCTGCGGGCCGCCGCACGGACCGATGCCTGGGCACTCGCGTGGAACCCCGCCACAGGGGTCCGCCACGGCTGGCGAAGGCGGCTCCTCGATCCCACGTAGCCGGTCCACATCGCACCCGAAGACCGTGAGGAGCGCAAGAACCAGCCGCTCGCGCTCCCGGAGCGTCACGCAGCGGGCTCCGGCGGCTCCGGCTCCTGGTGCAACTCGGCCACGTTGGAGCACTGCCGCGGTCGCGTCTGAGACGGCCGATGCTCGAAACACCGACCGCAACTCATGCACAGGCAGTCGGTGATCATCGCGCGGGCACGCTGCTGGGATCGGATGGCCGGCGAGATGTTGGCCGAGCCGCAGAAGAGGCAGTGAACGAAATGGCGGCAGTTCCAGCAACCGTAGCTCATGCCCACCGCTCTTCCGGTGGCAGCCGTCCGTGGAGTCGGAGCCCAGGCGGGAGCTGGTGCGGCGTGAGCCACCCGGTCGCGCCGTCACCGCACTGGCGCATCCACTCTGCGGCCGTCGAGGGAAACGACGCCCGGAGGTTGTCCGCGTCCCTACGAGGAATCAGGATGCACTCACACCCTGCAGGCGCTGGCTCGTCACCGCACCCCACGCCGAAGACAAAGGCCAGTCCCAGGAAGAGCAGCCAGTAAATGAACACGGCCAGGGCAGTGAGGAGCACTTCGCGCGGGAAGCGGCGGCGCACCTACGACGGCTCCGGCTCGGGCATAGCCCCGTGGACCTGTCGGGCCGTCTTGATCTCGCAGGCGTTGCACTCGTGGATGATGGCCTTGACGCGGTAACGGTTGGAGAGCGGGAGCCAGCCGAAGCTACCGGCCATCTCCGTGCCGCAACGCAGGCAACGTTCGACGGCTGGCCGGTCTTCTCCCACGTCTACTCCTCGCTTGCGTCCTCTTCGTCGTGCCGCGGATGCGGGACTCCGAGTGCCCTGAGAACCGCGCGCATGTCCCGGTGAAGCTCGACAGCCCCCTTGTCCTGGCGCTTGTCCACCGACGCCTGAGCGTCCCAGCGCGGTCCCCAGACCAGCAGGGCCAGCGCGCCGACCACCAGCGCGGCGACGACCACGGCCGCTTGGGCGTCCTTGCGGACCAAGGCGAGGACGTGCGCTAGGCTCACCGGAGCCCCCTCGCGCGGGCGCGCTCAAGGCTGCGTTGGAGGCGAAGCGCACGCCTGGCATTCAGCCGCTCGTGGTGCATGGCCGTGTAGTGGGCAGTACGCGCGTCGAAGCAGAAGCCGCCCGCCGATTTCACCCAATAGGCAGTGACAGTGGCCTCGTGGATTGGCCCAAGGTAGACGACGTTCTGGTTGTAGTAGTCGCTGAAGTCGCGCTGCGCGGCGTAGCTCACAGGGCCACCGCCTGCTCACCAAAGAGGAGCACTTCGACTGCGCCAGGCCCCCTATCCACGGCGTCGTGGATGGTCTCGGCCGGGAAGTCCGCCCGCCGCCCGGTCGGTCGATAGAACACCACGTAGGTGTTGCTGACCGGCTGGTAGTAGCACTCGCAGTCGAGCCGCGAGAAGAAGCCATCGTGGATAGTGGTCACGGGATCACAGCCTGCTCGTAGGCCTGGATGCCCCGCACCTCGAACGCCGGGCGCTGTTGCTGCAAGGACTCGTTCTCCTCCAAGCACCGCTGGAGATGCGCGCCCATGGTATCAAGGAAGTCGCGGTCTACCTCGCACGTCTTCTCGCCGCACACGACGGGCGGGCGCTCCGGCGTCGGCTCTGGCTCTGCGGTCGCGCAGGACAAGAGCGCCAGAAGGGGAAGGGTGCGCGTCACAGTTCCTTCTCGCACCGTTCGTAGCAGTCCACGAGGGCGTTGAGGTGGCTGGTGTAAGGGTCGGCTTTGGCGTTGGCCGAGATGATCACGCCGCAGATCCGCTTGCAGGCCGTGCGCAGTGCGATTGCCGCACGCTCTTTCGCCTGGCGATCGCGCTCCGTTGAGCACTGGAGCGGGCTTGGGTTGCCGCACCCGCCGCTTGTTGGCAAGTGCAAGCACACTGATCGGCCGTTGATGGTGCATGGCAACGCGCACTCGCACATCTCCCGCAGATGACCGGCGAGCGGGATCTCCGGGTCGGCCGCTGCCGCCGCACAACCGAGGAGCACCGCCGCGAGGAGCACCGCGCGCATCAGCCCTTGGCCGTCGTCCGCTGCACCTGGTAGCCCATGGCGGAGAGGAGCATCGCCACGACGCCCGCGATCTTCACCGCCGGATGGGAGTCCGGGAGAGCGCCAGAAGCGAGGAAGGCCCCGACCGCCATCGCCGCGAGCGACACGTAGAACTCGGTGGTCTTGTAGCCGGGCTTTGGCGGTGCCTTCGCCAGCGCGTCGTTGAGGGTCTTGAGGTCTTCTTCAGGGGTCATGGGGACACCGCCAGTGCGAGGCCGATGTTGCAGGCCAGGGTTGGGTTCGTGGTGCAAGTCGTGGACGCGGACAGCGAGAAGTCGTAGGTCGTGGCAGCAGCCATGGTCACGGCGAGCGCGGCGAAGGCGACGGTTCCGACTGCGCTCGCGCAGATCGCCCCGAGGCTTCCGGTGGTCCCTTCGAGATCCACCACCACAGCGTCGGCGCACGCCGCGCAGCTCCCCGCCACCACCACGGTGCAGGTGACGTTGGTGGACCGGATGGCCGTCGAGGGCCTGTAGGAGCCGAACGCGGTGCCCTCGGGCGGCAGTGTCGCGTAACCAACAGCGCTCGCCGCGAACGAGCCCGTCTCCGTCGCGTCGGATCTGACCTGACCCGTGGAAACTACCACGTCGGCCACCTGTGTTGCGGCGGCCGATCTGACCGTGAACGCGGTCGATGCCAGCTCGTAG